>Ga0082212_10013633_pt1 | contig 10151 bp, 5 predicted proteins | sample TergutNt197P3_FD_71548 | JGI IMG/M metagenome (GOLD analysis project Ga0082212, IMG submission 71548) | Neocapritermes taracua P3 segment gut microbial communities from Petit-Saut dam, French Guiana - Nt197 P3 | ecosystem: Host-associated > Arthropoda: Insects > Digestive system > Gut ...
ACCCCATCTCGCTTCGAAGCGCCCGCGCGGCTATCGCTATGAATTGGTCTTTCCGGATGACGCTCAGAGGCGAAAATGTCGTTTCATCAATACCGTTCATAACGCCGTACTGCTTCGCGCCGTATACCGCGCCGAAGAACCAGTCGTCCGGGCTGACGTCCTCGAAAACGCCGACATTGTCAACCGGTCTGTACTTTTCCGGGTCCAGCCTTGACAGTATACGCATTATCATGGTCGCGGCTTCGGCTCTTGTTATCATTCTGTCCGGGCTGAATGTATCCTCTGTTATCCCGTTTATTACGCCTTCCGATGATAACGCGTTTATCGCGTCCCGCATCTCTTTCGGCTTCCCGGAGATATCTTTGTACTCTCTTATTGTCTCCCCGGCGCTGCCTGCTTTGCCGTCGCCGCCGACGCTTCTGCCGGCTTTGCCGCTTTCGTTGCTTTCACCGTGGTCACCGGCGCCGCTGCTGTAATCGGCGCTATCACTTTCTCTGTCGCCGGCGCTGCTGCTATCACTGTCACTGCCATCGCGGGGCGCGGTCACGAACCCCGTTCTGATCTCGCGAAGAAGCATGATCCCGTTGGCGGACAGTACATCCTCAGCCATTGCTCTGAGTTCTTCAACAGCCGCTTGCAACTCATCTTCCTGCGCGTCGCCGCCGGAACCAAAATTGTCCGAGGTTATCACAGCGCTCGCGAACCTCTCAATGACAGCCTCAAGATAACGCGTCAGAAATTCGATTTGTATAGGAGGTATGTCCGGCGCGGCTGCTTTGATACCTGCTGTCGTTCCCGCTTCATACTCATCCTCTTCATCGGAGTTTTCCTCTGCGGAAGTCTTTTCCCGGTTGATTTCATCGCCTCGCGTAACGTTATCATCCGCCGCATTACTCTCAACATCATTCCGCGGCGCAACAAAGCTGTCAATATAAAGCTTGACAAGCTCCGACACGGCGTTTTCTATCGCAATTACAGCAGCGTCTTTATCGGTATAGCTTTCGGATTCTCCGACTATAAGCATGTCGGGAACCGCGTAGTCTGCCTCATCATAGATATATCCGGTGACTTCACCCGAGACTATCTGAAGGACGCCTCTTGCCCTCCCCGTCATCACCCAGGCCAGCCCGTCGGAGAAATCATACGCATAATCGTATATCAGCGGGACGACAACTCTTCCGCTCTTGTCAATAAACCCTTCTTTGCCATCCTTGTTTACCGCTGCGAGCCCGTCTGAAAAAGACCTTGCGTAATCGAAGTCAATGTTGATTGCGGCAGTGCCGCCCTTATCGATGAATGAGTACTTTCCATCCTGTTCAACTAAAGCATACCCGTCTGAAAAAGAGTCCGCATAGTCATATATCAATGGAACGGCTATATTTCCCGCAGCGTCGACAAATCCGTACTTATCGTTTGGATAACTTCCGACGCAGACACGCGCCAAGCCTTCGGAGAAGTCTATGGCATAGTCATATTTGAGAGGGATGACCGTCTTGCCGGTCACATCGATAAAACCGTATTTTCCGCCCTTTGCGACTCTTGCAAGACCGTCGCTGAACGGGGCGGCAAGGTCATACCCGGGCGGTATGATCTCATCTCCGGCTTTGTTGATGAATCCGTACTTCCCCGCCAACTCCACCATTGCCATACCGCCGTGAAAGGAGTACGCAGCGTCATACTTCAGATTAGCGGGAATCACCTGAATTCCGCGCTTATTTATATAGCCGTACTTGCCGTTTAACCTAACAACAGCCAAACCGTCCGAAAAAGAATATGCGTAATCAAATTTGAGCGGTATAACTACGGCTCCGGTTCTGTCTGCGAACCCGTATTTGCCTCCTCTTCCAACTAGCGCCAGGCCCTCTGAATACGGTAAGGCCATGCCGTACTCTATTGGTATGATTTCATCCCCGCTTTTATCGATAACGCCGCGGCTTCCTTTAAGACCAACTACTGCCAGGCCTTCTGTGAAGTCCCATGCGTAATCATACTCCGGCTGTATAATAATCCGGCCTTTCCTGTCAGCATAGCCGTACTTCCCGTTTTGCGTTATGCGCGCAAGACCTCCGGAGAACCGGTATACGCCTCCGGTTTCATCTCCGAACGAAAGTGTTGCGGGTGCGGAAATGTAAACAATAGTCTCTGACGCCGCTTCTGTATCCGCTGTCGTTTTAGTCTCTGCTGTCTCCGTTGTCGTTTTTGTCTCCGTTGTCTCCGCTGTCGTTTTTGTCTCCGTTGTCTCCGCTGTCGTTTTTACCTCCGCTGTTTCTGACGCCGCTTCTGTATCCGAAGAATCAGAGGCGCGCACCGCCGCAGGAACGGACAAAGACAGGCATATCGCCATTGCTGTGATCAGTGCGGTTTGCACTCTTCGACTCATGCGGACATCCACTCCTTAACGGCGACTCTTTTTCAGGTGTTATCCGACTTGCTATCCGGTAAACACGTTTGAAGTAAATAATCACGTAACGTGTTGACTACCTCGTCAATATTTATCGGTTTTCCGATGTGTCCGTTCATTCCGGCGGAGATACAGTTATCAATATCTTCTTTGAACACGTTTGCGGTCATCGCTACTATTGGCACTGTGCTTGCTCCGGGCGTGTCCAGTGAACGTATTTTACGCGTCGCTTCATATCCGTCCATCTCCGGCATTTGTATGTCCATGAAAATCATGTCATATTTATCCGGCGTGTCAGAAAACATACGGACGGCTTCCGCGCCATTTACCGCAACGTCGATTTTTAGCAGCGTATGCTCTAAAAGCGTCAGTACGATTTCACGGTTTATATCAACATCCTCTGCTAATAGTACATTGTATTCCTCAAAAATCCCGATATGATCGCTGTCGTTTGATTTATAGAACTGCGTATTTCCGCTTATATAGCTGTTTAAAATATCAGCTATAGTGGACGGGAACAGTGGCTTCATTACAAACTTGTCGATCCCTGTTTCTTTCAGCTCGTCTAAAATGATTCCGTAATCAACGAATGAAACCAAAATAACGAGCGAATCCCTTTGCGAGGATAGTTGATTCTTGAAGTCCCTGACAAAGTCTACTCCGCTTACATCCGACAATTTCATGTCAATAAAATAGATGTTGTAAGCTCCGTTTTGCTCGATCAGGTTAAGCGCGTCTTTACTGTCCGCAGCGGTGTCGCAGGTCAACCCGAAACCTTCAATTATCCCTTTGAGGTCTTTTAGTATGTGTGTGTCGCTGTCTACTGCCAGGACCCGGATAGTTTTCAGGTCATCTTCATGCGCGTCTACCTGGACGACGGTATTCTCACCGCGTTTCAAGCAAACTGTAAAGTTAAATGTAGTACAATTATCAGGTTCGGTTTCAACCCATATTTCTCCGCCCATCATTTCAACGATGTTCTTGGTTATGGGAAGGCCGAGCCCGGTTCCGCCGAACTTGCGCGATGTGTGAGTTTCGGCTTGTGTGAATGCGTTGAACAAGTCCGCCTGCTGTTCCGGGCTGATTCCGATACCGGTGTCACTGATGGAGATTTTTATTTTACAGATATCGTTTTCTTCGCTCATCAGATACGTATTGATTTTGATCGAGCCGTTTTCGGGGGTGAACTTGACCGCGTTGCCAAGCAGGTTTGTTATTGCCTGTACCAGACGTTGGTCGTCGCCGATCAGCATTTGCGGAATAGCTCTGTCAATGTAAACCGCGAATTGATGGTTTTTCTCATCGATACGGAAACTGAATATACTCGCGACTTTTTCAAACAGTTTTTCAAAGTCGAAGGTCACCTCCGAAAGCTCAAGCTTTCCCGCTTCGATCTTCGACATATCTAATATGTCGTTTATTATTCCAAGCAAGTGATTCGACGCGTCATTGATCTTCTCAAGACTGTAATCTTTCTTACTTGCGTCGTCGGAAGCCATGCCTATCGTAGTCATGCCAATGATCGCGCTAATGGGCGTTCGTATTTCATGGCTCATGTTTGCAAGAAAATCGCTTTTAGCGCGCGACGACGCCTGCGCCGCTTCCTCGGCTGCTTTACGCTCGGTAACATCCCGCGATATTCCGGTCAGCCCGACAGTTACTCCATTTTGGATAATCGGCACTTTTATCGTTTCGCATAGTATAAGCGCTCCGTCCGCTCCCGGTACAAACTCCTCGGATACGACCCTTGTGCCCTCATTCAAAATTCTCATGTCCGACTCATTGCAGGCTTGCACCATCTCAGGGGGCGCGCCCAATCCTTCCGCGTCGTCCTTTCCGATGAGGTCTGCTTCAGACACACCGAAGTATTTTTCCATGTGTTCGTTGCATCTCGTGTATTTTAGGTTCAAGTCTTTGCAGAAAATGAAGTCGGGAATGGAGTCGAAAACCGCTTTCATTGTGGCGGCTTCGAGCTCAAAGTTCTGAGACGCGGTCCTTAGGGATTCTTCCATCTCTTTGCGTTTCTCTATGTCGTCGTTTTCCCTGTTATGCTTGCTGACTCTTATAAGCGCCAGACTGAGAGCGACTATTGCTATTGCGAAGACAATCAGCAGACCTGCCATAATTTCCATAATCGTCGCCAACCTTTCATAGTTGTCTTTTTTGGCTGGTATGCGCGAGCGATGAAGCAAGAGCGTTTCGCAGACCGAAAGTCATTCGCGGACGGCGTCACTCGATCATCCTTGAGGCGCGAGGAGCGAAAGGACTAAAATCATTATACTACAAGGTAATAGCGGCGACAATAACGAATTAACATTGCCCGGCTGCTCTCAATATGATAAAATGATCACACAGCAATCATTTAACAAAAGGAGGCGCGCGCCATGGCGGGTAAACTGATAATTGGCGCTTCGCTGGGGAACTGCGTCCATGTAGCGGGGGTCGCGCATTTTCTCAGCCTTGCGGAAGACGAGGGATATGCCGCAATGTTTCTCGGCCCGGCTGTCAGCGTCAGCGCCGTGCTGGAATGCGTCAGGGTAAACGAGCCCGACGTTGTGGCGCTGAGCTACAGGCTCACGCCTGAAAACGGTATAGCAATTATCCGCGAACTGATAGACAGATTTAACGCGGAGGGCGGTCACAAGCCGGTCTGGTGCTTCGGCGGTACAGCTCCCGTTGCCGCTTTGGTTCGCGAACTTGGATTCTTCGACGTGATTTTCGACGGGTCTGACGATATCGACGACAGCATCGCTTTCCTGCGGACAGGCAGCCTGCCGGAAAAGGGCGGGGCAGAGCTGTACTCGGCGGACCTCATAGGGAGGCTCGCGCAAAAGCGGCCGTATCCGCTTCTTCGGCACCACTTTGGCCTGCCGTCGTTCGAAGAGACTGCAGCGGGCATAGCTGAGATCTCAGAGTCGCGGGTCCTGGACGTCATCTCGCTCGGGATCGACCAGAATACGCAGCAGTACTTCTTCAGACCTGAAGAAAGGCGTCCTGAACTGGATGGGGCGGGCGGCGTACCGGTCCGCGACGCCGCAGGCTTTGAGCGTTTGAAGGACGCCTCACAGTGCGGAAACTACCCGCTCATGCGTTGTTACAGCGGGACGGCGGACGTTAGGAAGCTGGCGGAGGTACTCAACAGGACAATTGCAAACGCCTGGTGCGCAGTGCCGCTGTGCTGGTATAACGAACTTGACGGCAGGGGCGACCGGCTGCTCAGGGCGTCGATGGAAGAGGCGCAGGAGCTTATAGCCTTCCACGCCGGGCTTGGCATACCGGTCGAGCTGAACGAACCGCACCACTGGGGCCTGCGCGACGCGCACGACACGATCTCAGCCGCCATGTCGTATATCAGTGCGTATAATGCGAAGAAACTCGGCGTCCGCGACTACATTTCGCAATATATGTTCAATATCCCGAACTCGCTGAGTTTTTCGATGGATCTCGCCAAGGTTCTGGCACAGATGATGCTCACCGAGTCTTTGGCTGACGAGAACTTCCGGGTGTACAGGGAGACACGGGCGGGGCTTCCGTTCCTGAGCGGCGACAGCGCGGTGGCAAAAGGCCAGCTCGCGGCTTCCACAGCGTTGTCTATGAACGTCCGGCCGCATATCATCCACGTGGTCGGCTACAGCGAAGCTATCCACGCAGCAACGCCCGAAGTCGTAATTGAAAGCTGCAAGATCGTCCGGGGCGTCGTGCGCTCATGCCTGCACGGAAACGCGGAAGCCGTAAGCGACCCGCGCGTGATCCGGCGGCGAGACGAGATAATTTCCGAGGCAGGATACCTGCTGGACTTCATCAAAAGCAAGTACTCAAGTGTCAGCGAGGACCCTCTCGCGGACGCCGCAGTGCTTTCAGACTGCATCAAACGCGGCATTCTGGACGCTCCGCATATCGTAAAAGGCGGAGATTTCAAAGGGACGCTGCAGACAAGGATCTCGGACGGAAAATGCCTCGCCTGGGATAGCATCGGCAAGCGGTTTACAGACGAACGCGAAAGGCTCGCAATGCTAATAGGTGAAGCGGAGGGATAGCGTGAAAAATCACGCTATCCCAGATTATGTGCCAATCGCTCCCCCTGCGGGGAACCGCGAGTTGATGCACAAAAAGTCCATTCTTTTTCATGGACGATTTGTGCCTGAAGTAATACGAAAGGAATGGACTTTATTATGGGTATAAATAAAAAAATCGCCGTCATCAGTTCCGGCAACGGAGGGCAGTCCATGGCTGCATACTTCTCGTTTCTTGGGTACAAGGTCGCTCTATACGCAAGGGAAGCAGAGCGTGTGGAAATGTTCCCGGGCAATCGTTTCACAATAAGCGGTGTGGTTGACTGCGAAGCAGATATCGATTTGATAAGCTGCGAAATGGGCGACGTTATCAGGGACGCTCATCTGATCATGGTAACTACGCCGGCCCAATACCACCCTATAGTGGCAAGGGCTATGGCGCCGCACCTTGCCGACGGGCAGGCAGTGGTACTCAATCCCGGCCGGACATTCGGTACATATGCGTTTACCAAGGTGCTGGCGGAGTGGGGATGCACAGCCAATATCATGCTAGGGGAGACAGACACGTTCACTCTGACTTGCCGCTGCCCCGAGCTTGGAAAACCGATCATCTACAAAATAAAGGACAGCGTCCGCCTCGCCGCGCACAACCCCGTACACGGTAAGCCTTTGATGGACATTCTTCATGATCTGTTTAACGTATACAGCCTGGCGGAAAGTATTTTATATACAGGGTTTACTAACATCGGAATGATTTTCCACCCGATGCCGATTCTAATGAACATAACGCGAGTGGAAGCGAAAGAGGACTTCATGTTCTATACGCAGGGTATATCGCCGCTGGTCGCAAGCATACTTGAGAAGATGGACGTCGAGAGGGTGTCGGTCGCCAACGCGTACGGGGTTGCCGTTCCGACAGCGCGCCAGTGGCTCGCGGAGTGCTACGGTTCGCGCGGTGACTCGCTATACGAGCAGATCCAGAACACCGAGGCGTACAAAGCTGTGACAGCGCCGACGGATATCGACACGCGTTATGTGTTTGAGGACATTCTCACAGGCTGCGTACCCGCAAGCTGCGCGGGGAAAGCCGCCGGCGTCGCGACGCCTGTTATGGACACTCTGATAAGCTGGGCTTCCACCCTCTACGGGCGCGACTTCCATGCCGAGGGCAGGAACGAAGCGCTCATAGATTTTAGCTCGTTCCTGCAGTAGGCATCCGTTATTTCATGCATTGTGTCTTTTCAGGTACCCTCTACCTTCAGGTTCTGCATTGTATCACCTGATCGGGGTACCTGAATATTAGCCATGCACATGCATTTAATGTACTCAGCGATTTCTCCGAAACACGTACTGTGCGAGGCTTTGACCAGAACGACGTCGCCTTCCCTCAGTATCCCCGGTAACGCTTCGATAAGTTCAGCGTTTGACTCAAAGCACACTGGTCCGTGTGTGCTTGTACCCGCGGAGGCGCTTTTTACTTCTGCGGAGGTGCTTTTTACTGCTGCAGTGCTTGTTCCCGCGGAGGCGCTTTTTGCTTTTTCTCCAATATACCCTTCATGAATGAGCTTTGCTTCATCACCGCAGCATATCAGGACGTCGACTCCGCTCCGGGCGGCAAATGCTCCGATCTCCCGGTGCAGCTCCTCGGACCGCTCTCCAAGGTTCAGCATGTCCCCAAGTATCGCGACGTGCCTGCCCGGCTGCTTTGACATCGATTCAAGCGCGGCTCTGACGGAGTTCGGATTGGCGTTATAGCTGTCGTCTATCAGCGTTATGAATCCTGTGCTGAACAGGTTTGCCCTTCCCTCAACAGGGATGTACGAGAGTATCCCGCGCGCTGCCTCATCTGCGGTTATCCCAAGTAAAAACCCTGTTGCCACAGCCGGTAAAGCTGCCATTACCAGATGATTGCCGTACGCGGGGATTTTTACTCCTATCTTTCCAGGAGCATTGCCGCTCGCGCCGCTGCTTTCACTGTTACTGACACAACCGCTTTCAACGCTACTCGCACCGACACTCGCGCCGACACTCGCGCCGCCGCTTTTACTGCCGCTCGCGCCGTCGCCTTCACTACCTGCCGGCACGCATGAGTGTACTATCTCGCACAATACAGCGTCCGTGCCTTCGGTACGGACGTTTTCAGCGCGGAAATCGTTCATCGCCCCCGTGCCGAACGTTACTTTCCTGATCCCGGGTTCGAAACCGCGCAACAGGTCATCGTCGCCGTTCAGGATCGCGACGCTGTCCGGCTTCATATACGCAAACACTTCGCTTTTCGCCCGCAGGACTCCGTTCAGATCGCCGAGTTCTTTAAGGTGCGCGTACCCTATATTTGTCATAACGCAGATATCAGGGCGAACCATCTCCGCAAGGCGGCTCATTTCACCAAAGTCGCTTATGCCCATTTCCACGACCGCGGCTTCATGCGCCTCCGTGACAGACAACAAGGTTAACGGTACGCCAATCTCGTTGTTTAGATTCATCTCTGTCTTCATCACAGAGTACTTTTCCCCAAGTACCGCGGCGATCATTTCTTTCGCGCTCGTTTTTCCAACGCTGCCTGTTACTCCTATGACAGGTATGCTGAACTGCGCCCTGTAACACGCAGCAAGCGTCTTCAGCGCTGACAGTGTCGATTCGACAAGGACATACGGGCCTTCGGCGTCAGGTATCATACGCTCCGCGAGGCAGCAGGCTGCCCCTGCTTGAAAAGCTCTGTTTGCGAACGAATGTCCGTCGACTCGTTCACCGCGAATGCACACAAAGAGATTGCCGGGGCCGACGTCGCGGTTGTCGCGCACAGCCCCGGTCACGCGGACGTTTTTAAAACGCCCGTCACCGATATATTCGCCGCCTGTAATGTCTGCGATTCTTTTTGGCGTCAGAGATTCCAATAACAACGCCTTCTTTTCCTACAGCTTGATTTCACCGCCGGCCGCTACTATGACCCTGCCTTCCGCCTTGAACTCCTCCGCGCGTACGTGATCGAACAGCTCTCCGGGCGCCATATGATACGGGATGCTGTGTTTGGCTTTAACAAGTGCGGCGCACTCGGAAGCTTCATCCCTGTCCATATTATACGTTCCGTCGCAGCAGAAAAACGCGTAGTCGATTTTTCTTTCCGCGAATGACGCCATTTGCGCCGTCTTTGATGTGTCGCACGACAGATAGATCCGGATGCCGTCGCTAAGCGTCAGAATGTATCCCACGCATTGTGCCGGATCGTGGTTCTTATTCCCTGCTTCTACGGCTTCTACCTTTACGAAACCCAGGTCAAACGTTTGATGTTCGCCGTCCTTAAGCGCTTCAGCCTCCGTAATGAGCTCACATCCCGGATTTCTGGATGCTATCAGTCCGATCTGATTATGGTCGCCGTGCTGGTGCGATACTAGTATCAAATCCGCCGGAATATCGTACCCTTCTCCTGCATACGGATCCACATAGATCACTTTTCCGTCCGTTGTTGTGATTCGGAGGCTTCCGTGTCCCTGATACAATAGTGTTGCCATTTTTGCACCCTCCTTATTTTCCACATAAAATGTAGAAATCATTGCGTCGCGTCTCTCATAATAAAGTATGGTGTAACACCAGTGTCAATACTGTTTTTTCTCCGTGCTATCTTTCCTCCGTGCTGTGTTACAGTTCAGAGGGGTATCCGGGAGACTGCCTTTTTTGAGGCTGAACTTGTGGCAGGAGGCGTTAGCCACTGCTCATATACCCTGGAACATTTGTAGAAG
>Ga0082212_10013634_pt1 | contig 10150 bp, 7 predicted proteins | sample TergutNt197P3_FD_71548 | JGI IMG/M metagenome (GOLD analysis project Ga0082212, IMG submission 71548) | Neocapritermes taracua P3 segment gut microbial communities from Petit-Saut dam, French Guiana - Nt197 P3 | ecosystem: Host-associated > Arthropoda: Insects > Digestive system > Gut ...
TATCTGTCTCGCAGGCCCTTAAGTATGCGGACGGATTCCTCCTGCGTCGGTTCGTTGACCATGACCGGCTGGAATCTTCGTTCAAGCGCCGCGTCTTTTTCGACATGCTTTCTGTATTCGTTCAGCGTCGTCGCCCCGATGATCTGCATTTCGCCGCGCCCGAGCGCCGGTTTGATTATGTTGGCAGCGTCAATGGCTCCCTCGGCAGCGCCCGCCCCAATGATCGTGTGCAGCTCATCAATAAACAGGACAATATCGCCCGCTTTTTGCACTTCCTCGATAGACGCTTTGATGCGCTCCTCAAATTCACCGCGGTATTTCGTGCCTGCGACCATACTTGTCAGATCCAGCATCACTACACGCTTGTTGATCAGCGTCTCCGGCACGTCGCCCGCAATGACCCTTTGCGCGAGACCCTCAGCTATAGCTGTCTTGCCGACGCCCGGCTCCCCGATCAGCACAGGGTTGTTTTTTGTGCGCCTGGACAAAATCTGGATCACCCTCTGTATCTCGTTTTCCCTGCCGATAACCGGGTCCAGCGTCCCCCCCGCTGCTGATTCTGTCAAGTCCCGGCTGAACTGGTCGAGCGTTTTTGTCTCGTTTTCTTTGTTTCTGCCGACAACTGCAGGGTTCTTCACAGGCTTGTACACATTGCTTCTGAAAACGCCGATTATATCCGTGTACAGCTTGTTCAGGTCTGCGCCCGTAACACGTATCAGTTTTGCAGCAACGCTATCGTACTCGCGCAAAATACCCAAAAGCAAGTGTTCCGTGCTCACATAACCGTGCCCCAGCCTGTTGGCTTCCATGACGGCGATTTCAATAATGTGCTTTGCGTTTGGCGTCAACCCCTGCAATGTCGTTTCCCCGCGCGTACCGCGCCCTACGTTTTTCGTTATCAGGTCGAGTATGAGCTGGCTTTCGATGCCGGCCTGGCGCAGTATCTTCGCCGCGACTCCGCCTCCCTCGCGCGATAACCCCAGAAGTATATGTTCGCTGCCAACATAATCGTGACCAAGTTCAGACGCTCCCGTCTGTGCAAGTTCAAACGAATGTTTCGCGCGTTCAGTAAATCTATCCTCAAATCTCATATTAAGATCATTCCTTTCATACAGCTAAGGGCGCTGACAGCCACCAAACCGTATCCCATATTTCTGCATTCTGCATTGTTATTTACTATTTTGATCACTCAATTTCCCTGATTTTGTCTCGCAGCTCGATAGCTTTTTCAAAATCATCACTCCCGGCTGCAATCTTCATTTGCTCGCGCAGCATGTTAATTTCACGCCGTTTTTTCATCTCGCCATCGACCACGTCAGGCGGCGTCTCAGGCGCAACTGCTTCACATCCGCAGTCGCAGCTTCCATTCTGATTCAGCGAAGCCGGCCCGGTCCGGACCGCAGTCGGGAAAACTACCCCAAACCCCGACAAAGGCTTAAACACTGCCGGATATTGCCCGGAATAGTTCAATACCGGGAAAAAAGCATCAAAAATACTACCGAAGCCGAGCATGCTCCCGAAATCATATCCCGACCCTGATGCGCACTCCGGGCAAAGATGAGTCTCAGTGAGACAACCGTTGACATTGGACGAATAATGGAAACTAGCCTCGCTCCTACCACAACCCTGACATTTCATGATGAATCCTCCATTCTACATTCTAAATTCGTAACTATCGGGGGTATCCGATAGACTCCTACACTCCACACTCTTAAAGCATTACCAGCATCTGTTTTAAAATACTCGCTCTGAGTTTATCGCGCTCCTCCGGCTGAGCCGGGCGCAACGCATTGTTCCCAACAGCAGCCAACAGCAACCTTGCCTCAGTCTCGCTCACTGCTCCACCCTGCCGCAGATTCGCTATAAGCGCGGCGGCGGAGTTAAGATCGACCCTGTTGCCGATAGCATTGACAGTATGCATGATAAGCAACTCCTCCTCCAGCACGACGCGGGTGATCCTTATATACCCTCCGCCCCCGCGCCTGCTCTCGACCGCGTATCCGTGCTCAGGCGAGAACCGAGTTGATATTACATAGTTTATCTGGCTTGGAACGCAATTGAACCTGCTGGCAAGCTCCGCGCGTTGCAGTTCAGCGGTCCCACCCATCTCTAACAGCATATCGTCTATGAATCCCGCAATGATATCGCTCATACCCATAATACGCCCTCCGAGCAGCATCTTTGACTTTGACTATCTTTGACCTTATGTGCATTCTACTATTCTACCGCACACACGGCAACCTCTGTTTTGACCTTTCCTGACGTTCTGGGCAGCAATAAGCTGTATATTCCTCGCTAATGCTCCTGTTTTCTCAAAATATCTTATCTACATAATTTTTTCTTGTTGCACTGGCATTTTTAGTCAAGTATACAAAAGTAAAAAATAACTGATTTGTGTATTGATTCTTAAGCCCCGCTGTAATAGACTGATTAAGCCGACGGGGGGCGAAAAAGCATTGTTTGACACCACACTTATTGACGAGTACAAAAACTATTTGACAAACGAACGGCAATCGCCGGCAAACACTGTTTGCTCGTATATTCGCGACGTCACAAAGTTCTCCGATTTTCTCTATACAGAAGGAAAGAACGACTTCGAAGGCGTTACTGAAGCCGACGTCAGGTCGTTCTTGTCACACCTCAATGAAATCGGGCGGTCGCAAGCCACGCTTGCGCGCTGCACGGCTTCACTAAAAGCTTTTTTCGGCCATATAACTGACGAAGGCTCTATCAAGCAAAACCCGGTAACAGGCATTTCATCAGCCGCCGCAGTGAAAAAGCCGCCCCGCATACTGATGGGCGACGAGATAGAGCAACTGCTCGAACAACCGGACGTCAGCGACCCGAAAGGCAGCCGCGACAAAGCAATACTCGAAACGCTATATGCCACGGGGTTACGCGTTAGCGAACTGGTCGCGCTTGACGAATCCGATATCAACATTGAGACAGGCCTTATTACCTGCCGCAATGGGCGGGTAAGGATAATACCCGTCTACGAAGCGGCGATCAGGGCAATCAGGTACTATTTATCTTTCGCGCGCCCAAAGATGGCGTCGAGCGACGAGTTGGCCCTGTTTGTAAATACGAACGGCGGCAGGATGTCGCGCCAGGGCTTATGGAAAATACTAAAAAGTTATACTGAAAAAGCGAGCATCCCCGAAGATATCACCCCGCAAATACTCCGCCACTCTTTTGCCGCGCATCTTCTCGAAAACGGCGCCGACCTGCGTTCTCTCCAGGAAATGCTAGGCCATGCCGACATATCATCAACGCAGATATACGCCCGCATAGTAAAACAACAGCTCAAGGAAGTATACAATAAAACCCATCCAAGGAGCGAACACAGTTATGAGAGATGAAACAAAGTGCCTGCATTCAGGTTATTCGCCAAAAAACTCGGAACCGCGAGTCTTGCCTATAGTCCAAAGTACGACCTATGTATACGACTCGACCGAAGACGTCGGCGCGGTATTTGACGAACCGACAAAAAGCCTTATCTATTCCCGGTTCGCAAACCCCACGGTCATGGCTGTAGAAAACAAGATAGCCGACCTCGAAGGCGGTATCGGCGCTCTGTGTACATCATCGGGCCAGGCCGCAACGCTGATGTCGCTGCTAAACCTGTGTAACGCCGGCGACAGCTTTATAAGCACAACACAAATTTACGGCGGAACGGTGAACCTTTTTGGGTTCACGCTGAAAAAATTGGGCGTCGAATGCATATTTGTCAGCAGCGACGCAGACGAAGCGGAGATTAACGCCGCATTCAAACAAAACACAAAAGCCGTTTTCGGGGAAACGATAGCGAATCCCGCCCTGACAGTTTTGGATATAGAAAAATTCGCGCGGGTAGCCCACGCGCACAACGTACCTCTGATTATAGACAACACGTTTGCAACGCCGATATTATGCAAACCCATAACATACGGCGCTGATATCGTTATACATTCGACCTCAAAATATATGGACGGGCACGCGCTTCAGGTTGGCGGCGTCATAATTGACAGCGGCTGTTTTGACTGGGACAGCGGGCATTTCCCCGAAATAACCGGCCCTGACATGTCGTACCACGGGATAACATACACGGACGTCTACGGCAAATCCGCGTATATTATCAAAGCAAGAATGCAGCTGATGCGCGATTTCGGCGTATACCCGTCGGCGCATTCGGCGTTCCTGCTTAACCTGGGGCTTGAAACGCTTGCGTTGCGGATGGAACGGTACTGCGAAAACGCGATCAAGGTCGCCAGACATTTTGAAGCGTCCGACAAAATAGAGTCTGTCAATTATCCCGGCTTGGAAAACGACAAGTACTACGCGCTGTCACAAAAATATCTCAAAGGCGCAAGCGGCGTCATAGCGGTCACCCTGAAAGGCGGCAAGAAAAATGCCGTCCGGTTTATGGATTCGCTGAAACTTGCCTCAAACGAAGTCCACGTCGCGGATATCCGCACATGCGTCCTGCACCCGGCAAGCGCGACTCACCGCCAGTTGACTGATGAACAACTCATCGCCGCCGACGTCAATCCGGGAATGGTCCGCTTCTCCGTGGGCCTTGAACACATAGACGACATTTTAGCCGACATAGACCAGGCGCTGCAATTCTAACTCGCATCCATCCTTTCTAAAATAACACCATCAAAAAGTCCCCGGAACCAACCAGGGACTTTTTATTTTACATTTAAACTTTAGCTCCGCCCGCCCCTATAAGATGGCACGCCACAAAATGATTCGGCGAAACCTCAACGAGCGGCGGAATACCCTTGTCGCACTCCGCGCAGTAATAATTACAGCGCTTCGCAAACCGGCACTCATCCGGCGGGTCAATCGGCGACGACAGCTCCCCGCGCAGCTGTATCCGGTCGGCGTTTCCGCCCGCCTCAGGAATCAATATAGCCGACAGCAGAGCCTTTGTATATGGGTGCATCGGGTTCAGGAACAGCTCCTCGGACGGGGCTTTCTCCACTTCCTTGCCAAGGTACATAACAATAATATGGTCTGAAAAATGGTTTACAACCGCAAGATCGTGCGTTATGAAAATAAACGTCAGGCCCCTGTCGCGCTGCAGCTCTTTCAACAAGTTGAGAATCTGCGCCTGTATCGACACGTCAAGCGCCGACACCGGCTCGTCGCATACTATGAACTTCGGCTCGACAGCCAACGCCCTCGCGATCCCGATCCTCTGCCTGCGGCCGCCGTCAAGTTCATGGGGATATGTATTTATCAGACGCTCGGCAAGCCCGACAGTCTCCATCAGCTCAAGCACCCTGCGCTCAATATCACGCTTGGTAGCGCCGGGTATGATCTTTTGATACTTTATCGGCTCTGCTATCGTCTCAAACACTGTGCGCCTCGGGTTCAATGACGAAAACGGGTCCTGGAAAATTATCTGCATGTCCTTTCGCGCTTTGATGAGTTCGCGCCTTCTCATCTTGAATATGTCGCGCCCCTCGAACAGCACCTCTCCGTCCGTTGGTTCGATCAGCCTGATCACGGCGCGCCCGGTCGTCGTCTTCCCGCAACCCGATTCCCCAACGATTCCCAGCGTCTCGCCCTTGTTGATCGAAAACGAGCAGTCGTCCACTGCATAAACAGTCCCTCCGGGGTTTTTGAAGTATTTCTTCAGATTCCTGACTTCAAGCAGCTTTTCTCCCATTGCTTTAGCCCCCCCGCCTAATATCTATATGGAAATCCGCCTCGCTGTAGCGCGCGCACAACAACGTATGCGTATCGCTTACAGAGTGCATTTCGCATGGCTCCTTGCATGCTTCTACCGCGTACCGGCATCTCGGCTCAAACGCGCATCCTACAGGCAGCTTTGTCGGATCTGGCATGAGCCCCGGGATCGGCTTCAATTCCGCTTTCCTGTCCTTTACGTTCGGTAGAGAATTGAACAGCCCCTCAGTGTAGGGGTGCTTCGGAGTATTGAAGATATCCTCCAGCGTGCCGTATTCAACGATCCTGCCTGCGTACATTACCGCCACTATGTCGCAAATCTTTGCCACAACGCCAAGGTCGTGCGTTATCATAACCAGCGCCATGCCCAGCTTATCTTTCAACTCGCACATCAAATCCAGCACCTGCGCTTGTATCGTAACGTCCAGAGCCGACGTCGGCTCGTCCGCCAGCAGCACTTTTGGATTGCACGCCAAAGCGATGGCGATTACGACGCGCTGTTTCATACCCCCTGAAAACTGGTGCGGATATTCCGTCGCGCGTACGCCGGGTATCCCCACAAGCTCAAGAATATCCATCGCCTTGTCCAGCGATTCCCGCGTCCCCAAACCTTCGTGGTACCTGATACTCTCAGCTATTTGTTCGCCTACGGTCATAACCGGGTTAAGCGCCGTCATAGGATCTTGGAAAATCATTGAAACGTCTTTTCCCCTGATCTTCTCAAGCTGCTTCGGCGTCATGTTCAGCACGTCCGACCCGCAAACCGTGATGCTCCCGTTTTTTATCACTCCGGGCGGCGTCTGTACGAGGTTAAGGATCGACAGCGCCGTCGACGTCTTTCCTGCCCCCGTCTCCCCGACCAGCCCAAGCGTCTGCCCTTTTTTCAGGCTCAATGTCACCCCGTTGACCGCCTCGACCGTCTCGTCTTCCAAAACGTAATGCACGACAAGGTTATCGATATCAAGCAGGATTTCGTCGTTTTCCTGCACAGTTGCAGCCCCCGCGTTCAACGCTTCTTCATTCCCCATTCTAAATTCTCCATTCTAAACCAATATAATGCCATAACAAGGCAGTACAAAAAGTAATGAAAACGGATAAATCTCCTGCGCCACACATTATATCATAAACGAAGTGCATGATATAATGCGCCATGTGGCGCGTCCCGCGCCACGGCTTAAATAAACGTATTATGATTACGCAGTAATCATTATATCATCATTCCGCAACATATGCTACACACAAATTTAAAGATTTCACACTATCTCTTAAGCTTTGGATCGAGAGCATCCCGCAACCCGTCCCCAAGCAAGTTGAACGCCAGGACAGTAATCATGATTGCCAGCCCCGGGAACGTCAGCAGATACGGCGCGGGACGCGCATACTCCTTGCTCGCCGCTATCAGTTTCCCCCATTCAGGGTGCGGCGCTGGCACGCCGTAACCCAGATAGGACAGCGACGCGGCGACGATGATAGTAATCCCCAGGCTTGCCGTGATCGTGACAATAATAGGCGACAAACCGTTTGGCAGGACGCTTGAAAAAATAATGCGCGGGTTTCGCAAACCGATTGATTTCGAAGCCTCAACAAACTCGTTTTGCACGACCGTAAGTATAGAAGCCCTTGTCATTCGAATAAAAATCGGCGTACCGGTAACCCCGACGGCGATAATCAAATTCGGAAGGCTCTCCCCCAGCATCGTTACGATGACCATCCCGAAAAGCAGGCCGGGAATCGAAGCCAACACATCCGAAAACCGCATAATCAGATTGTCGATTTTCCCGCCGTAATACCCGGCAAGCGAACCAAGCGTGACGCCTAAAACCGTAGACATCCCCGCAGCCCCGAACCCGATAGCCAAAGAGTACCGAATGCCGTAGATAACTCTGATGAGCATGTTACGGCCCATATTATCGGTACCAAACGGATATTGCAGGTTTGGCGGGGTGAACCTTATTGGAACATTACGGGCGGTTGCGGCCTCAAAACTAATAAACAGCGACCCCAAAAACAGCAGGAACAATAACCCCAGAATAATACCACCGGCCATCGCGCCCTTGTTTTTCCTGATCCTATGGAAAATCTCGCCGAACTGGCTGCGTTTCCTGTATTTTTTGATAATTTGCTCAACTTCCTCAAAAGACCTGCCCGGCTTTTCAGCAGAAGGCTTGACGGCGTCACCGGCAAACGCTGTTTTCTCCGCCTCAGGCACTTGCGTATCGACCGCTGCCACCTCAGCGCCGCCTGTTAACGCAGTCTCGGCGCGTTCCTGCGCATGCCTATATTCAGCATCCTGAGTCTCGATTTCAACAGCCGAAGCAATAGCCGCTCTAGGTAGGGTCTCCACGCCCATGTCACCTTGTTCACCCATATTTTCCGCTAAAGGAAGCTGGCTGCCAACGGCAACTTTCATCTTTTTCCTGCGGGCATACTGAGCCTTTATCCTTGGGTCGACAAAAGCATACATCAAATCGACGATCAACTGCACAAGAACATATAAAATGGTAGTCATGATAATGACTCCGCAAGTCTTTGTCACATCCCTGGCCAGCACAGCCTCGGCAGCCATCCTCCCGATACCCGGCCACGCGAAAGTCGTCTCTACTACCACAGAACCCGCAAGCTGAGAACTCAGCCCCGAACCGAGCGCGGTAAGGATCGGTATCCATGCATTGCCCAGCGCATGTTTGCTGATCACTATTTCTTCAGGCACGCCCTTGGCTCTCGCAGTACGCAGATAGTCCGCATTTAGCACCTCAAGCATATTTGACCGGGTCTGCCTCGCGGTCTGCGCCATCAGGCTGACGCTGCTGCAAATAGCCGGCAGGATAAGACTCTTGAACCCCGCGCTGTCACCCGTCGCTGGCAGCCAGCCAAGCCTAAACGAAAAGAAAAGCATCAATAATATGCCCAACCAGAACAATGGCATAGACAGGCCGACAAGCGACAACAGCGTTGCCCCGTTGTCAATTAGCGTCCCCGCCTTTCTTGCGGATAGGATGCCAAGCGGGATAGATACAGCCGCTCCTATGATAAGCGCCGAGAAACTCAGTATAATTGTTTTTGGAAGCCTTGTGATAAACTCGTTCCAAATAGAAAGCCCGGTTGTGTCAGACACACCCAAATCACCCTGGACAAGCTTGAACATATATTTGCCGTAACGATATAACACCGGTTTATCAAGGTCATACTTGGCAATTAGTTCAGCCCTGTCTTCGGCAGTCATTTCATCGGTGTGGATTGCGTCGACAACAGTTCCGGGCGCCAAATCCATGAGAACGAACACAATAAGCGACACGCAGATAATAACTGGGATCAGCATCAATACACGCATCAACACATAGCGTAACAATTCCTCGTCCTCCTTAGGGTGGCATGATACTTTTACTCAATTGCCGGGGCACATGGCCCCGGCTATTGAGTGGTTGCTCAAATATTCAGTTTAGTCGATGATCCAGTAAGCGCCCCTTAGGTTTGTCTGGTGCGTGTCGGAAGGCAGCTTTAACCCGCCGATGCCTTTGACCCCTACAATTCCGTTCAAGCGCCAGAAAACGTTGATGAACGGCAGGTCATCGTTGACAAGCATCTGGATTTCCTTGTAAATACCGCTGCGGACCGTTGCGTCGGTCGTGGAAGCGGCCTCTGTCAGCATCTGCGTGACCACCGGGTTGCTGTACGAACCTCTGTTCTGACCGCCGCCCGGCGCGAAGACGTTCGAAGATGAACCTGCGGCATACGTCATCGTAATGCCGTGGAAAATGATATGGTGTTCGTTATTGAAGAACAGCGCGTTCAGTCCGGCCGAGTCAGTCGCGTTGACTGTGGCTACAATTCCAACGTCAGCGAGCTGGGACTGCAAGACTTCAGACGCCTTAACGTTTGTGACGATAGAAGCGGCGATCTCGATAGTCTCCCCGTTATAGGAGGATGCGGCCAGATACTCTTTTGCCTTTTCAATGTCATGGGGTATGGTCGGCACGTCCGTATTGCGGAACTCAGTGGCAAAACCCCAAATAGCCCCGTCGTCGAGGAACGCGCCCCACTCGCCGGAACACACAACGGCTATTTCATCCCTGTCCATAGCGTGCGCCACAGCCATCCGGAAATTGTAGTCGCCTGTGATCGGGTTTATCATATTGAATGACATCCCCTGGCAATTGTTCATCGTAAGCGGGAAAATCGAGTATTCGCTCTCATCCCTGAACAAATCATAGTCTTCAACGCCGGTGCTAAAGCTGATCTGCGCTTCGTTGTTTTGAATCATCGTGGCGCGCGCCGGAACCTCCGGAATGTAGCGCAGCGTCATGCTTTTTGTGACTGGCATTTCGCCCCAGTAACCGTCGAAACGCTCAACGGTAAGATACTCGTTGGAAGCAAAATCGACTATCGAGAAAGGCCCTGTGCCTACAAGCGGCCCTTTTTCGGCGTCTGCCTCGACTGCCTTCTTACACAGGATTCCTGTCTGAGGCTGGCAAAC
>Ga0082212_10013635_pt1 | contig 10150 bp, 7 predicted proteins | sample TergutNt197P3_FD_71548 | JGI IMG/M metagenome (GOLD analysis project Ga0082212, IMG submission 71548) | Neocapritermes taracua P3 segment gut microbial communities from Petit-Saut dam, French Guiana - Nt197 P3 | ecosystem: Host-associated > Arthropoda: Insects > Digestive system > Gut ...
GGGCGAGTTTCATCTCAGGACATTAAAATGGAGGGTTGAAAATACAGACAAGATACAAATCGAATATCTTGAACCGCGTATCCCTTATCGCGAAACCATCACAAAATCAGCCCGTGCAGACTACAGGCACAAGAAACAGTCGGGCGGCGCCGGTCAATTCGGCGAGGTACACCTGATTGTAGAGCCTTATTACGAAGGAATGCCCGATACGGTAATGTACAAGTTTGGTAATCAAGAGTATAAAATCACACCACGCGATGTGCAGGAAATAGATTTGGATTGGGGCGGAAAACTGATTTTCGTAAACAGTATTGTCGGTGGCGCTATCGACGCCCGTTTCCTGCCTGCAATCCTGAAAGGTGTGATGCAGCGTATGGAGCAGGGGCCGTTGACAGGTTCGTATGCCCGTGATGTGCGTATTATCGTATATGATGGCAAGATGCACACGGTGGACAGTAATGAAATATCTTTTATGCTTGCAGGACGGAATGCTTTCAGCATGGCTTTTAAAGAGGCCGGACCCAAAATTTTGGAGCCGATTTATGATGTGGAAGTGCTTGTTCCAAGTGATTATATGGGTGATGTGATGAGCGACTTGCAAGGCCGTCGCGCCATGATTATGGGTATGAACAGTGTAAAAGGATATGAAAAATTGATGGCTAAAGTACCATTGAAAGAGATGGGTAGCTATTCGACATCTTTGAGTTCCATTTCAGGCGGACGCGCGTCGTTTACCATGAAGTTTGCAAGCTACGAATTGGTACCAACCGACGTGCAGGATAAGTTGCTGAAAGAATATGCGGCAACGCAGCAGGAAGACTGATAATCAATTACGACTTTACATGTGAATTGACGTTTATTCAATCCAAGGTTGCCATTTTTTATCATTTTTCCAACCGGATTCAACCATTGTTTCGATAAATTGCATGCCACGTACACCGTCATATACGTTAGGGAAATCCAGCATACTCTCTGTGGGCTGTTCACCGTTGCGCAATGCCATTACAGTCTTAGTAAAGTTACGGTAAATATTGGCAAAGGCCTCAAAAAATCCTTCCGGGTGTCCGGCCGGAGTGCGTACGTTCCATAAGGCAAAATCGCCTAAGAAGGTATTGTTTCCCACATCAATGATTTCTCTGGGACGGTTGCCCCATTTTAAAATCAGGTAGTTCGGATCTTGTTGACGCCATTCCATTCCGCCTTTTTCTCCGTAGATCCGCAATTTTATATTGTTGGGTTCACCGATTGCGATTTGCGAAGCGATCAGTACGCCTTTCAAGCCGCCTTCGTAATGCAGGAGAGCAACTCCGTCGTCGTCTACCGGGCGTCCGGGAACGAATGTAGAAAGCTCAGCACACAACTCGATAACTTTTTGTCCTGTAACGTATTCACTTAAATGCCATGCATGTGTACCAATATCGCCAATACAACCGGCTTTTCCTGTCTGTTTGGGGTCGGTACGCCAACCGGCATTGTTTCCTCCCTGTAACTCAATCCGTTCAGCCAACCATCCCTGCGGGTATTCTACATAGAGACGTCGCAGTTTTCCCAAATCGCCTCTGGCGATACGGGCTTTCATCTCTTTGACAGCCGGATAGCCTGAATAAACGTGTGCCAAGGCCAATACAAGGCCGGTTTCTTCTACTTTCTTTTGTAGCAACTTAGCTTCTTCGAGCGAGAAAGTCATGGGTTTGTCCAATACTACATGGATTCCCCTTTCCAAAGCCATCATGGCCGGCTCGAAATGATAGTGATTGGGGGTAACGATTGTAACAAAGTCCATTCTTTCGCTTTCAGGCAGTAGGGCTTCTTTCTCAAACATTTCTTTGTAGGTCTTATAAATGCGATTGTCGGAGATATGATAGGAACGTCCGGAACTGAGCGAAATTTCAGGATCAATACTGAAACATCCGCAAACTAAATCAATGTCATTTTCCATCAATGCGGCACGTCTATGTATGGCACCAATAAAAGCATCGCTTCCACCACCAACCATGCCCATTCGTAATTTTTTGTTTACCATAGTCTATAATTGTTTTTTAAAATATTCTGTAAATTGCGGCTAAAAATAGTATTTTTTTTTGAACCGACAATTTTTTTTTGTGAGTTTGTATTTCTCATTTTTATAGTATGCGACATTTTTTAAAACTTTGCTGTGTAAATATTTCTTTTTACGATGTGGAAGAAAACTTTGAATGGAAATACATTTTTCAAAACTGTCTGAAAATATAAATTTCTTACTTATCTTTGCACCCGGTTATGCATCGTAATTGGGTCAAATATATAATGACAGTAAGCCTGTTGGTGATTTTCATCAACAGAGCGCTTTTTGTGGCTATGCCGGGTGTGGAAATATCCTGTTCGAGTAATGATGTAAATACTTTGCTTGAGACGATTTTCAATTGGGCAGGCATACATAATGATATAGACGAGGACGGCGATTCGCCCGAAAATTACAATGCGGCAAGTTCTGTACAACCCCTGATAGATAACATTTTTTCGCGTATTTGCATAACATGCCCTTTTACATCATTAAATAAACTGTTTAATGTGTTTAACGATGCAGTGACTTTGTTAGACGCTTACGGAACGATTGACCACCCGCCCGAAATCACATAATGAATTCACAGGCATTCAAACAGAAGGGTGCATTTGGCTAAGGCTGATTTTCAATTCAATTTGTCGCATAAGTTAAGGCTGAAAGCCTTGTAATCAATAGCGTAGGGTGAAACCCTACGGATTGAATGTCCCCTCTCTAAAAAGCCCTGAAAGGGCGATATCCTGATTTCGCCCTTTCAGGGCTAATATGATTGATACGTCTGAATAATAGGGCGATGCCCTATCCTTGTTGATTTCGCCCTTTCAGGGCAATCCAAAAAAAGAAATATGTAATGCAACAAATTGAAATGCACCTAAACAGAACGCTTTTTCGTAATTTTTAATTTTTAATTTTTAATTAATTTATGAATGTATTCATCAAAACAATGATGTGTGCAGGCATGGCGCTTATATGCGGATTTGCTGCGGCACAAACAGACACAATCTCTTTATCGACGGCGCAAGCCGAAGCGCTTTTTATCAGACACAATCTGCAATTGATAGCCGAAAATCTGAATATCGGTATTGCCGATGCGGCTATCATGCAGGCGAAACTTTGGCCTAATCCGACGATTACCATCCAGGATTTTAATCTTTGGACGACAGATAATATGCGCGATGAAATGGCTGAAATCTTTCCTTCGGGTTCGTTTTCGGGGAACAGACAGTTTGCCGTTGAACTGGAACAACTCATTGTCACAGGCGGCAAACGACGTAAATTAGTGGAAATGGAAAAAATTAACCGCGACATCGCCGAACAGTATTTCGAGGAACTGCTTCGCAGCCTCAAGGTAGAACTTCGCAATGCATGCGCTGAAATGCTGTACTTGCAGGAATACCGAAAGGTACTTGAAAATCAGCGCTCAAAACTCGAAATGCTCATCGGAAACTACCGTAATCAGGCGGCGCAGGGTAATGTTTCTCTGAGTGAACTGATGCGTCTTGAGGCGTCGTTACTTGAGGTTCGCTCGGAAATCAACGAACTGCAAAGGGATATGAACCAACAGCAGAAAGACCTGAAAATATTATTGAACATCTCTGCGCCAACCTGTATTGTGGTAACCGCAACGGATTTGAATCCGAAGTCGCCGGACGAACTTTCATACAGCAGACTGATTGAACTTGCCAGTGACTCGCGTCCCGATTTGAAGGAGGCGATGTTTCAAACGGCTTTTTCCGAAAAAGCGTTGCAGTATGAAAAGGCCCAACGAACACCCGACCTTACGCTCGGCGCTTCGTACGACCGCGCAGGCGGGGTAACGCCCAACTTTTTTGGCTTTGGCGTAAGCGTTGACCTGCCCTTATTCGACCGCAATAAAGGGAACATCAAAGCGGCGCAAATCGGTATCCGGCAAAACCAAATGCTGGCCGAGCAAAAGCAGTTGGAAGTGTACAACGAGGTCATCCACGCTATGCAAAACTATACGCTGGCTTACGATTTCAAGCATCAGATTTCGGATGAATTTATCGTAACGCTTGATGAAATGCAGGAAAGTTATACCCGCAATTTCATCAATAAAAACATCAGCATCCTGGAGTTTCTCGACTTTTTCGAAGCGTACAAGGAAAATAAACGTACAGTATTGGAGGCGCAAAAAGGAGTCAAAGTGAGTTTCGAGGAATTGCAGTATGCGGTGGGGGGGGAAATCAATTAAAAATTAAAAATTAAGAATTAAAAATGAAAAGGTATATTATATTGATTATCATATCATTAATTATATTCTCCTGTGGAAGAAGGCCGCAGGAGGCTGCACAGCCGGAAGCATTGTTCGACGCTACATTTTTGGAAAGAATAGAAATCAATACGGTTTCCATGCAAAATGTGGAACAGCAGCTAAAATTAACCGGCAAAGTGGATTACGACCACGACCGTTTGATACGTTACATATCATTGGTTGGCGGGACGGTGGTAAGTACGCATTTCCATCTGGGCGACCGTGTGGAAAGCGGACAAACGATGGCAGTTATCCGTAGCGTCGAACTGAGCGAAATGGAAGCCGAACGGAAAAGCCTCGAAGCGGAAGTCAAAATCTTACAGCGCGAGTTGGAAAGCGTACAAAGTATGTACCGGGATAATCTGGCGTCACAGAAGGAGTTGCTCGAAGCGCAGGGACTGTTGAAACAGGCCGAAGCGGAAATGGAAAAGACGCTTATCAACCTTTCGCTTTACGGCTCGTCGGGAAGCGACGGTACATTTGTTATCAAATCGCCCATCGGCGGTTTTGTGGTGGGAAAAAACATGACCGCAGGAGCGCAGATTACGGCCGAAAGCGACGAGCCGCTGTTCGTGGTGGCCGACATCAGCCGCGTATGGATTATTGCCAACGTTTATGCCGGCAACCTTGCCTTTGTAAAAGAAGGAATGCCCGTAGATATTAGAACGTCGGCGTATTCGGGCGAGGTGTTTCACGGAAAAATCGACGTCATGTCGCAGGTGTTCGATCCTGAAGCGCATGTGTTGAAAGCGCGTATCGTCATGCCCAACGCCGACCTGCGCCTCAAGCCCGAAATGGCTGTTGACCTCACGCTTCACGACAGTCGCGAAGTACAAATGGCAACCATACCGACCACAGCCCTGATTTTTGATGATAACCGCTATTTCGTTGTCAAACAGACGGCCGACGGTTTCGCCATTACCGAAGTGACGCTACACTCCCAAACCAACGTTATCAGTTACATTGAATCGGGAATCGAAGCCGGCGACCGGGTAGTCGTAAAGGATAATATTTTAATATATAGTAAGTTGAATGGATTATAAATAGGATATTTTGCTGAAAACTGAAAACTAAATTTTTTATGCAGAAATTTGTTAAAAACATAATTGCATTTTCGCTGCACAACCATGTACTTGTCCTTTTTATGACAGTCATACTGTTTGTTGCAGGGATTATTTGCTATATGAATACGCCGATTGAGGCATACCCCGACGTTACGAATACGCGCGTGAGGGTTATTACGCAATGGCACGGACGAAGCGCCGAAGAGGTGGAAAAGTTTGTTACGCTACCCATTATGCGCGTACTGAATACCATACCGCGCAAAGCGGATATACGCTCTACTTCGTTGTTCGGCCTGTCGGTGGTAACGGTAATTTTCGAGGACGGCGTGGACGATTTTTTTGCCCAACAATATGCCTCCAACCGTATGCAGGATTTGGATTTGCCCGAAGGCGCTGATGCGTCTATTGAGCCGCCATCAGGGGCAACGGGCGAGATTTACCGCTATGTGTTGAAAAGCGATTTGCCAGTCCGCGAAGTGTCGGCCATCAACGAGTGGGTGGTCGAGCGCGAATTGCTTTCGGTGCCCGGCGTGGCCGATATTGTCACGTTTGGGGGCGAGGAAAAAATTTTTGAGATCAAGGTCAATCCGTCCGAATTAGCAAACTATGACCTTTCGCCGCTCGAGGTCTATGACGCCGTATCGAAAAGCAATATCAATGTAGGCGGCGATATTATTCAGGAAGGTACGCAGACTTTTGTGGTGCGCGGAATCGGTTTGTTAGAAAGTATTGAAGACATCGAAAACATCCTGATTGAAGTGAAAAACGGAACGCCCATTCGCGTGAAACAGGTGGCAACGGTGGATGTTTCGTCAAGCCCGCGACTGGGTCAGGTAGGATTAAATGATGAAAACGATTTGGTGCAGGGCATCGTGATTATGTTGCGTGGACAAAACCCCGGCGAGGTCATCAAACATCTGAAAGAAAAAATCGCAGAACTCAACGACCGTATTTTACCCGACAATGTCAGAATTGAGCCTTTTTTAGACCGTACTACGCTTGTGAATGCAACCGTTCATACAGTTACACGAAACCTTTTGGAAGGAATTTTGCTGGTTTCGATTGTCGTTTTTATTTTTCTTTTCAACTGGCGTACTTCATTAATTGTTGCTTCGGTTATTCCGTTAGCCTTTCTGTTTGCCATCATTATGTTGCGCATACAGGGCTTGCCTGCCAACCTTATTTCTATGGGCGCATTAGATTTCGGGCTTTTGCTGGAAGGAACGTTAGTCATTGTCGAGGTTATTTATGTGGAAATGGAAAAACGTTCTCAGGAGTTGGGAGAACGTTTTGTCAGGATAAGCAAAGGCGGGTTGATAAAAGAAAGCGCGGGAAGCGTGGCGTCGCAAATTTTCTTTGCCCAATTTATTTTGGTTGTAGCCTTATTTCCTGTTTTTTCTTTTCAAAAAGTGGAAGGAAAGATGTTTTCCCCGTTAGCCTTTACATTGGGTTATGCTTTGCTGGGGTCGCTGATTTTATCCCTGACTTATGTGCCTGTGATGTGTAAACTATTGCTAACCAAGCCCGTCAGAAAAAAAACGAATGTAATTAGTGATTTCTTCACGCATAATCTGTATAATTTATACCTGTATTGTTCCAAGCACAGACGATTGACGCTGATAACTTTCTGTGTCTTGTTGCTTACGTGTATCGTCCGTTTTTATTTTTGGGGAACGGAATTTATTCCGACTATGAACGAAGGCGCCATTTACATACGCGCTACGCTTCCCAACAGTATTAATTTAGACGAATCCGTACGGATTACCGGACAGATGAAGCAAAAAATCCGTGATTTCGACGAAGTGAAGTTTGTATTAACCCAAACGGGACGTCCTAACGACGGAACCGACCCCACAGGTTTTTTTAATATCGAATTTCATGCCGAACTGAAGCCACAAAAAGAATGGAAACGAAACGTAAAGAAAGATTATCTTTTGAATGAGATGAAAGATTCGTTAGATATTTATCCCGGTATTATCTTCGGATTTAGCCAACCGATACAGGATAACGTGGAGGAATATGTGGCAGGCGTAAAAAGTTCGCTGGTAATTAAGATTTTCGGAAATGATTTGCAGGAATTGGAAAGTCTTGCCGACCGGACAGCGGAAGTGATACAAACTGTTCGCGGCGTGGAAGATGTGAATGTGTTCCGTAGTATCGGACTTCCCGAACTGCAAATTAAACTGGAAGAATCGCGTATGGCCCGTTATGCCGTTTCTATGGCTGATGCGCAAGCCGTTATTGAAATGGCTATCGGAGGAAAAACAGCGACCAAATTTTATGAAGATGAACGTACCTTTGATATAAAAATTCGTTTTCAGAAAGAATTTCGCGACACGCCCGATAAAATAGGAAATATTCTGATTCCAACGATGGACGGCAAACAAGTACCTTTGAAGGAAATAGCCGACATCGAAAAAATTACGGGGCCTACCTTTATCTATCGCGACGGAAGCAGTCGTTATGTAGGTTTGGGTTTCAGTATAAGAGACAGGGATTTAGGCTCTACCATTGCCGAAGCGCAGAAGAAAGTAAAGGAACAGGTACAGTTGAAAAAAGAACATAAAATGGTCTGGGCAGGCGAATTTGAAAGTCAGCAACGGGCAACGAAACGGTTATCTGTAATTATTCCTGTCGTAATCCTGTTGATTTTGTTTTTGTTATATATGAATTTCGGAACCGTCAAAGATACCCTGATTGCAGCCGTTGCGATGCCTTTTGGCCTCATCGGAGGTTTCATCTCATTATGGGTTACGGGTACTATATTCGGCATATCTGCGGGAATAGGTCTGATTATTCTGTTCGGGATAACGGCGATAGACAGTATCTTGTTGATTGCGCTGATGAAGAAGAATCTGTTACATCTTCGCAACCTGAAACAGGCTATTGACGAAGCTGTTCGCAGTCGGGTACGCCCCGTTTTGATGATTGCTTTGATGGGCTCTATGGGATTGTTGCCTGCCGCTCTTTCGAACGGTATGGGGTCGGAAATACAAAAGCCGTTAGCAATCATGATTGTAGGCGGGATTGTAATATGTATGATATTATCGTTTACAGTGTTGCCGCAGGTGTTTTATTGGGCGTATAAAAAATAGGATACTTCTAATAATACCACTTATACTACTCAAGTCATTGCGGGCGTGACCCGCAATCTCTTTGTGTTTAGGGGATTCTGAAACAAGTTCAGAATGACGTGGTGAATCATTAGAAGAGCCCAATAATGTATTCCCTTGGGTACATTTTATTGAAAACAGGATTGTATTTCAAAAATATTATTTATTTTTGTGAACTGATAATCTAAAATATTTAGATGTATGGTTTACGAAAAAAAAGAAACCGTGATTTTTGCGTTATACAAAAATTCCCGTACAGTATTTAAAACCAATGATATTGCATTGTTGATGGGCAAAGAAAAAAGTTCGGCTCTTTGCAAGATACTGAATTATTATGTCAAAACAGGAAAATTACTCAATCCCCGCAAAGGATTTTATGCGAAAGAGGGATACAAACCCGAAGAATTGGCTTGCCTGCTCTATCCGCCTACCTATATTTCATTGGAATATGTATTGCAGCGGGCAGGTGTTATTTTTCAGTACGACAGCGCAATAACCAATATGAGCTACCTCGCTCGCGAACTGGAAATTAATAATCAAACATTCCGCTACCGCCAAATAAAAGGCGAAATTTTGACCAATACGACAGGTATTGTTTTGAACAAAAACAATATCAACATTGCCACGCCTGAACGTGCATTTTTAGACATTCTTTATCTGAACAAAAGATTTTATTTTGATAATCTACACGCTTTAGATAAAAAAATCATTGCAAAACTACTGCCAATTTACAATTCTAAATCGTTGATTGAAACAGTAAACAATTTATTATCAATATGATAAATACAGTTAAACATAGATTTTACATGACGCAACTGTTGAAAGATATTTTTACAGATGCGGAATTGGCTAATTGTCTTGGTTTTAAAGGAGGATCCGCATTGATGTTTTTCCACGAGTTGCCGCGTTTTTCGATTGATCTGGATTTTAATTTGCTTATTCCCGAGAAAGCGGATGTCGTGTATCAAAAAATTCGCAAAATGATATTGAAATATGGCAAAATTCACGATGAAGCGCAGAAATTCAATGGCAGCCTTATTGTGCTTGACTATGGAATTGCGGAACGAAAATTGAAAGTAGAGATTTCAAACAGAAATTCAAATGACAGATACGAAATATTTAATTTGCTGGGCATCAATATAAAAGTAATGTCTTTTACCGATATGTTTTCACACAAACTCTGTGCGCTACTCAATAGAAACAATGTAGTGAATCGTGATATTTTTGACTGTTGGTTTTTCATGAGTCGTCACACAGCCATAAATGAATCTGTTATTGAGCAAAGAATGGGAAAATCGCTGTCCTGTTATTTGCAGGATTGTATTGATGCAATAGAATATCTACCTCAAAAAAGTCTGCTTGACGGTTTGGGCGAATTGGTCAATAAAGAGTTTAAAGCATTTATACGCAATAAATTACGATTTGAATTATTGACTCTATTGCGATTTTATAAAGAATTTCCGATAACTCAATAAAATACACGATAATGCAGAAATTTGTTAAAAACATAATCGCCTTTTCGCTGCACAACTATGTGCTTGTCCTTTTTATGACAGTCATACTGTTTGTTGCAGGGATTATTTGCTATATGAATACGCCGATTGAGGCGTATCCCGACGTTACGAATACGCGCGTGAGGGTTATTACGCAATGGCACGGA
>Ga0082212_10013636_pt1 | contig 10147 bp, 6 predicted proteins | sample TergutNt197P3_FD_71548 | JGI IMG/M metagenome (GOLD analysis project Ga0082212, IMG submission 71548) | Neocapritermes taracua P3 segment gut microbial communities from Petit-Saut dam, French Guiana - Nt197 P3 | ecosystem: Host-associated > Arthropoda: Insects > Digestive system > Gut ...
ACGTTGACCCAACTGCACGGTTTGCCCGTGGCCAGGCACAGAATCCGACACGAGGCACCTTCAAGTACATCGGCCAGAAGGGTCACATTGCGCTTCAGCAACATGATCCCGGCACCTTGCCGAGGTTCAAGAATATTTATCTGAAAAAACTGTAAGTCGCAGGAGGCAAGGATTAGGGATCAGAAACTCACCCCTTTATTCCATTATTGCGCTACGCTCCATTCTGATTTGTGTTCTTGCGGCGGTCATACCGTGACCGCCATATCAAACTCCGATATCCCTCCCCCAGAATCTTTATCACTTCCACTCATAAAATCATTCAAGATCACTTTTGTCAATAGTTTACCAAGGACTCGCGAAAAAATAACATGAGCCGTTGTTTTTTAACGCGGAACACACGGAAAGACGGAAACAACGGAATTCCGCATATTCCGCGAGTCCGGCGTTAAAAAATATTGTGAACAAGTGATTCCTTCGCGGTTCCTAAGCACAAATACCAAACGCTCTCTGTTCCTTCACGGCAGATTTTATCTCACGCTTTCCTCATCTTCTGGTACCGGGCGATTTCCTGCAACAATCGAGCGGAGGTTTTGATGCCCTTGTGAAAACTGTCGAGTGAAAATTTTTCGTTCGGAGCATGGGTATTGTCGTCGTCGAGTCCCAAACCAAGCAACAACACATCGGCTTCGAGAACATCGCTCATCAGCGTAATAATCGGTATGGAACCGCCTTCACGAGTGTAAAACGGCGGGCAACCGAAAGTCTCCTCCAATGCCTTTGTTGCCGCTTCGACGAACACAGAATCCAGTGAGACAAGCAGGCCGTTGGCACCGTGTTGATAGTCAAGCTGCATCGTGATGCCCGGCGGACAAAGACTATGCAAGTACGCTTCAAGACTTTTCACAATCTTGGCCGGGTCTTGCTTCGGCACAAGTCGGAACGTAAACTTCGCCGACGCCTTACTCGGCAAAACGGTTTTCGAACCTTCACCCTGATAGCCGGAAGTCAGGCCATTGATGTCAAACGTGGGTCGCGCCCAGCGACGCTCAATCGACGTAAAGCCCTTTTCGCCGAACCCTTTTTTCAGCCCGATTTTGCCGAAAAATTCCTCTTCATCCAGCGGCAGGTCGGCGAACTGTTTGCGTTCTCGCTCGGACAGTGGCACAACGTCTTTATAAAAATCGGGCACCTGGATGTGACCGTTTTCATCAATCATGCGGTTCATCATTTGGCTCAACGCGATGGCCGGATTGTAAACCGCGCCGCCGAAAACACCGCTGTGCAGGTCGCGGCCCGGCCCGGTCAGCGTCAATTCGAAGCACATCAGCCCGCGCAACCCGTAAGTCACCGCCGGCTGTCCCGGCCCGAACATCGAGCCGTCGCTGACGACCAAGCAATCGCAGGCCAACTTGTCCTTGTGTTTTTTGACGTATTCGGTGAGGCTCTCGCTACCGTCTTCTTCTTCGCCCTCGAACAGAAATTTGATCTGATACGGCAAGGTCGTTTCCTTCAAAACGGCTTCGGCGGCGAAAACGTGCGTGAGCAGTTGTCCCTTGTCGTCGGTCGCTCCCCGGGCGAACACCGAACCGTGACGCACCGCCGGCTCAAACGGCGGCGTGGTCCAAAGATCAAGCGGATCAACAGGCTGAACGTCGAAATGGCCATAGACCAAAATAATCGGTGCCCCTTTCACAGCGGGAGTTTCGGCGTAAACAAGCGGATGACGCTTCGTTTCGATCATTTCCGGCTTGAGTCCCATTTGTGCCAAGCGGTCGGCAATCCATTCCGCCGCCTTTTTGACATCGTCCGCATAGGCCGGGTCGGTGCTAATGCTGGGAATACGCAACCAGTCGAAATATTCGCTCTCAAAACGCTGTGCATTGTCGTCAATATATTTGGTGATGGATTCTGCTGACATGAATTTTCTTTCTTGAAAAACAATAAAATGCTTAAAAAACGAGACTTTACCAAATTATACCGTTTTTCAGAGAAATTCACAATGTCAGTTGGTTTTGAGAAAACGAGAAAGAGCCGCAGTTTGGGGGATAAGATTTTCGGCGGTCACGGCGTGACCGTTCTACCATCGATAACCGCACCATGCTTTTACCGCAGTTTGAACTGGGCGACCTGTTGTTGCAGGTTCGATGCCACGCCTGACATTTCGTTTGCGGCACTGGCCGACTCCTCCGCTGTGGCCGAGTTCTGTTGCGTCACCGAGTCAATCTGTTGCAGGCCGACGGTCACCTGGTTGACGCCCTGTGCCTGTTCGTTACTGGCAACCGCAATCCCGGCAATCAGATCGGTCATCTCCTTGATTTGAGTAACAATCGAGTTCAGAACTTCCGACGTGTGCGTGGCCACTTCGCCGCCTTTTTCAATTTCCTTTCCGCTCGTGGCGATGAGGTCGGCGGTTTCTTTTGCGGCCTTGGCACTTCGGGCGGCAAGATTCCGCACTTCTTCGGCAACAACGGCGAAACCTTTTCCGTGCTGTCCTGCCCGTGCGGCCTCGACAGCGGCGTTCAACGCAAGCAGATTCGTCTGGAAGGCAATGTCGTCAATGACCTTAATGACCCGTTGAATTTCATTGGCGTTTTTCGTGATGTGTTCCATCGACACGTTCATGGCCTGCATCGCCTTTTGGCCGTCGGATGCGGCTTCGGTCACTTTGTGTGCGTGATCACGGGCTTCACCGGCATGTTGAGCGTTGGCCTGAGTTTGACTGCTGATTTCGGTCATCGACGCCGTTATCTCTTCGAGGCTCGACGCCGATTCCTGGGCACCGCTGGAAAGCCGCTGTGACGCCGTGGAGACCTCGCTTGCTTCTTCGGAAACCTTTTTGACTTTTTCATCCACTTCGCGGAGCGTCCGATTCATTTGGTCGAGCATTTTGCCAAAATGCTTATTCATCACGTCGACGGAGCTTTTCTCATGAACCGTGACTTGCCAGTCGCCGCCTGCCAGTTGTTCCGTCATATCCGCGATGGAACGATAATCCTTCAAGACATGCCCAACACATCGACAGAGATCGCCGATTTCGTCTTTGCGTTTGAGGAGAGTTTCCGGCACATTGACATCGAGGTCTCCTCTTTCGGAGATGCTCTTTAGGATGGTGCCTCCCTGATGCATGGGAATGACGATTCCTCTCGCGGTAAACAAAGCATAAGGTATGAGAATCATGATGCCGACGGCTAAGGTCAGGAGTGTCGGCAGGTTTTGGTATTTCAAGAGCGTGGCTCTCCGTCCCTGAATGGCTTCCATCTGGTCATGGCTAAGAGTCTCCAGAGCGGTCAACTTATCAATAAGTCCGGTGGCCGTCGGGTTAATTTTGGCGGCCATAATCTCCATCGCTGGTTGAAGATCGTTTTTATTCCAAATCTCAAGCAACTCTCCGCCGTAACGGTGAATATTCACGTGGTCTGCCTCGATGGCTTTGAAAGCGGTTTGAAATTCCGCTGGCAATTCTTCGACGATTTTCATACCGTCAGAATAGTACCATTTCCCGAAACTGCATTGCCGACCGTCCACGCCGATTTTCACTTCCGGCTTTTTTTCAATAATCGCGTCGTTGACGGTTCGCAGCCAAAGCAGGTGCGCGTTTTTCGCCGACGTCAATTCGACTTGGAACGCTTGATAATTGGCCCCGTCGTTCTGCATTTGACGAAGGATTGTACTGCTGTAAATGCCGATTACGGTTATCGTTCCGGCTACCAAAAGCCCTACAAGACCGACTCCGAAAATTTTTGGAAAGAGTTTCATTTTGACTTATCCTCAATTGTGCCCATTCTCGTATTCAATACGACCGTTAAGGCAATATAAGTCAGCAAATGAGGGTTGTCAAAAAAAGAGATATTAATAACAGAAATAATTGTTGCTAATACTGAAAAAATAAGTTGTTCGATATATGTACACACGAAAACTTATTTTTTGATATTTGTTTGATAATAGAGTTTAACGTGCTCAAAGTGTGAGTACCCTGCTTTTTGCGCGTCACAGGGTGACGCGGCAAATGCATTTTATAGCCCGTACTCTTTGATTTTGCGGTACAGCGTACGTTCGCCGATACCCAGCATTTTGGCGGCTTCCTCACGATTGCCGCCGGTCCGTTTGAGCGTCTCGGCAATGAAGAGCCGCTCAATGGTGTCCAACGACTCACCCGCCAATGCACTGAGCGACGCTTCGTCACCTTGTGACTGCGGCGGACGCTGCTGCGGCGGCATTTTTTGTACGGTTCCGCCGACCACGCCGTCGCCGTAAATCGAAACCTCGGCAGTGTTGTTATTGGCAATGATCGTCGTGGTTGTGACCATTGGGATTTCACCGCCAAGTAGTTCTTCCGGCAGGTCGTCGAGGTCAAGAATACGGTCGAAATCGACAACGACCATGCTTTCGGCGACGTTGCGCAATTGCCGGACGTTGCCCGGCCAGTCGAAGGCGGACAGTTTTTTCCGTGCCTCACGTGAAACGCCGCGCACCGATTTGCCGTATTTCTTGGCGAATTGCTTGACGAAGTGGTCGAACAAAATGGGAATGTCCTCACCGCGTTCCTGGAGCGACGGGACGCGCACCGTGACGACTTTCAGGCGGTGGTACAGGTCTTGTCGGAACGCACCGGTGGAAACGGCCTCTTCGAGATTGCGATTCGTTGCCGAGAGCAAACGCACGTTGACCTTAATCACGGTATTCGAGCCAACTCGCGTGATTTCGCCGTTTTCGAGAACTCGCAACAGTTTGATTTGCGTCGCCATCGGCATGTCACCGACTTCGTCGAGGAACAGCGTGCCGCCGTTGGCATATTCAAATTTGCCGATGCGGTCGCTACTGGCATCGGTAAATGCCCCCTTGATGTGCCCGAACAACTCGCTTTCGAGAATGCTTTCACTCAGAGCCGCACAGTTAAGTGCCACAAATGGCCGGTTTTTGCGAGGCGAATTTTGGTGAATCGCCTGAGCAAACAGTTCCTTGCCTGTTCCGGTGTCGCCCTGAATCAACACGGTCGCGTCGGTTGGGGCAATGCGTTTGAGGCGGTCAATAACGGCCAACATCACCGGGCTGTTACCGATGACGCCGCCGAATCCGAATTTTTCGTCGAGTCGTTGCTGCAAGTCGTGGTTAATGCGGCGAATACGGGCACTCTCACCGGCTTTTGCGACGATGGTGCGAAGCTGCTGCAAATCGAGTGGCTTTTGCAGGTAATTAAACGCTCCGCGTCGCATGGCCTCGACCGCGATTTCGACCGAATTGTGCGCCGTCATGACGATGACTTCGGAGTCTGGCGCAACCGCTTTGGCCGTTTTCAAAATTTCGATGCCGCTGTCGACGCGTTCGAGCATCAAATCGGTGACGATCACGTCAAAGTCGTAGGAGTTGATGGCTTTAACCGCATCGGCCTGGTTATACACAATGCGGCATTCATCCCCCAGCTTTTCCAGCGACGCGGCCACTGCCTCAGCGTGTGACTCTTCGTCGTCAATGACCAGAATGTTCAGCGGCGGTTCTTGTTCGGACATTGATGATGAACCTTTCATAATAAACAATAACAACCGGGTACGTCAACGACCTGTTGCTTTTTTCATTACCATAACATGGAATTTGATCCGCTTGCACGAGAAAGCGCAGCTTGAATTTTTTCCGGCGTTGCATCTTCTGTTTTTATTTGCTGTGTACTTCCGTCAAGCAAACCCACCACAGCCGTTGTTCCGCCATTGTAGAATGCGGCCATTCCGTCAGGTGATGCCCCAAATCCCAATAGTGCCGCTTCCTGCGTTACTTCTGTCGGGGCCATCCAGCAAACAGGATTTGCGCGTTCTACAAAAAGAATGGTATTGGATGTTCCAGCCGTAATGTCACCAAACGTTCTGGCCGTTGGTCCGTCAGATATCGTGTCCGGTCCGACGACCATTGAAAAATCAGTATAGCCTTTCGGGGTTTTGGTGGCACCGGAATGAAAATATTCGACATCCCGATTATGAAATTGCTTGTTATGCTCGCTGTCCCACGGTTCATCCAACCGTATCTGGCTATATAGTTCCCTTTGCTCAATGTGAGGGAGAATAAGAACTCGCCAGCTATGCAACGGTTTGCCGTTTGCATCAACCGTATAGGCCGGCAGAAGAGTTCTATTTGCGTTGTTATACATATGTACCGCCAGAATGAGTGCCTTCATATTATTATGTGTTTTAATCAGTTCCTTTTCCCCGGCTTTGCTTGTACCTCCTTTTCCCATATTGGGCTTGACATCACAGCCGCTCATAAGCAGGCTTGCCAGAAGCATACAGGCAAAAACGCCCCACAAATGTCGATTGACAATCTTGCTACTCATGTTTTTCCCCCTACGTCATTGTTTATTGAGATTTGTTAACATCCGATCACTGAAAGAATTATACCATATTGATTGACTTTGAACATCGTGATGGCTTGAAAAACATCAACATAACAAGTGCTTGCTTTTTCCCTGAGAAAGGTATATCATTGATTTGTTGTCAGTCAATTTCAATGTCCATTATGAGGATCAAAATCATGTCCAGAATCCGCTTTTTGCTGGTCGTCCTGTTCGTGTTTACCGTTGTTTCAACCATTTCGATTTCCGTTGTCGCCGAAGAATCACCTTCGCTTCAAGCCGGAGCGGCAATGATCGACATCACGCCGGAAAAATTCCCCGTTGTGGTCAACGGCGGCTTCTTTCCGCAATACGTCGAAACCGTGCAAGACCCTCTTTATGTCCGTTGTCTTGTCCTCAGTGACGGCAACCAACTGATCGCCTTGGTTGTCATCGACACCTGTGTCATTCCGTTTGATTATTGCGAGCGTTTGAAGGCGGAAATCGTTGCGAAAACAGGCATTCCGAAAAACCGCATCATGGTTTCCTCGACGCATTGCCATTCGGCTCCGTCACTTGCTTCGGCGCATTCCGCAGAAGCCGATACGACGTACATGGATTTCCTGCCCGGCAAAGTCGCAGGTGCCGTAGCCGATGCAAAAGCGAATCTCACGCCGGTCAAGGTCGGCTGGGCGGTCGGCAATGACCCGAACAACGTCTATTGCCGACGTTTTCTGATGAAGCCGGGCACCGCGATGACGAATCCGTTTAGCGACAAGCGGGACGATCGCGCCATGATGAACCCCGGCTTCAACAATCCGAATATGATCGCGCGAACGGGCCCGGTTGACACGGCGGTGTCGGTGCTGTCGCTTGTTTCGCCCGACGGCAAGCCGGTTGCGGTTTTTGCAAACTATTCGACGCATTACGCCGGTGTACGGGGCGGTGTTCTATCCGGCGATTATTTCGGCGTCTTTTCGCAACAGATCAAAGAGATGATCGCCGAAAAGGTCGGCCAGGATAATGTGTCAACACGCTTTGTCGGTATGATGTCCAACGGCACCAGCGGCGACGCCAATTGCATTGACTTCCTGAACCCGGAGCGAAAGTTCGATTACCTGAGCGTCGGTCATGACACGGCACAGGCGGCAATGGCTGTTTGGCCGAGTATTAAATATCACGACAGCATTCCGCTTGCGATGGCCGAAAAACGTCTCACGATTGCCAATCGCGTGCCGACGGCGGAGGAAGTGCAGGCGGCAAAAGATCGCGTTGCCCAATTCCCCGACGGCAAGCCGCAAAGCATTCCCGATGTGTATGCCCTGAACGTTTCGGGCATGGGCGATTGGCCGAAAACCTCGGAGGTCGTTGTGCAGGCGATCCGCATCGGCGAGCTTGGCATCACGGCCTTGCCCGGCGAAATTTACGGCATCACCGGCTTGGAAATCAAGGCGAGAAGCCCCTTCCTGCCGACATTCAACATCGGTCTTGCGAACGGCAATTACGGTTACATCCCGCCGCCGGAACAACACGCACTCGGCGGTTACAATACCTGGCGAACGCAATACTGCTGCCTCGAAGTCGATGCGGAATTGACAATCAGAGCCACGGCGATTGAGTTGCTCAAGGGACTGAATGCCGCCGCATCAGAGCCGCGCACAAAGTAAGCGGAAAAATCAGAGATGCGAGTGTCAACGAGCGGTCGAAGTGGTACAGAGTCTCCCCCTGCCCAACCGTTCCGTCACCGTCGCGGACGCTGAACATGCGCGTCACAGGGTGACGCGGCTAACTTTTTCTTCACCATTATCAAAATCAAGGAACCCACTTATGCAACCAAACCAACAACCGTCCCGACGTGATTTTTTGAAAACCAGCACCATGATCGGTGTGACCGCACTTGGCGTTTCGGCAGTTCGTAACGTCCACGCGGCAGGGAGCGATGTCATCAAAATCGGCTTGGTCGGCTGCGGCGGCCGGGGTTGCGGAGCCGTGCAGGACGCATTTCAAGCGGTTCCGAACGTCAAACTCGTCGCCATGGCGGACACCTTTCGCGACCGTGTCATGAACCCCCGAACCGCACTCATGGCAAGTCATCCCGACAGAGTTGACGTGCCTGACGACCGCTGTTTTTCCGGTCTTGACGGCTATCAAGGCGTGATCGAACATTCCGATGTGGTGCTGGTGGCCTGTGCGTCGCGGTTTCATCCGAAATATACGCTGGCCGCTGTTGAGGCGAAAAAACATCTGTTTGTCGAAAAGCCACACGCCCTTGATGCTGCCGGAATCAAAATCGTGCAACAGGCAACCGACATCGCTGCCAAGAACGGCACCGCCATCGTGTCCGGGTTGTGTTATCGTTACGACACGTTGCGCCGCGAAGCATTTCAACGCATGGCCGACGGCGAACTCGGCGAAATCACGTCGGTGCAGTGCGATTACATCCGCACGCCGTACAGCCTGATCACGCGGCAAGCGGATTGGACGGAAACCGAGTACCAGTTCCGCAATTGGTACCACTTCACCTGGTTGGCCGGCGATGAGATTTTGCAATCGCTGTTGCACAACCTCGATTCCGTGATGACGGCGTTCGGCGACGAAGCACCCGTCAGTGCTTATGGCGTCGGGGGACGTTCCACCATGTTCGTCGAAACGATGGGCGATCAGTTCGACCACAGCGCGATGATTCTCAACTTTGCCGACGGCAAACGCATTTACGGCATGACCCGCACGGCGACGCAGTGTTTCAACTCGAACCGCGACGTATTTCACGGCACAAAAGGCCGCTGCTTTTTCACAGCGACCGGAACGCCGTATTTCACCGACTTGAAAGGCAACAAAACCTGGACGGCCGGTCAGCGCGAACGCAGCATGTACGTGCAAGAGCATTACGAGTTGTTCACATCAATTGAAAACAACAAGCCGATTAATGACGGCACCCGCATGACGCGCACGACAATGGCCGGGATTCTCGGTTTCATGGCCTGTCGTAACGGTCAGGAGGTGCTGTGGGACGACGCCGTGAAGGCTAATGCCGTTTACGGCCCTGCCGAAGCGGACATTTCACTGACCATGGAACCGCCGTTGAAACCCGATACCGCACACGGGCTTTATTCGCTTTGTGTGCCGGGGACGTCGGAGTAAAAATCAGAACCCGCCGCGTAAGCAAGGTATCCGCCTTGGACTCTGATTGCTCCGTTACCGTCGTGGGCCAAACATAAAACTGCTGACTCCACGTTACCTTGTACTCCACGGCACATCGACGGGCGGGAGCGATTCCTGTACCAGATTGCGAGTTTGTTCGAGCATGGCATCAATGCGGCGGCGCGAAACCGGGTCGTTATATGGCAACTGCATTCTGAGCAGGTTGAGTTCCGTTTGAAAAACCTGTCGCGTTTTGAGTCGTCGCAGTTTCAGGAGCGTGTCGTCGAAACCCTTGCGGTCGGAACGTTGCCGGTATGTAATCGCCTGGGCGACGAGAATTTGCCGCGTGGCCACGGTGTCGAGTATCTCTTCCTGAATGCCCAACACGAGACTTTCGGCGTGCAGGGTCGAGTCGGCGATGGGCACTTCGGCTGTCAACTCGGGATCGATGCCCGGCATGATCGGGATGCGTGCGATCAGGTTTGTGCCGTTGCGCACATACAGCAAACGCACCGGTCGCTCGGACAGGAAGTCGATGCGGAACTCGCCCCGCGAATCGGTCGTACCGATGTTGACCGCTTGTTTTCGTCCCGGCACCGATTCGAGTATGTCGCAAATCGGCAGCGGCATGTCCCGCGAAACGTAGGACGTGAAACGAATCGTTGTGTGTTCGCCCGTTGGCTTTGCCAG
>Ga0082212_10013637_pt1 | contig 10147 bp, 9 predicted proteins | sample TergutNt197P3_FD_71548 | JGI IMG/M metagenome (GOLD analysis project Ga0082212, IMG submission 71548) | Neocapritermes taracua P3 segment gut microbial communities from Petit-Saut dam, French Guiana - Nt197 P3 | ecosystem: Host-associated > Arthropoda: Insects > Digestive system > Gut ...
AGGCTTTCGCCGAAAACTGAAATACCCTTTTTTGTTCTTCGTGTCCTTTGTGAAATCTTTGTGAATTTTGTGGTCCTTTATCTACCACAAAGAACACAAAGGAAACACAATGGGCACAAAGAAAAATTCGTGGTATAAAACTTACTGGCAAGAGCCTCACCCGACAGTCGGCACCTCGTAACCTTTGCGTTGTTCCCTCGCAATGAATCCCTGCGATTGGCTGTCACCGGTCTTTTCGGTCTTCGGATCCCACGCCACTTCGCGTCCCAGTCGGGCGGCAATCGCCGAGAGATGGCAAACATTCATCGCTTGGACATGCGTGTACACGTCGGAAATCGGCAAGCCGCCTTCCCGAATACACGAGATAAAGTTTTCCTTGTGTCCCTCCCAACGCCTGCCATTACAGAGTTGATCGAATTCCCCATTCGGGAAAACCTCCCGCCAGGTGTCCTTGATGTCTTCAAACGGTTTTCCGGCGATTCGTCCCCGGCTGACATGCATTCGTCCTTCGGTTCCCTCAAAGAGGATTCCATTGCCGTCTCTCGAATTACTGACAACGTGCATGACAAGTCCGTTGGCAAACGTACATTTTACGTCGAATTTGTGTGACGCGTTGTACCGGTTATTTTCCGTGGGATAGCCGTCCTTATACGGCACAGGATGTTCCGCAACAATCGGTTCGTACTTGATCGGTCCCTGTCCATCGCCGAGCATATCCATTGCCCAGAGGGCACAGTCGATATGATGCGCACCCCAGTCGGTAAATTTGCCGCCGCTGTATTCGTACCACCATCGAAATTCATAATGCGTCCGGCTATTGCGGGGCCAGGCATCTCTTCGATTTCGGTCGTTGACTTCCGGTGTGGCAATGTACTCGACGAGCGGTGCCTGCCCCAGCCACAGTTCCCAATCAAGCGTTGCCGGTACATCTGCCTTCGGAATCGGACCACACGTCGGACTGCCACCGATGTCGCACGTTATTTTTTCAATTTTTCCCAGAAGCCCTTTGCGAATCATAAGCGTTGCGAGGGCGAACTGATCCCGCTGGCTGCGCTGCTGTGTACCGACTTGGAACACCTTGCCGTACTTTTTGCACGCCGCCCGAATGAGTTGGTTTTCCTCAACGGTGAGCGTGAGCGGCTTCTGGCAGAAAACGTGTTTGTCCGCCTGCAATGCTTCGATGGCAATTTTCGTGTGCCAGTGATCCGGCGTAACAACCGACACGACATCAATGTCTTTCCGTTCGAGGATTTTGCGGTAATCCTTGTAAGCGTCCATTTTGATTTTACTGCCGTCGGCATTTTTTTTGCCGATGTTGCCATCATCTTGTGCCACATCCAGGTGTAGCGAGTCGACATCGCAGATGGCAACGATGTCAACCAGTCGATTGAATCCGCGGGCATCACCGCGTCCCATGTCGCCGACACCAATGCACCCCATCCGTAGGCGGTTACTTGGTTGCTGGGCGATGACCGGTTGCTGACTCGAAAGAAAATACGGGACTGCGCCGACTGCCGAAGCGGCGAGGGCGGACTGTTTCAAAAACTCACGACGTGTGGATTTGCTCATAAAAATAACTCGGTTAAAGGGAAAATAATGAAACGTTACGTCCAGCGTATCCGCTTTGACCGGAAAAGTCAACTACTTGGCAGTCGGCTATCGTCGATGCAATCGACCAACGTCATGGTTCCGACGTTTGCGGAGTCCGAGTCGAGAGGTCTGCCGCCACTGCGTCTTTGGACAGCGAGATGGTCAACGCACATCGGAAATTGTATCGGGAATTTCCTGTTTCGGGACCGCGGGCACCCGCCTGAATAGCGTGGTCAGTGTCCCTAAACTGATCGACCATTGAAGCCAGCACTGTCTGTTCCCGAAGGAGCGACGTAAACGTTACCGTACCACCATTTGTCGCACTGAAAACCAAATCGCGTGCCATCATGTCTTGGGCAGTCGGAGCATTTTTACTCATCCAATTTAACTGCTCGAACCAATTGACGTTATCTTTGTACCAAGCATCAATCGCATCAAGTTGTTTTTTTTGCTCGACCACTTTGCCGTTATCCTGGTTTAATTTGTTAAACCTCACCCGCAGGTCGTTGATTTCTTTTTGCACGACCAAGCGGCTGTAATAAGCCGAACCGAACAAGCCGGCGACAAGGAGCAACACTGCGGCGGCGATGGCGGTAAACAGATTGCGTTTTCCAGTGTCTTCCGCACGTTTTTTGGGGTTACAAAAGTCGATGTGGATCGGCTCTTTTCGGATAACCTGTTGAACCGCTCCGAAAAGTGCCGCATACCGCTCGTCCGCTTCTTTTGCCTTTACGGTCAATCCTTTTATAGGATCAAAGAGTCGGACAGGTATTTCGAGTCCCTTGGTCAATTGTTCGGCAAGAGACTCGAACATTTTCCCACTGCCGCAGAGAAACACCTCTTCCACGTCGATTCCCTGTATTTCATTACGGACGGCGATGCGGGTGCGCTTCAGTTCAGCAAGGAGTCGGGCAGCAAAGTCAGGGGTGCTGACATCCTGTGGACGGTGAATTTTAGGCGACCGCATAAAAACCGGTTCGCCTTGAAAAACCACCGTTTGCGATGTCTCGTAGCGGTCTAATTCGACCAGTAATACAGAGCGGTTGGCGGTCGCACTGCCGGAACTCCGCCAGAGTGCCGCCGTGGCGCACGGTCGGAGAACGATGTGTCGAAGGGCAAGGTTGTGTTCTTCGCAAAACGTTTTTATTTGCTGAAAAGTATTAAGCCGGAGCGTCGAAGCCAAAAGATGCTTGGGAGCCCCTTCGGATACCGATGCCGAATCGGTCGCTTTGATGGCGGGGAACAGGGTACTCCGGGAAACGTTGTCGAGTTTGCTGGTAACAAAGAAATCAACCGGTGCGTTATGCTCGTAATGATTAAATTCTTTGCCCGCCTGAAATTTGACGAGGTCGGGCAGTTCGTCAGCCGGAACCGGAGGAAACACCATAGGGCGCACCTCGACATCTGACCGATTGAGAATGACGACGGTATCCGCTTTGGCAAGTCGATAGCGAGACAGCAGTTCGGCAAGTTGTTTCGGTTCGTCAAGAGCGGCAACGTAATCAAACGTTACTGCTTTTCCATAAGTGGAAGCCGACAGAAAGAGTAGTCGGTCGTTTTCCCAAGTAATTGCAACCCAAGTGGACATGGTAACTATTCTAGCAAGGCGGAGTGCGTTCATCAAGAGGGCATGAGAGCGGCGGTCTCCCGCAAAACTTTACACACCCAAGTAAATGTTATTTTGGCGAGAGCGTACAGAGTACCTGTTTTTGCGCATGTTTTGGCGGGGCATCGAGTTTACCGACATCTTCCAGCATCTCGATCATTTTGAGCAAGACTTTGGTGCCTTCTTCGATGTGGGCATTTTCACGACCCTTGAACTTAACGACGATCTGCACTTTATCCTTGTTCGCCAAAAACTCTCTTGCTTTGTTCGCTTTCACCAAGAGGTCATGTTCGCCGGTTTTAGGATGCAACCAGACTTCTTTTAGTTTTGACTGATGAACGTGATGCTTACTCAATCGTTTTTTTTGCTGGTAACGGTATTTTCCGTAATCCATAATTCTACAGACCGGGGGGCGGCTATCGGAAGCCACTTCAACGAGATCGAGTCCTGCCTGCCTTGCCTTATCGAGGGCTTCAGAGGTACTCATAATTCCCAGTTGTTCCCCTTCTTCGGTAATGACCCGGACTTGCGGAACGCGAATTCCTTCGTTGACTCGTTGCCGATCTCGATTTTCTCTATTGTCTCTTGGTCCGTTCGACCTCCTCAACGCCATAACAATTGGGGGTTAGGGTAACTCTGTGCCGTCAACCAAAACAGCAACCCCGTATTCTAACATGTTCACAATTCGTTAGTAGTAGGGGGGAATCCTGGCAAGGATGCTGAAACCGTCTCTTGACAGCAGTCCGGCAACTGTGCTATCGTACTAGCACTGGGCGTTTTTCACAAGATAGAGACTCAAAATGCGCTCCACCGACATTGGTTTCGTTTTTGCGCTGCGTCAGGAAGCCGTGGGGATTTTGGATCGGTTCAAACACTCCCGAAAAACCTACGGCAACGGTTGGACGTTTCATACAGGAAAAATCGACAATCTGTCCATTGCCATCGTCTTGTCTGGAGTCGGACAGAAAAATGCCGAAGATGCCGCAAAAATTTTGATCGACGTGTTTGAGCCGAAACTCGTTTGCTCAGCAGGTTATGCTGGCAGTCTTGCCTCACGGCTCAAACAATTCAATCTCTGCGTTCCCGAACAGGTTCTTCGGGAATCAGACGGTCAGTGTCTCGACCTGTCGAATCCAATTCCACAGAAAATATCGCCGCTGTCGAATAAATTGACGTTGATTACGGTCAATGACGTTGTGGAATTGCCGGAATACAAACGAACATTGCACGAACAGACTGGAGCGGAAATCGTCGATATGGAAACCTTTGCCGTTGCCGATGTGTGCCGAGTACGAAACATTCCTTTCTCCTCGTTTCGCATCGTCCTTGATACCGTCGATGACCGGATTCCCAAAGATATTGTAAAAATCCTGAACAGTCTGGACAAGGGAGTCTCCCGACTATCCGGCACGATTTTTGGAAGTGTCTGGTCGCGTCCAAAAATCATGCTTGACCTTATTTCGTTAAAACAACGTGCCTTTACGGCAACGGAACGTCTTGCCCGATTTGCTCTGGCAGAGTTGCCGCAACGAATTCCCGGAGAGGTACCGCCTGTGGAACGGTTGACCTCGTCGGAAACAGCAAAACTGTCCTAAACTTCACCGTCGTTTGAAAGTGAACAAATATTGGTAACCACTTCACAAAGGGTACGCAGGTCGTTCTCTTCAATAATGTACGGAGGCATCAGATAAACCAATTTGCCAAACGGTCTGACCCAAACACCGGCATCAACGAAGCGGCGTTGCATTGCCGCCACATCGACCGGTGTTGTCATTTCAATCACGCCGATGGCACCGAGTCCCCGAACGTCGGCGACATCAGGAAATGCCGATGCCGGTGTAAGCATTTCTTTCAACACGGCTTCGATACGGCGAATTTTTGTTTTCCAATCGGATTCGAGCAACAAATCAATCGAAGCCGATGCAACCGCACAAGCGAGCGGATTCGCCATGAAGGTCGGACCATGCATCAAGTTGCCGGGAGTGCCGCTGGAGATGGTCTGTGCAACCGAATCGGTTGTTAACACGGCGGAGAGAGTCATATATCCGCCCGTGAGTGCTTTTCCAACGCAAACAATATCCGGCACAACATCGGCATGATTCATGGCAAACAGTTCGCCGGTACGTCCAAAACCGGCGGCAATTTCGTCAAAGATCAACAACGTTTCCGTTTCGTTGCACAGTTCCCGAAGGTGCCGCAAATACAGCGGTGAATAGAACCGCATTCCGCCTGCCCCCTGCACAATCGGTTCGAGAATCACGGCGGCGATGTGTTCCTTGCCGCAGTACAATTTTTCTTTCAGGTCGGCGATGTATATTTCGTTCCATTCATCATCGAATCGGCACTGCGGAGGTTCGGCAAAAAAATGTAGAGGCAACACACCGGAGAAAAGCGAATGCATGCCGGTGATGGGATCGCAAATGCCCATTGCTCCGAATGTATCGCCGTAATATCCCGACCGAACGGTGAGGAGGCGATTGCGATTCGGTTGTCCCGCCGCCTGTTGATATTGCAGTGCCATTTTGATTGCCGCTTCGACGGCAACGGACCCGGAATCAGCAAAGAATACCTTCGTCAGCGGCGGCGGTGTGATGGAAACAAGTCGTTTCGCCAGTTCGACGGCGGGTTCGTGTGTCAAGCCGCCGAACATGACGTGCGCCATTTTTGCCAGTTGATCAGTCACAGCCCGATTGAGTACCGGATGATTGTATCCATGAATTGCCGCCCACCATGAGGACATTCCGTCGATGAGTTCACGTCCATCTGCCAATCGGATTCGCACACCATTCGCCGAAGCCGCCGGATAGACCGGCAAGGGATCGCGCATCGACGTGTACGGATGCCAAAGGTGTTCACGGTCGAAATCCAAAAGCCGGTGAATGGGGTCGTCCATGCCTCTTCCTTTCGATGCTTGCAATCGTTCGGCGTTTTTTGACACGTTTGCCGGAAACTATCCAACGGCAACGCGGAACAGCGGTCTGCCGTATTCGACCGTTTCGCCGTTTTTCACAAGCACGGCAACGATTTTTCCGGCGCATTCCGCTTGAATTTCGTTATACACCTTCATTGCTTCAATCAGGCAGACGGTCTTTTCCGGCGTTACATCATCCCCCGCTTTTACAAACGGCGGTGCGTCGGGATTCGATGCTGCATAGAATGTTCCGACCATCGGACTCTTGATGAGCGTCGTATTCGCCGGCTCTTCCGCAATGGGAGTGACGGCGGGCAACGGAGTTGCCGGAGCGGTTGCAACCGGCACCGCTATTGGTGTGTGAGACACCATGACCGGTTGTGAACCTCGCCGAAGAGTGATTTGCCACTCCCCTTGCTTGATCTCCACATCCGTTAGGTCGTTGGTCTTCATCAATTCGACCAATTGCTTCACCCGTTTCAAATCAAATGTATCGTTGGACATTTTGTTTTTGGCTCTTACCCGAAACCGGGTTGATGGCTCGTTCGTACAGTGGAGGCGTTGCCGTAAATTGTCTATTTTGCCTAAAACTTGCCGAATAGTTACCCATTTTGCGTGTTTTCGCACATTTCTCTGCAATTTTTCCAAACTTCAGCATCTTGCCAATTCGTCAATCCGGAACCAGTGGAGAGCCAAAGTGATAACGATTAGGCAACCTTGCCTTGTTTTTCCTATTCTACCACAGAATCGGAATTTTACAAGAAGATTATCGACCGCTAGCAGTCGCAGTCTTTACCATTCTTTCGCTTGGAAATTTTCCGGCGTGGGCATGATTTCGACTCTTTCGCCCGACTGGACGATGGTGTATAGCCCATGAATCTGCTGCCTTCAGGCGGCTTGTAGGTTTCTGTTGTTGTCGTCTTCTATTTTCCCCAGATTTCCCGGATACGTTCCAGTTTCCGTTCGACCGTTCGGCGGACACAACCAAGTTTATCTGCAATTTCTTCGGTGCGGTAGCCTTCCAGCGTCCAGAGTGCGACCTGCCGGAGCGTCTCGTCTTGTAATTGATCGAGCATCAGCCGGCAATTTTCGGCAACGCTTGCCGCCAGTTCTGGGGTCGGTTCGGTTCCGATAACATGGGCGAAACCGTTCCGTTCATCCTCTGGATGTCCAAAGACCGACTCGCCGCGGACTTGTCCGCCGCCGCGCTTCTTGGCAAAATAAGACCGCCGTCGTGCCGATGCCTTTCGGGCAGTGATCGTTACAAGAAGTTTCCACAGATCGTCCCTATTGTGAAGATGATCGAATTTGTGCTGTGCCAATCCTTGATAAAAACTGTGCATCGCACTGAGAGCAATGTCTTCCTCGTCTGAGTCTCTTCCAGGAATTCCTCCAAGTTTCTTCCGGGCAAGCCGTACCAGTTTGCCGAAATAGTCTTTCCAGATTTTTTCGGCGGCTTCGGCATCCCCTTTGGCAATGTGTAACACCCACTGTGAAACAATTTCGGACATGTTGCATTCCTCAAAAAAGACCTTGATTTTTGATAATTTCAGCCAATCGCCGGTCGATTTCCAAGCGGAGTTGTTCGGCACAGACACGATAAGCGGCTGTTGAACTGCCAATCGGGTCAGCAATGTCGCCGCCGTCTGCCCGAAGAACGTATAATCGGGAATCAACGTTGTGCCACGCCGATAAAATCTTTTCCCGATGGTTCCGCGTCATCGTAAAAATATAATCCGCAAACCGGACGTACGTTTCGTTCAACTGCAATGAACGGTGTTTGCTCAAATCAATACCGTCATCACTCAACACGTCGACGGCGTTTGCATTTGCCGGTTGCCCCTCTGTTGCCGCAACACCGGCGGACAAGACGACGATGCCGTGTTGCTCCAAAGTCTCTGCCGGACAAGACAAATGCTCCGCAAGCAATTTTTCGCAAAGATATTCCGCCATCGGACTTCGGCAAGTATTTCCTGTACACACGAACAAAATCATCAACGCTGCCAGCCGTTTAACCGTGTCTGATTTGAGTGCGCCTTCCCGGAGAATCGTGTAATCGTTGCCGGTGATTTTTACTATCGTCGAAGGTTTCGGCGATAAAAGGGGACCGTCGTCGAGCAGTAGATCAATTCCGCCGCTGAGTTCGGCAACGATTTGATCAACGTTTGCAATTTCCCCCTGTCCCGACTTGTTGGCACTGGTCAAAACAATCGGTTCGTTCAGTTCTCCCAGTGCGGTGAGGAGCAACGGATGGTCGGGAATCCGGCAACACACGGTCGATTGGAGCGACACGGCGTTTTGAATGTCCGGCGGTAACTTCCAAAAGATGCTGTCGGTCGGGACATCGAGTACCAAACTGACGGGACCCGGCATACAGCGGCGTGCCAACCGGTGTGCCAGCGGACTCATCTCGGAGCAAATGTCGCTTATGGAATCAATGTCAGGAAAAGCCAGGGCAAAGGGATGGTTTTCGTCTCGTCCTTTGAGTTGAATCAATTTGTTGACCGCTTGCTGATCGTTGAGTCGGACGGCGAGTCCATAGACCGTCTCCGTCGGAACAACGGCAACTCCGCCAGCCCGCAACACGTCGACGGTCTTGCAAACGACAGCGTTCCAATCACAATCCGAAAGGTGTAACTTGATCCGTTCAAAAGGCATATTTTATCCGGCAGAAACAGCATAAAGTAGGTCGGTCATTTTTTCGTTTCTTCATGAAAGCGATCCAGCAGTTTTTTCGTCATGGTACCCGGCCTGCCGTCGCCGATGGGGCGGCCATCCAGTTTGACCACCGGGATCAACTCTGCTGCACTGCCCGTCAGGAAACATTCGTCCGCAGCAAAAATATCGTACCGAGTCATCGGTGCTTCCCGCACGGGAATTCCCATTTCGGTTGCAATTTCCAACACGGTCTGCCGAGTGATTCCTTCTAAAATACCCGCCTCCGGCGGCGGCGTGTGCAGTTTTCCCTTACTGATAATGAAAATGTTGTCCCCGCTACACTCGGCAACCTCCCCTTTCGTGTTGAGCATTAGCACTTCCACGCAACCGGCTTGGTATCCTTCAATCTTTGCCAAAATGTTGTTCAGATAGTTGAGCGACTTGATCTGCGGACTCACCATCGACGGATTGGTACGAACGGTCGATGCCGTTACAATTTCCAGTCCTTTGTCGTAATGCTCTTTGGGATACAGTGCCAAGTGGTCGGCAATAATCACGATCTGCGGTTCTTTGCAAAGATGAGCGTCCAGTCCGAGTGTACCGATGCCGCGGGTTACGATCAACCGGATGTATCCATCTTTGATGTCATTGATTTTGAGCGTTTCATAGACTGCCGACTCCATTGCTTCGAGTGTAATCGGAATTTCGACCATGAGAGCCTTTGCGGAATTCCAGAGCCGGATCATGTGTTCCCGCAACCGGAACACTTTACCGTTGTAGGACCGCATTCCTTCAAACACGCCGTCGCCGAAGAGAAAACCGTGATCGAAAACGCTGATTTTCGCATTTTCTTTGTCGAAAAACTTGCCCGAGATGTAAACTTGCATCGAAATTGCTCTGTTCGTGTTTGAATCCGACTACGGGCATTGTATCATGTCCTGACTCGCTTGGGGAGAGGGTTGACCAGTAGATGGGGTGCGTCGACAAGTTTTTTCTCCATCCTAGTTTTCTAGCGGTAGGGACAGGATTATGGGATCATTTTTCGCGCACCTCCAGCGCAATCACGCCGCTTTCGGCACCTTTTCGGCAACGATTCCGCCGTCCGAAGGGGACTTGCATTTTTTCCCAATCGGTGCTACACTCGAAAATAATCCTGTTTTTTAATGGCAAATCGGAAAAATTCAGCAAAACTCAACGGTGTTCGGTATATTACAAATTTATCACTTTGGGGAAAAGACCAATTTCATGCAGTTTAGAGTGGGAACCTCGAAAAACTTCCATTGCGCCCTTTGCGTTTTCCTTGCGTCCTCTGCGGTAAAATCTTAAACGCAAAGAACGCAAAGGTTTACGCAAAGTGCGCAGAGAAAAAAACAATCCATAAA
>Ga0082212_10013638_pt1 | contig 10147 bp, 5 predicted proteins | sample TergutNt197P3_FD_71548 | JGI IMG/M metagenome (GOLD analysis project Ga0082212, IMG submission 71548) | Neocapritermes taracua P3 segment gut microbial communities from Petit-Saut dam, French Guiana - Nt197 P3 | ecosystem: Host-associated > Arthropoda: Insects > Digestive system > Gut ...
TTCCTGTGCCTTCATGGTAGACTCCTTTCTTGATGAGACGTAACTCCTGTATTTATAAAAAGTTACTATCCCAAAAAGGAGTTCTTTTGCAAGAACGATCTACCTAAAATGGCGGCTACACCCAAAAAATTGGACTTTCGTCTAGAAGGCTGGGATGCGGTAGAAGCCGAAATCGCAGCACGAAACAAAGCAGCACAAAACAAAGTTGCAATAGATGATGAAGAATGGGACGATGAAGAGTGAGAGGGGGATACCGAATCTCCCCGCTCCGAACCGGCGGCTCACCGTTTGCCGCCGATTCTCTTGTTTCGGGGACGTTCTCCGGCATCGCCACAACCGGCAACGGAACAAATTCTGAAAAAATTGCTGCCGACTTGAAATCTGACTTGCATTCTGCCAAAAAACATGGTAGAATACAGATGTAATGAAATATGCCGTCCCCGTTATGCGCCGGACGGATTGAATTAGAGAACGTTAACAAATCAGTAGAATCGCTTTGGCGACGACAGTTTTTTACGAGTCAACCGGGAAACCGGGTAGGAAACTATCGGTGATAGATGAGTTGCGTTGCTCCCGTGAAGGGAGTGCGCGTGTCTATCTGCGGACAAAATCGGCATTGTCCATTAGGCCAACAATGCACCACTTTGATACGTGGGATTTATCCGTTTCTGTTTGACGTGCCGCTCCCCATCTTTGAGCGGACTCTTGTTGCCGTTCTCGGCAAAACTCCTAACATTCCGACTTCCAATGGCAAAATGGTTTTACTACGACAACGACGGTCAGAAACGGGGGCCCTTTTCTGGCAAACAACTGAAAGCGCTCGCCGGCCAAGTGGGACTGATTACACCGGAAACCATCATCGAAACCGAAGAAGGCAAAACCGCACCGGCACGAAAAGTGAAAGGACTGACTTTCGTTGAAGTGGCGCGACCGGAAGTACCCCCAAAAGTCGAGCCGCCTCCGCCAGCAACGGTCAATTCCAGTGCTTTTAGCGTGGCAATCAATGCGGCAATGAATAATTCTTCTGTATCTTCGTCGCCTGTTGCCCCATTACCACCTGCTCCTAGTATTTCACAGGGACGTATGCCACAGAGAGTATCTGACGATAACTTTGTCGCTAGTAGTGCCAATGGTCGGCTTATGATTATGTCCGAACCAACCGTTTATATTCCCAAGAATGCAAGCAGTGAATGGATGGACTTCTTTTCCATCGCGCTTGATGAAGACAACGGTAGAGAGACGCGTGGACTTTTCAATGTCAATGGACGACAAGAAACAGTTCAGTTTTCATCTACCGACAACAACGTCGCTCGTGTTTGTATGCGGCTTGAAGATGGTCGAATATATACCACGTTTGACAAAGCAGGTAGTGCTATCATAACCTTTACTGTTGGGAATGAGACTATACAAAAAAAGGTTAACGTTGTTGAAATTCCCATCAAAGTGGTCGTGCTGGCAATGGGAGACCCTCACTATGGTCAACATGCCGCTGACACTTTGCCGCAAAGGCGTACTTGGTTACAGGAGCGATTCATGAAACCGAACAGTGTCCGCGAAGTCATTTCACAATTAGGATTTCCTGATGCTAGAGAATCCGATGACAGTGGGGAAGAGTATATGCAACGTTTTCATTACGATACCAGTTATCCAAAACTTGTCATTGGTTTTGTTGATGGTTCCCCTCGCATGATTTCTACACGGGAACGTGGACTGTCGGCTGATTCTACAGTCGAAATGTCTGCACGTTTTATACAACATGGTTTCAGACCCAACTGGTTCACTTCGCTCCTACTTGCCTTGGGCATCCTCACTGTACTATTTGGAGTAAAAATGGCGGTGGACAAGTTAAAGAAAAAATCTGGATAACATACATCGATTCGTTTCCCGCTCTTTATCCGGTCACTCCGTTTCACTGCGCTCCCGGCTTGCATTTGCCTTGCTAACGCGACGGGCTCCGTTACGCTTTCCGCAGCATAATTCGGCTGTCCGCCACTGACGCTCCCTTGCCTTCCGCATGAACGATCAATGGATTGATGTCGAACTCCGCCACCTCAGGATGATTTACCACCATCGCCGACATCCGCAAAATTACATCCACTACCGTGGTAATGTCCCGCTTCGGCGAACCACGGAAACCATCCAACTTTTTGAACGCTTTGATCGAATGCACCATCTCTTCTGCCGTTACTTTCCACATCGGAGCCAATCGGAACTGCACATCCTTGATCAATTCGACGAACGTTCCGCCCAAGCCGAACATCATCAGCGGACCCAAGCCGCCGCGACTACAACCGACGATCACCTCTTCTCCTTCGGGTGCCATCTGCTCGATCAAAATCGAATCGATCTTCGCTCCCGGTACATTTTTGGCAATGTTGGCGTAAATTTGATCGTATCCCTTCTTTGCACCGTCCGCTCCTTCGATGTTGAGCAACACGCCGCCGGCATCGAACTTGTGCTTCACGTCTTCCGACATGACCTTCATCACGACTTTTCCATTGATACCGGCAACGACCTTTGCCGCTTCGTCCGCCGATTTAGCCACACCGCTTGCGAGCAGCGGCAGTTTGTAACATTCAAACAACGACCGGCACTCCGCTTGCGTGAGATAGCGTTCCTTGTCATTGCCAAGGTAATCGGCAATGATTTTGCTCGCTTTTGCAACATCGACATCTTTGTACTCGACGTATTCCCGCTTCGTGATGTTTTTCATCGCAACCAATCGGGTGGCGGCAGCAAGCGATTGCACCGCATTTTCGGGAAACGCATAATTTGGCACCCCACCATCAATCAAATTGCTACTGCCGACCTCCACTTCTTTGACTCCCATGAACGCTCCGACCACTGGCTTGCCGTGCTTCTTGATGATTGCCGGCAACACTTCGCCGATCTTGTCGGTGTCGGTCATCGACTGCGGAGTCAACACGACAACGCCCAAATCGACATTTGGATCACTCATTACCGCATCGACGGCGGCTTCGTAGCGGTCATGATGAGCATCGCCGATCACGTCCACTGGATTGTGCAATGCGGCGGCTTCCGGCAGTACCGGCGGCTTCATTTTATCTTCCGTCGATTGCTCAAACTTTGCCAATTTCAAACCGGCAGCCATTGCCGCATCGGTTGCCATAATACCGGGTCCGCCGGCATTCGTGATGATTCCAAGCCGATTGCCTTTGGGGAGCGGTTGAGTCGTGTAGAGTGCCGCCAAGTCGAAAAGTTCCGAAATGGTGTTCACCCGCTGAATACCGGACTGCAAGAGAATTGCCTCGTATTCGGCATCGCCTCCGGCAAGCGAGCCGGTGTGCGAACTGACCGCCTTTGCCCCTTCGGCACTGCGACCGGACTTGATACAGAGAATCGGCTTGCCTTTTTCCCAAAAAGTTTTGGCGGCGACTTCTCGAAATTGTTTTGCATCGTAAATGTCTTCGAGGTACATCGCAATTGCTGTGGTGTCGGGATCGTCCGCCAGATATTCCAAGAGCGTAGTCTCTTTGACATCGGCTTTGTTACCGAAACTGACAAATTTGCTGAATCCGATTTTTCGGGCTTCTGCATAGTCGAGAACGGAGGTACAAAACGCACCGCTCTGGGAAATGAAACCGAGATTTCCTTTGAGTGCGGTTTTTGCCGCAAAGGAGGCGTTCATGTTGATGGCAGGATTGATAACACCGAGACAATTCGGTCCGATGAGCGGAATACCGGCTTCCTGTACGAGTTTTGTCAACTCCTTTTCCCGTTCAACTCCTTCGCCGCCGACTTCCTTAAAACCAGCGGAGATGCAGATGAATCCTTTGACTCCTTTTGCCTTGGCTTCGGCGATCACGCCGGGAATGAATTTGGGAGCAATGACAAGAACGGCGAGGTCAACTTCTCCGGGAATGGCAGAGAGAGAGGCAAAAACCTCAAGACCAAGGATTTCCTTGGCTTTGGGATTGACGGGATAAATCTTTCCGGCGTACTTATCGCGGACAAGATTGTTAAGGAGGTCATACCCGACTTTTCCTGGTTCGGTGGAGGCTCCAACGACGGCGATGGATTTAGGTTTGAAAATGGCATCAAGTTTGGCAGACGGCACGGCAATGTCCTTTCAGTAGGGTTAAGTGAAACAATGGGTCGGCAATTTTGCTCACCGACCAACGAAGTAACGTAGGATACCGCAAAATGAGACAAAAAAATAGAGGGGGTGAGCGTCGATGCCAAATTCTGGGATGCGTACACATTTTCTTGCAATCTACCGTCTGTTTTGACACTTGTCAGTAATTTTCATGTAATTTTTCCTTGCATACTTAAAAACAATGCCTTTTTGTACAGGCCGAAAAAAATTGTACCGGATGTTGTACAAACCTCAATCTTGATTTTGGGCTTTTTTCGCCGGGCAAGAGCACCCGCCGCCACTCCTGCTCCGCCAGCAATGTACGCCGCCCGATTGCGGCTGATGGGGGGAACTATTTCAAACTTGCGGAAATGAAAAGTGTTTTTGAATACTTGGACGGCTGGGTACGCGGGAAACTGCGTAGCATGGTCTGGCGACAAAGGAAGAAACCACAGACACGTTGTCGTGAACTGAAACAATAGAAATTACGGTACGATTCCGTATTCTTTGATTTTTCGATAGAGCGTCCGTTCGCCAATGTCGAGGATTTTGGCGGCTTCCTCACGATTACCGCCGGTCGTTTTTAACGTTTCTGCAATGAATTGCCGCTCAACGTCTGCCATTGTTCTGCCGACGAGTTCCCCCAGCGAACCGGAGAGAGATTCTGTGGTGCGCACATCCTGCACCAATGCCCGGCTCACCTTTTTCGGCAACGGCAATTCACCGCCGACCTCCTCCGGCAAGTCATCCATGTCAATGATTTCATCGTAATCCACGACCACCATACTTTCTACGGCATTGCGAAGTTGCCGAACATTGCCAAGCCAGTCGAAGCCATAGAGCAATTTTCTTGCTTGCGGAGCAATGCCCCTGATCGTTTTGTCGTATTTTTTGGCAAACTGCCGGACGAAATGATCGAGCAAGACCGGTATATCTTCGGTACGTTCCCGAAGCGGCGGAATCCGCACGGTAACGACTTTCAGCCGATGATACAAATCCTGCCGGAAGGAGCCGGCGGTAATTGCCTCCTCCAAATTCCGATTTGTTGCCGAGAGAATCCGCACGTTCACTTTGATGACGTTGTTGGAACCCACTCTTGTTACTTCACCGTTTTCGAGCACGCGAAGCAATTTGATTTGCGTCGGCATCGGCATATCCCCTACTTCGTCGAGAAACATCGTTCCGCCGTTGGCGTATTCAAACTTGCCGATTCGGTCAGCGGAAGCGTCGGTGAACGCACCTTTTACGTGCCCAAAGAGTTCGCTTTCCAAAATGTTTTCGCTCAATGCTCCGCAGTTCAAGGCAACAAACGGTTTGCTTTTCCGCAGACTATTTTGATGGAGCGATTGAGCGAACAATTCCTTTCCTGTACCGGTTTCTCCTTGAATGAGCACGGCAGCATCAGTGGGGGCGATGCGTCGCAGACGTTCAACGACGGCGAGCATTTGGGGACTGTTGCCCAAAACGCCGGAAAAGCCAAATTTCTCGTCGAGTCGGCGTTCTAGATCGCGGTTGATTTGGCGCAGTTTGGAACTCTCGGCTGCCCTGTCGGTAATCGTTCGGAGTTGTTTGAGGTCGAGCGGTTTTTGCAGGTAATTGAACGCGCCGAGTTGCATCGCTTCGACGGCAATTTCTACCGAGTTGTTTGCTGTGATAACGATGACTTCGGTTTCTTTTGACTCTGCTTTGACGGCTTTGAGAATTTCGATACCGCCGTTTGGTTTTTCGAGCATCAGATCGGTGATGATGACATCGAAGTATTTTTCTTTGATGATTTTTAGTGCCTCGGCTTGGGAGTAGGCAAGCCGGCACATTGCCCCTAGTTTTTCGAGACTGGCGGCGATGACATCGGCGTGGTTTTCTTCATCGTCCACGACCAAAATTGAAAGCGGTGATTCTGCCATAGCCCTCTATTGTAACACGGAATACGATTAACAGAAAGCCGGAATGAAACGCCAGGAGAATGACGGTACAACCAAAGAGCGGCATACGCAAGTACGCCGGTGACAACGTTCAAGTATAGGATTGACGCAACCTGATGGGATGGTAAAATTCCGATGACGTTTGTGGTTTTGAGGATCAATCCAATGGGTGGTTATGATACCAGCAAAGTTAAAAAAATATCTGAAGAAAATGCTGTCCCTCATCGGCGGAACAACAAAATGGCGGAAGAATCTTTCTACGCATGAGGTTGAACTGATAAAAAAGATCAAAGCAAAAAAAATTACCTATCTGTCGGAAATGAGACTCGGCTGTATTGTCAACACCATCAAATCCCTCAAAGAGAATAAAGTCGAGGGTGCTTTCCTTGAAGCAGGTTGTGCGCTCGGCGGCTCGACTGTACTGATAGGGAAATGCAAAGACAAAAACGTGCCGCTCTATGTTTATGATGTGTTTGGTTTGATACCGGCACCAACAAAACAAGACACCCAAGATGTTCATGAACGGTACAATACTATTGTCAGCGGTAAATCGGCGGGAATTGATGGCGATACGTATTATGGATACCAGAAAAATTTATATGAAACTGTAGTGTCCAATCTGGAGTTTTTTGGGCTCGACTGCCAAAGAGATTCAATAACCTTGATAAAAGGACTGTTGCAAGAAACAATGGAAGTCAAACAACCTATCGCATTTGCACACATTGATGTTGACTGGTACGAACCGGTGAAGTTTTGCATGGAGACGATCTGTCCGAAACTTGTATTGGGCGGCTGTGTCATACTCGACGATTATTATGACTGGGGAGGTTGCCGAAAGGCGGTCGATGAGTATTTACGGACAGTAGTCGGACAATTCGCTTTAGATGGCAGTGCTCATGCAATGAAGATGACAAGAATCTCGTAGTACGACAGCGCAATCACTTGGCAACACAACCTCACGTCTGGACTGGATTCCTGACCGGAGCCTGCCCCGTCCTGATCGGGGGCAGGAATGACAAAAAAACGACCAAACCAAATCAAAACATGCCCTAGAGTTTCACAGTCATCTTAACTCCCAGCGACTTGGCAACAACAGCACCGGTAGCATTATCCGTAACAACTGCCCGAACGTAAAGGGTGCCCTTGGACTTCCCACCGGCAAACGCCAAATCGGTGAGCGAAAAGCCCGAAAGTCCTCCGCCCGCCGGAACATCGACATCGGTGGTCAAAATCGCCTCACTGGTTTTACTGGGCATCCAATAGACCTCATAACTGACGCTCGTCCCGGAAGGAATACCAAAATTTGCCAGATTGTTCAGCGTCATCGTAAACGAAACATCTGTCTTGCCGCCTTCCCCCGGAGTCGCACTCGGCTTCTTTGCGCTCTTGATGGCATTAAACTTCATCGTCGTTGCCTTGCCCGATGTTACAGCGGAAACATTGCCGTTCGTGTGAATCGCTTGAACCGCAAACGTGTATTTCGTGCCGGGCTGCAAACCTTCGATGAAAATCTTGTCTCCCGTTACCGTGTACGAGAATTTCAGCATCGGATTGGATGTACACGAAACAATATAGGAAGCGGTATTTGCCGCTTCGGTCAGTTTTTTGTTCTTTGTGATGTTGAGCGTCAGGGTGCTGATCGTGGGCTTTTCCGTTCCCTTGGCAACCACAACCTTTTTGGGCTTTGCGGCGGCAACGGTACTTTCGACAGCACTTGTCTTGGCAACAATAATATCTGACCAATCGGATTTCTCCCCCTCATCCATCACGGCACGGACACGGAACAGGTAATTCTCGTCAGCGGCAAGGTTGTTAACGTCCACAGTGGCATCCTTGCTTGACGTTCCCACAATCCAAGTCCTTCCGCCATCCAGACTGTACTGAATCTCGTAACCGACCGCTCCGAGAACCCCTGTCCAGAAAAGCGAAATGCTCGTTGCTGTTTCGTCGGTTGCTTTGACGTTGGTCGGTTTGACTGGTGTGGCTGCCGTCCTTGCATCCAAAAGATTCGACCAGCCGGAGGCGATGTTGCCGTCGCTGTCGAGGATGGCAACACGGACATAATAGACCGTATTCGGATCAAGATCGTAAATGCGTTTGACATTGGTCGTGGCTTTAACCGTTTCCACGTCGGTCAAAAAGTCTGCATCGGTTGCAAACTGAACAAGATACCCATCAGCAGTGGGCACTTCGTCCCAGGAAACCTCAAGAGAATTGTGATTGAGAGATTCAACCGAACGGAGTACCGGAGCAACGGCATCGGAACAATACTCGTAGGCTCCAAAATCAACTGTCCCCCCGAAAATGCGAGGGTTGCCATCCAGGTCACTCGTCAATAACCGACCATCGGCATCAACCGCAAGACCGTTGCTCCCCTTATTGATGGCATCAGAATCAGAATGCAATCGTAAATTCCAGTCCGCCGCATCGTAGTTCTCTCCCGTTGTTGTTGCATCGATGGTTCCTGGAATCGCAACAAATTTTGGATCCCCTAAAACGGCATTGGAGAGCGTGAGCGTTCCGTCTGTAATGCCGATGAGGTTGTATCTACCGGAAATGGACCCGGTAGGATAGGACGGGGAAATAGTGTCTTTGTGGATGTCTTTGCCCTGCCCTGCGGCAGTGTTTTGGATAACGATTGAATTGTTGATGATGAGATCGCCGCCGAAGTGATAAATCCCTCCGCCACTCAGATCGGCTACATTTCCTGCAACCGTACAATTTGTTATTGAGGTTGAGGACATCTCGTTCCATTGGTGAACCCCTCCACCGCGGGTTCCAGCCTGGTTTCCTGCAACCACACAATTTGTCATTACAGACACGCCACTTTGGGAAATCCCTCCGCCATTGCCCCAAGCCACGTTCCCTACAACCACACAATTTGCAAGGGAGAGTGTTCCGGCAGAGAGCATCCCTCCGCCATTGAGTGTTGCTGTGTTTCCCTCAACCGTACAATTCGTTAGGGTCAGCGTGCCGCCCGCGCTGTTAATCCCGCCTCCATCATTCGCCTTGTTTCCTGCAATCATACAGTGTGTCATAGTGATCGTACCGCCCCATAGATATTGGTAAATCCCTCCGCCATTGCCTCTGCCCAACGTTGCATCACCGGAAGCAGTATTTTTCTCAATCGTGCTGTTGGTGAAGGTCAATGTGCCTGCCCAGTTGCTAATCCCACCGCCAAGGTTGGCTGTGTTTTCCGAGATGGTGCTGTTGGTAACAGTCATTGTGCCGCCGGTAATGTTGTAAACCCCGCCGCCACTGTAGGCGGTGTTTTCTGATATCGTGCTGTTGATAACGGTCGTTGTGCCCGCGCTGTTGCAAATCCCGCCACCGCTACCGAAATTATCGCTATCGTTAGCGGTATTGTTTGCAATCGTGCTGTTGATGACGGTCAACGAACCTTCGTTGTAAATTCCGCCGCCATCATGGTAAGCGGTATTTCCTGATATCGTGCTACTGATAACGGTCAACGAGCCTTCGTTGTTGATTCCGCCGCCTTGGTTCCAGGCGTTCCCTCCGGTGATGATCAATCCCGCCAGAGTTACGTTAGAGGCTGACGCGATGTTGAAGACCCGCGATTGACCGGTTGCATCAAGGGTGAGCAGCGTGTCGCCGAGACTGACAATCGTAACACTCCCAAATTGAGCGGCATTGATATTGATAGTCAACTCATTGAGATGCCAGTCCCTGTTGAGCGTGATTTCGTTCTGCGTGTCGGTGGTGCGAACGACGATAATGTCATCTTTTTCCGTCGTTCCCGCCGTAGCGATGGCATTGCGAAGTGCCGTGTCGGTAAGATCGTTGGCGGTAATGACAATGATGTTGTAGTCTTCTATGTTTGCCGAGAGACCGAGATCGGCATATTGTTCTTCCCGGAGGTAATCGAACTCCTCTTGGGACAGCGTCGTCGCCAGCGGATCTAGGTCAGGCGCAGCGGCAAGGGGTGCGAGGGTGGGAGTGGAGGTAGGCAACCGCTCGCCGAGCGGTTGCGTGCGGTACTCCGCACTTGCGGTTTCGAGTCGGCTATCGCCGACGTTGCCCCCCGGAGGTGGGCAACCTACCTCATAGTTTACAAACGTATCCGCCAGCGTCCACGGCGTTACGGAGAGCATTTCCCTGCCTTCGAGTT
>Ga0082212_10013639_pt1 | contig 10146 bp, 6 predicted proteins | sample TergutNt197P3_FD_71548 | JGI IMG/M metagenome (GOLD analysis project Ga0082212, IMG submission 71548) | Neocapritermes taracua P3 segment gut microbial communities from Petit-Saut dam, French Guiana - Nt197 P3 | ecosystem: Host-associated > Arthropoda: Insects > Digestive system > Gut ...
TGATGAAGAATTTGAAAAAATAAATTTGAAACATTATAAATTTCACGGAGAATGGAACTATATCATACGACCAAATTAAGAATGTAATTTATTGACATGTCCAAAGAACAAAAAGAATAAACTGACGAAAGTCAGACTTAACGTAATAAATCTCGTTTTCATGTTTGTTAAATAATTTGTACTCATAATTTTATAACTTATTATAATTGTTGTTTAATTGTTTTTTTAAATCTGTTTTTTTGATGCAGACAGATAAAAAACTGCATACCTGTAAATTACAGACAGGTCGCTGTATAGAATCTCGTCATAATAAACTCGATGGTTGTATAATATTACGGAGGCAGGGCTGCGCCGTTTGGTTGTACCCTTGACGTATCACCCTGCCTATTTTCTTTATTTTCATGATTAACATTCTGATAATTCTCTTCACCATTCGACACTTCTTGAGCTTCAAGTAACTGTAGCATTTTGGCTTTAATAGCAGTCACTTTTGACGATGGAATCTTTTCATCCTTGTCGATGATTTTTTTGCAAGCAAAAGCGCTTCTTCCTTTCGTCCGGTAGCGTTATATAATTGTACCAGTTCGTATAACGGCACAAAACGCGCCGGACACATCGAAGATGCCAGTTTGTAGCGCTGTTCTGCTTCTGTATGTTTTTCAAGTTCTCTGTAATTATCTGCTATTAACATTTGTACATCCATATCATTGAGGTAATGTGTGCATAGATCAAAAACGGCAATACTTTTTTCATATTCGTTTGCTATGTGCAATTCAGCAGCGAGATTGTAGAGGAAAAGGCCATTTTTACCAAGCCACGTGTAGAGTTTATCGTATTTTGGCAAAACCTTTTCTGTTTGACCGGCTAAGGCTTGGCGGGCAATTCGATGCCACGTGATTTCCGCGCGGGTTAACAACGCAGAGTAGGCCAGCAAACTTGTAGATAGAAAAAATAAAGCTATTCGAATAAATATTTGAGAAGGATGTACAAAGAACGAAAAAAAACGGCTTTGCTTCCAATTATTGCTAATAAAAGCAGGCTTCCTTTGCCAAATGAATTTCAAATGCAGGTTGTTGTTGTTACTTATCAGGTTTATTGCCACAAACATAGATAGCCATGTAAAGGGATATCTGAAAGGATATGAAAAAAAAGAAAAGACGGCCAGTGACAACAAGCTCAATAAAGCGGAAAAAGTAGTATCATTTCTGTTTTGTCGGTAAGCAAGAATAATTAGAAGTACCAAAAGCGTTATTACGCTGAAGCCTAACAAACCGTGTTCGCTTAATAAAAGCAAATATTCATTGAACGGATGGTTTGTATTATCGGCGAGTTGCGAATATGAACTTTCGGGATGTTTATCAAGATATGCTGCCTGATAGAGCATATATTTGGCTTGAAATGCACCTTGTCCATGTCCGATTACAGGTTTATCAACTACCATATCCAAAGCGCTGCGCCATATTAGTAATCGTCCGTCGGCAGAATCTTTTTTAAGAAAATACAAGATAGTTGAAAAAGCTATCACAACGCCAATGACCACAAATTTAACCAACCGGTTATTGCGTATTAATTTTGTCAAAACCCAAACTGCCGTCACAGATGTAATAGCCAGAATTCCGGCACGCGAACCTGACAGAAAAACTGCACACGCAATGATTACCGATGATACTATGGCAGCATACTTCCAATACAGCGGTTTCTCAAAATAGTAATTAAAACAAAAAGGAAAAGCGCTGGCTAAAGCAGCAGCAAAACCTGCAGGATTATCGAAACTGCCAGTAATGGTAAATTTGCTGTGCGAGGAAGATAAAATACCCGAATATTGGAGAATGCCCTGCGTGGAAAGCGATAACGCAAATACGATGAATGTTACACAGATATAATTAGTATCAGCGTGTCGTATTAGGAAAAACAACAAAATAAGCCCGACCAGATAGATTGTTGAAGACCCTGAAGTTCTCAGGAAAACAAAAAAGAAACACACTGAAAGTATGACTTCAACAGGCGATTCTGAAAGTTTTATTTGGATACGCGAGACGCTTAATAATACCGCCTCACCGCACAGGCCAACCTCGACTATGTATTACCGCTAAGCGCCCCCGAACATAAATTTGAATCCGGCTATCAGTTTTACACCTATTCCGAAGATGGCGATTATAAAATCGACCTGTTCGAAGGCACAAACCGCTAAAGCGTAATCTTGCAAAAGGCGAACAAAATGGCAGGAAATTCTTGAACAAGCTTACAAAGTTGCTACCTCCTGATTGTAAAAATGAACTCGATACCGCCGCCGGGACGCTGGCGGGCGGTTACAGTACCGCCATGGAGCAAGATGGCGTTCTTTACGATGGATAGACCTAATCCGGTGCCGCCGACTTTCCGCGAACGACCCTTGTCGATGCGATAAAAACGCTCGAAAATCCTGTCGCCATGTTCCGGTGGGATACCTACCCCATTGTCGCTATATGAAAAATGATACAATTTTGGGTCCTCAGTGTTACATTCTATAAATATATCGACGCCCTCGCCGGCATACGCTACCGTATTATCAACCAAATTACGGAACACCGAATAGAGCAACGATTGACTTCCCACACAATTAAGCGACAAAGCGCCGGTGTTGTTATGAACCTGAATAGTCTTCTCTCTGAGCGATAAGGCGGCATCATCTAATATATCAACAATTAGTTTCGACAAATCCACCCGCTCTTTCGCTACAAGCCCAGGCGCTTCGTCCATCCGCGTAAGCGTAGATATATCTTGCAGTAAGGATGTCAAGCGCGTGCTTTGCTGGTAACTTTTTTCAATGAAACTCTCCAAAATGTCGGGCGGGATGTTTTTGTTGTTGATGATAGTTTCAAGGTATCCCTGAATGCTGCTAACAGGCGTCTTCAACTCGTGCGCAATGTTATGCGTGAGCTGCCGTTTGATACGGTCCTGCTCTTCCTGCTGTTTCAGAACGCGCTGTTGTTCGGCCACTAACGCCTGTTTTGTTTTCTGTAACCGATAATAAATCTGTACGACATGGCTCGAAATCTCCCCTACTTCATCATTCGAAAATGGCGCTGGAAAGTTTTCAGCATCTTCACCCGGTAAATCGTCTTCGTTTTCGGCTTTCGTAACAAAGTCGTTCAGCCGGTTCAAATTTCCTCCCAGGTGGCGCATTACATTGAAGAAAACAACACCAAAAACAATAAGTATCAATAGGGTAATGGAAAGAAACAACGGTGCTACTCGCAGGGTTGAAACGAGTTCCGAATTGTAGGGTACTGCGATTCGCAGAATATAAGTGTCATATTTTTTTGCGGAATAGAAATATACTTCATTTATCAATGCCGAGCGGCGGCGCGCATCGTAGCCCGAACCTTTTTCCATCGCCTGTTTTATTTCTTTTCGGGCAGCATGGTTTTCAACATTTTCAATATCTATTACCTCCGAATCGTACAACAATTTTCCTGCAAAATCAATGATCGAAATACGAAACATCGTTCGTTCTTTCAGACTATCCGCTAAAAGTCCACGTTGTAACGAATCATAAATTATGTCGGTATGGTAAATCAATGTCGTCCGTAACAATTCAGTGCGGTATTGCTTTTCTTTTATATACTGAAAAACAATAAAACACAAGCTGATGACGATAAGCGCTGAGATAACCGACCAGAAAAGCCGGAGATGAAATTTTGTATATGCACGTTGAGACGTTGCCATTGTATTAATAATGTATTTGTTACATCTCAAAGCAATAGCCGTACCCTAACCGCGTGACGACATTTTTATCGTATGGAACAATTTTCTTTCGTAGCCGTGTGATATGCACATCGACCGTCCTGTCGGTAACAAAAACATCGTCCGGCCATACCGTTTTAAGTAACTCTTCGCGCGAAAAAACCCTGCCCTGCTTTTTTAAAAACAACGTCAATATTTCAAATTCTTTCTTTGTCAGCTGTAAATCTTTGTCATTGATGGAGGCTTTTTTAGATACTAAATCAAGGTTCAGATTGTTGTAGTTAAGCGTAGGACTGACTATTTCCGGTTTTTCGGATTCATGGCTCCGGCGGAGAACGGCGTTCACCCTTGCGATAACCTCTTTGATTGAAAATGGCTTCGAGATATAGTCGTCCGCCCCGATGTTAAAACCCCGTATCGTATCTTCCTCAGCATCTCTGGCTGTGCAGAAGATTATCGGTATCTTTGTCATGTTTTTGTTTTTCTTGATGATATCTGCCAACTGAAATCCCGAAATATCGCCCATCATGACATCAAAAACAAACAGCTTATAAACCGATAGGTCCATCGTCAGTGTTTCTTCCGCCGATAGTGCAGCATCTACCTCATAACCAGCATTTTCGAGGTTAAACTTCAGTATCTCACAAAGGTTTTCTTCATCGTCAACCACTAAAATTCGCGTCTTTTCCATACAAAATCATTTGAAATTTCGCGAACAAAGATAACACTTTATCTAATACATTTTATTTATTAACACAAATGTAACTCAAATGTAATCATTTTGTAATATATCACAGGAATTTGCCAGCCTCCTACGCCACCTTCTCCGCGTCAGCCGCAAATCCCAAAAAGACTAAACGGCCTTATTTTGCCGTTTTCGTTCAGTTTCGTCTAGAATTATTTTACGCATACGCATGAAATGGGGGGTGATTTCAACGTATTCATCGGCTTTTATATATTCGAGGGCGTCTTCAAGGCTGAAAATAATTGGCGGAGCCAACGACATCTTTTCATCCGAACCTGAAGCTCGCATATTGGTCAACTTCTTTGATTTGGCGACATTAACAACTAAATCGCCCTCCTTCGTATGTTCGCCGACCACCTGACCGGCATACACTTCATCGCCCGGCGCAATAAAGAAACGCCCGCGCGACTGCAGATTATTCAAGGCGTATGCAAACGCAGACCCTGTCTCCATGGCGATGATCGACCCGTTCTGTCGCCGTTCAATCTCGCCTTTCCACGGTTGAAATTCCAAAAACCGATGCGCCATAATCGCTTCGCCAGCTGATAATGTCAATATGTTGTTATTAATCCCTATAATGCCACGCGATGGAATCGTAAATTCAAGGAAAGTTCGTTGGTTTTTACTCTCCATCATGATCATTTCGCCCCTTCGCTTGGTAACTACATCGATGATCCGACTTGCATAATTATCAGGCAAGTTGATAGTCAGCGTCTCGATGGGTTCGCAGACAACGCTGTCCACTTCTTTAATAATCACCTGCGGCTGTCCTACCTGCAACTCATACCCCTCGCGACGCATGGTTTCAATAAGTATCGATAGATGCAATACTCCGCGGCCAAACACGTTCCATGAATCGGCCGACCCTGTCGGTTCGAGGCGCAACGCCAGATTTTTATCTAATTCTTTCTCTAATCTTTCAAAAATATGCCTTGACGTCACATACTTGCCGTCCTTCCCAAAAAAAGGCGAATTGTTGATTGTGAAGAGCATCGACATCGTCGGCTCATCAATAGAAATGGTCGGTAGCGGTTCTGGCGTTTGAAGGTCGGCAATGGTCTCTCCTATTTCAAACCCCTCAATACCTATCAGGGCGCAGATATCGCCCGATGATACCGCATCTACCCTCTTCCTTCCCAGACCTTCAAATATGTCTATTTCTTTAATCTTCGAGCGCACCACGGTACCGTCGCGTTTGCAAAGCGCTATATCCTGCCCTTCGCGAAGCTTACCTCGATGAATACGTCCAACCGCGATTCGACCGACATATTGCGAATAATCAAGCGAAGTAATCAGCATTTGCGCCGGACCTTCAATCGCTTCCGGCTCCGGAATGATTTCGATGATGTCGTTTAACAAAGTATAAATTTCCTGTGAAGGCTGCTTCCAGTCATGCGACATCCATCCCTGCTTGGCGGATCCAAAAATTGTCTGAAAATCAAGCTGCTCCTCCGTAGCATCTAAGCTAAACATCAAATCAAACACCATCTCCTGCACTTCCGACGGGCGACAGTTTGGTTTATCCACCTTATTAATAACAACAATCGGTTTCAGCCCTAATTGAATAGCCTTTTGCAAAACAAAACGTGTCTGCGGCATGGGTCCTTCAAAAGCATCGACTAACAAAAGGCATCCGTCAGCCATATTCAACACCCGCTCTACCTCGCCTCCAAAATCGGCATGGCCCGGCGTATCTATAATATTTATTTTATAACCCTTATAACTGATCGATACATTCTTCGCCAATATGGTGATTCCTCGTTCGCGCTCCAAGTCGTTATTGTCCAGAAACTGGTCAAGTTCAGCCTGTCCTTCGCGAAACAGATTACCTGCCAGCAGCAACTTATCGACCAGCGTCGTTTTACCGTGGTCAACATGTGCTATGATAGCGATATTCCTGATTTTTTGCATAAAGAATGACTGTTTTGCGACCGCAAAGATAACAAAAATCCTAAAACTTCAATATTTTCCCCCTTTTTAGAAGTACAATTCAAATTGCCGCGTTTTATCATCTTAAAATTACAATCGGGTATTAGTCCGTTAGGACTAAGATGCGCTTAACACCTTGCATCCCTCCTTGGGGGGCTGCAGCTCGGGGTTAGATACAAGTTGTGTGCTATTAATGTCAGTTTGTGGATGCTGGATGCCATTTCACGAATAGGCCGCTTTTTTGCAGTTAACAAAAAATTTTATATATACATTTGCCCGACATTTACCTACCAATTTCCAAATATGGAACAAAAGGTATAGCCGACCTGCCAGACAAAAACGACATCTTCCGCGAGTTCCGACAGTTGCAATTAATGAAATATAAAATAGGAGAACATCGACGATCATCTTATTAATAACATCGAAAAAAATTTTCAATTTAGATTGTTCTAATGAAAAAATTTTATTCCAAAACACGAAGTTAATCATTTGCAATTAAGATGCTTACCCATTGTCAGCGACTAATTTGAATTTTGTCCTGAATCAAGTTCAGGATTGAATTTTCAATTGAAATTCGGTTTTTGTAAAAAATAATAGGTATCTTTGTCTTCAAAATCCTGTATTATGGAAAAAAAATAGGTATCCTGCTACGTTTACAAAAGAAGGTTGTATTAACGAAAACATCACATCGGGCTTTGTTTCAGGCCTCTGTGCTATGTTTGCTATTGTTCGTTTGCGGGATAATTGTTTCGGCGCAGGAGCCCTTGTTGAAGTCGGAGTACAGCTACCGGCGATACACTTCTCACGACGGGTTGCATCATTTGTTGACAAATACCGTTTCCCAGGATCAGTCGGTTTTTTTGTGGATAGGAACGATGAAAGGATTCGCCCGTTTTGACGGATATAACTTTACGCCTTTCTTATCGGAAACCATGCAATCCATTTATCGGATTGAGGATGCTGGCGACGGACAAGTACGCGCTTATAGCGAAGGGAATTGTTTCATAGTCGATAATAATGACGCCATCCGCGAAATCCATCTGACGGATAGTTTGGTAATCAATGGTTACAGCTCGCAGGTGCTACCAACGGGGTATCTTATTTATGAATCATTTGTACATTGGGCTTGACGTATTTATACCGGTAACCGACATAACTGGCGTCCCATTATTAACAGAAACGGGCGTACAGCTTCCTTTATCGGGAAATGTTGTCCCATTCAACGCCGATAATCGAAATATTTTATGGAGTTTAGTTGATGCAGGGACGACTGGTGCGGTCATCAACGGGGGAAAGTTTTTTGCCTCGACAGCAGGGACAGCAGATATCCGAGCAACCATCGCTAACGGGCTCGATGAAGGTGAGGATTTTACGAAAGACTTCACTATCACTGTCGCCTTATCGGGAAGTGATGTATATTATGACGTCTGGTGTAACGGCGAGCGATTTACATCATTGAATTTATCAGTAGTTTGCGGCAGCGGGACGGCAGTTTACGACCCCGCATCAAGTACCCTGACGCTAACAGACGCGACCATCGACAAGGGCTGTGCTATTCCCGATAATTTAGCTAACACTTACTGCGAGTCGGGCGTCTTCACGCTTGTGGATTTGAATGTCGTCCTGATCGGCGACAATGTAATTGATGACACAGGCGGATCAGGGATAGATACTTATGGATCGGCCCCCATTACTTATGATTTTTTTGAGACTAATATTAACCTGTCCGGCGGGGGGACGCTGACGATCACAGAGACTGCGCAATGGGATGGATACGGAGTGTATGCAGGAAATGTTCTGACAGTAGAAAATGTTACGCTGTATCTCAACACTTCCCGCGCCAGTTTATGGACGCAAAATGGGGTGATTGTCAGAAATAGCACAGTCGTCATCAACAATAGCGCAACTGGATATGGGGTTTTTGTGGGATTAAATGGAACAGCGTTGTTTGACGGAAGTATATTAATAGGAAATAGGCAGCCAATCCTAAAAAACGGATGGGAGTACCCCTCCAATGCTTTCTTGTGGTTCGATAATGGCGATTACACGCTGGCAAACGACGCCATGATTATCACCTATAACCCTGCAATCGCAACCTTCGCTGAAGGTACGGACGAAGGCCTTATAAGCGACCCTACCGGCATAGCAGTCTGGGCAAGTTTCGACATGGCAGGCCTTCCTGGCTACGTGGCTATCCCCGCAATTACCGTTTCGGGCATTGGCGGCGATGGTTCAGGTGGCGTTTTGGTTACTATTCCTTCGTCATTTTTTCCAGTAACAGGCATCTCCGACGTACCATCATCAGCCATAGTGGGAATGTCATTGACCCTAACCAGTACGGTCGCCCCAAACGACGCAACAAATAAAACCATCATCTGGAGCGTCAAGGATGCAGGAACAACCGGCGCTACCATTACCGGAAATACGCTTACTGCCACAGCAGTGGGAACTGCTACCGTTACAGCAACTATAACCAACGGCGCTTCAACTACAAGCGACTATACACAGGACTTCACGATTACGGTCATAACCACTCAAGCAATACATCTATCGTGGGACGCAGGCACATCATCAAAGGAGTTTTCCCTCACAGCTACTTCCGGCAAACAATATATGGTGAACTGGGGTGACGACTCGCCTGTAGATACATATACAGGTACAGGCAGTAAACAATCCGCGAGTCATACCTACGCTGCCGCCAGTAGTTATGCTGTGGTTGTATCGGGCTTTACTGAGGATTGTTTGTTTACCAAATTTGATTGTAGCTTCAATCAGGTAACCGACATAGACGTCAGCAGGAGTACGGCATTAACCCATTTAGATTGTAATAACAATTTGCTAACTGCTTTGGATATCAGCGCCAATACGGCTTTAAAAGATTTACGTTGTTACAATAATCAGTTAAGCGCGCTGGATGTGAGCGCCAATACTGCATTAACAACTATATATTGTTACAATAACCTCCTTCCGCTCTCCGAACTATTTGCTATATCGGAATTTATAACCATTCAAAACCGCAAAAGTTTAGGCGCTCAAAATCTACTACCCATAACCCTTGATACCGGAACGTCCTTCAAGACGGGCGAAGATGTATTTAATTCTACCTTTACAGCGTTTCCAACAGCGCTAAAAGAGGGGATAACGGCAACACTAAATGTGGATTATAGCACAGATAACGGGTTGATTACCTTTATCACGCCGGGTAATTACTTGATAACCATGACTAATGATGCAATCGTTTCAAATATAAGTTATCCAGTTCGGGTGTCAGTGAATATTGAGGTGAAAGACGCCGTGACGTTTGTTCCTGTAAGCGACATCACCGGTGTACCAACCTCCGCCACAGCAGGTACGAAATCAATCTTAACCGGTACAGTATCCCCGACTGACGCAACAAAAACAAGTATCACGTGGAGCTTGAAAGACGCCGGAACCACAGGCGTTAATTCTTTGAATGTATCCTACAAATATGTTGACGGAAAGTTACAACATTTAGTTGATTTTACCGCAATAAACGACGGAACGCTAATTCTCACAGCTACAATTACCGATGGTGCGGCTTTAGGCGCTGACTACACGCAAGACTTCATCATCACCGTCTATCCGCAAACGCCTGTTGTTACGCCGGTCGCGCCCGGAATCAGCGGCCCGACATCTATGACGCTTACCGAGGGATATACGGCTACCTCCACCGACACCTATACATTAATAGGTGATGCGCCGGTGACAGTGACACTAAGCAATAA
>Ga0082212_10013640_pt1 | contig 10146 bp, 8 predicted proteins | sample TergutNt197P3_FD_71548 | JGI IMG/M metagenome (GOLD analysis project Ga0082212, IMG submission 71548) | Neocapritermes taracua P3 segment gut microbial communities from Petit-Saut dam, French Guiana - Nt197 P3 | ecosystem: Host-associated > Arthropoda: Insects > Digestive system > Gut ...
CACTACAAACGGCTTTGACCATTTGCAACTCTGCCTGAATTGACTCTAAAGAACTTACGTTGCTAAAATTTCTGAAAAAAACTGCTTTTACGGACGAGTTGTCAAAGAAGGGTTAGTGTAAACTACTCTTTGTAAAGATTCTGTTGTTTTGTGACGATGTAGTTTAAGGTGAGTTACAATGGCACTTTTTAGTTTTGGTAAAGACAAGCAGAAAGACGAAATCGATCCAACTGTCCTAGCCTACATGGAGGATGCGCAGAGGACAAAGTGTCCCGCGATGGTTATCGATCCGCACAAAAACGAAATCCCATGCTCAATTGTTGCGGTTCAGGAAGGGGCTGGTACCCTTCAACTGCAACTACATGCAAACTTGATCGGTGAAAAGGGCGCAAAAATCACCTTTGTAGTAATCATTGATAGTATGAGGATTGGCGGACCAAGCAAAATCCAAGAGGTTAAGCCCGGTAGTGCTGTAATAGATATTCCGGCTTCGCTTGAACTCATGGAACGCAGAAAAAAACAAAGGGCAAAAATTAACCCACGGGAGGGAACAACCTGCATACTTCTATCCGGACTTTTTGACGGTATAGGTATCACTGGCCTCGCTGATAACATGTCAGAAAATGGTGCCAGGATAAAAATTGAAAAGGCCTTGGAAATCCAAACAGAAAAGCCTATTAAAATTACTACCCGAAACACACCGAATGGCCAGATTTTTCCAATACTCAAGATTAGTAAAATACCGCGTTGCGTAGCTACTCTTGAAGGTGCGGCCAAGCTGGTATATTCGGAGGTTCAAAGCGGTACGACTTATATTGGAATTACGTTTGAAGAAATGAAAAGTGAGTTTTCAAAAGTGATAAACAATTTTGTTTCGAGTCGAACTTCGCCACCCCCAAACTCACTTCCGCCAAAGGCAAGGCGATTTGTTGATCCAGAACCTCCTGCCAGACAAGCCGACACCTCCCCAAAAGATGATGACAAAGACTATGAAAAGCAAAACAAGAAAGAAATAAAAGATACCAAGGATACAAAAGTTGTTGCCCCGGCTCCAGAAAAAGCCATGCCGGCCTCCGGCGATTTAGGCGGTGGCTCCCAACCTGGCGTAGCCCCCATAGAACAACCACTAGCTGAATCGGATGCACAGGTTGGGGACGAAAAGGAATTAAATAACGATGAAGATGAAACAATCGATCTTCCCCAACGTCCTGTACCTACCCCATTACAAAAACTAAAACGTAAAGCAAGAACGATTGTTTTGTTTGGTGCAGATGAGGAAATATTAGTAAAAATGCTACTAGCCGAAGGCTATGGGAAAGTAATCTGCCCCAACAACATGGAAGAGTTGCTTGAGTCACTCCCGCAGGGTGGAACCGGGCTACTGTTGCTGGATATGGACATGCCCTTGGACGAATGTATCTTTATAGCCAAAAATTTGTTGTCCCATCTGGAGGAGCCGCCTCCTGTAATTCTCATATCGGAAAACAACCAAGTGGGGGTTGGAGACACACTGGAAGCCCAAAGGTCTGGCATTTCCCTCCTTCTGCCCCGACCTCTGAAAATTAATGATGCCCTATTTAATAAAATGGAAGAGTTGATGGGAATTTAACCCAAAAAATTATATGCGATTTCTCTACCCTCTTCTTCTAATACCTGCTCTTTGCTTTTGTCAGGCTCCTGCGCCCGTAATTTCCTTTGACAAGACACACCACGATTTTGGAAAAATTTCTCCTGACCAAAAGGTTTCCCACCGGTTCATAGTTATAAACAAAGGTAGCGCACCTTTACAAATTAAGGAAATCAGGCCATCTTGCGGTTGTAGCTATTCTATGGTGGGTCAATGGAATCTCAAACCAGGGGAGGAGACAAATATAGATGTACACTTTGACCCCACCGGAATGATTGGGAACATCCAAAAATCCTTATCGGTTATTTCAAACGACCCCCAAAATCCTGATGTACTGTTGACTTTTGAGGCCAGTGTAATCCGCGAAATAATGGCAAGCACTATGGCTCTATTCTTTGATGGAATTTCCAGAAGTGGATCACCAGTCACAAAAACTATTAATCTTCAGTCAGGGGATGGGCAACAGGTGGTTGTAACCGATGCAAAGGCTCCGGGGGCTTCATATCTATCCTGTAAACCGGTAACCAATGGGTCGGATGTCATATTAAATGTCACAATTGATGGAACCAAAATACCCACAAAGACCTTGCGAGGCGTTGATAATTTGACTGTTAGAACCACTAATAAAAAAGAACCTGTATTTCATTTTCATATCCAATGGGACGTACAGGGTAACATTATTGCTTTGCCTGACCGACTCACTTGGGTTGAAACCGCCGGCCAAAAAATGAGTGCCGTGGTGACTATATCCAATCGTGCAGATAAACCATTCCGAATTTTGGAGGCAAAATCAACTTCTCCGTTAATTACCACACCCAACCTGCCCAAAAATAGTGCCACTGAACATAAAATTGAGGTCGAGCTTTCCTCCAAAGCTAAGGCCGGTGGATATAGGGAACTCATTACTCTAAAGCTGGATGATCCCGAACAGGAGATTGTGGAAATAGCCATTGTGGCGGTTCTAAGGTGACAAGAGTCGAAGTTTGATGAGCCGTCTGCATAGATTATCTGCTGTTTTCGGAATGTTATTTCTTTCCCTCATTTGGGGAGGGACATTCGCGGGGATCAAATCAGTCCTGCAATCTGGCCTATCTGTCGGTGCCCTGATTTCAATACGGTTCCTGCTAGGATCTGTTTTCTTGTGGGCTATTATGCTTCTTTTGCGAAAGCCCTTCGATAGGCGGAGTGTCATAGATGGAACCATACTCGGATTAATATTAGTAGCCATATTTTGGCTTCAAGTCGATGGTCTTAGATTTACGACTGCCAGCAAGAGTGGCTTCATTACAGGGCTGTCAGTGATTTTTACCCCTCTTGTCAGCCTGTTATTAAAGGAAAAGTTTAAATTAGCACACGGATTTGGAGCCTTGGTAGCCTGTATCGGGCTATTCTTTTTGGTTAGGGACCCCTCTGCCCCTTTTGGAGGGTGGAACAGGGGCGATTCGGAGACACTTTTCTGCGCTGTCCTTTGTGGCCTCCACATCACTCTCACAGCACGCATGTCTCGCAGGTCATCGCCTTGGGTAATAGCTTTGATGCAAATAATTATTGTTGCAGTGTTAAGTAGCATCTTAACAACTATCCTGCCAGCCCATGCAAGCGAAGGACAGAGTATGGCCGGTTTTGAAATGCTCGCAACGGCCCTAAAACGCCCCGAAGTTTGGTATGTTCTTTTATACCTCTCCATCCTTGCAACAACTATAGGTTTTTTTCTTCAGGCACTATTTCAGTCCAAGGTGACAGCCACTGAGGCGGCAATCATTTTTAGTACCGAACCAGTATTTGCGGCAATGCTTGCCATGAGTGGTCTCATCCCTGGTATCAAAGAACATTTGACAATAACTCAGATGTCGGGCGGTGCCCTAATAATAGTTGCGATGTTGCTGGCAGAGCTTGGGCCAAGGTTTCTGGCGAGGGATATGAAGAGCAGGGATGGTTGAGCATTGTTGACTTGAGTGCAAAAGAGTATAATAAATTTTCGTGGTCGAAAACGTAATGACAGAGGCGCGAAAGGAGCCTAATGCTCATCACAGCCAACAACATCCAAGTGTGCTATGGCAAAAAGATTGCCCTGAACGATTTCTGTTTTGAAATGGTGCAAGGCGAAACGGTTGCCATTCTTGGCCCCAACGGGTCCGGCAAGACTACCTTTTTCAGGCTCCTGCTTGGGCTACTAAAACAAAAGGAAGGGCGCATAGAAATAATGGACGGATTGCCAGGGGTGCGTAGTAGCCTTGCCATGATAGGTGCGACCATAGAAATGCCTTCGTTGTATGGCCATTTGTCTGCAATAGAAAACTTGCAGGCAACCTCCCACCGCAGGTGCATAGAGCCGTCCAAGCACCTTGCCGACTTGGTTGACGAAGTGGGTCTGTCCGATGTGGGCAAACTGCCAGCATCCAAGTACTCCCTTGGAATGCGCCAGCGACTTGCCCTAGCCCAGGCTCTCATTGGTGAACCTGAATTGTTGATATTGGACGAACCCGCCAATGGCCTAGACCCCGCCGGAATACGTTGGTTCAGGGAATGGGCACTGAACGCGCCAGCATCGAGGAAACTGAGTATCCTCTTTTCCAGCCACATACTCAATGAAGCGGCTCAGATTGCAAACAAGGTGGTACTGCTGAAAGATGGGAAAGACAGATTTATGGGGACGCTGGACGAACTGAAAGGGCCAAATCATCAATTGAGGCTGGTCACTTCGGATATCCCACGCTCTCAAGAGCTATTGCATTCCAATGGCTTCAAAGCAACCATCGAAAACAATGCTCTACTTGTGGATTGCGAACCAGAACAAAGTGCCGCAATCACGCGTATAATCTTTGAATCAGGCTATGACCTGCTGGAATGTGTCCGTCTTGACTCCACTCTGGAAGATCGCTATTTCGCCATCATGGGGGAAGCGTCATGAAGGATTTCCTGCATGCAGTAAAAGCAGAGTGGATTACAGGACGGCGGAATTTCCTACGCTACAGTCCAATAGTGTTTGCCACAATTTTATGCATCCCTTTGTTTCTTTTTATCTCTGAACGTAGCGGGAGGGTGCCTCCTGCCGGTCTTTTATTAGAAGCTGTAAAGGTGTGCATGACGGGCATGGTCTATGGGCTTCCCATGTATTGTTTCTTTATTGGAATCCTAAGCTTTGATAATGAACATAAACAACAACAGTGGAAGCACATCAACGCCCAGCCGATATCAGGCACTGCTATTATCCTGGCCAAGCATTTCTATACTTGGTGCTATGTTGCCCTAAGCCCAATAACCCTCCTAGCCCTGATTTTAGTATTTTTTTTCGTTGTCAAACTATTTCAGCCTGATCTTGCTTTAGGGATAGGTAATCCAATGATTTGGCTAACGGCTATTAAATTCTGGGCAGTCTGCATTATTGCGGGAATGGCTATTGCCTCTCCTCTAAACGTTATGTTTTCAAGGTTCGCCAGTTACGCCATGACGGCGGTGCCAGCGGTATTTTTCCTATTTCTTCATTTTTTGCTTGCTTACATGATTGAAGAAACCAGAATGCTCGTTTCCATATTCTTCCCTTGGCTAAACTGCAGAATCATGGGGCAGAATATTTATGCTGGCACCTCAATCAAAATGTGGTGGTTTTTGCCCTTGGTGGCATGGATAGCTGTTAGTCTTGTGCTAAATTTATATCTGCAAAAAAAGAAGCCCCTTTATTGATGTGCAGGCATTTTATACCTGGTTGCTTTTAAGGACTTTGAACGCAATTCGCCAACAAACTAATTCCCACTATTCGCCTCTAACCCGCCTGTTGGCTCTACGTTGCCTATTTACCTCATTTCTGAAGGAATTAACATATTTGTTATGTTCTTTTAGCGTTTGGCTGAAATTGTGCCCTCCATTACCGGTAGCTACAAAATATAAATATGGCGTTGCGGCAGGATTTTTTGCGGCCTCTATTGCCGCCTTGCTCGGTATAGCAATTGGGCTGGGAGGTAGCCCTGCGGTTGTATATGTATTGTAGGGGTGATTTCTGTTTGTGTCATCACGTGTAGGTGGGGTAAAGCGCAAGTCCCCGCTGAGCCACCTAGCATAGAGGCTTGTGGGGTCACATTGTAGGCGCATACGAATTTTTAATCGGTTATAAAAAACACCCGTGACCTTGGGAAGCTCTTCAGGAATATTGGTTTCTTTTTCTGCTAGGCTAGCTAGGATCAGTGTTTGGTAGGGGGGAAGAACTCCGCCTTCGAGCAATGGAAATACCTGAGTTCGAAAAGCTCGTAACATTTTTATCATTATCTCTTCGGGGTCATCTGCCAAACTTAGCTCATATGTAGCAGGTGCTATGAGGCCCTCCAGACTAGGTGCTTCCGGAAATCCTGCTTGCGTAGCAAAATCAGGGTTTTCCCACATCAACCAAAAGGCATCCTCCGACATAAACGGCTCTAGCCTCTTTTGAATCGACCACCCGTGCAATGATGGGGTTATTACTAGCTTTGTTGTTTGAACTATCCCCTTTGTAAGTTTTTCGATAACACTAGTCATTGAAGATCCGGGCGAAAAAACATATTCTCCACGGATGATTTTGAACTTACCAAATCTGGCTTTGAACAAAAATAATTGCTTGTTATTTATTACACCACTTTCTAGCAAAATGTTTGCGGCCTGACTTATTGTCGTGCCATTTTTTATTATTATTCTTGTTTCTTGCAATAGCGGGCCTGGCTTTACAAATGACCACCAGCCATAGGCAAGAATTATTGTCAGCACTGCCGGTACAAATAAAATCCAGATAGAGACTCGAAAAAAGGGTTTTGCCATAATAGTTACCAATAAGTTAGACTATCAGTATTCGACTGCCACTAGTATCATGTAACGCTTTAGATGCTTGCTTAACGGCGTAGCAAGTCCGCCTTGCAAGCAGTTAGCGGTCGTGATTTGCGAGCAAATCCCGACCCTAGTGCAGTGTAACATTTAAGTGATACACTGCACTAGCCACCCAATACAATCGTGGCACTAATTATTACACCATCATCTGTGTTTTTTAGTTCAATGTTGCCACCATAGGTGGCTAATAGCTGGCGACACTGTGGAAGGGCTGGGTGAGGTGCCCTAGCTCCAAGCGCAGTTTCTCTCTTTCCTTGGAATGGTTCAAAAGCACTTTCAATGGCTTTTGGATGAATTTGGCCGATGCAATCTCGAATTTCGTGGTGTATGTGGTTTTCTTTCCGCCATGCCCTAAAGTAAATTGGTGGAGATGAAATATTGTCTTTTGGTAAGGAATTTTGCACAATCATGCGGAGCATTTTTGTGAAATCGGAATAAATACCGTAGATACGCGCCCCAGCTAAATCTACATCTAGTTGCATTTGGTTTGGCACTATCAGCCCTTCTACTTCCATAAAGGCTATTTCATCCTTTATGAGGTTTTCCAGGTCTATCCACTCAGGGAAGTTTGCGGTTTCTGACTGGGTACGGCGTAGCAGACCCTGAAAAACTGCTTCTATCTGTGCGGCGGCATGACCAAGGTTTGCCAGTACCTCGTTAGTTTGATCATCTTCCTTTTGAGGCATCTTGAGCAATAATTGGCACGCGCTCCCCAGAGTTTCTACAGGCTCTTTTAGGTGGCTCGCTGTTTTTATAAACAGGTCTTTAACCATCCCTTCGCGGTCTTTTTCCTGTAGCTCGGTTTTTGCTCTTTGAAGGTCTCTGTAGGTTCGCTCCAGATGTTCATAGCTTGTGCCTAGAGCTTTGGATTTTTCTTCCATTTCAGTAACCATTTCGGCGTTTTCATGGCAAACCTTGGCCAAACGTCCATATAGTTGCACCATTTCAAACTCTAAGGTGGTAAAAGGACGGTCTACGCTCCTGTCAAAGGCCCAAAAACACAGTAATTCTCTAGAGTCCTTCCGATCTCTAAAAAGCAGGAGGCATGGCTGGGAATTATGCTTCCAGATGTCTATTTGATAACCCTCTGTCCAAATTGGCATCGCATGCAGAGTTGCCCCATGTAGCCATTCCCCATCTGAATCGAGGTTTAGAAGTTTATGAATAAATGGGCTATTGTCATAAAGAATGGGAGCTTGGTCTAGCTCTCCCTCAACCAATTTGTGCCCTTCCCAATAGCTATTACTTCTATGTTTTATATACATCGTAAATGAATCGCAAGGGACTTCCTGGAAGAGTGAAGACAACACCTTTTTTGAAATATGCCAAGCATCAAACTCGCTCATTATGCTTTGACTTAGTGTCACCAACCTAGAAAGGCTCTTGTTTGTAGATTCTAATACTCTCTGGGCTTCTACCAGCTTTTGATTTGCATCACGGGCTTCCTGGAGTTGTTGTTCTAATTGCTCTACAAGGTGGATGTTAAATTTTCGCAAGGCCCTGCCCTCGGCACCCTTGTCCAGCTTTTCTTGGCGACCTCCAAGATAATTTTTTATTTGGGTAACGAAATTAAAAGGGTCTATGGGCTTTGGGATAAATCCGTTGCAACCTGCCACGAGAGCCGTTTCGCGGTCTGACTTCTGCGTTTTGGCAGTTAGGGCAATGATTGGAATGTCTTTAAATTCCGGATGGCTACGAAATTTACTTGTTAGTTCAAAACCAGATAGCCCTGGGAGGTTAATATCCATCAAAACCATGTCTGGGCGGATTTGTAGAGCATACTCAAACCCTGCCAAGCCCTCTTCAGCCCAGTGCATTTCAAACCCAGCCTGTGACAGTAACCGATGAGCCAATCGATAATTGACTGCGTTGTCCTCAATATACAAGATTCTGATGCTTGTTCCTGAACTCATGTCGAACCCGCTACTAATGGTATTTCGATGGTAAATGAAGTGCCCAACCCCTTGGTGCTACTAACTGAAACTTGGCCATTCATTAGTTCTAGCAATCTTTTAGAAATAGTCAGGCCAAGCCCAGTACCTCCAAACCGCCTTGTTATGCTCCCATCAACCTGCTGAAATGGTTGAAATAGTCGCTGTATTTCTTCTTCAGTCATCCCGATGCCTGTATCTCGCACCAAAACCTTAAAATTACCTGACTCTATGTAGGGCGTAATTTCTACTTCACCTTCTACAGTAAATTTTATGGAATTTCCAACAAGATTGACCAATATCTGTTTTAAGCGCACAGAATCACCTTCTACTGTCGCTGTCCAAGATGGTGCAGAATAGATTAGCTTGATGGGTCGATCTAAAATCAGGCCAAGGGCTACTGTTTTAACTTCTTCAAGGATTTGAATTGGGTCTATTTTTTTTAGCTCAAGCTCAAATTTGCCTGCCTGCATTTTTGACAAGTCCAAAATTGTCTCAACCATATCCAGCAGGTTGCGACCATTTTGGTAGATGATTTTTAAGTCCTCCTGAACTTCATCTGGCAAACTTGTTTTTTCTTCTTGCATCAGTAAACCCGAAAAACCTATCACGGCATTTAATGGAGTCCGCAATTCATGGCTAATGTTTGCCAGAAATTCATCTTTCATCTGGTCTGCTTGCTGGAGTTTTTGATAATCCCTAGTACGCTCCTGCACTAGTTCTTCTAAATTGGCTTTAATGTCTTCTAACTCCCATATAGTTTCCATCAACTGACGGGTGCGCTCTTGGACGCGAAACTCTAATAACCTTTGTTGACGCTCAATTTCATCCCTGTTGGTCTTTAGATTTTGAGTCATTCTCTGAAAACTCTTTACTAGGACGGCTAGTTCGTCCCTAGTCCTTACATTAATATGGACTTCTTCAAATTGGCCTGCCGCCACTTGTTGGGCGGCTTCATTTAGCTCTAGTAGTGGACGCGTATACCTAGAGCCAATATAAAGAGATCCAATGACACCCAACACCAGACTAGAAATTCCCAAAATGCTTGCAAATTGTACATTAGCATCAAAGACTTTTTGAATGTCACTCGTATATACACACAATACAAGCAGACCCTCGCCTGACCTGCGACGAAGCGGAATGGGTGAGGTAGCAATTAAAAAACCTTCGCGACTCGTGGTCTCGCTTACTTGGTCATTTTTTGCCTTTTCTGCAAGTTCATCAACCCATTCGGGACAACCTTCGGTAGCCTCAACTCGCCTTCCTGTCCCATCATATACAGCGCAAAAAGCAAAAGATGGTATACCTTCAATCCCCTGCCAAACTTTTTCTTTGTCCGTCTGCCTGTTTGCTTCCATCGTTGCGGCGATTGCATGGCTGGCAATTTCTGCGGTCTGCTTTAGGCTTTCCACAGACATAGAAGTCAATTGCTTTTCGACCCTGCTGGGCATGTAGTAGACGTTGAATGCGGCAAAGCTAACCACTATCGCGGCGATAGCGAAAGTCAATTTTGTTTTAATTGAAATCGATGCCATGAAAAAGTAGCCAAAAATTAATGATACCAGTTCCTAGAGCAATTCCCAGAAGCACGAAGTGCTAGGCAGTTGCCTTATACCAAGTTGCTCCCATACTAGGTTGCGTTTAATCGGGATTAAACGCGAAACGCAAAAGTTTTTGCAAACACGAGCAAATCCCGTATTTTCAAAAACTTGCGGGCACTGCTTTCGCATTGCCGTC
>Ga0082212_10013641_pt1 | contig 10146 bp, 10 predicted proteins | sample TergutNt197P3_FD_71548 | JGI IMG/M metagenome (GOLD analysis project Ga0082212, IMG submission 71548) | Neocapritermes taracua P3 segment gut microbial communities from Petit-Saut dam, French Guiana - Nt197 P3 | ecosystem: Host-associated > Arthropoda: Insects > Digestive system > Gut ...
TACATGGCAGCATCATCGTTGACTTGGAACGGGTGGTACTCCGGTGGGTGAAGTTCGGAGAGGGGTATCGGCGTCACTTGATCGCCGCCCGTTATAACCGCTGCGCCAAATATGTCCTCAAAGCCCGAAAGGGCGAGGTTCCCGATTGATTTCAGATTACGCGGCATCAGCTAACACCTCCCTCGTGAGTGCAGAGTATGCCGCCGCCACTTTTCCGTTCGGGTCGTAGGTAAAAATACTGACTCCTTGCGCAGTCGATTCGGAGGCGCGGACGGAGCGCGGGATTTGCTCTCCGAAGATGCGGATATTGCCGCCGTATGCGTTTTCAATAAGCGTAATTATCTCTCGCGTGAAGTTTGCCCTCTTGTCCACCATTGTAAGCAAAATGCCACTGATTGAGATCGCCGGGTTGATATGCCTACGTACCTGCGCGATGGATTTGAGCAGAAGCTCCAGACCTTTGGCGTCCAAAAACTGTGGCACAACCGGGATAATCACCTTGTCTGCGGATGCAAGAGCGTTGATTGTGAGCAAATCGAGCGACGGGGCGCAGTCTACGATGATGTAGTCGTACCGGTGCTTTACCATGTCAATGTACTGTCGAAGAACTGTTTCCCGCCCTATAAGCCCAGCGAGCGCGATTTCCATTCCCGCCAAGCTGTTGTTCGATGGGAGCAGGTCAACTCCATCAGTATGCCGGACGACGCCCGCCAACGGCTCAAAGTCCGTTTGATTGATGATGTTCGACATCATTGTTGACAGGGTGACAGGCAACTTCCCCGGATCTGATATTCCGAAACTGACTGTCAATGAGTGTTGCGCGTCAGCGTCCAAGCAAAGTGCGCTTTTTCCCTGACGTGTAAGTCCTGCGCCAAGACTTGCGGCGGTCATAGTCTTGCCTACTCCGCCCTTCATATTAGAAACCGCGATTGTTATGCCCATAATGTCCTCCTGTTACGGGGCATACACTCGCGGTTATTTTTTACGTTTAATTTTTTGGTAGTCCGGCATTTGCCCCGACTTTGTGATATTTGTCTTTCGACAACTGTATTCTACCACGCATTCCAGAAAATGTCGAACGTTTTATTGGGAAAAGGTGAAGTTTCTTCAATAGGAATTATAAGAAGGATTTTTCAACAATAAATTGACAAAGCGTTAGAAGATGCTGTATATTAGGGACTATAAAGGTTTTGGGCTTCTATTCATTTGGGCATGAGACTGCCATTGATTTGGGCTTTGTATGCCATTCACTTGGGGGCATGAATGCCATTCAGGTGCTATTTCGAGGCCAAGCTCTGGTAAGGTTCTTTGAATAGGAAGTCATTAAGTGAATAAGTTGAGGGTTTCCGTTTAGTTAGACATGGAGAGTTCATGGTTGAGCCTTTAAAACGCTGCTATTGCAGGTGTTCCCAGCCTTTGGCAAGAGAAATGCCCTAAAGAAATGTGTTACTTCTTAGGACACCTTACTTGCCAATTTGGGAGAGCGCTTGAATGGCATTCAAGAGGTAAGGGGTTCGATCCCCCTCGTCTCCACCATAATAAGATTATCCGAACCCTATGATCCCGATGGGAGCCGGGTTCGGATTTGTCTTTATCTGAAAGGTTTGAAATACGAGCCATTGACCCATTGGCAAAGCAAAACGAGGAGCGGGGAATATGATTATTACAAAAATCCAACTAAAAAACTGGAAAAATTTTGGCGATGTAGATGCGATTTGTGGCAAGCGCGTTTTCCTGATTGGCCCCAACGCGTCTGGTAAGTCTAATTTCCTTGATGCACTGCGGTTTTTGCGTGAGGTTGCGCAGGACGGCTTGGAAAAAGCAGTGGACGCACGTGGCGGAATGAAAGCAGTGCGTTATTTGAACGCCAGAAAACTGTCCTATGTTAAAATAGTAGTGTGTCTGGACAACAAATGGGAATACGGCCTCTCTTTTACATCTGATAAAGGTGAACTAATAATTACTGAGGAATATGTTTTTCTTACAGGTGAAAACGGGCATAAAACACAATTGTTAGACCGACCAAGCCCGGAAGATAAGCAAGACAAATTGCGTCTGACGCAGACAGCAATTCAACAAGTAAATGCAAATAAAAGTTTTCGTGAAATTGCCGATTTTTTCAAGTCTATTGAATATCGGCATATTCTCCCTCAGTTAGTGAGAGATCCAAAAAACTTTTCACCCTCTCCAATAATGAATGACCCATATGGCAGAGACCTCGTAATGCAAATATGGAATACACGCGCTGATACGCGCACTTCACGGCTAAAGAAAATCAATGAAGCGTTATCCATAGCTGTTCCTCAGCTTAGCAACCTATCCGTCGAACAAGATAAATCCACAGGGCTAACTCATTTAGTAGTTGATTACAAACACTGGCGCCATAATGCAAGCTCTCAGAAAGAGGAGTCTTTTTCAGACGGGACATTGCGTCTTCTTGCTCTGCTTTGGTCAATTTTCGATGCGAATGGCCCGCTATTGTTAGAAGAGCCGGAACTTTCCTTGCATGAAGAAATAGTCAAACAGCTACCGAGTATTTTTGCGCGTCTGGATCGGACCAGAAAGCTGAAGACTCGGCAAATCATCATTACTACCCATTCAGAAGCTATGTTGGATACTCCTGAAATAGGTGCAAATGAAATCCTGCGCTTAAAGCCCGATGTTGAAGGCACGGTAATTCTCACGGCTGATGAACAAGAGACACGGCTCATAGAGGAAGGGCTTACTGTGGCGGAGGTCTTGCTGCCAAAAACTCGCCCTAGCCAAATAGAGCAATTATCCATATGGCCTACATCATGATTATCCACTTGATAGCCGAGGGATTCACTGAAAAGATCGTTGCGTCGCGACTGTTGCCGTTTTGCGGTCATGAGATTGGCACTGTTTACGGCGAACGCGGTTGTGATTATATTCGCAATAAGGCAGTGGTTTTCCATCATCTGGCGACAGAATGCTCCGGCGTTTTAGTGCTTTCAGATTTCCGAGACACAGGAGCACCTTGCGTTCCGACAGCAATCCAGGAATATGTACTGAACTATCTGCCATGTCCTCCTGAAACATTTATGTTTCGTTTTGCCGTTAATGAAATAGAAAGTTGGTTGTTGGCTGACCGCAAAGGGATGGCAGAGTTTATTGGCGTCACAGAATCACGAATACCGCTTCAACCTGAAAATGAGGTTTTTCCTAAAAGAACATTAGTTAGCTTAGCTCGGTCTTCACGAAAAAGAAAGATACGTGAAGGCATAGCACCTCCGCCGGGACATCGTGCCAGTGTCGGCCCAGAATACATGAACTTTTTGCAGGAATTTATCACTGGCTATTGGAACATCGAAGCCGCAATGTGCTGCGCAAAGAGCTTAGAGCGCTGCGTAAATCGCCTACGGTCATTGAATTGACAACAGTATGTGTCACGGATGGAGCGTAATAAATCACTGACGGATGGAAGGTGAAGCATATGCAGCTTGGGTGGATCGATTTTTCCACAAACGAGCGGAACAAAATAATACAAACTCTAAAACTGCTTGAAGGATCAGCTGCGCTTGACGAGCTTGGCATAGGCGTCATCCGTGATGGATATTCCGACATTCTATTCCCAGGTATATCTACGCATTACGCGTTCAGGTAGCTTATGGCATATCCCTTTATGGTTTGTTGCGGGTTCTGTTCAAGGCGAGACGTCTGTATGTGGATATGGAGTATCAGAAATGCGCAGATAGTATCTGCGAAAATGTAGTGCTTGTAGAACATGATTACGAATGTGGGCGGTGGCTGGAGTACGAATGTCCGCCGCTTTTTTTGTTTTTTTTGAGTAAGTGAAACTATTTTAATCCCAATTACGAATATATAGACAGAGGCGGAAACGGAGGTGGTGTGGTTGGATGAACTTCGCCTTATAAAACGAATACAGCGGAGCGGCGATTGCGCTGCCGCAGATGAGTTGATACGTCAATACTACGATGCGATTTACGGATTTGTCAGAAAACAGATTAACGATGCAGACTACGCTTTTGACTTGACACATGAGATTCTCATTTCTTGCCTGCGGACAATAGCGCATTACGACGCGAAGAAAAACGCGAGCTTCAAAACATGGCTTTACAAAATAGCATCTAATAAAGTCGTGGACTACTTCCGCTCTCGCGCCTACCACGAAACAGCGAAAACATTGCCTATTGATGAAGTTGAAGCCGTTGCCGAAGCAGATTTTGTTTTGAGGATAGAAAACAATGCCTTTGCTGAAAAAGTATGCACCTACATCGGTGGACTACCACCGGATACACAAAAAATCTTTATGCTTCACATATTCGGGGAGCATACTTTCGCCCAAATTGCGGAAGCGGTCGGGTTGCCGGAGGGAAGTGTAAAATCGAAGTATTATCGCCTTATCAATCTGCTCAGAAAGGAGTTTGCCGATTATGAATGAAAAAGAAAAAAACGCAAGCATCGAGTACATTCTCACACAGGGTTTAGTAAAACCGAAAACAGCGCGTTCACGCATAGTAGAAATGGCGCATACCCTCGGATTCCGTTATATCTTTTGGGATACAGGGTACAGCGTATTCTTCGCTGCTGTTTCGTTTGCGATAGTGTTCGCAATGTTTGTCATTTCACCAAGCGCGTACCGATATTCCGCTGCCGTAGCCGTCGCGCCTCTGTCGTTTCTTTTGATATTAACTTTTGCCGAAACATCGGAGCGTTCTTGCGGATTGTACGAGCTTAAACAGACTTGTCGGTATACTATACGGCAAATCGCAGCACTTAGGGTGCTGTGCTATTCATTCGCGGGCGCGATTTTCACGGCGGTCATCGCGGCAATGGGCGCAAATGACACATACGAGTTTGTGTCGCTGTTTACGTTATGCCTGTCCGCCTTATTTATATGCGCCGCGTTGTCGCAGGTCATGATGCGCTTCCTAAAAAATAAATGGGCAAACGCATTTTTTTCGGCGGCATGGATTTTCATAAATATTGCGTTTCCGTTTTCGCTTGGCGATAAATGGGAAAAGGTTCTCGGTACAATACCGATTGCCATATCGGTTATCGTAGCCGTAATCGGTGCGGCAGTGTTCGCCTATCATGTATCAAAAATGTTGTCGGAGGTAGACAAATATGCTCTCGCTTAATAATGTAACAAAGAAATACGGGAATTTTACCGCTTTGGAAGATATAACCCTCGATTTTTCGGGCGGCGTATACGGTTTGCTTGCCCCCAACGGTGCGGGCAAAACTACGCTTATAAAAATGCTGACTACACTTATCTTTCCAACTAAAGGTGAAATCCTTTGGAATGGCGACGAAATTGTAAAACTTGACGCGACTTACCGTGACCTGATTGGCTATCTGCCGCAGGACTTTGGTTACTACAAGACCCATTCGCCAATGCAATTTCTCAAATATCTTGCCGCTTTGAAGGGCATCGACGCGAAAACTGCCGACAAAAAAGCGCGGGAGCTTATCGAACTCGTTTCGCTCTCCGATGTGCGCGACAAAAAAATGCGGAAGTTTTCGGGCGGCATGATTCAGCGCGTTGGCATAGCCCAAGCTATGCTGAACGACCCGAAAATACTTATTCTCGATGAACCCACGGCAGGGCTTGACCCGAAAGAACGCGTCCGTTTTCGTAATCTGATTTCGTCACTTTCAAAAGACCGTATCGTCATTTTATCAACCCATATCGTTTCAGATATTGAAACAATCGCAGGGCGCGTGATTATGTTCAAAAATCACAAACTCCTTACAAACGATGCTCCCACCTCTGTTTGCGAAACGCTTGACGGTAAGGTTTACGAAACCGACGACAGCGCGGTAATACCGCATGGAAGCCTACTTCTCACCGAGCGTCAAGACGGCGGCAGAACCATAACGCGCTTCGCTTGTGACGGCGCGTGTCCGGCTTCGGCTGTAGCGGCAAACCCTAACTTAGAGGACGTGTTTTTATATATTTTCCGCGACGAGGCGGTGTGACAGGATTATGAGTATTTTCATATATGAACTAAAGAAACTCATTTTTTCCCCCGCGTTGCTCGTGCTTATTGCCTTGTGTCTTGGCTTTAATATCATCGTTGCCATAGGCGGCTCATACTACAGCTACACTGATTATGTCGCCGAAGCGTCGAGGACTACAGGCTACAGATTGGGAGCGGAGTTTAATGAAAAACTTGCCGGGTTAGAGCCGGGAGAAATGCGAGACTGGCTCATGGAAGATACAACAGGAATGACCGATGTTTTCGACGGTTATGACACTGCGTATATCGCGGACGCCTATATCGGCAGATTGGGGTTAAAAGGCTATGCCGCCAGCGCGATAAGAAGCAAGTACGCCGAGCTTCAAAAAGCTGTTGACATGAAAGATGCGTCTGATGAAAGCATGACGCTGTATTTCGCCAGCGCGACGGGATATAAACATAATGATCTGCACCGTAATACGATGCTGTTTCTGCTCTTGGAGTGCGCTCTGATTGCCGCCTTGATTATGCTGCTCTCGCTCGGATACGAGCATCATAACCGAACTTCCCATATCGTGTACGCAACGAAAACCGGGCGGAAAATCATCATTCACAAGTTATTCGCGGGATTATCGGCGGGGCTTGCGTCTTTCTCGGTATTAACAGTTCTGACCCTTGCCGTGTACTTCACATTTAATGACTACGGCAGTATTTGGGGCAGCAGTATATCGAGTGGATTTCATCTAATTGATGATATGCTGGCCGGAGGCATACGTCCATTTGTAACTTGGCAGAGTTATACTGTGCTGACCTATCTATTGGCGGCGCTCGGCATTTCCGCTCTGCTGACGCTGTGTTTTGGGCTAACGGCGTTTGTTATAGGTATGTGGTTGAAGAACAGCTATATCGGCTTTTTGGTGTTCTTGATTATAAACGCTGGGTGCATTGTGTTCGCGCTGGTCGTTTCGGGGTTGCCGAAATACTTCGCCGTGCTTTCGCCCGTTTGGTTGTGGCTGAAACGGAGTTTATGGTTTACAGATGGCGGCGCGGATATATTATGGAAAAACTTTGAAACGCTCGGCGTTTGCGCTTCACTCTTTATACTCGCCGGACTTGGCTCGGTTTCGGCTAATCTATTCAGAAAGAGGGATATAGCATGAGAATCATATGGGGCGAAATGAAGAAAATCTGGAATTGGAAAATGATTGCCATCATTGGTGTGGTTTGCGTGATGTTTTACATTATGTTTATGAGTTATTATGTGGAGTATTACAAAAAGGGCAATCATCCTCAAGCGGAACTCGTAACCTATGCGGAAGAACTCACGCGGCGTTACGGCACATCTATTACGCCGGAACAGGTTGCCGGTTTTATTGCAGTCGAGCGCGCCTCTCTTGCCACCGAAGCGGAGGCGTATTTTGGGACCATGCCGGTATTTGCCGCTGCGGGGGTATATTCGCTTGACGATTATATAGTAATTCAGGAGGAACGCTGGGAAAGGGAGATGACACAGGCCGAATCCGACGCTTATTGGACGTTGATGGGCGAGGAATGCGGTTATTTAGGCTTCAAGCTGGACGCGCTTAGGCATTACGAACAAGGCTACGGTTTTAGGCCAAATGCTTCAGCCAATCCCGACAGCTTTTATCACGAATTGAGCGAAAAAGAACAGAAAAGGTTCGATGAAAGCATCGAAAACGGAGAACACCTCTCTATACTCAGCTATTGGACATATTCCAACACAAACGATTACCTCAAGTTCTTCTCCGTATTACTTGTCCTTTCGGTTCTGATACTGGTTTCGCCGCTCCTTGTTTCAGACCGCCACGCAAACCTTCATTATTTGCAATATTCATCTAAGTATGGACGGGCAATAATACGCGGACAGCTTATAGCAACACTGCTGTCAGCATTCGCTCTTACGACATTATTGATTTTAGTATTCGGAGGGATATACAGCCAAAACGGAACGCACCTCTTTTGGAACAATGAAATCAATTCGGACTTTAATATCGGAATGTATACAGTGTTCAGATTAACCTATGGGGCGAAAGTCTTGGCTGCGATTGCAATGATGTATGTGCTGGCAGCAGGCGTGTCGTCGTTCGCTTTTATGCTCTCGCGTTTTTCCGGTAATTTGATAACTCTTGTAATGAAATTGGTTCCCGTGTTCGCAGCACTCGTTTTCTTATGCGATGCCGTGTTTAACGATTTGTTTGAAATGCTTTACAACAAAATATATCTGCTGTTGCGGGTATTCGGAGCTGAAGCGTATGTCAGCGGCACAATCGCCGTCATCGCGTTTGCGGCGACTTGGTTTGTTGTGCGGAGAGAGAAGCGAACGGACGTGGTGTAGGGAAAGACGGAGGAAGCGCAATGAGCATTGCCGCGCTACTCATACTTGCGTTGACACTGAACGTTCCTATCGAGTAGGGCGAACATTAGCGAGCATATTAAGCATGTCTATGATGAGGAAGAACTCGTCCGGAAAATGGTTGTTCGGAAATTCCGAACAACCACCTTTTTTCACCACTGTACAAAACCGTAGCGTTCAAAAGAGTTCGGATCTGCTTCTGCAATCGTAAGAAGCCTCGCTGCTGCGCCGCTCGGTTTACCTCGTCCATACTCCCATGATTCGACTGTCTTTTTTGAAACCCCGATGACTTCTGCAAAAAAGCCTTGCGACATATTCAATCTGTCACGGAGTTCACGAATTTCTATTGCTGTGAAGTCACGAGGCGGTGTTACTTCAACAAGGTTTGACCTTAATTCTATTTTTCCTTGAGCGTGGTCGAGCATTTCTTGCAAGCCAAGCATTATACCTTTTGAAATATCACTCATGGTGGCGCCCTCCTAATTCTTTTTTTGCTTGATCAATCAAATTCTTAAATGCTTTCCGCTCTTCATATGATATGTCATCTTTCTGTCCCTTGGGGTAAGCATAAATAAGATATATTCGCTCATATACAACGAAATCAACGTACAGCACCCTCGCGCTCCCACTCTTTCCCCTGTCATCAAAAGCAAAGCGCATTTTTCGTAGACCGCCAGTTCCTCGCATGACCGCTCCGATTGTCGGGCTATTAAGGATTTCGTTTTCAAGCCGGCGTCTGTCATCGTCGTCAAGCCCCATGTGATCCCATTGCTTGTCAAACGCATTAGTAGAATAAAACAATCTTTTGATAACAGGCACCCTCTTTCTGCGTCAATAACATACTATCCTATTAAATAGGATATGTCAACAATATCCATAACAACTCCGAATCTCCGGTATAGCAGCTAAAAAGCATTTCCAGCGGAATGTATGAGATTATTGGTACATTCCGCTGAACAACGCGCTTCATACTACTGGTAATGATATCACGATAACCTAGCGAGTCAATATATTGAGCCTTCTTTCGCTTTTATATGCAATAATGATGTTCCAGCGGAATGAACCCTCAAACAGGCACATTCCGCTGGAAACAAAAACGACAGCAGACATACACAACATCAGATGATAATACTTGTGCAGCATATTAGTTAAAGTACACTGTGCCGCTGAGATCGGTCCCGACAGAAGCGCCGTTGCAGCCTGCGTGTAATAATGCGTCTTAGCTGTAATAATTGCAATACGGTGGAAGTTATAGTAAAATGTGAAGAAACCGGCTCATCAAGCATTCAGGATCGGAGGGCGAGCTGTTTGGAACGTTTCTTTAATACCGCCGGGCCGATGAAACCGGAAATAAACTATTGCATCGATCCCTTGACGAGGGTTGACTGGCCGGAAATCCAGAAACTTATACAAGATATGCGTTATTTCGTCATGCATGCGCCGCGCCAAACCGGCAAAACCAGCGCGCTGATGGCTATGATGGACGCTCTCAACGAGGAGGGCCGCTACATTTGCGCATATGCGAATATCGAAGGGGCTCAGGTTGCGCGCAATGATGTGTCACAAGGGATACCAGCGGCATGCAGCGCCATTTCGAGATCGCTGGCGATGTACCTTGAAAGACCGGAGCTGCAACAGTGGTATTTGACAGAATGCATGAAACTACCCCCGCAGGATCAGCTAAACCAATTGCTGAGCCATTGGACGACAACGTCAGAGAAACCAACTGTCCTTTTTATCGACGAAATAGACGCGCTGGTGGGGGACACACTGGTATCGATCCTGCGCCAACTCCACACCGGGTACAATGACCGTCCGATGAGATTC
>Ga0082212_10013642_pt1 | contig 10145 bp, 5 predicted proteins | sample TergutNt197P3_FD_71548 | JGI IMG/M metagenome (GOLD analysis project Ga0082212, IMG submission 71548) | Neocapritermes taracua P3 segment gut microbial communities from Petit-Saut dam, French Guiana - Nt197 P3 | ecosystem: Host-associated > Arthropoda: Insects > Digestive system > Gut ...
AACCATTGGGACCGCCACTTACGGTATCGGAGAAATGCACGAAATGCAAAATTTGTTTGAAACTCGGCTGCCCCGGTTTGGAAAAGTCCGGCGAGACGGTCAGAATCAACGAACAACTCTGTGCCGGTTGCCTGATGTGCAGAAACGTATGTCCCGCCAAGGCGATTGGATAAGGGCACAAAATATTCTGTTGCACGATTTTGTACGATAGATATTTTGCCCTATCGGGGGCGGATTCTGTTTCATGTGGTAAAATAACGTGGCACGGATTCGGCACAACCCACAACATTGCCCTCCTTTTTCGCAGTTTCATGAAATTTTTCTTCTCCGCAGGCGAACCGAGCGGCGACGTTCATGCGGCGGCATTGATCGAAACGATCAAGCACAACGCACCGGACTCGGAATTCGTCGGACTCGGCGGACCAAAAATGGAACAAGCGGGCTGCCTCCTCATGACCGACATGACTCCATTCGCCGTCATGTGGTTTTGGCAAGTCATCAAGCGGTACTTTCAATTTCGGCAACTCCTTGCCCAAGCAAGACAGGTTTTGCTTTTCGGAAAAATCGACGTTGTCGTTCTCGTCGATTCGCCCGGTTTTAACTGGCATATTGCCAAAGCCGCCCAGGAACTGGATGTACCCGTCGTTTATTTTATGCCGCCACAGGTTTGGGCTTGGGCACAGTACCGTGTCAAAAAAATGAGAAGACTCGTCGATCTCGTTCTCTGCGCGCTCCCCTTCGAATGGCAATGGTTTCATCAGCACGACTGCGAGACCGCTTTCATAGGGCATCCGTTTTTCGAGGAAGTCCGAAAAAAGCAATCTGATCCCGAATTTTTGGAACAATTGTATGCCCAGTACGGCAACGCTCCCATTTTGACTCTTCTTGCCGGTTCGAGGGATCAGGAGGTTCGGGCAAATCTCAACGACTTGCTTTCGACCGTCAGAAAAGTGCAGAGCGAAGTACCACATGTCCAGCCGGTTTTTGCCGCATTCAGTTACGATCACGCGGTCATGATTCAGGAACGACTTACCGCTCTGAAAATGTCCATTCCGGTTTTCGTCGGTCGGACAACGGAACTGATCCGAGCGGCGGACTGCTGTTTGGCAGTGTCGGGTTCAGTGTCGCTGGAACTTTTGGCGTGCAACAAGCCTTCTGTAATATGCTATCGGGTCGGTTGGCTTCCGCTTCACATTCAGCGGTTTTTCCGACGAACCCGATACATTACGTTGGTCAATTTGCTGGGGGTGAACAACCGGCAGGGGCGGTCGATTTTTTACGAAAACTCCGTTTGGCCCATTCCGAAAGAACCGAGCCTAGCAGATCGCAGCCAGATGCTCTTTCCCGAATTTTTGACTTCGACCGACCGCTCCGCAGAAATGTCAACATGGTTGATCCATTGGCTTTCGGAGCCGAAATTGCTGGCGACACACAAACAGCGTCTGGACGCTTTGCTCCGTGAAGTCGATACCGTTGAATCGCCACTCGAATTGGCGGCAGATGCAATAGTGCGTGTTGTGCCGGACTTTCGGGACTGAGGGTTTCGCACAGGAGCAGGTGGCGCAAGCCTCTTTTGCACACTGCCGCGCGGATACTCCCATTTTGCCGGTGAAACGGTGTGTAGCGGTTATAATGCTTGCCCCTTACAATCAAGGGTACGATTCGATGAAAATGCCCAAGTGTACAGTGTTCACTGTTCGATACCACCGAAAGACCACTATCGGTTCAATACGGCTTTTTAGGACGGATCAACCATGTCGGAATCGCCAAATTCAAGGATGTTCGGATTTGCCGCCATGCTTCGCTGGGCAAAAAAATGGGCACGATACCGATACGTCCTGGCACTGTTGCTCGCTCTCTGTTATGCGGCTTTTGGTACGCTGTGCCACGCACAGACGATCAACACCATAGAAGTTAAGAATAGTACAGGTGACATTGTATTTTACCTCCATTTCTACGCTGGTGGTACCCTTCCGATTGATCCTGCGATAGAGGATGCGACGGGAGTCTGGGACAGTGAGCAGGTCTTTAGCCCTCTCGCGCAGGAACAAATCGACGCGATTGTCCGGGCTTTCGAATATTGGGCAGAACGTATCGCCCCGGCAAACTATGCGGGACAAGGAGCCAATATCCACATCGGAGAAGTCCTCGCCCCCTATAATGCATGGGGAGTAGGCACGATCTTGCGGGCATTTATCAGCAACAATAGCAGTCCGAATGGCACCGTGGGTATCGGATTTCCGCCATTGGATTTCGTCTATGATCTCAATAGTCAGTTACAGGAATCCCCAGGTGCTTCTATGGAGGCAGTGGTCATCCACGAAATTGGGCATATTCTCGGTATTACAACCTACGAAAACAACTGGAATCAGTGGATTCCAGGGTTTGAGGGGTTCCCGCGCGATCCTATTTCCGGAAACATCTTATTCGATGATCTCGTATGGGACCCCAATACGTTCCGCGCCGTTTTTCAAGGACCCGAAGCAATGAGGGTTTACGGGGATGATGGTCTGTGGGAAAGTCGATACGGTGTGTCGCGAGAAGTTTTGTTACGCGATTGGGATATACCATTTCTCTGGGATCCCGTCAATGGGCTTTCCCATTTCGATTTGCGAAATGCGTTGATGACACACCTGTCTTATAGAAACTTCACCGGTTTCATTGAGGTCGAAATGGCGGCACTCAACGATATTGGGTACAACATCAATCTTCGGCAGTTTTTCGGTCGGTCGTTTTACGTGGACGACCAAGTGATTACTTATACGGACGGCTTTTTTGAGCACGATGGTACGGGCTATCTTGATGGAGTGTACAACACTGCCAGTTACGCAGTGGGGCTTCATATTTTTGCCAATAACATCGACATTACCGTTACGGGCAAGGACATCCTCAGCATTGGCGTAGGGAGTGCCGGTATCCGGTCGGATGGCTTCGACAACATCATTCGCATTGACAAGGGCATCAACGTCCACGCTAACGGTGAACGGGGTACCGGTTTGCTGGTTTCCTACGGCGCAGGAACACGCATTATCCACCAAGGGAATCTTCAGGCGGTGGGACAAGATGGTATTGCGGCAAGATTTGACTTCGGACACAACGTTCTCGGCATAGTGGGCGAACCGGATCACACATCCGCACTGCTCAACGAGTGGGGACTCGGCAGTTCGCTCGTCGAATCTTTTGACGTTTCCGGTTCGATCAGTGGCGACGCGGCTGCGATCTATATTGCCAATAGCGCGTGGGTGGATACGATCAACTTCATGAATGGGACTTCTGTTACCGGGGCGATTATCTCGTTCGCAACAGACTACAACACTCTGTTGACTTTCGGAAAATTGATGAATACGGACGGCACCGCGAGAAACTTGAGCGATGACGCTGGGTTTGTGATCACCGTGAGCGGCAACATTTTCGGTTCCTTCAACATTGAAACGTGGGGCGGCATGACCCTACTGGACGGTGAGGTACAGGTCCGTTCAGGCTTTGTCGGACTAGGAACGGCAGACTCCGTCCTCATTTTGCCGGACAATTCCAATTTTGATTTCTTGGACGTAACAACACTCGGCGAAGTCGATGGTGTCTCCACCGGTCTCCTCAGAGTGTATGACACCCTCACCAACGCAGGGCGAATCCATGATTTCGTATCGGTAAGGGCAGACGGCAGACTGATAAACACCGGTGTTATTAACAGTATCGACACTTTACGAGCAGGGAAGATCACGAACGAAGGTTGGATTTACGATGTCGATACTATTGAAGTCCTGAGTGGCTCTACCGGTAATTGGGACGTTGTGTATCGTCCCGACGGCTCAGTCGAAGTAACCTATAATCCCGGCGGTGGCTCTGGAGAATTCGGGTTCCAATATGATCCTAACGGCGACTATTGGGATTATTATTATGACCCCATTACCGATTCTTACATTTTCTTCAAGAATCCGAACGGAATGTGGGGTCCTGGGAATCCAACGTTGATTGCTGGAGGTGCCGTGTATGGCGACTTCCACAACGGGGTAAGCGGCATCCTAGAGTACGTGGGAACACTCACTGCGCGGAATGTTGTCAACGAAGGACTTATGTCCGATATTGGAACGATCAAGACTGTTAACAATGTTGCTAGTGATGGCACTGTCCTCACCAATAGCGGCTACCTGAACAACATCAACATCATCAAAAATGTTGATACGTTGGACATTGCCGGCAACCTCGCCAACAGTGGCATGCTGGAACAGATCACCACGATCAATGTCGGTGCCAACTTTTCTAATAGCGGTTGGGTCGAACAAGTAAACACAATCTCGGTTGCCGGTACTTTTTCCAACAACGGCTGGACCGAACAAGTGAACACAATCGCTGTTACCGGGAACTTCACCAACGGTACCGATGCCTATCTTGGACATGTGGGAACGTTTTCGGCACGGAGTGTGGTGAATGTAGGCTTGATGGAACAAATCAACGCAATGACCGTTACCAACAGTTTCATCAACAACGGTGTTGTGAGAGATATCGGAACCATCCATACGGGTAGCGTGGAAAATACCGGCATTTTTAACACCATTTCCACGATAACGGTCGGCAAAGACCTTAAAAACGTCGGCGGTGTGATTGCCAACGTTAAAAATTTGTCCGTCGATGGAAATGTAAACAACTGGAGCGACGGCACGAACGTCGGCATCATCGGGGACGTGAATAATTTCCTCATTTCCGGGACACTCACCAACAATAATGGGGCTGTTGTGGACATCAACAATATACAGGCAGGCGATGTCAAAAACACAGGACAAATGGCGGACATTGGTACGTTGACGATCAGTGGCAGGCTGGACAATTCGGGAGACATCTGGGATGTCGGGATGCTCTCTGCAAGCAATGCCGCCAATACCGGATACATCGTCAATGTTGAATCGATAGCAATTAGAAATAACCTCTCAAACAACGGTGCCTTGGCTAATAGTGCCATGCTGACAGCGGGTAACATCGTGAACATGGGATACATGATGAACATTGACCAGATCAGAAGTAACTCATTTCTGAATCAAAACGGAGTGATTGCTGGTATCCGAAACATCGATCTGGGAGGAAGTGGTACGTTTGTGAACCAGGGCGGAATGATAGTCGTAGGGAACAGCAGCATCTCGACCGACCTCTTGGGAAATATCGGCTATACTCTCGATAGTGTCGGTACATTGGCGATTGATGGTAATTTCACGAGTACGCAGGGTACTTTCGTGATCGGCATCAAAGATTCAAACAACAGTGTCATTGATGTCAGTGGTTCGGCACTCATCGATGGCGGAAATGTTCACATCGAAGTCGAGCCACTGAGATACGTCGTTGATCACAAGTACGTTTTTCTCTCGACCGGCGCAGGGTTGACGGTCAATGGCGAACTGATGCCAGCAACGATCAATGATCCACTCTTCAAAGTGGTGATGAGATATGATACAGATGACTATTGGCTCTCCATCGCGCGAGCATTCGCTTATGGAGGAGAGGGGGACACGCTGAACCAACGTGCGCTGGGAAAATACCTTGACCAAGTGGGAATTTATCCAGCGGGTGATTTCCGAAGTGTTTTGATGGCTCTCGACCGGTCGCGCTTTGGCACCGGACGCGACGAACGATGGGACGGCATCGCACCCATGGCTACATTCTTTGCGGAAGACGACATTGAAGACCCGCTCCATAAGGCACTTGCCCAGATGGGCGGTTCCATCTACGGAACCATGACGACGGCAAGTTTCCAAAATACGGTTACAATGCACGCATCACTGGCAAACGTTCTACGCCGCGATTACAATACCGTTAACGGAGTGAATGCTTATTACGGCAGGAGCAACTACTTCCCGACAGGAAACCTCTGGGGAATGGTCTATGGACATGCCGGTCGTTCCTCACACGATGGAAACGTCGATGGTTATCGGCAAGGGTTTTCCGGCATGATGATCGGTTTGGACCGCCTCAACGAAAAGCAACGTCGGCTGGGATTGTTCATCTCCGCAGGGCAAGGCAGTTTGTCGAGTGAATTGCAGGATAGGGCAATTTCCGACGAATTTATGGTAGGGCACTATTTCCGAAAGGACGGCAATTACGGATACATACTCGCGCAGGCGGGACTCGGAACACACCGTTACGATACCCGGAGAAATATCTCGTTCGGAGGTTATAATTTTGATGATGGACAGTATCACTTAGTGGACCGAACAGCAAAAAATCAACACAGTGCTTTCCTTGCAACAGCACACTTCGAGACAGGTTTGCGGTATCGAAATCGAGTCCTGAACTTGTCTCCCTTCGTGGGTGTGCAATACACCGGACTGATTCGTCAGGGCTTCACAGAGCGCGAAGCAGGAAGTCTGAATTTGACTTCAGACATGGAGGACTACCACAGTTTCCGCACGATGTTTGGCATGCGGTTCGACTCGGTGCCGTTCCGACTCCAACGAGGACTGATTTCGTTCTACGGAAACACGGCATGGTCCTACGAGTTTGAAGCGAACAAGCGACACACGGAATTCTCGGCTCGATTCACCGATGCAGGTGTGTTGACCGGACCCACGTTCACTGTCAATGGCAACGATCCTGGACGCGATTGGGTGCAGGCAGGCGTCGGTATGAATTACGACTTCAACGCCAACTTACGCGGCTTCGCCGGTTACGATGCCTATGCCAACCAGCGGCAAGTTCTGCACTCCGCCAACCTCGGATTGATCTACCAACGATAGTTTTGTTGCCGCACCCTGTGTGGCGCATGGGGACTTATACGCCGCACAGGATGCGGCGGCTTAATAATGAACCGTATTTCCTGGCAAAAACGTTTATTCTACTCTCTCGCTCGTTTGCCGTTGCGTCTGTTTTTCACGGTCTGCTACGGGGTACGCTATTACGGTCAGAATAATCTTCCAGAGAGCGGCGCAGTGGTGCTGATCAGCAATCACCAATCGCATTTTGACCCTCCGTTGATAGCGGTGGGATTGCGCCGCCGCCTCAATTTTTTGGCACGAAAATCGCTGTTCAAATTCAAACCCTTCGGCTGGGTTATCGATATGCTTGATGCCATTCCGCTAGACAAAGAGGGCATCGGGTTTGCTGGCATCATGGAGTCGCTCAAACGTTTGAAGAACGGTGAAGCCATTCTCGTGATGCCCGAGGGGGAGAGAACTTGGGACGGAAACATCGCCCCGTTTTTGCAGGGTTCACTCGTGCTTGCCCAGCGGACGAAATCGGCGATCTTGCCGACAGCAATCTGCGGCTGCTACGAAGCCTTCCCACGGACACAGAAGTTTCCAAAATTGTGGGGCAAATTCCGTGTCGTCTATGGCAAACCGATCACGTATGAGGAAATCAAAAACTTGACTGAAGAGGAACTGCGGCACTTGTGCGAAACCCGAGTTGCCAAACTTTTTCTGGAAGCAGAACGCAGACGCTCTAGCAAAGTGCCGCTATCGTAGAGGAATTGTAATTGTGCGACGACGTAGCCATCGGCTCCCTTACACGACGGCTGCTCGTGCCGTTCGGTCTTCGAGATTCGGGCGGAAAATCGTCAGAATCAAGAGCGGCAAGTACCACGACAGATACAATCCACCCTGATATAACTGGAAAAACTGCACACCGAGCATCAGCAGTGCCGACCCGCTGAGGAGCGTTGCTAAATGCTTATGCGATGGCACCAACATCAACCCGATGCTGACAACGACAAAGACGGCGAGAATCGGCATCCGATAAAACTTGTCGTCTGGATTCCAGAATCCGTCAGGGCGCGTGAACACCAGAAATGCGCTCTTTCCCGCCATGTGAACCAGTTGTTCGCTGAATGTGCCCCACTCCGGCAACGACATGTGTAGTAGTATGACGAAAGCGAGTAAAGCGGAGACGACCCCACAGAGGAAACGAATCCAACCTTTGTGCCGATAGAAAGCGCACCACAGAGGGCAAAGCCAAAGCGGATACCACACAAGCGCGGCGGCGGTTCCGATGCCGAGTCCGGCAAAGAAAGGACGACGGTACATTGCTACGCTTCCGAGGATCAGTGCTGCTGGAATGACGTGGTCGAGCCGACCGATCATCTGTGTCGAGTAAGGGTGTAGCAAGTAGAGAGCGGCGCACGCAATGCCTGTTTGAAGCCGACCAAAGTGCCGGTACCCAATGTAAGCGAACTCAAACACGATGAGCAAATGTCCCCCAATAACCAGAATCATAATGAAGAGCCAGACACTCAATTCGGGATGGAGCGACGCCGACTCTGCGGCGGTGGGGAGAACCGGAGAATCCTCTGCAACGGTAATGAGTGCCGTCGTGGGCATAATGACTTGGACATCTTCGGAAGAGGGGGGCGAGGCAGGAGGTGCAGGAACCACAGGGACAACAGCCACTGGCTCCGATTCGGGCGTGGAGAGGGCAACCTCCGTATGGATGTCCCGTGTGATCTCTTTTTGAATGGGGCTGGGAGGGGCAAAAGCAAGATTGGCACGCCCGATAAGCACGAGGAAGGGGCGAAAGCCAGGCGGCATATTGTCCCATTCCGACGGCGGAATCGTCAACGTGTCGGGATTCATCCCGATTTTGTCGTGAATATGCCGAGCGGTTAAAATTTGTTCGAGCCTGACCGTATTGACGGTATCAATTCGTTCACCACGATTGACAACGAGGGCGGCAATCAGGAAGAGTACGAGAAAAAAGCAGGAAAAGGAGAGTCCTTCTGATGAGAGGTTTGGTTCCAAGAGGGGGCGGCGCACCATCACGGAATCGAGTATGAGGCGCACAGCCAACAGACATTGAACGCAAAAAAGCCAGGTGTAGCCGGTCACGTCATTCCAGCCGGCAACGAGAAGCAAGCCGGGCGTGAGCAGGGTCAGGCAGACCAGATCAAAGTTCCGAACGCTCCAAAACCGGTTGAACTTGAAGAAAATTGCCAATATGATAATCGCCGACACATAAAACCATGTCGTCGGTAACATTTCATATTGGAACAGAGAAGTCGGCATGGGCGGAGTGGCGCACAGAAAACCTTGCTTATTCTACCCCAATGTAAGGCGTGTTGTCAAGAGCACGCGAGATGTGTTGTTTTGACATCTGCAAAGTCCAGAACATGACTCTGAGAGTAATAATCTGTCATTTCGCTCCGCCGGTTTTTATGAATGACGACACAACGAACAAAAACCGGAATGAAACGCAGTGGAATGACGGATTATTCTGGACTGAGCAGAGCGAGTAAGGAAGTGTAAGCCCATCGGTGGACTTCACTGAACCCGAAGCGGCAGCAAGGACAAAGCGTTACATCCGTGTTTACGCCACGGGCTCAGTGTGAACGGCAGTACGTTTTTTTTTCGGCTTTTCGGGGGAGGCTTCCTTGATGACATCATAGACTTCCTTCCGATGGACGACGACATCTTTCGGGGCTTCAATTCCGAGGCGCACCCTATCCCCGCGTATTTCCACCACGAGGACGGAAACGTCATCATTGATCACAATACTTTCGTTTAACCTACGGGTGAGAACCAACATGGGTACCTTTCCGCCCGACGACAAGCAACACGCACACACTTCTTTACTCTGTAGTGTTGCTCCAAAAAAGCCATTCGTCAAGAAGTTCGGACACAAAATGTGCCGACATGCAATTGATCGTGGTGGATTGGGGCGATTGTAACGATTGTGCCGCCTGTATCTTGATGTTCCATCTTGACTTTCCCCTTGTTCTCTGGTTTAATGACAGTTGATGATGTTGCATTGTGGCAATGTCCCTTGAAGGTCAACCCTTTTCCATTGGAGAATCTAATCATGAAACGACGTTATTTTCTTTTCCTCGCCGCTTGCGTTACATTTTTCGGACTCTGCGTCTGCCTAAACGCCCAAGAAGTCAAACCGGCGAAAGTCCTGCTCTTTACCCGTTCACCCGGCTTTCCCCACGGACCTGCAAATGCAAACCTGAAAGATGGAACCACCCCCGCCGGTAGGGCTTTGAACGCCTACTTCAAAGACAAGAAAATCGAAATCATCGAATCCAAAGACGGTAGCATCTTCGACGGTGATCTAAGCCAATATGACGGCTTCGTTTTCAGCACCGTTGCCAACTTGTTGGGCGGAAAAGACGGGAACAACACCGCCGCAAACGGTTTCAGTGCAGAGGACAAACCGATGACCGAAAAAGG
>Ga0082212_10013643_pt1 | contig 10145 bp, 7 predicted proteins | sample TergutNt197P3_FD_71548 | JGI IMG/M metagenome (GOLD analysis project Ga0082212, IMG submission 71548) | Neocapritermes taracua P3 segment gut microbial communities from Petit-Saut dam, French Guiana - Nt197 P3 | ecosystem: Host-associated > Arthropoda: Insects > Digestive system > Gut ...
CGCGGCAACGGAAACAAAAACACCCATCCCAGCACCCAGTCTCTGCCTTCTCAACATTTCTCAATCTCCCAAACGATTAAACGACCCGTTGCCAGTTGGGTTGAGATGGTGAATATAACAGAATGTGTAATCAGAGTCAACATAGGACGACAAAGGCCAAATGGAAATTACCCTTTCGTTGCGTGAGGATGCCGCCTGTAGGCGAAGTAGAACACCTGCGGCAGGACGGCGAAGGAGAGGAGCATGCAGAACACCTGCCCGCCGACGATGACGGTGGCGAGGGGGCGCTGGACTTCGGAGCCGATGCCCGTGGAGAGCGCGGCGGGCAGGAGCCCGACGGAGCTGATGAGGGAGGTCATCAGCACGGGGCGCAAACGCTGGCGCACGCCGACGTCGATGGCGTGTTTCAAGTCACGCGACTGGCGCAGCATCCGCTTGATGCCGGTGACGAGTACGATGTTGTCGATGGAGACGATGCCGAACATGATGATGAACCCGACGCCCACGGAGATGCCGAAGGTCATCCCGGAAATCATGATGGAGATGAGCCCGCCGATGAAGGCGTAGGGCATGGCGCTGGCGACGATGAGCGAGTCGCGGATCGTGCCGAAGGTGATGTACAGCACGAAGAGGCTCAGCAGCAGCGCCACGGGGACGATGACCGTGAGGCGTTTCATGGCGCGTTGCTGGCTCTCGAACTCGCCCGCCCACATAATCTTGTTCTCGGGCTTGAGCGCTAGCAACGCGCCCACTTTGCGCTGGGCCTCCTCCATGGCGGAGCCGAGGTCGCGGTCGTCGCGGACGCTGAACGCGACGGCGACGTAGCGGCTGCCACCCTCGCGGTAGATGAAGGCGGGCCCGGCGAGAAAGTGGAACTCGGCAATCTCGCGCAACGGTATCTGCAGGCCTTCCATGGTGGGGATGAGGATGTCACCGATTTTCTTCTCGTCGTTGCGGAACTCGCGGGCGAAGCGCACGACGATGTCGAACGTACGGTCGTCCTCGTAGAAGGTGGTGGCGGTCTTGCCGCCGATGGCCATCTCGATGACGGATTGCGCGTCCACCTTGGCGATGCCGTACCGCGCCATGCGGTGCTCGTCCAACTTGATTTGCAGTTCAGACGCCCCGAGACTGCGCACAACCGTCACGTCGTCCAAGCCATGGATGCCGTTCAAAACTTCCGCCGCCTGATCCGCCAGCGCCTCGAGTTGGCGCAGGTCGCGCCCGTAGATTTTGAGCGCGGTCTGGCCATGGACGCCGGAGACCTCCTCCTCAATCTCATGCTCGATGGGTTGCGTGAAGCACAGGCTCATGCCGGGGTAGGCGGACAGCATCTCCTGCATCTCCTTGACGAGCGCGATCTTCGTAATCTTGCGCGTCCATTGCTTCTCGGGCTTCAGGTCAACGAGTATCTCGATGTTGAAGAAGCCCACCGGATCCGTGCCGTCGTTCGGCTGACCCGTCATGGTCACGACGAACTCGGCCTCCTCGAACGCCATCAGTTTGCGCCGCAACTCGTTCGCCACCCGCACGGAGGTCTTGAGGTTGACGCTCCGTTGCAACGTGGCGTGGATGAAGATGGAACCCTCGTTCATGTGCGGGATGAACTCCGTCCCCCACGACAGGAAGCGCACAACGCACCCCGCCAGCAACAGGGCGAACAGCAGCAGCGTCAATACGCGAAACCGCGCGGCGAGTTTATAGAGGCTGAACATCAGCCACGGCAGGAAATGGTTGAGGGGGTTCTTGTGTTCGCGGATGGGCTTGTTCAGCAGAATCTTGCACATCACTGGGACGTAGGTCAGCGACAGCAACAGCGAACCCAACAGCGCGAAACCCAAGGTGTAGGCGAACGGCGCGAACATCTTGCCCTCCACTTTCTGGAACGAGAAGATGGGCATCAGCGCCAGCATCAGGATGACCAGCCCCGAGAAGATTCCATACGCCACAGGCGCGGTGCTGCGCTTGATTAGCCCGCCCTTGGACATCAGGCGGTATTTTTCTCCCAAGAGTTTCGACTTCGCCAGCGCGTTGACGAACACAATCTCCACCAGCACCAGCGGCCCTTGCAGCATCAGCCCGAAGTCCACCGCGCCCATGGAAATCAGGTTCGCAGAAAGCCCCTTGACGCGAAGCATGATAATCGCGAAAAGGAACGACAACGGCATCACCGACGCCACGATGAACGCCCCGCGCAGGTTGGCGAGAAAGATGAACACCACCAGCGCGACAAGGCAAATCCCAATCAGCATATTCGTCATCACCGTCTGCTTCGTGAGGTTGACCAGTTTCATGCGGTCTTGGAAAACGACAATCTTCACGCCCTCCGCTTCGAGGCGACCATTCAGTTCCTCGATTTTCGCCTTCACGCTGCGGATGACGGCGCTGGGGTCCTCCCCGTGCAACAGCCACACCTGCCCCTGCACCACGTCGTCGTTCTCGTTGAACCCGCACTGCCCCAGGCGCGGCTTCGCCGCGACGCTCACCATCGCGACCTGCCGCACGCGCACGGGCGTGTTGCCCTTCGTCTCGACCAGCACGTCCTCGATGTCCTCGACGCTTGTCAACAGCCCGATGCCGCGCACGACGAACGCCTGCTCGCCCTTCTCGATGATGTCCCCGCCGACGTTGATGTTCCCCTCCGCGATTGCCTGAAACACCTGTAGCGGCGTCAGGTCATAGTTTTTCAGTTCGACCGGATTGAGTTGAACCTCGTAGATTTTTTCCTCGCCGCCGAACGGCGAAATCATGGAGATGCCCGGCACGGACATCAACTCGCGCTCCACCACCCACTCGTTCACCGCCGCGACTTCGCTGATGGGCAAATCGCTCTCCAGATAGTAACGCAGAATCAGCCCCGTCGCCGTACTCGGCGGCTCGATGGCGATTTCCGCGCCCTCCGGCAACTCCACATCCTTCAAGCGGTTCGCCGTATAGACCTGCGCGTAGAAGTCATCGATGCCGTCCTCGAAATGGACGACCACCCACGATAGCCCGAACAGCGAGACCGAGCGCACGACCGACTTGCGCGGGATCGCGTTCAGTTGCTGCATGACGGGGACGGTCACGAACTTCTCCACCTCCTCCGCCCCGCGCCCCGCCCACTGCGTGATGACGATGGCGTGCGAGTTGGTCACGTCCGGGTACGCCTCAATCGGCGTGTTCAGGTAGCACGTCACCCCGATCGCCGCCATCAGCCCCGTCAGGAACAGCACCACCAAGTGGTTGTGCAACGCCCACGCAATAATCCGCTCGACAAACTTCTGCATATCAATGAAACCTTCTTAGCCCTGAAAGGGCGTTATCAATAGCGCAGGGTTTCCGGGAGCGCAGGGCTTCCGCCCTGCATTGATTATAGGCAAGGCGGAAGCCTTGCGCTCCCGGCATTTCAGCCTGCTTGCCCAGAAAGTGATATGTAGTGTGTCCCATCGTCTTGTTAATCGTTCGCGGTTCGATTGTCAATGCGAGTTATGATAAATTTGCAATCGGATTGCAAATTTATTGCAATCCGATTTATATCCCCATCAGTGCGGAATAGACGAGTATCTGATTTTTGATGACGACCTCGTCGCCCTCCGTGAGCCCGGAGGTGAGGTAGGCTTTCCCGTGGCTGGTGTCGAAGAGCGTCACCTCGCGGACGGCGAAGCGGTCGGTGCCGAGGCGCACGACGGCGTAGTAGCGGTTGCTGTCGAAGATCAGCGCGTCGGCGGGGAGCGTGACCAGCGACTGGCTCGCGGTCTGCTTGAAGCGGATGTCCACGGACATTCCGGGCTTGAATTTCATATCCGCGTTGTCAACCACGATGCGCGCCTTCAACGCCTTGTCCTCGGGGTCGAACACCTGCGAGACCGCGTCCACCTTGCTCGTGAACACCTGCCCTGGATAGGAGATGCAGGAGATGTGCGCCTCCATCCCGTCCTGCACGAACGGGATGTTGCTGGCGTAGATGTTGGCGACGATCCAGACCGTCCCGAGGTTCGCGACCGTGAACAGCGGCTCCTCCCCACCCGCGACCGTCATCCCTGCGGTCACCTGCTTCGTGATGACGTGCCCGCCCATCGGCGCGAGGACTGAAAACACGCCGCGCCCTTTGACCTCCCCGAACATCTCCAGTTCCGCCGCGACGCGCTCTTTCGCCGCCTCGGCCTGCCCGACCTTTTCCTGCGCCTCCGCCAGTTCCTTTTCGGAGAGCATCTTGTCCGCAAGCATCTCCTCCGCCCATTTCAAGCCGCGCAAGGCGGACTTCAACTCCGCCTCCACGCTGTTGAGCTCCGCCTGTAGCGTGCTCAGTTCAGGGCTTCGCATATCCAGCATGACCTGCCCCTTCTCGACCTTCGCCCCCAGCGTGAACGCCGTCCGCACCACCACGCCGTTGACCAGCGGCACATAGCTGACCGACTGGTCGGGGTCACACGCCACAACGCCGGACACCGTTAACTCCTTGACTGGCTGCCCCGTCGTCGCCTTGACGGTTTTCACCCGCTCGGCGAACGCCGCGCTGACCGCCCCCTCCGTCGCCTCCGCACCCGCCCTGCCGACCATCACCAACGCGAAAAACAAACCAACAACCCTTTGACACTTCATTCCTAATCTCCAATTTCCAATTGCAAGGCAGAAGCCTTGCGCTCCCGGCATTCCTAATTCCTAATTTCTAATTCCTAATTATCCCCATCATTATCCCCATCTTCCTCGCACCGCATATCGCCCGTGATGTCCGCGCCCACGGCGAACTGGAGCTCTTCGAACTCCAACGCCAAGCTCTTCCGCGCCTCCAGCACGGACTGGCGCGTGTCCTTATAGACCTCCATGAAGTCCATGTACTCCACGATGCTGATGTTACGGTTCAGGAGGTTCTTGACGTACACGTCCAGCATACCGTCCAGATCCTTGACGAGCGGGTTCTGCATCGCCCGCCCGTAGAACGCGAGCGCACGGCGGTAACACCCCAGCGCGTGTGACACCTCATTCTCCGCGATGCGCCGCTGGTGTTGCGCCAGCATCATGCTCTGCGTGCGGCTCTGTTCCGCCTCGCGGATGCCCCCCTTGTTGCGGTCGAAAATCGGCAGCGGCACACTCACGCTCAAGCCGAAGAAGTTCGGGTACAATCCATCGATGCGGTTGTAGCTCAGCCCCACGGTGACATCGGGATAGCGCATCGCTTTCTCCCGCGCAACCGCTTTGGTGAAATACTCCACCTGCCGCTCCGAGAGGTTCACGTCCGGGCGGTGCGCCAGCATGGTCGCCAGCAGATCCGTCAACGCACATGCATCGACAACCGGATACGCCGCCGCCTCGGGCGGGACAATCTCGACATCGGTCGGCGGCGGCAGGCTCAGCAGCACACGGAGCGCGGTCTCGCCCTCGCACTGCTCGGCGGATGCCTCATTGAGTTCCCCCTCAATCTCGAACAACGCCGCCTGCAAGCGCACCAGCTCGCTCCTCGGCAAGTTACCCCTCTCCACCTGCCGTTCATACACCTCAATCAAATCGCCAAGCACCTTCTCCTGCGCCTTCAGCACCTCCCGCCGCGCCTCCAGATGGATGAGCTCCTGTAGCGTCTTGCGGAGCTCAAACTTCAGGCAACGCAGCAAGTCCTCAAACTGCTTGATTGCCATCTCCTTCTCGACCCTGTGCATCGCCACCAGCTTACTGCGCTTGCCCGCCGTCTGGATAATCTGCGACAATTCCAGCGAGAAGGTCACCGCGCCGTGTTCCAAATCGTCCTTATACTTGCGCGGCGCCCACGCGTTGGCATCCGAGACCGTCAGCTCCGGGTTGTCCCAGACCTTCGCCTGTGCGATCTGCGCCTCCGCAATGCCCACCGAATAACGCTCCGCCAGCAGCTCCAGGTTCTGCGTCAGAAACATCCGCTCAATCTCCGCCACCGACAGCCTCAGCGTCTCCTCCGCCTCCGCATGGTGATGGTCATGCGCCCAGACCACCGATCCCGCCAACACCACCGCCAACACACCAACACACGTCCTCATCTACTCACACCCTTTCAAAAAACTGTACCCGTACACGCCTACAATCCTCTACATATACTACATCCGACATGCGCAAATATTAGGGTACTTTTTTTTCCGTCCCCCCCGTTTTTTATCAGGAAGAACGGAGGACAGGCATTCCTGCCTGTCAATGAAAAACCCGACGACGACAGGCAGGAATGCCTGTCCTCCTTTATACGTGCCGCGCCGTACCCTACAGTGTTTTACTTGATATTGGCGCATTATTCTCAGCCCTGAAAGGGCGGCATTCACCAGCACAGGGCAGCGCCCTGTGTCGGTGTGCGTATCTTGTTTCAAGGCTGTAAGCCTTGCATCCTTTTTGATGGTAGGCCTACAGCCTACAAATCTAATCCATCCTGTACACAGGGCGTTGCCCTGTGCTGGTGAATGCCGCCCTTTCAGGGCTGAGAGCGTTACACGACTCCTTGATAAGGCACATCTTGTGACTACACGCTCTAGGGCGTGTTGACGCAAATTCACACACAAACAAGGCTGAAAGCCTTACATTCACCAGCGTAGGGCAACGCCCTACGAAACGGTACGTGAAAATGTCCAAGGCTGTAGGCCTTGCATCCGTTGATTCAAGGCTTACAGCCTTGTGTTTCTTTTTGCGTCTCATACGTAGGGCGTTGCCCTACGCTGGTGGATTACAGGGCTTCGCCCTGTTTTTGTGTCAACACGCCCTAGTATATTTCGCCCTTTCAGGGCTGAGAGCGTTGCACGCCCCGTACGTAGGGCGTTGCCCTTGCTCCATTGGTCGCACCTGCACCAATAGGAGTCCCCTGCGCTAATATATGAAAGGGCGTTGGACGGTTCTTGTCGTCCGATCTGTGGGCAGACTACTTTTGATCTGCACGTAATTGTAAAGAGCGACGGTATTCTTCTGCTCTTTGCTTCACGGATTTCCGTTGCTCAACGTTAGGTAATGTTTCTGCGAGCGATTCAAGTTCCCGTATGAATTTCTCGCCATGAATTTCATATGTTATCCCCATCTGAAGTGTTTCTGCCCAAAAGAGGTTGAATGACTCTTTTTTCTCATCTCTTAATCCTACGTTCATCTGTTTTAACAGTGTACCCTTTAATGTAACCATGCACTGGTGTAAGGGGACATCTTTGATTTTTAACAAGGCTCTGTACATGGGATAGTCGGGCGGGGTATCAGGAGTAATCCGTCTTAGGCTATCCCTTCTGCCCTCATGACTTTTCCAAGCAATATTGTCAAGAAAAAGCTGGACGACATTCGTTGAGCCAACACTGGCAAGTTCCTGTGCAATTTTCCAGACACGAGAGTCGTTTCCTGACTTGTCCTCTTTAATATACTCTTTCAGTTCTTCCAACAGGGCGGTTTCATTCCTGTTCCTTTTTTGTATGCCCATCTCCTCTTGACCATATAGGACAGACAAACTCGTGAACACAAGGGCCTGAATAAATGAAAGACGTGTTTTCATGGTGTTTCCTTTTCGATGATAGCGTGCTCACGCGACGAGTAGGCGTTAAAGAGCTGGTACCGGGTTTCGGAGTCCTTGCGCCACAGCGTGCTGTCCGTCGCCGTGACCAGGTGGGATTTCTTCACCGACAATCTCGCCGGGTCGGACGTCTGGATATAAAGAGTTTCCTGCCACGGCCCGTTGTTAATGGGTATCGCCACTTTCCGCATAAAACCCTTTCTCCCTGAATTTGAAAGGTACGCACAAGTACGCACAATACACGTTCCCGTCAGGGAAGTCAACACATACCGCAAACTATTTTTCGCGTCGCGTTGCGTCATAATCCCCAATTCCGCATTGAAAAAAATAACCATAACGGACACTATTATTGTGTCCATTGTTGTAAAAAATAATCCTGTAAATCCTGTCTAAAAAAATATCCCCGTCATTTCCTCGGTCGGAACACGACCGTCCCCCACGCCGGGCCCCCGCCGATGCCCGCGAGGTATCTGCCCGGCGCGGCGTTGACGTTCTCGATCAGGCGCGCGGTCATCACGCGCCCTTCGGCATCGTACCAGTGCACGTCCCAGCAGTTCAGCAGCTCATCCTGCGCTTGCGGCGCGGCCGCCATCCCCACCGCCGCCCACGGTATGCGGTACTCCAGGATGTACCCGTTCGCGTGTTTGCGGAACGCGCCGTCCCACGCTTCCGCACGGCGGCGCACGGTGTTCCCCTCGTCGTCGCGTGTCTCGATCATCAGGCCGGGCTGGCCGCGCTCGGAGTCATACCACAGCACCAGCCCGAAGCCATCGGCATCCGCCTTCTTCCCCGACGCGAAATGCACGACGAGCCCGCCGGTCACGCGGTCTTGCTGGAGCTCATCGCGCCGCTGGTTCACGAGCGGGTAGGGGTCGCCGATGTTCGCGGAGATGTAGAGGTTGCTCTCGTCATACGCCAAGCGTCCTTCCACCGTATGCGTGCGGTTGAAGGGGGGGCGGCAGGCGGCGCGGAAGGCGGGGATGTCTTTCCATTCGTCGAGGTTGCCGTCGATGCGGATGGGGTGCTCGGCATACGCGACTTCCATCGACTGGTACTCTGGTGTGTTGCCAACAATCTGGCTATCCGGCTTGGCCTCGGGCAGCCGCCGCGCGAAGGCTGTGTCGCTCAGCTTGGTCGCTTTCAGCCGACCGTCGGGGGTCACGCGCAAGGTGCCGCCCTCGGGCAGTATCCGCTGATCCGGGCAGACCGTTGACGTGACGCTCACGCTGCCCTCGAACACCTGCACGCGCGACTCGCCCAGCGGGTTCACGCCCACCCCGAACTGCGTCCCCAGGTCCACGACGTTCATCTCGTGCGTGTCCACGCGGAAGCCCGACTCCCCCTTCGGCATGGTCACCACCATGCGCCCCTGGTAGAGGCGGATGTGGCGGCTGTCGTAAACCTCCATCACCGCGGGCGCCTGAACGATGAGCGCCGTGCCGGACACCATCTCCACCTCGACCAGCCCGTTCTGCCAGCTCCAGGTGCCCTTCTCCAGCGCGTCGCCCCGTGCGATTGAGGTCCCGTCCTCCCGCACACCGTAATAACTCCCCCGCACGAACGCGACTGGCCGCGTGTCCGCCAGCGCACGGTCCAGCGCGGCGCGCCCCTTGCACGTCGCGCACGTCACCTGCATCCGCGCCAGCGCGTAGCCCATCCCCGCCATCATCCCCGACAGCACCGCCGCCGCCGCCGCCGCCCGCGCGAAACGGAACAGCCGCCCGGCGAACGGGACGCGCCCCCGCGCCGCCCGCCCGCCCGCGTCGCGGAGCAGGTAGTCCAGCGTCACATACGTGTCCACCTGCTCCTTGTAGAGGCGCACGTACTGCGCGTCCTTCTTGAAGCAGCCCTCCAGGAAACGGACCTGCTCTTCCGTCGCCGCCCCGTGGATCACCGCGCTGGCCGCCTCCTCGAACCGCGCCAGCTCCTGCGCATCAAAAGCATCCATGTTAATTGCCCTCCTGTGCCGTCATCCGCACCTTCCCCTCCACGCAGCGCCGCAGCGCGTCGCGTATCCCGTACAGGGCCACCGCGAGCGCCCCCGGCGAACGCCTCAGGCGCGCGCCCATCTGCGCCAGCGACTCCCTGCGGATGTGGTGCGCGTCGATGAGGTCGCGCTTCCCCTTCGGGAGCGACTGGTAGCACGCCTCCATGTAGGCCAGCAGGTGGTTCGTCGGCGCGGCCGTCTCCGCGAGCGCGTCCGAGAGGTCCTCCACCGTCTGCGCCGCGAAACGCCGCCTGTCCGCCGCCTGCCGGTCCCGCCAGTGCAGGATCTCGTACTTCGCCGTCTGGCACGCCCACCGCAGCACCGACCCCCGCGCCGGGTCATACTCCCCGCGCATCGCCCACAGCTTCGCGTTCACGTCCTGAAGGATGTCCCGCGCGTCCTGCACGGACGTGAGCGCGGCGATGTACTTCAGCAAATCAAGCTGAGCGTTGATCAAATCGACACTGAAACTCTCTTTCCCGTAATCCGACATCTGTAATCCTCTACACATACTACGTCCGACGTGCGCAGATATTAGGGTATTTTTTTTAGGTACGCCAGTTTTTTTGCGGGGGGGGGGGGGGGGGGGGGGGGGAAAAAAGGAAAAAGGCGGGGGCGGGGTCTTCCAAAGAGGCCCCCCCGCCCCCGCTTTTCATTTTGCATCTTCCAGCGGAGGATGGGTAA
>Ga0082212_10013644_pt1 | contig 10145 bp, 10 predicted proteins | sample TergutNt197P3_FD_71548 | JGI IMG/M metagenome (GOLD analysis project Ga0082212, IMG submission 71548) | Neocapritermes taracua P3 segment gut microbial communities from Petit-Saut dam, French Guiana - Nt197 P3 | ecosystem: Host-associated > Arthropoda: Insects > Digestive system > Gut ...
AACTTTGTTTTGTTTTGCCCCAACTCGTTTGGAGTAAAGGGCTTTACTTTCGAGCCGTAGGCTTTAACCACATCAATGGCGAGCTGAAAATTGCTGCGCGCCGCTTCGGCGGCCTTTGCCATCTCTTTTTCGTTTGTCCAGTATTTTTGCTCGGCCTGAGCAATGTAAATATCCGCGTTTGGAAATACAGGCTTGCCGTCTTTAAGCAGGCCGCCTATATGATCGTAGTGCATGTGCGTTATCAAAACGGCGTCAATCTCACTGGGGGTGATTTTAACTTTCGCGAGGTTGCCCAAAAGAGCCGAGCCGGTACCTGAGTCGATAAGAACTGTTTTTTCAGGCGTGCGCACGGCGAAGCAGTTTACCGCTATGGGGAAAGTACCTTTGGGCAGGTATTTCTTCAGCATATCGTCCGACGCGCCGACGAGAAGGTCCTGATTAAAGGCGCCCGTAAGGTCCGAAAGAAGATAGAATTTATACTCGCCGATATTAAATGTTTTAACAGCCGACGTGTCATCGCACGAGAGGTTTAACGCGGCTACAAAGATTAGTAAGAACGTCAATTTTTTCATGATTCCCTCCGGAAAATATTTTGGGTGATTAATATTATCGTCACGGCAAAAGTCAAGGATATTACAGAGACTTGATTACGGGAGGCAGGAGACCGCCCTTCATCTTTCAATAATCGCGTCATATCTTGCGCCTTTATAAGGCGATTGATTGACCATCCTCTTTAAGTTGTATAATGTGTTGTAAGGTATATCAACAAGAGAGCTGTTGACAAGCGTTTCCGGCACAGAGCCGCCGGGTTCGGAATGTAACCTGTAAGTCACTCTTAATCTGCCGCTGCCAAGCGGTTCAAGCAGCCAGTAACCGTTTAATTTAACCATCCTCACCTTTTTAGGTTTTGCGGGGATATATTCAGGCAAGCCCGTTAACTTTATTGTTACAACCGCCGTTTCTTTGTTTTGGGATATAACGGATTTTACAGCCATGTCCCTGTCGTCAACCGGCCACGGAGAAGAAGCTACATTATATGTTATACGTTCAAAATCATTCTTCTTATATAAAAGTTTCGCCTCAGTACAGCGGTGCATCCATTGTGTATATGAATTTGTATCATCCAAAAGAGCAATAACCGAAGAGATACTGCTTTGAATCTCGGTTACGGCTTTAAACTCCTTTATTGTGGAGCCGGATACAGGTTTGACAAATACTTCAATCGCGTTGGAATTCTTCACCCTCTCCCATTGGCTTTCTGCCGCGGAGGGTAAAATTAATGCCGAGAAAATAAGTAATACAAACAGAGATATTTTTTTTATTCGCATCGATATAATCTCCAATAAAAAATATTGGCGTCTTGGCATAACAATGTTATTTTTAAATGATAATCTTTGCGCGGCAAGATGTCAACTGATTTCTTTGCGCAGATTTTAAAATGCAATAGCCAAAAACCGTGTACGGCTTCACCCAAAGGGCTCAGCGCCTCTGCTTAAAAAAATAAACGGCTTGCTTTTAAAACAACCGGTATTTAGCAATAACCCTGTGAATATACCCAAACAAACCCTCTGTGTAGCGCTGTGTCTGCTCATATCGTTTCTATTGCAACCTGTACAACCTGCGTTTGCGGCGCGCGCGCTTGATGAGGCTATCGGTAAATATGAACGCGAAAATTCCCTGTGCGCGGCTTTGATCATGGATTCCGAAAGCGGTATGATTGCCTACATATACAACCGTTCAATGGTTATAGAAAAACAATTCCCTCCTGGTTCGCTGCTTAAACCGTTATCCGCGCTTGTGCTTCTTGAGCATGCGGATAAATTATCTTTCAACGCAAACGAAATATTCCATTGCGGTGGAAAATTCTTTCCATCAGGCAAAATAGATTTAACGAAAAACGACTTAAAAAATTTCAACCTGCCCAAAGACAATTACGGCCTGCCTTACTTCAGGTGTTCGCTCGGCGGCGGACACGGGGATATCAATTTACGGGACGCAATCAGCCGGTCGTGCAATAGTTACTTTCTTACGGCGGCTTCGCGCCGGCCTTATGAATTTTTCGGCCTGCTTCGCTCTGCTTTTAATCTTGAACGCAAAAGCGGCGCGCTTCCCGCGAAAAACGGCGAAATTCCGCCCGCGCCGCCCGCACAGAGCCCAAGCCGGTTTCAATTAGCGGCCTCTGCTATAGGGGAAGGCGGTCTAATTATGCTTTCTCCCATTAAGGTAGCGCAAATTTACGCCGGAATTTTCAACGGCAGCCCTCCTGTTCCATTCGAGCCGCCGCTTGCGCCCGCCAAAAGAGAAGCGGCGCTAAGATTTTCGGAAAAGAACCTTGAACTCGTCAGAAACGCCCTGACGGACGTCACACTCACCGGCACCTTGAAAAAACTCACATCCCCCGCGTCTGTTCAGGTTATCGCGGGCAAAACCGGCAGCGCTACTGCCTACGGCAAACTATACAAAACACACGGCTGGAATGCCATATATTTCGCTTTCATGGGCCGCAAATACATTCTTGTTTCGTTTGTAGAAATGGGAAGCGGCGCAAAAGAAGCCCTTGCCCTTTCCGAAATAATTCTGGCCAATTTGGACGGTTTGCCGGTTGATCGGTAAAATAATTATTGTAATACCGCTTGACATTATGAGCCTATGCCGCCTTATTATCATAAAGGCTTAAAATCGTTTAATCAAAGGAAAAAAGCGTATGGATTACGTAGGGAACCTGTTCCGCCCCCCCAGCGAAGGGCGCAGCATGATAATACAGACCACCGTCGGCTGCTCGCACAATCAATGTACTTTTTGCGGAGCTTATAAAGATAAAAAGTTTTACGTCAAAGATTTGGCTTTGATAAAACGCGATATTGACGAAGCCTCTAAATATAAGGGTTATTTCGACAAAGTATTCCTTGCCGACGGCGATGTCCTCATCATGCCCACAAACACGATCATAGACATCATGACGTACATACACAAAAAATGTCCGTGGACTGAGCGTATAGGCGTTTACGGCAACACAAAGGCAATCCTCAAAAAAACGCCGCAAGAGCTTAAAGAACTCAAAGACGCCGGACTCTTAATCGTCTACCACGGAATCGAAAGCGGTAATAAAGAGGTACTCCGGCGCATAAAAAAAGGCGCCTTCCCAAACAAAATGCTTGAGGCTTCGCAAAAAATTATAAACGCCGGCATTGAACTGTCACAGACCGTCCTGCTCGGCCTTGGCGGAACCGAGCTTAGCGAGGAACACGCTGTTGATACAGGCAAACTTTTGAGCGAGATGTCTCCGGACTACGCCTCGGCGCTCACCGTCATGCTGCTTCCATATACCGAACTTGGGCAGGCCGCGGAGAAAGGGACATTTCAACTGCCCGGCAAATTCGGTATGCTGAAAGAACTCAGACTCATGATAGAGAACATGAACATGAAGAGAAAATGTTTCTTCACATCTAATCATGCCTCTAACTACCTGCCGATACGCGCGTTTTTGCCCAAAGATAAAAACACGGTATTGGAACTGATTGACGCTGTGGTGGCCAAAGGCGATGAAAATATATTAAGACCCGAATATATGAGGGCTCTATAATAAAATTATTACAGGGAAAAATCAATGGACGATTCGATTAAAAAAGCGGTGGAATTTATAGGCCTTGAACTTAAAAACGCGCCTGATATCAATAAGCTCAAACTCATTGACGAAGCTGCCCAGAAATTCGACCTTAATCCGCTGCAAACCGAATTTCTCACAAATAAATTTCTGCTAAGCTAAGGATGCGTAATGAATAAAAACAAACCCGCCCTTATGGTTTTTGTAATGGCTGCCCTTGTCTCATGCGCGCAGTGGAGGGTGAGCAACCTTAGCGAAAAAGAACTGTTCTTTGTAAAAAACGGAACGGACGCTGGTCATATAACCATACACTTTGACGAATTCGCTTTGACAGACCTTTCTTTCAAGGTAGGCATTTTTAACGACTTGTTGTTTATGTCCGACAACATTCAGAAAAGAATACAGGCCGTTGACTCGGACGGCGATGTCGAGTTAGTTATAGGCAATATCGCCAATATCGATACAAAAAAAATAAATTCGGCTCCCTTTAAATTCGGGGAACTCGGCTCTTTTACCGTAGACCGTAGCGGCAATGTATATGTCCAGAACCGTCTCTCAAACAGCGCGGGCGACGGAAGTTTTTCGCCCTCGTATGTGCTCGTTTTTGACAAAAAAGGGAAACTGCAATATACGCTCGGCCAGCGAGGTTCGGCAGATACGCCGTTTTATTACATTGACTCGCTTTTTGTAGATAAACGCGAACGCCTCTTCGTTGTTTCACGCTCTTTCGATACATGGAATATCTACAGGTTTGAAAACAAGAAACTTGACCTCCACATTAATCTCGCCGCATTGAGTTTCAAAGAAAAAGACGGCAACGACATTTTCGACGGGCAAATCGAAAACGTCAAATTGTACCAAAACGGCAACATGATGCTCATAAATGTCGCCTACTATCACAATAAACGTCTCAAATACCACAAGGTATACGATTACTCCTTAAACAAAAAAGCAATCGATAGAGAGATAATGAATATACCAAACCCTCTGAACGTTCTTTTTGATATAGTTGACGATAAACACCCTTATTTCTGGAACATGGAAAAAAATAATGTCCGCCTCATGATATGCAACATGGAAGGTCATATAATAAACAATGTCCAGATCGGTTTCGATAATTCGAAGTATCTCTATTCCGGCCTGCAGGTCGATAATTCCGGCAGACTGTATTCTTACCATGCAAGCAAAAAAGGCATAAGCGTACTGCGCTGGGAATAAAATGAAAGCCGTAACCGCCGCTGAAATGCGGGAAATCGATGAAAAATCAGAAAAAGAATACGGCATACCGGGCGAACTTCTGATGGGATTCGCCGGCAGAGCCGCCGCTTCAAGCGTTTTAAAAAATTTCCCCGATTCAAAATCAATCGCGGTGCTCGCCGGAACCGGAAACAACGGCGGCGACGGTTTTGCCGCAGCCTATTTTCTCGCGGCAGCGGGCGTGTCGGTCAAAGTATTCCTATGCGGCGGCGGCGCCCTGACCAAAGCGGCGGCTCTCTTTCATTCAATTTGCCTTAAATCAGGCGTTGAAATCGAAAATGGCGCGCCAGGCGCCTTGGACGGTTTTGAACTTATCATAGACGCACTGCTTGGCACAGGCTTTGACGGGCCTCCGCACGGATGGGCAGCCGAGGCAATAGCAAAAATAAACTCTTCAAGCCTTCCGGTACTCTCGCTCGACATCCCAAGCGGCCTGCAGTCCGACGGCCAGGCCCCGGAATGGAATACGGTAAAGGCTTCACTTACGGCGACTATGGGGCTGCCTAAAATATCCCTTGTAACATGGCCGGGGCTTGCCTATTGCGGGACTGTGGAGACGGCCGATATAGGTTTTCCGAAAAACCTTACGTCATCCCCAGACATAAAAACAGAACTCATAGATGACGAATTTATTTTCCGCGCCGCCCCTTCTCTTCAAATAGCCTGCGGCGACATCGATAAAAACACAAAGGGACACTTACTGCTCGCCGGCGGATTTGACGGCATGGAAGGGGCAATTATAATGAGCGCGAAAGCCGCGCTTGAAACAGGCGTAGGCCTTATAAGCCTTATCACAACGCCCAAAGCGCGCGGGATAATAGCCGGCAAAATCCCCGAACTTATAACAATTCAGGCGCAGGCAGACGCCATACATTCCCTGCTGCGCGAACGAAAATATGACAGCCTGATAATAGGCCCAGGAATGGGACGCGGCGAAGATTCGGCGGAATTATTTACCGCTTTGATGGATGCCCTGCCGGAAGACATCGTCGTTGTAATAGACGGCGACGGATTGTTCCACCTCGCGTCATATCTTAAAAACCAAAAGCTCAAAAGCACGGTGAAATATATCCTCACCCCACACTTCAATGAGGCGTCCCGCATAATGGAAAAATCCGTAGATGAAATAAAAGCGAACCGGCTTGCCGCGGCAAAAGAATGTTCCGCCCGTACCGGGTGTGTCGTACTGCTGAAAGGCCCTGCTTCCATAGTGAGTGACGGCGAGTTCGCCTATATAAACACGAGCGGCAACAGCCTGCTTGCGGCGGCAGGCTCGGGCGATGTTTTGTCTGGCATTCTGGGAGCGCTTCTTTTAAGGGGCGCGGAAACAAGGATTGCGGCCTGCGCCGCCTGTTTTTTTCACGGAAAAGCGGCAGATTTGCTCGCCTCAAAGGGCGCAAAACACCTGAAGGCAAGCGACATTATAGAGGCTATAAAAAATACCGGAATATAGCGCCTCGCGGAATTTAAAAAAAATTTGATTTACATTTTAGCAGTTAAACCTAAGACTTGACCGCTTTTACAATATTTTTACATTGTTTTTGCAATAATGAGATTTTTCGGCCAAAATTTAATTTTACGCGGGTAAACAGATAAAAATGAATATTGATTTTTTTATTCTTTTTTCTTCCTTTGTTGTTATTTTCTGTACCACGGTATATATACTTGCTTATCGCGGACGCAAACAAGATAACCGCGCTCTCCTGTTTGAATACCCCGGCATGACAATAATAGTGCCGGTGTGGAATGAAGAGGAAACCATAGCCGATACCCTTGACTCGCTGCTTAAAGTAAAAGAGAGTTACAAGGGAGATCTGGAAATTATCGTTATAGACGACCATTCAACCGATAATAGCTACTCCATCGTTAAAAGCTATTCGGATGCCAACAAAGACATAAGATGCTACAAAAAAGATTCCCTGCACAGCAGGGGGAAAAGCGAAAGCCTCAATCAGGGAATAGCCCTCGCAAGCCATGGCATAGTGGGCTGCGTAGACGCCGATTCTTACCCTGACCCTGAATCACTCAACTATATAGCCGAAGAGTTCACCGACCCTCACGTTGGAGCCGTTACTACAAAGCTTATAGTTAAAAAGCCATGCCGTCTCGTCGAATGGTTTCAGCAGGTTGAGTATATCTTTTCTAATTTTATACTCATGTCGTTCGACGCGCTCGATTCAATATATATCACAAGAGGCCCTTTAAGCCTGTACAGAAAAGATGTTATGCAGCAAATCAACGGTTTTCTCCCCGCCGGCCAAACCCCGACCGAAGACATGGAAGTGACTTTCAGAATAAGAAAAGCCGGTTACACCATAAGGGGTTCCAAAAAGGCAAGGGTATACACATCTGTTATGAAATCATGGAAGTCCCTGTTTTGGCAGAGAATGCGCTGGAACAGAGGCACTCTCATAAACTTATGGATGCACAGGGATATTTTTTTTGACACGCGTTACGGGATGCTCAGCATGTTCATACTTCCTACTGCCGCGCTTATGATATGCATGATAGGAGTAATAATATCATACATTGTATTTCATTTAGGCAAAGGATTGTACACACAGGCGCAAAAGGTTTACTATATGTTCTCAACCGGGTATTTTCCCGATCTTCTCCAAATCAAAGAATCTTTCATGAGCGACAGCGATACCTTTTCATTCCATAATATAGCGCTTTTCATGGTGGTAATGTGGATATATTTTCTGGTCAACGGCTTCGGGCTCTTTGAGAGTAAAGAACGCTTCTCGTTGCGCTATGTATTTTTTGTAGCCGTAACCCCAATTGTATATAATCCGGTCATAATACTTTTCTGGGCGTCCGCCATGATTCTTCACACCAGTAAAATAACCGTTAGGTGGAGATGATGGATGTAGAGAAGAAAAATCTCATCTACAAGGCTCTGGCGCTTACATTTTGCATAATGTTTCTCTCGTTACTTTTTTCGCAGATACTCGGCGAAAAAAAAATGTCTAAGTTCGACCTTGAAATGACATATTTGCGCGATACGCTCAAAGAAAGTCAGGTAATACTATCGCTGCGCAGCGTTTTAAACACAAGCGGAGACTCAAACAACATCCTCACCGACGGACTCGCCAACAGATTGTTTAAAACGGGCATAGATATTGAGAGGCTTTCCAATAACGAAGACAGCAACACCTTTTTCAGGAAAGTAAGCAGGGAATGGATATATTTAAACATTGAACTATGGCAAAAACTCATTTCGCACAACAGGAGTACGGTAAATAAAAAGGATTATATAATATACATTTATCCCGCCGAATGCAATGAATGTGTATCGTACAGAAACCTGTTCAATAAACTGCACAGGGAATACGGCGAAGATTTGTGGATGTTTATTCTTCCCGACGATCCGGAAAGCTCCGCGCTGCATACGATAAAACAGTATTACAAAATAAAAAACAATATACCCGCCGTCATCCTGAACGGCAAAACAACAGAAATTTCACAAATAGAAAGCGCCCTTAAAGAGAGTGTGGATAAAAAAAATAAAAAACAGGGTAAAGCTCCTAAAAAATAGCCCGAAACCGATATGATAAAACCATTACAATCCGTCTTTCTTGCGTTTTTCTTTTTTGTATGCGCGTTTTTGCCGCTTTTTGCTCAAAATTCCCCGCAGAGTGAATTTTTGGATGCGGATACGTTGCAAGTCACGTTTGAACTGCCCTGTTCTTTTGACCGTCTGTGGAACCTTATCACGGATTATGAAAACTCGCCCAATGTTATGCCGAATATAAAAAAGGCCTCTATAATTTTTTCACAACACGCCAAAGATGTCAATGTCGACCATGTAACGAACGTAGCCGGCGCCGGCCCGTTTACCGTTACCTATACGGTAAAAATGACATCCGTTAAATCCAAAGGCCTCATAACCTGGGAACAGATTAAAGGCCCTTTTTCAAAGAATCAGGGGAGCTGGCAAATAACACGCCTGTCGGAAAAACTTGTCAAAGTTGTTTACATTGTATCGCTGAACCACAAGTATATGCCCGACAGCATCCGGCAAATGCTCATCAAAAAATCGATCCCTGATCTTTACGGATCGCTTAAAAAAAACACACAAGATTGATCTCAGCCGGCCATAAGACGCCGCGTAAGCATAACGGCGGCAGTAAGATACGCGAGATTAAAATCCCTACCGAAACGTTCGGCAAGTTCCTCTATATCAAGGTCATCGGCCCCCCTTGTCATATCGTACACTAACCTGCGCGCGGCAATATCCCTTATAAGCTGTTCCTTGTCAGAGTCGCTCAACTGTTCGCGGTAATCCTCTATGCTATAAATTTTCATTTGAAACCTCCGGTAATTAAAATAAGGCGCTCCACGCGCGATTTAATATCTATATCGATGTTTAGTATATTAATATTTAGTATTTTTTTATTTAGTATTTTGGGTAACAGCAAATTTTTCTTTGCACTTGAATTAGACCTAAGTATTGGCGTATTCTCAAAGATACCTTATTGAGTTTTGAGGAGGAATTAATACTTGCATTCTAAAGAATAGCATTTTACTTATTCATAAGATCAGGAGTATATTTCTATGAAAAATAAGAATCGCAAAACAGGATTATTTTTGACATTTATACTGGGAGCTATATGTATCACAAGTCTTGCCGTTCAAAACAACCCACAGGCAGTAGCCGCTCCTTATGGCGGCGGCAATAACACCAAAGCCGCATATTCTATCGACGGAATCAAGTGGAAACAGACAAAAATTCCTGAAGCAGATGGCTGGAGCAGCGTTTGCTATGGAAATGGGAAATTTGTTGCTGTAGGTAGTTACTTAGACTACGATGCCCCCGTAAAAGAGAGGATAGGAGTAGCTGCATATTCTACGGACGGAATAAAATGGAAACAAATAAAAATTCCTGATGAAGCATGGTTGAGTACCGTATGTTATGGTAATGGAAAATTTGTAGCTATAGCCGACGGTCCCAGCGAAACAACTATAGCTGCATATTCTACAGATGGAATAAAATGGAAACAAACAACAATGCCAGAAGAAGCGAATTGGGCTAGCGTTTGTTATGGTGATGGAAAATTTATAGCTGTTGGCAGCAACTATAACGACTACATAAGCAACCGAATAGGAAGAGTAGCGTATTCTACGGACGGAATAAAATGGAAACAAACAACAATTCCTGATGCAAGTTTGATAGACGTTTGCTATGGAAATGGAAAATTTGTTGCTGTAGAAGGCAGTCGTCACTACTACGAAGGCGGAAACGAAGACAACATAATAGGACTAGCAGCCTATTCTACAGACG
>Ga0082212_10013645_pt1 | contig 10145 bp, 10 predicted proteins | sample TergutNt197P3_FD_71548 | JGI IMG/M metagenome (GOLD analysis project Ga0082212, IMG submission 71548) | Neocapritermes taracua P3 segment gut microbial communities from Petit-Saut dam, French Guiana - Nt197 P3 | ecosystem: Host-associated > Arthropoda: Insects > Digestive system > Gut ...
TTGCGCCCGTGCAGCCCGGCCCCATGCAGGCCCGCGAGCTGATGCTGCTGGAATCCATGAGCCTGCCGGAACGCCTGTCCTTCTGGCGCGGGCACATGGAACGCTGCCTGCGTTGCTACGCCTGCCGCAACGCCTGCCCCATGTGCGTGTGCCGCGACTTCTGCGTGGCTGAAAGCCGTGACCCGCACTGGCTGACGCAGGAAGACACGGTACGCGAAAAACTCTTCTTCCAGGTCATCCACGCCATGCACCTGGCCGGACGCTGCACGGGCTGCGGCCAGTGCCAGCGGGCGTGCCCGGTGTCCATTCCCATCCTGGCCCTGCGCCAGCGACTGGGCAAGATTGTGGGCGAGCTCTTCGACGGGTACAAGGCGGGCATGAATGCCGCCGCCACGCCGCCGCTGCTCGGCTACGAGGTGGAAGAAAAGACTATCCAGGAGAGGGAATGGAAATGAGCACCCTTCGCTATGTACCCAAAGACGGCCTGAACGCGCTTGCCGCCGGGCTTGCCGCGCGGGCGCGGCTGCTGGTTCCGTCCCCCGAGGGCGCGAGCGTGATGTTCAGGGAATACGCCGGCGGGGATCCGTGCCTCGGCCGCGCCACGGTGTCGCCCAAAGCCGCGGTGCTGCCCGCCTGCGAGACGCTGTTCACCTTCGTCGGCGCCAAGGAACATGCGGATGCGGATGCCGACAAGGTGGCGGGCAAGCCCACGCTTGTCGTATCCGCCAAGCAGGAAGCCGCGCCGACCATTATATTCGCGTGCCGCCCCTGTGACGCCAGGGGCATTGCCGTGCTTGACCGCCCGTACCTGAACGGCCCGTACCGCGATCCGTATTACGCCGCACGCCGCAAAGCATTGCTGGTCGTCAGCCTGACTTGTGACGCGCCTTGCGCCACCTGTTTTTGCGACTGGGTGGGCAAGGGCCCGGCGGACAGTGAAGGCTCCGATGTGTTGATGACGCGGCTTGAGGAGGGCTTCGCCCTGGAGGCCGTAAGCCCGGAAGGGGAGGCCCTGTTGCGTGACGGCAGCCTGGCAGGCGTGCTTGCGGAGGGCGACGCGCGATCCGAAGCCGTGCACGCTGCGCGCAAGGCCGGCATGGACCAGCGCCCCCCCGCTCCTGACCTGGGCAGGGCGCGTGAAGCGCTCGGCAAGCGCTTCGCGGATGTAGGCTTCTGGCAGGACATGACCGCGCATTGCCTGTCTTGCGGAGCCTGCACCTATATGTGCCCCACCTGCTATTGCTTTACTGTCAGCGACGAGGGCGACGGCGCTCAAGGACGCCGCATGCGTTCCTGGGACACGTGCATGTCCTCGCTGTTCACCCGTGAAGCCAGCGGCCATAATCCGCGCACGGCCAAGGCGTTGCGCATGCGCAACCGGGTTTTGCACAAGTTCAGCTATTACCCGACAGTATGGAATGGAGCTTTTTCCTGTAGCGGTTGCGGACGCTGCATTGCCAATTGCCCCGTGCACCTGGATATCCGCCGGATAGTCCTGGCGGGCATGGAATAGTTTTTTAGCGAGGAAAGATATGAGCAGTGCGAAAAAAGCCACGGCGGCCAAAAAGCCCGCCACTCCCGCGAACGCAAGCCGGGTTCCGGCGAAAAGCGCGTCCCAAGTCCCCGCGAAAAGCGCGCCCAAGGCGCTTGCCACGAGAGAAAGCGCGGTCCCCGCGAAGAGCGAAGCCAAGCTCCCGGTGAAAAAGGAGCCGCAGCTTCCGGCAACGCAAAGCGTGGTTCCGGTTGCGGCGGGATTGGGCGCGAACCCCTATCTGCCGGAAGTGGCCACCGTGCTCGAACGCATCCAGGAAACATCCCAGATCGTGACCTTGCGGCTTGTGCTGGATGATCCCGTGAAGATGAAGAATTTCGCCTTCAAGCCCGGCCAGGTGGGGCAGCTCTCCGTCTTCGGCGTCGGGGAATCCACCTTTGTCATCAACTCGCCGCCCTCGCAGAAGGACTACCTGCAGATGTCCGTCATGAAGGCGGGCGAAGTGACCGGCGCCATCCACAAGCTCGCGGCGGGCGACAAGGTGGGCCTGCGCGCGCCGCTGGGCAACTTCTTTCCCTACGAACAGTGGAAGGGCAAGGATATATTTTTTGTGGGCGGGGGCATCGGCATGGCGCCCATCCGCACCATTATGCTGCACCTGCTGGACAACAGGGCGGACTACGGCAGGGTAAGCCTGCTGTACGGAGCGCGCAGCCCGAAGGACATGGCCTACGGATATGAGCTGGACGGCTGGCTGAACAGTGGGCATCTGGATGCCACGCTGACTATCGACGCTCCCTTTGAAGGCTGGAAACACAGGGTCGGGTTGATTCCAAACGTGTTGCTGGAACTGGCCCCCAAAGTTGAAAATTGCGTTGCCGTGCTGTGTGGGCCGCCGATCATGATCAAATTCACGCTCCAGGCTTTGCAGAAGCTTGCCTTCCCTGACGAGCGGATCTTTACGACGTTGGAAAAGCGCATGAAGTGCGGCATCGGCATCTGCGGGCGCTGCAATATCGGGCACAAGTACGTGTGCGTGGATGGTCCGGTGTTCAGCTTGGCGGAACTCAAGGAACTGCCCGACGAACTGTAGGCCTGGAGTATGCGCGTCTTTTTTTGCCTGGCCGCGTTGTTGTGCACTCTGGGCACACATGCTTCCGCTTCAGACAGAGCGCCGGGGTTCAGCGGCGAATGGCTGTATTACGGTGGCCAGGACGTTACGGTGCGTATTGACGAGGCAGCCGGCATTCTGGAAGACGGAACTGTACGCTATGTTCTGCTGGCGGAGCAGGGGCCGGGTTGGCGTCGCGTTGCCAAAAGGGGCGACTCCCACCCCGGCGGCGTTCGCAGGCTCTTCCTCATGCACGAAAACGTGCTGCTTTTTGCGGGCGTCAAGAACCCCATACTCGTGCGCAAGGGATCGCGATTTACTGTACCAAGGGCAAAGATCCGCGGGCGTTGGCATCATGCGCGGCAGATGAACGAGGCCTTTTATTTCGATGCCGAGTTTGACCTGGATGCCGGGAAGATGGTGGAAATATCGCGCTCGGAAAGCGGGGAGCTTGTACGCAGTGAAGCCCGGCCGCTGGAGACGCTGTTGGATGCGCAGGCCGAGCTTGCCTTGCGGGCGGACGGCGCCGTGTACCATCTTGCGCGCCTGGGCGCGGATTTTTTGGTGCTGGCGCCGAGTTACGCCTCATCCGCCCAAAACGGGTACAAGATTTTGATGGAAAGAGTCCCGCACGCGGTGAAAAAACGGGCGAAAACGGGAAAAGCGCGACGGTAGCCGGGCCTACAGGCTGAAGAAACGCCGTGCGTTCTCGCCGCAGCAGGTCCACAGTTCCGCTGTGTCCATACCGCGTTCACGGGCGATGCAGGCGGCGGTGAAGACGGTGAAAGCGGGCTCGTTGCGCCTGCCGCGCCATTCCAGGGGAGCGAGATAGGGCGCGTCCGTTTCCAGCAGCAGGCGTTCCAACGGCACATTGCGGGCTGCTTCGCGCAAGGTTGTGTTGCCGGGGTAGCCCACGGGCCCGGGGATGGAAAGATGCCAGCCCTGCCGGACGATATGCTCCATCAGCGCCGTGTCCCCGCCAAAGCAATGCCAGAGCAGGGGATAGCCCTTGAATCGTTCTGCTTCCAACACGGCTAGGGTGGCGTTCGTCGCATCCCGTGAATGGATGACCACGGGGCGATCCGTCTCGCGCGCAAGCCGCAGCAGGGCGCGGAACGCCTTTTCCTGCGTTTGCGGCGTGCAATAGTCGCGAAAAAAGTCCAGACCGATTTCGCCGATGGCGCGAATGCGCGCATCACTGTGGATCAGGGCGCGCAACTGCGGGACCGTGTCCGGGCCATAGTGGTCGCTTTCATTCGGATGGATGCCGAGGATGAAGAAAATACGGGGACAGTCGGCAAAGAGCCGGATGCCGTGATGGTATTCCTCCACACCCAGCAGGACGTTGCCGATATGGGTGACGCCGCTGGCAAAGGCTCGTTCGAGCGTGGCCGGCAGATCGGCGCTGAAATCCTTCATGCCCAGGTGGGCGTGCGTGTCCGCGCCACCTTGGGGCAGGCCCAGTTCCAGCGGCGAAGGGCAGGGGGAGGAATGCTTTTTTTTACCCACGCGTCAATAATGCCATTTGCCTTTGTCGTAACGGACCAGTTCATTCATCCGCCGGGACTTGACCACATGGCATGCGGCCCGCAAGGCGTCGGCCTCGGTGCTGCCCGGGCATTCATACAGGTTTTCCAGGTAGCGGATCGAACCGACATACTTGCCGGCCTCCGAGGAGGGGAGAACTTCCGCCCGGACATCCGATCCGTCCACTTCCGTATAGCGGGCTACATAGCCGCCCTTGTCGCCAGGGGCCACCGCCTTGGAGCGGATGTTGGGCATGATGGTTCTGGCCGCGCCGCCCACCAGGATTTTGCTCACGTCGGCAAGCTCCAGCTTGACTTTTTCAGGCACGCTGTCCGGAGCGTATACTCTCACATGAATCGGTATCGTCGGTGCAGGCGGGTCTTTTTTCGCCTGTTTTGCCTTGGTCGCCGCCACGGCCGTTTCGGCGGGCACGGTGAAGGCAAACGCGGCCAGGCAACAGACGATGAACAGTTTCCAGCATTTCATGGAGGCACCCCGTAGTAAAAAGCCCGGTGCGGACACCGGGCAATACGCGCAAGAAGGCGCAAAAGAATCCCACATTACGGCCGGCGTAGTCGGGTGCGCCCGACCACGCCGGCCATGATGGGCATGCCTAGTCCGTCAACACTTCCGTGCGGCGGTTCATGTAACGTCCTTCCTCGGTCTTGTTGTCGTACTTGAAGGACTTGCCCTTGCCGATGGCGCTGAGGCGGGAGGCGGGCACTCCCTGCTTGACCAGGTAGCTCTGCACGGATTCGGCGCGGCGCTGGGAGAGCTTTGCGTTGTATGCATCGGAGCCGATGGAGTCGGTCCAGCCCTCGAGAGTGACCTTGCCGCCGGGCTTGCCCTTGAGCAGGGTGGCTGCTTCGTTGAGGGTCGCCATAGCCTTGTTGTCCAGAGCATAGGAGTCGAACGCGAAGTTGACCCCGCGCAGGACGAGGACTTCTTCTTCAGTGCAGAAGACCGCCTGCACGAACTTGTTCAGGGCAGCTTCGTTGGAGGCCAGCTCAAAGGCGTCCACATACACGCAGTCCTTGTTGAGGGCCGCGATGCGATCCAGGGTGGCCTTGCCGTTTTTGGTGTCGGCAAAGGAGACGACATGCACGACCACGTCGCGCTGGGTCTGGTAGAGATTCTGGACTTCGGCCACCGGGTCAATGCCGCGGTTGTTGTCGCCGTCAGAGAAGAAGATCACGGCAGCCTTGCGCTTCATGCCCGCGATCATGCCTTCCTGGGATTTGAAACCGCCGCCGATGGGCGTCATGCGGCCGACGATGTCAAGGTTGGAGCGGAGCTTGGAGACGCCTTTGGCCATTGCGGCGCGATCCCAGGGGCCCTGCGGCACGATGGTGGAGGGGGGGGCAACGGTATGCAGGCCGCCATTCATGCTCATGGTTGGGATTTTTTCGTTGATGCTGAGGATCAGGCTTTTAGCAACTTCCAGCTTCACCTTTTTCAGCTTGGGGTAGCTCATCATCATGGAACCGGAGTAGTCCACGATATAGTCAAAGCTTTCCACCTTTTTCGCACAATTCGTTACGGGCGCGGCCATTGCGGAAAGGGCGCCGCCCAGAACCAGGGTCACTGAAACAAGGAAAAGTGCAAAAGATCTCATGAGGCCTCCAAAAGATACATTTTTATTGCGTAGCGCATAGGGTTTTTCTGCAAAGCTCTCTAGCTTGAAAATGCACAATGTGCAAGCCATAATCGGGCGGAAAAATCCAAAAAAAAACGACGGATGCGCCATTTTTTTTGTTACCCCGCGAATTTTCTAGAAAATCTCAAGTAATTTTTTTTAAAAAAAATTCAATAATGAAGCAGCAGGACGTGGCACGGGCGGAGTGGATGCAGTCGCGCAAAAAACGCTTGCCAGAATCCGATTTTTTACGCTATGACACTGCCCTGCCGCCGAGGTAGCTCAGTTGGTAGAGCAGGGGACTGAAAATCCCCGTGTCGGCAGTTCAATTCTGTCCCTCGGCACCATTCGCAAGTTCGCCAAAGTCCGCCAAGGTTCAAAAAGCCAAGGCGGGCTTTGATTTTGCGGGCGTCTCATGTGCGAGGAGGTTCGCAAAAGTTCGTTGACATCCGCATATTTTGGGGGTAATTTTCGGGGTAGCTTTTGGGCAGAATCCGCCAAAAACTTCCTCTGAAAAGCGAGTTACCCCATGCGCCTCTCAGATACCGCTATCCGCAACGAAAAACCGGACGCCAAGCCAAAAAAGCTTTTTGACGGTGGCGGCCTGTTCCTGATTGTTACCCCTGCCGGGGGTAAGTGGTGGCGGCTCAAGTACCGCCTTGGGGGTAAGGAGAAGCTGCTTTCTCTGGGGGTATATCCCGACGTTGGCCTGAAGGAAGCCCGTCGCCGCCGCGATGAGGCCAGGGAACTCATTGCCAAGGGCATAGACCCCAGCGTGGAAAGAAAAGAGGCCAAGGCTGCCGCCACTGCTGAACGGCGCGAGAAGGAGAACACTTTTGAGGCTGTGGCCATGGACTGGTTTAACGCCTATGCCCCGGACCTCGACGCAAAACACGCGCTCAAACTCCGCCGCTACCTTGAGAAGGTGTTCTTTCCAGCCATTGGCGGCAAGTCTGTAGCTGACCTGCTCCCTGTCGATATTCTGAACGCAGTGCGCAGCGCCCAGGAGAGGGGCCACATTCAGACCGCCCACCGCCTCACCCAGCTTGCCGGGCAGGTGCTCCAATACGCCTTTATCAAGGGGCTGGTCAGCGTGAACGTGGCGCGGGGCATTACCGGGGCTCTGCAACCCCTGAGAACAACCAGCTTCGCCGCCATCACCGACCCCAAGGAAATAGGCCGCCTGCTCCGGGCCATCGACAACTACGCGGGCTATCCTTCTATAAGATACTTCCTGAAAATCCTGCCCTATGTTTTCACGCGGCCCGGTGAGCTTCGGATTGCGGAATGGAGTGAGGTCAATTTTGACGAGGCCATGCTCACCATCCCCTGGCAGCGCATGAAGACGCGCAAGCTTTCAAAAAAGGATCACCGTGTGCCCCTTGCCCGACAGGTGGTTGCCCTGCTGAGGGAGGTGCAAGAGTTCTCCGGCGCCGGCCGCTTCATCTTCCCGAGCATCCGCGCCAAGACCGATACCATCAGCGATGCCGGGCCGCTGAACGCGCTCAGGGATATGGGTTATGACCAAGACACCATGACGCTGCACGGCTTCCGCAGCATGGCCAGCACACGCCTCAACGAGATGGGGATGCGTCCTGACCTGGTGGAGGCGCAGCTTGCCCACAAAGACCCGGATGCCGTGCGCATGGTTTACAACCGCGCCGAGTATCTGACTGAGCGTCGGGAGATGATGCAACGGTGGGCCGACTATCTGGACGAATTACGCGAGGCATGAGGTGTTCCGGTTTTTGTTGTGCTTTTTCAAGGTTCCGACTGGCTTTACTCTCAGTTCGCTCGGCCTAGCCGGGTTAAGCGTTACGAGCCATCAAGCGTTCCTACCGCTTGGTGATTCTCTGCTTTGCGGCCTTGAAGGCGCGCAGAGTCCGAAAAGTCCACGCATTCCTATTTTTTCAAATTTTTTCAAAAAAATTACCTTGTAATTATAGTATGATATAAATTCCGCCCGCAATATTATTGCAAGCTTGCAATAATATCAATCTGATACCGCTTGTTTCCGCCCGAAAACGTGCAATAATGGCCCCTAACGTTCTCCAGCGGAGAAAATGGGGGCCATATTATGAAAGACATATTATTTGCCGATTTGCCGGATGAAGCCCTGGTGCGGCTGCCGACAGCCTTGGCGCTCACGGGTTGGCGGAAAACTAGATTTTATGAAGGTATGCGAAAGGGTGAAATCCCGGCGGCCGTACGCCTGGGGAAACGGGCGCGGGCTTGGCGGGCCGGCGACCTTCGCGCATTTCTGAAAAACCTTGGCGAGCAGACCGCCAGCGGCGCATCATGAGCGCACGAAAAAGCCCCGGCGGGCAGGCCGAGGCGGGGGAAAATGAAACACGGATGCTCATTTTTTACCTTGCCGCGTCCGTCTCTGTCAATCCCAGCGTTTGGTCAGGGGATGCGTCGCCGTGAACACGCCACAACGCAAAACTCGACACGGCAAGGAAGTGGGCGCGCGCGTTCCCCCGCACAGCGTGGAAGCGGAACAGGCAGTGCTTGCCGGTGTGTTCCTCAAGCCAGATATCATGCACAGCATCGCGGACATGCTGCAAAAGGACGATTTCTACCTGCCCGCTCACCAGGTTCTCTACGGCGCTTTTCTGGAGCTTCGCCGCGCATCCGTCCCCATCGACATCGTCACTGTCAGCGAACACCTCAATGCGCACGGCCTGCTCGCACAGGTGGGCGGTGCCGTTTTTCTGGCTGAGTTGACCGAGGCCGTGGTGTCCGGAGCCAATGCCGAGCACTACGCCGCCATCGTCCATGAACGCAGCCAACGCCGAAAGATCATAGACGCCAGCATGGCGGCCGCAACGGAAGCTTTTCACCTTGCGTCCGATGTGCAGGCGATACAGGCGAAGCTGCGTACCGCCACGGAGAAATCATGCGCGCTTTCCCACCATCCTCCGCGTCTGCATTGCGTCAATTCCTATGATTTTCTTGGCATGAGCTTCCCAGCGCGTGAAATGCTGCTCTCGCCCATTCTACCGCGCCAGGGGCTTTGTATGCTCCACGCCATGCGGGGATTGGCAAAACATTCATTTCCCTGTCTGTGGCCTATGCCGTGGCCTCTGGCGGAAAGGTGTTCGACCGCTGGGGAGCGCCGCAACCGGCCCGCGTCCTGTTCCTTGACGGCGAGATGCCCGCCAGGACTTTACAGGAACGCCTCGCCTCGTTGGTGGCCGGAAGCGACCTGGAGCCGCCAGACAGCGATTATCTGGCGCGAAATCAAAGACCTGAGCAAGCCCAAAGCCGGGAAAGAAGCCCTGGAGCTTTTCGCCAGCCTTGTTGACGGTTTTTCTGCGGACATCTCACGTCAACACGTGACGGCGTAACTGAAAACGGGGAGGGGCGCGGCCTCTCCCCTTACCTTTTCCGCTTCGCAGAACGCACGTAGTTTCCAGAGGAAACTTGTAAGTGCGCACTCACAGCCGTGAGTGATTCCGACTGCTGTGATTCTGCTGCGACTTCCGACGGCTTTGCAGGGGTCGAGGGGCGGAACGCACCCGCCAGCCGGGAGGGGCCTTGTGCCCACGTCGCGTAGGCTGGCTGTCGGGGATAGTGCCGCAAAAATGGAAGTTCGGAACGCGAGAAGCGCAGCGCCGAGAGTGCCGCAGGGTGGGGCCGTGTCATACGGCTCCCATCCTGCCAAGATAAACCGGGGGGCTTGGAGCACACCAAAGCGGCCGGAGCCACAAACTGATCGACGTTGCGCCGGCCAGCCTTTTGGGTGTAGGAAGAGCCGGTGAGGTTGCTCTATGCCGGATATTCAACAGACATTCACTCTGGATACCATTGCGCGCCACATCTATGAGATTCGCGGGCAGCGGGTCATGCTGGATGCAGACCTTGCGGAGATGTACGGCGTCCCGACATTCAGACTGAACGAAGCGGTAAAAAGAAATCTTGCGCGCTTTCCTGAGGACTTTATGTTCCAAGTGACGGCCGAGGAATGGGAATCTTTAAGATCGCAATTTGCGATCTTAAAGACCGGGCGCGGGCAGCACCGAAAATATCTCCCTTGCGCTTTCACTGAACAAGGCGTGGCGATGCTTTCTTCGGTTTTGAACAGCGAACGGGCCGTCCAAGTCAACGTCGCCATTATGCGGGCGTTCGTCCAGCTGCGCGGGATGCTCGCGTCTCACGCAGAACTCTCCCGGAAACTTAGCGCGCTGGAGCAGAAGTACGACGCGCAATTTAAGGTTGTCTTTGAAGCGATCCGCGAACTCATGGAGCCGCCGAAGAAGGAACGGCGCAAAATCGGGTTTTAAGAAATCGGACGGCATAACCGCCTCCCCCCTCTCTCCCGGCAAAAAATGGAGTGACCCAGCCCTGTGGGCAACGGAAAGGTTTGGGGGTAACTT
>Ga0082212_10013646_pt1 | contig 10145 bp, 6 predicted proteins | sample TergutNt197P3_FD_71548 | JGI IMG/M metagenome (GOLD analysis project Ga0082212, IMG submission 71548) | Neocapritermes taracua P3 segment gut microbial communities from Petit-Saut dam, French Guiana - Nt197 P3 | ecosystem: Host-associated > Arthropoda: Insects > Digestive system > Gut ...
CAATGCCTTAACAGAATCATAACCGGTTTGTAACAATCAAGTAATATAACAACAGTTTCTTTGTGCCCGAAAATATAGAAATTATATGACAAAAAATTTATTATTAAGTATTGTTTTTCTGTGTATTATACCAATAGCATCGGCACAAATAGGTGAAATTCAAGGAAGAATTATTGAAAAATCGAATGGCGAACCAATACCGGGCGCTGGCGTAATGATTGAGTCGCTGACTGCCGTTGGCACGGTTAGTGATATGGATGGGAATTACAGTTTGAACGTGGCGCCGGGAACATACACGTTAAAGATTTCATATATGTCGTTCAATACCGTCGAACTAACCGACGTAGTCGTAACGGCAAACCAGATGACAGTAGCGAATGTTGTAATGGAAGAGGCCATCATGGGCATTGAAGAGGTTGTTGTTTATGCTGTTCGCCGGATGAATACTGAGGTAGCCTTAGTCGCAAGTCTCAAGGCGTCCAATCTCGTGATGAGCGGTGTGTCAGCACAACAAATCACTCGGACGCAGGACCGCGATGCCTCTGAAGTTATCAAACGTATTCCGGGTATTTCGATTATCGAAAACCGGTTTATCATTTCACGCGGACTGGCGCAACGTTATAATAATGTATGGATCAATAATAATGCCGTGCCGAGTTCGGAAGCCGATTCGAGGGCTTTCTCTTTCGATATGATTCCGAGCGGGCAGATTGAAAATATTATGATTGTAAAGTCGCCCGCGCCTGAGCTTCCCGCCGATTTCACCGGCGGTTTCGTCAAGCTGTCTACGAAGAGCGTGCCCGATGAAAATTCCCTGCAAGTGAGTTATGGCGTCAATATCAATACGATGACCCATTTTCGAGATTTCAGTTATGCCAAAGGAAGTCCGACGGATTTTCTTGGATACGATAACGGCTTTCGCGGGATGAGAAACGTTGTACCTGCTCAGCACTTCGACAACAGTAATCCAACGCTGGTAACCAACGTGACTGCCAACGGTTTCAATAACGACTGGCATGTACTCACGCGCAAACCGGTAGCCGATCACCGGCTTTCTCTTATGCTCAACCGTTTTGCCAAATTAAACAGCGGCGGGCGGCTGGGAATGATGGCGGCGCTCAATTACAGTTACAGCTACCTTGCTTATCAGGATATTACCAATGCGAGATTTGGCGTTTACAATAAAATAGATGATAGTCCGCTCTATTTATACAAGTATGCGGACGACCAGTACGCCATTACTGCTAAAACGGGTGGAATGTTAAATCTCGTTTGGGCGCTTTCCGACAGCCACCGCTTGGAATTTCGAAACATTTTCAATCAGCAGGGACGCAACCGTTATACCTGGCGCGATGGATGGCAATACATAAGTTCCTACTACGATCAGATAAAAGAAGAATATTTCTATAGCAGCCGCGGTACTTATACCGGTCAGTTAAGCGGATTCCATACCCTTTCGGAAGCCGGTAAAATCGACTGGACGATGGGATATTCGTATGCTAACAGAAATCAGCCCGACCGTCGGCAAATCGACCTTGAAGGAAATGTCGGGCAAACAAGCATGAACAGTATCATCCGTGATTTCAACCGTTTGGACGAAAATATCTATTCTGCCGGCGTGAATTACAATCGTGTTTTTGCGTTCGGCTCGTTTGCCCCTGCCCTGAAAGCAGGCGCTTACGCCGAATACCGGTCGCGCGATTACCGTACGCGTTATTTTCTTTACAAAGCGAATGTCCTTAATTTGCCGCAAGGCTTTATTTTCAGAGATGTAGCAACCGAAATGATGCTTCCCGAATATTTTGCGGCTGATAAATTTTTTATATCCGACGCCAGCGACAAAACCAATGATTACATGGGCGAGAATTTCTTGACAGGCGGATATGCAGGCATAAATGTGCCGCTTGGGAACTTCAACGTGTATGCCGGCGTACGATATGAATATAATCTGATGTCGCTCACCAACTATTTGGCAAAATCGACCGACGAATCCGAAACGTTTGACTATCCGCAGTCGGATTTCTTCCCTTCGGTAAACGCGACCTACAACTTCAACAAAACAAACCTGTTGCGACTGGCTTACGGAAAATCAATTAACCGTCCGGAGTTTCGCGAGGTATCGCCTTCCACCTATTATGATTTCGATTTGTTCAGTTTTGTACGCGGCAACAAACAGTTGCAGCAGGCTTACATCCATAACTTTGATATTCGTTATGAAATATACCCGTCGAGCGGGGAAATGATTTCTTTTGCTTTGTTTTACAAACGGTTTAACAATCCGATCGAATGGACTTTCTTAGACGCGGGCGGCACCTATACCTACACTTTCGAGAACGCCGTTCAGGCAAACAGCTACGGTGCGGAGCTGGATATGAAAAAGAATCTGGATTTCATCGGCTTACCCGACTGGTCGCTTTCATTTAACGGCGCTTTGATTCGCAGCCGGGTTTTCTTTGACGAAAACAGTCAGGAACATGACCGCCCCATGCAGGGACAGTCGCCTTACTTAGTGAACGCCGGACTGTTTTACCGGCAGGAGAAACTGAGCGCCGGACTTATGTATAACATTGTTGGCAAGCGGATTACAGGTATCGGACGGAATGACAACAGTCATGGAGGGACCATCGACAACGACGTACCCGATATGTTTGAAATGCCCCGTCATGCCATCGATCTGTCGTTCAGTTATAAATTTGGCAAGTATTTTGAATTGAGTGCAGGTATTCGAGATATCCTGGCGTCGCCGTTAGTCTACAAACAATTTCCGAAGTTTACCGACGACGAAGGTAAGGTTCGTCAACGGGAACAGACAACCAAAGAGTACCGGTACGGACAAAACTTTTCCTTGGCGTTGAAATTGAACTTGTAAGGTTTGCTATACACCATTAATCCGGATGGTTTTATCTTGTTAATGATGATTTTGGCATTGTCAAAACCAGCGTTAATAACTCGGACTGTCCAATTTGTTGCAATAAGCGACTTGTTTTATTTTAAATGTATCATATTACCAAAACCACAAAGTCCTATTGTTAAATTGATAGAATAGCCATTCATCTCAGGAACATAATTAACTCTTGAAACATAAAACCTTGCTCTAATTGAAGTTTCTACTTTTTCTCTATAATAATTATCAAGTATAAACTTTGTTCGCAATTTGTAATCTACATTAACTCCAAAAATAACATTATAATCAACAAGTCGTAATCCGGCGTCATCTTCTTCACTGTCTTTATTTTGTCCCGATAATTCGATAATTCCAAGACCTGCAAATGGGGCTAATTTGAATTTATGATTGTCAAGAAATGCATAACCATAAGCAATATCTATAATTGCCAAATTTGCATTTTGTTTTCTGTACCAATTTTTATCTGATATATAATCTTTTCTAACTTTTCCTCCTGCTAATGTCCCATTCAAATATAAAATTGATTTTTTATATGCTAAATCAAAGCCAAATATAAAATTAAAAGTTGAACTAAAATTCAATCAATATTTTAAAGAAGAAAATTACAGACATTCTCTACAAAAATATTTGGATTGCAGTTTTGATAATTTTAAGCAAATGTTTGAAAAGGACCGCGAGCGGACAATTCAAATTTTGAATAAAAAATTTAAAAAAAGCGAACAAATTAATACGCGCCCCGATATTTATGTTTTGCAACGTGACTATATTGTGGATTTAGAAACTGTTTTTGAAAGCGTTTCGGAAAGCCACGACAACAAAGATTTGACAGTTCCATTGAAAACATTTTTTGGCGACAGCCAATCAAGTCAATACAAAAAGCGGGAAAATCCAAACATTGTAATTTACGATGAACGAGTAAATATTGACCAAGCGAGAGTTGTTTTTAATGCTATCAAGCATCCATTAACACTCGTCCAAGGACCTCCGGGAACAGGGAAAACACAAACCATTCTCAACGTTATTTTAACAGCATTTTTTAACGATAAAAATATTTTGGTAACTTCAAACAATAACATTGCAGTTGATAATATAATCGAAAAATTGTCATTCAAGTATCGTAAAAACGATTTTGAATTGCCATATTTACGACTTGGGAATCATGAAATGGTAAAACAAGCAGTAAAGAAAATTAAAAAACTTTACGAAACTAATTTTTCTGGAGAACCTGACGATAAAAAAATCAACAACATAAAGGACAGAGATAAAGAAAACAACAAAAATATTCTCACAAAACTAACAAATTACGAAAATCGACAACAACTGATTGAAGCGATAGAAGTTGCAAAGAAATTCAATTCGTACTGTGGCGACAATACTGCAACAAGTATTTTTAAACAAAGTATTCCTGCCAAGATCAATAAATTTATTGCAGAAAAACAAGCCGAGTTAGACAAAATTGAAAAAACAACCAATGAAGATATTTTAAAACTTTTCCATTCGGTAAAAGACGACCATTATTTTATGCAATATCTTTATTATGAATCAATTAAGATGCATAAAAAATTACAAAAACCAAAATATAAAAAACTGATAGATACAGTTTCGTTAGCCTCTGAAGACACAGCCGCAGACGAATTTAATAAATGGTGCAAAAACGATGATAATCTGAAACTATTGACAAATGTTTTCAAAGTAATTCTTACAACAAATATAAGTTCTAATCGGCTCGGAACAACAAATTTCAAATTTGATTTGCTTGTTATGGATGAAGCAGGACAAGCAGATATTGCAGCTTCGCTTATTCCTATTTCTAGAGCAACCTCGCTGTTGCTTGTTGGAGACCCCAACCAATTAGAGCCAATTATTGTTATAGAGCCATGCGTAAATGACAAACTCAAAAAATATTACGAAATTAAAAACGATTATGATTTTATAACACATTCTGTTTATTCTCTTTTCGCAGAAAAAAGCAAAATTAAGTCTGAAATTTATTTAACATATCACTATCGTTGTGGAAAAAAAATTATTGGTTACAGCAACCAACGCTATTACGAAAAACGATTACAGGTTTTGACAGAAAACGCAGGTAATTTGGAGTTGTTTGAAGTTCAAAATAAAACAAGCAATAGGAGAAATGAATATTTTGATGAAGCCGTAGGTATTGTTGATTATCTAAAACGTAATAATATTACAGATAACACATTCATAATCACACCTTTTATAAATCAAGCCGAGGCAATAAATGATTTGTTACGAAAAAACGGATTACAAAAAGAAGTTGATAATCAAAACGTAGGAATTAGCGCAGGAACAGTACATTCTTCGCAAGGTCAAGAGGCAAACAATATCATTTTTTCAACAGCCATATCGCCGAAAACAGCAAAACGAACTTATGAATGGTTGAAAAATAACAGAGAATTGATAAATGTTGCCACAACAAGAGCAAAAGAAAAATTGATAGTCGTTGCAGATGTTGAAGCATTAGAAAAATTAAGCGACAAAACAGATGACTTGTATGCGCTTGTTCAATACATTAAAAGTAACGGGACAACAGAGATTTTACCTTCCAAACAGACAATACAAATCGGTCGTTCAAACGGCTCGAAAAATGAAGAAGAATTTTTCAAAACAGTCGGACATTTTTGCAGCTGCCAAGGAAGTTTTTCGTTCAAGGTGAAACGAAATGTAAAACTTACAGATATAATAAAAGACAAAGTATTTGCGAACAACAAACAAGAATTTGACTGTGTTTTATACAATTACAACAAACCCGAAATCGTTTTTGAAATCAACGGCGGCGAACACGTTGGCGACACAAAACGAGAACGATTAGATACAAAAAAAAGACAAATTCTTGAACAACACAATATTAAGTCAATTACAATTCCAAACTGCAATGTAAAAAACTATGAACTAATCCGAGATTTGATTTTGAAAATGATTGACGGCAGTAAACACACACAGACTTTATTTGACATTGACAACGACACAGACAATCGAGCGACCGCTTAACGCGCGGTTTAACTTCGTTGAACTCGCAGGCTCGGTTTGGCGCAAGCGTAACTCTTGCCGAAAAATCAAAAAATAAAGCAACGAAATGTAAGAGATAACCCGTCAAAAGCGAGTTATTTTTTTCAATGGAATAATACAAATGCCGCTTTGCGGTAAAAAGAAAGAGTGGGGCTTTTTGCGGCTTCCGCAATGACGTTGTTTGTGTGTTGCAATGGCGTAAAATAAAAAAATTAGACAACGAGCCGAAAAATTAAGGAAAAACGTATATTTGTGCAATACTTTTATGGCTTCTAAAAACTAATTATTATGCATATAGCTGTCGCTGGAAATATCGGTTCAGGAAAAACAACGCTCGCAGGTCTGCTTGCAAAACATTACGGATGGACGCCGCATTACGAGGATGCTGATGACAATCCTTATCTTAATGATTTTTACGAAGATATGCAGCGATGGTCTTTCAATCTGCAAATATACTTTTTGAATAACCGTTTCAAACAAATAGTTGAAATAAGGAAATCGGACAAAACAATAATACAAGACCGGACAATTTATGAAGACGCACATATTTTTGCGCCGAACCTTCATTCAATGGGGCTGATGTCGACACGCGACTTTGAAAACTACTCCATCCTTTTCGACATGATGAGTTCGTTTATTCAGCCTCCCGACCTGTTATTGTACCTGCGAGCTTCCGTGCCTACCCTTGTGAATCAGATACAGGAACGCGGTCGCGAATATGAAAGTTCTATACGAATTGATTATCTTAAACGATTGAATGAAAGATATGAAGCGTGGATAGAAACATATAATCTCGGCAAAGCGTTAATTATTGAAGCCGACCATTATAATTTCCCTAACAACAACGACCATCTAAGCGAAGTAATTGACAAAATTGACGCCGAATTGCATGGGCTTTTTTGAAAGATTAATTTAAGTTAATAAGAAAACAAATTTACATTACTTTTGATATTGAATTGCAACTAACTTTTTGCCTATGGTATAACAAGAGCGTATTGATACGCGCATTATAAAACATATTGGAAAAGGCGTTTAGCTTGTTTCTTACTTATTGAAACTTCGACAATTTCAACTATGCAACAAGAGTGAAGTGAAAACGCTCACGCTCAGGCGTGGGCTTTGCTTGTTATTTTGTTGCATAAGGTAGTCGAAGACCTCAATAAGTGGAATAAAGAGTTTTGTCCGCGCTTTTTTATGTGCGTATTAAAAAACATTACAGGACAAATAGATAAAAAAATTATGAGTATATAGAAAAGAACAAGTTAAATTTTAAAATTTATTTCTATGAAGAAATTATTCGTTTTATTAGCAATTTCAGTGGCGGTGCTGTCAGTGTCAGCCCAAGATTTGATTATTACCACCAACGGCGATACTATTCAATGCCAAATAATAAACATAGACAGCGCCTCGGTGGAATATCAAGTCATAAAAAACGGAATGAGAGAAAAAAATACCATGCCGCGAAGGTATGTAGCCGATTTCAGAGTTGCCGAAACTATAAATCCTGCAACGGTTACGAAACCGACTCCGCAATTCTCGAATTTCCGTTGGTCATTTTCTCTCGGTTACGCCCGACGTTTAGGCGAAGACCAATCAGCAGGATCTGCAAGCCTTGAAAAATTGTACAAAAAGATGAAAAACTGTTTTGCGTGGGAAACCGAAATACAGCATTATTTCAACAGGGGAAACGGCATAGCGCTTAATATAAACGGAGTGCATTCATCTGTACTTGAGAACAATGTTCGTATTCCAAACGTGGGGCAATTTTCTAAATGCAAGTTAAAAAATAATGTTATATTCGTTGGTCCCGCATGGGCTACGCGATATGAAGAAGATAATTTCCTGTGGTCAGGCAGCATAGCATTAGGTCCTATATTTTACTCCGAAACATTGATACCCGACAATATTTCGATAAAAGCGACTGCCACTGCATTTGGGATGAGTTGTGGCATAGGCGGCGAATACAAAGTATCGCCCGAATGGGCATTGGGTATGAAAATGGGCTTTACTGCCGGCTCTGCTTCAAACTTTAAAATGGATGGAAAAGCTGTCAAAACCGACGATCCGGTGAGTATGTCAAGTTTTTTCCTTACAGCATATTTTAGTTTTAGATCTAAATAACTATTTAAAAATCAATATTTAATTGTAATAAATTATGAAAAAATCAGTATTTTATTTTTTTCTTTTAATAATGGTTGCGTGCAAACCCACACAAAAAATTGCATATAGAACAGATAGTATAATAGGGCTTGAAACAGCCCAAAATATCAATGTGTCTTTGTCTGTACAGACTTTTGAAGATATTCGTTCGCAGGAATCAGATAACTTTTTACACCTCTCAGCCAAACAATGGAAAGATAGAATTAATGGCGAATCAAGTTGTTTCAACAGTGAAGTGTTGTATAAAACGCCGGTGGCAGAACAGATGACTTTTATTTTTTCGCAACATTTAGGAATAAAGTTACCGCAAGTAACAGTATTCACTAACTATAAAGAAAATACAGATTATTACCTTGAAGCAAAGGTTAAATATTTTTATGGTCTGCAAAAATTTTCAACCTCTGCGGCAGTAGGAGCCCAATTCGGGTTAATAGGGGCTTTGGCTACCGCAAGCGCCAAAACCAACGGCACAATAATTATCGAATTAACCGATATAAAGATATTTGATAAACAAAATAATCAGATAGCCTCAATTGACACTTTTCGCAAAGAATATGAGGGAGATTTTCCTGCTGATGCAAATTGTTATTGTATCTACCAAAATGTTAATCAAAAATTACAAGAATTCAATGATGAACTCATTGGTCTGCTCTCGTTGGAACTTCAAAATAGGAAGTAAGGATGGTTAATCAATATTTACAGATTACGAAAAAGCGACGAATCAAATGTTTGTCGCTTTTTTAAAGAAAAGTTATCTCAACTAAATTCTAACTTTTATCTGTTATTTACAAAATATCCACAACTGGCCTGCGCACTACACTGTTGCAGCTCGCAGAAGTTGCCTATCAATAAATAATATTCAAGTAGTTTATAAACACTTGTGGCTGCCAGTGAGTGGTGTTCTGTAACATTTTATGAAGAAAGGAGATTCGTAGGTAACTAAAACTACGATACTTTAGGGAGATGAACAGAAAAGGTTACCACATAAGAAAAAAAAAGAATTTTGTTTCATTAATGCTTCGCTTTCCTCGAAGTTGGGTCCCAACAAGAAAGGCTGCCTAAGTTGGCCACCCCTGCCATAGCAGATGACGTGGTACAGTTCGGAACTCGCAGATGGCGCGCGCGGTATTGTTTGTGCGACACGTGGCCAACGTAGCTGAGAACAGAGCAATAGGCTCTGAACAGCACGTCTCAAAATAGCTCACTGGTACTGTGTAACAAAGTGTAGTATTCTTGCTGCCTTAGAAACACATGCGCCCACCCTGTGCAAAAGTTATCGTTTGGATAGCAAACAGAACTGTCAGGATCAGCTTCAATGCAAGCTGAATTTTGCAGTTCCACCATTGTGTTTCGTCACTGAGAGATGTTTTTTTTATATATCAAACACGAATGATTTACGGACGTGACTGTCGCATTCCTTAAAGCAGAGAGTATTTTTCTCGTGTCTTTGAGAACGGCAGCTGTTAACATACGCCTTAGCGCATAGCAAGCCCGTATCTGCCTGCAATTTCACACTTTGTTTCTCCTCGCTGTGCGACTGACATTATTGCACAGAAGATTCGAGACCTGGTGACCTCCAGCTTCTAAGTAGGCTTCGCACCTTCTGAAAATATTTCTCGACATAAGACATGGCTTTTTGTTTTGAACTTTCTTAACGCATTTGTCATTTTACAACCTTTCTACGTGACCAGCCCATCTTAGTCTCATTATTTTACGAAACTTTTAATAAGTAATGCTTCCTAGCTAGTAACATACTGTGTCTGTCGAGTATTTTATTTTTCAATGGGAGGTGTCACTGGTAGTAGAGGTAACATGCAACAGATGGCGACATAGTCAGCTAGCTGCTATTTATGGGATAAGTGGAGGTGCACTGACAAAGACTTTGGAAACCTGGTCCCGTGAAAATGTTCATAGTGTGATTCGGTTTTCATGGTCGAAACATTTTTGCCTCATCGAAATTCACTGCGAGTTGTTTGAGGCGTGTGGTGATGACGTGGTGGTAGTACCACATGTCCGAAAACGGTAAGGAGATTTCGAAAATAGTCTAAAG
>Ga0082212_10013647_pt1 | contig 10145 bp, 7 predicted proteins | sample TergutNt197P3_FD_71548 | JGI IMG/M metagenome (GOLD analysis project Ga0082212, IMG submission 71548) | Neocapritermes taracua P3 segment gut microbial communities from Petit-Saut dam, French Guiana - Nt197 P3 | ecosystem: Host-associated > Arthropoda: Insects > Digestive system > Gut ...
GTGCCCCACAAATAAAAGGCTGGAACGGCGAGTTGATATCTTCGCCGGAAACTTGAAACAGCCCATGCTTGTCGCACAGATTCATCAGCCGAGTGATCTGAGCGTAAGTGTTACGAGTGGGTGTGTAAGTTACTCCCTTCATCCCTATCTTTGCCACATACTCCACGAGTTCATCCAAGAAGGAATCTTCGTAGGCATGATCCTGTTTGTCTCCCGTAACAGAATTGGTAACATCCCCCAAATACGGATATGTGGGAATCGCACCGATCTCTGCCCCTAATGTGATAAATTTTGCCGGGACAGAGCATTCTTCCGTGGCATCTACGTAGAAACGTTCGACCAAACAGCCTTTCAGAACGTTCAGCAGAAAGAAGTCGTACATGTTGTTTTCGGCATCCATAAGCCGTTCCAGATTGCCGCCCGTTACCGAAATGTGCAATTTTTCTTTTAGAAAATCGACCATTGCCTTTCCGGCACCGATGCTTTTGGTCATATTTTTCGCCAAGCCGAAAAGGACATGCCGTTCCGTAACACCACCGCCGTCGTGATATAAAGAGACGGGAAGCACATCTTTGTCAAAATCGAGACCTATGCCGCTTAATTCGGGAATTTGGTTTATTCGTTCGACCATCTCCCGGTTACGTTCGATGCGTTTTTCCCGGTAAGGGCGTATGAATTCCCGAACTTTGCCAATATGCTGATGCGGAACACCGTGCATGACGAAATACGCCACGGATATTTGGTCAGGATTGTTCATCAACCGCCCCTCAAAAGGGGTGTTTCGCATGTCGCATCGGTGCTCGAAGCCGATGGTCGTGGCAATGTCAACGATTTTTCCCGCCTCGATGAACTCTTCTGCGCCGGAGATGCTATCGTGATCCATGATCCCGGCAGTTAGAAGTCCATTTTGCCAAGCGGTGTACACGGCTTTCGTCGGCGAATAGGGTGAAAAAGAATAAGTGGTGTGAATGTGGTTATTCACTTGGTTGGTTTTGCGGGGAATGCTTTGCGCTCCATTCGGTTGTTGTGCGATCAGGCGGCGGAGTGCATCCAGCCGCTCTGCTTTTTCCGGGGCGTTTAAGGCTTCGACTAATTGCTGACTCATGATTGGTTTCCTTTCTTCTGTCAAACTTGAAAAACTAGGGGTTTACTTGTAACTATTGTTTGCCGTAGAGGCGTGTTTCTAAAAATTCTTCCGGCGAATAGACGTGCAAGCCGGAGTCGAGGAAGCCAGTCTTGTCTCGTGTTACGACAATGTCAATGCCGAAATCCTGTGCTGCGGCGGCTTGGACGGCATCCTCGAAGTCCGTCATGCCGGAGGATCGTGCAACGTCGAGTACCCTGCGATTTACCCTGCCGGTTTAACAAAACGTCCAATAGGATGTTCGTGTCGATCAATACTCGCATTATCCGTATTTCTCCATGAGAGCATCAATTTTGATTTGCTTCACTTCCTCATCTGTTAGCGGCGGCATATTCAGTTCTTTACAAAAGTCCAAAAAGTCATCTACCGGTGTTTTGCCATTTGGCAAGATGCGTGCCGGGTCAGGTTGCCAATCGTCGTCAAACGGTTGAGCAACATTGACAACGACGGCTTTGCCGTAAAGTTCCTCCGCTTGCGGCGGGAGCGAAATTACGCCGCTTGCCGATACATGGGTTTGAAAATGAAACGTTGTCATCGTTGTTCTTCCTCTGTGTGAAATTATTTCATAATCTGTCCGCCCGTTACGGGAATTGCCTGTCCGGTTTCATATTGTTGCTCCACCGCATAAAGGATGGCTCTTGCCATGTCCTTTGCAGTACAGCCTCTTTTCATCGGTACCTTCGATTCATAAAAAGTACGCACATCTGCCAAGGTTTTTGCCCCCGGTACCTTGCCTGTATCAAAATACTGACGAAACAGTCCTTTTTCCGGGTCCGACCATAATGGTCCGTCCAGAAAATTGCCGGGGCAAACGGCGTTGACCTTGATTCCATATTCCACCAATTCCAGGGCAAAACTTTGAGTCAGTCCGATGCCTCCGAACTTGCTGCCGGCGTAGGCGAAGTTTTTGTTGCTTCCGCTCAATCCGCTTTTGGAATTGATTTCGATAATATCCGCCGTATATTGGGGACTGCACTCCCGTTGGATTTTCATCGGAACGCTGGCATGCTTAACGCAGAGGAAATATCCGGTGTAGTTGACCTTCGTTACCAGATCAAAATGTTCCCGAGTCATGTCTTCCAGATTGCCTGCGAAGAGTACACCGGCATTGGAGACCAAAATATCCAATCCTCCGAAAGCCAAGACCGCCGCATTGATCATTTCCTTGACCGATTGTTCGTCCGACACGTCGACTCGCACTGCCGACGCTTTGTTGGGACCGAAGGTTCGGTTCAATTCTTCTGCATGCGCCTTCGCTCCTTCCAAGTTTAAGTCCGCCACAACGACGTATGCACCTTCGGCGGCTAATTCTTGGGCGATTCCTGCTCCGATACCCTGTGCGCCGCCGGTTACAAGGGCAATTTTTCCTGCAATCCTTCCCGCCCCTGACGCACCCGCAAGAGCCGCTTTTTGCCGGTAAGACTCCACCTCCCAATTGAGAATGAAGTCGGTAAACTCATCCGGCAACTGAAGGTAGCCGCCGAAGGCTTCCGTATAAACGGCGGTTTTCATGGCATCCAAAAATACGAGCCGAGCGTTGTTCGCCTCCTTAATACTCGTGCCAAGACTGAAAAAACCTAACCCTTTTACCGCAACGACCTTGGGAAGGTATCCCTTTTCGTTTCGGTAAGCATCAAATGCCGCCTTCATGTCATCATTTTGATCGACAAACAGAGGAGCGTCTTTGTAATAGACGATATGGTCCGGTGAAAACGGCTTCATCAGCGGTTTCATCGTTTCGCGCGATGCCGTAAACTCATCGGACAGCCGATTGGCACAAAAGACGACGGTGGACATTCCCTCTGCGGAATAGAGCATTCTCAACACCGGAGCGATTCGGCTTGCCAAGTCCGCATCAAAACTGGAGTCCGTCATATCCGTTTCCCATGAAGGGCACTGTCGTTTCAGTCGTTTTTCCAGAGCGGACATGACCTCGTCCATGATTTTGTCGATTTCCTCCACGGTATTTGCCGCAACAAAGATACCGTGATTTTGGAGGAGAGCAATTTGAGGGAACGATCCTGTGTTCGTTTCAAAATTCACGAACGCGGACTTACATGTCAGTGCCAGGATGTAGCCGGGCTTCGTCAGCGGAACCCAAACCGCCTTTCCGCCGAAAATTTCCCGGCACAATTTTTCTCCGTCTGCGCCGCAAGTTAACCCGTTAACCAGCGGCGGATGGACATGGAGGACGAAAGCGTAGGGAAACATTCCGTGCAAGAGCCCTTCCACGCTTGGCCGTTTATGCTCCTCGCCGGGCTGCCGAGCCGCCATCATATCTGCTAATGCCGCTGCCTCCCTTGAAGCATCGTCTTTGGGATAGTCCGCAAGCAGCATCTGGGCGAGTTTTGCCAAATCCATTGCCACAAACCCTTCGGGGTTGATGTCGGTCAGCGACGTACCCGACCCCTTCACATACAGGGTTGTTTTGTCCTTAAACGAGGTATTTCCGCCGCCAGCCAGTACATAATTTTCCGTACCATAACGGCGGGACATTTCGGTCAACTCATTCAGGCTCACACGACTCTCCTTTCATTTTCATAAGCAATGGAAACCGGGCGGTCATAAGATAACGCCCTTCTCCGAAACCGGGCAGGGTCATCGGTATTTTACGAAAAAACCTGTTTCTGTCAAGTCTATACCAAACCGAAAACACCTTCTCGGGTGCGTCAACGTTTTGTTGTGATTTATTATCCTGTCGGCAATAGGTCCCTTTTATGCAAGCCGAATCCCTCCGCTCCCTCCGGTCGAAATGACACAAAAACAGAATTTGCAGATCGAGTCGGGCACGAGACAACAAAAGCACACCAACACGCCCAAGGTCCGACCGGTTCCTTTGAACATACCGCCAGCGGAAAAAATCACCGCTTGACTTTCCACTCGACAACCGATTTGGCGATGAGTGTAACAATCGCGAGAGCGGCAAGGATCGTTGCGAGGGCAAATGCCGAAACGGTATTGTAACTGGCGTTCACGAGTTCGATGTACAGCGGGATCGTGAGTGTTGATCCCATCTTTGCCGATACGACGCTGACCGCCCCGAATTCCCCCATCGCCCTGGCATTACAAAGGATCACGCCGTACAGCAGCCCCCATTTGATATTCGGCAACGTGATCCGCCAAAAAATACTCCAACCGCCTGCTCCGAGCGAGACGGCGGCTTCCTCTTCGAGCGTGCCTTGTTCTTCCATCAGCGGGATCAATTCCCTGGCAACAAACGGGATGGTTACGAAAATCGTTGCCAAAATAATTCCCGGCGGTGCAAAAATAATTTGGATGCCGTGCTCGAACAACCAACTGCCTAGTTTCGACGACCTGCCGAATGCAAGAACGAAAACCAAACCGGCGATGACCGGCGAAATGGCAAAGGGCAAATCGATCAACGTCACCAACACGTTCTTTCCGAAAAAGTTGAACTTGGCGATACACCAGGCGGCAATGACACCAAAGACCACGTTCAGCGGGACGGCAATCAACGCACACATAATGGTCAGGGAAATTGCCGACCATGCTTCCCCGTCCTTGAAACTAGCGAAGTAGAGAGCGGTTCCCTTTCGGAATGCTTCGACGAAAACCGAAGCAAGCGGCAACACAAGGAACAGAACAATGAACAGTAACGTGACGGTAATCAACGCCGCAGGGACAAGCCGCTCGATCCAATTTTGGGAAACGTTTTTCATTTCGTTAGGGGCGATTGCCGATTTCAAAAAATTTCCGTTTTGCCTCTTCGCTTTTTTCAATTCCTTGATGCTGGATGAAATAGAGCAGCACCCGGCCATTTTTCGTGTTTACAACGGCATCGGTTCCAAGAGCACCGCCGTGTCCATATTCGCCATTGTTCGTCGTTACGCCCAATCCATACGGCACATTCAGCGAACCGGTGTGTCGGGCTTGGATCTCCTTTACGGCGGCTTCCGAAAGAATTCGCTTGCCGTTAAATTCGCCGTTGCCTTGCAACATCTGGAAAAACTTGACCAGATCGTTCGGTGTCGAAAAAAGTCCCCCGCCCGGCTCAGCATAACGATCCTTATAATCCAGCGGATACGTCATCAACCCCGTTTGCGATGCAACAAGTTTCGATTTTTCCCGATCAAACGAATAAGTCGTTGCCAATCGAGCCAGTTGTTCGGCATTGGGAAAGAAGGTCGTTTCCTTCATACCGAGCGGTTCGAAGAGATGCTTTTCCAAAAATTCCTCGAAGGGCATTCCGGCAACCCGCTCCACGGCGGCACCGGCAAGATTGATACCAATGTTGGAATAATGCCACGCCGTCCCCGGCTGCGTCCGCATCGGGGTCATCACGGCAGTCGTTACATATTTGGACATCGGCAGCGAATCAATCGCATGTTTCGATTGAAATGGAGTCAAAAATTCCAACCCGGCGGTGTGGCTTAACAGCATTTCCAATGTAATCGGTTTATCAACCGGCACGAGGACGGTACATTTATCCTCTTTTACAATGGCAACTTTGAGGTCAGCCAACTCCGGCAAGTATTTCGTGATCGGTTCGGTGAGCGACAATTTTCCTTCATCGACGAGGATCATCACGGCAACTGCCGTAACCGGCTTCGTTTGCGAGGCGATCCAAAAAACGGTGTCGGACTTCATCGTCCGCTCCGATTCGAGATCGGCATCACCGATGGTGTTGACTTGTAACACGGTATCTTTGTCGGCAATGATTGTTACGATGCCGGGCAATTCGCCGTTTTTGATGTAAGGTTCGAGCATTTCCGCAACGGGAAACTTGTCCGCCGCCGTAAGGACAAGCGGAAAAAGAAAAAGCACATAAAAAATGGTGAAACGTTTCATGATGTTCCTTTGAACAATGGCGTGTACCTCATTATATCACAAATACTCCCGCAAAAGTGAGAGTTCATCGGAATGATGAGGAGGTATCGAGTATAGGCGACGCTCACAGAGCCGTAATGTTCAGATTACGAATCAGTGAACGGAATGTTAGCCCCAACGGGAACAAGATGTCTGCAATCCCCGGCTTCAACCGGGGGGACTCACGCTCCTCCCTTCATCGCTTCGGCAAGGATTTTCGACGTACTCATCCGCATGATTCGCGGATCGACTTCGTTGCCTTCCAACAGTGTCTTTCGGACATCCTTCCCGGAAATGAACACCGGTTTTTCGTCTTTGTGGTTGTCCATTAAATCGACTCGTCCCGCCGATTCGTAGTATGCCGCAAAGCCGACGTTCAGTGGTTTGATCTGCAAGCCGCCGCCGAGGTTATTGAAAATTTCCTGAGCGTCAAAATCCCCCCAAATCGGCGTGCCGTCGTGATACGGTGCATCGGCATGCTTGCGACCGATAATCAAATCGGTGAAACCGAAGTTCTGCCGATAGATGGCGTGCATCACCGCTTCTTTCGGACCGCCGTAAAACATTTTGATATCGAGACCGAGCAGAATCACCCGATCCGGCACCGCTCCGCCGACTTTTTGCCACAACGCCGGATCGCTGTCCCCTTCGCCGAGCGACCGGTTCTCGATTAACGCTTCGTAAGTTTTCATCCGCACATCGGCATTGACATCGTCCCCTTTCGTTTCGCCGACCAGCGGGTTGAGACACGCCCCGGCATTGAAACCTTGCCGCAACAGTTCTTCGAGACCGTAAACCAAAGCGTATTCGTGAGCACGGTGAAGCGGATTGCGGGTTTGAAACGCCACAACACGTTGCCAGCCTTTGGAGTCGAGCAGTTTTCGGACTTCCACCGGCGAGAGAACGTATTTTCCGAACGCCGGATTTTTCGGTTGCGGCAACACGCGGATTGTTCCGCCGAGCAAAAACGTCTTATCGGCATCCTGTTTGAGTACCATATCGGCACCGGGATGATCCGTCCGGTCAGTCAGATAGACACTTTTCAGATATTTCATCTTGTCCCAGGCGAAAACACTTGATACCGACAGCACCGCTACAAGTTCGTTTGCCGAATTGACGAGGGCAACATCTTGTCCCGGTTTAATTTGACCGGCAAGCGATTCCGTAACAGGCAACGACAACGGAATCGTCCACGCATATTTCTTGCCGTTCAATTCGATGACCGATTCGTCGAGAACGCGGTTGTAAGTTGCTTCATCCATGGGACCGGTGAGCGGAGAGAGTCCGCCGTCGCCGAATCGATAGACGGTGGAGAGATCGGCATCACTGACGGGAACTTTTAACAGCGTTGCCGCTTGGGTTTTGACGGTGTCAATTTCGGAACTAGGAACGATGCGGCTGACCGGTTCGGTCAGTCCGCCGTGCGGAGGAAGCAGAGTCATTTTTCGGATGAGAAAGTGTTAAACAACAGAGCGAAAGTGTAATGGATTCTACGGGATTGTCAATCGACTGCGGTAACACCCGATTATTGCAACCGCTCTGACAGCGTCTTCTGCGTGTAATAACCGCGGATCACCGTCGGTTGCGTCGGATTCGCCGGATCGAAAATTGCCAGCGTTGGAACTTGAAACGGTCCGAGTTCCATCAAAAAATCCTTCGCTTCGCCGTCTCGTGTGCAATCTGCCGTCAATGAAACGATCTGCTTTTTTTCAAGCAACGTTAAAATTTCTTCCGACTGTAACACGGTCGCTTCAAAATACTTGCAACTGACGCACCAGTCGGCTGTGAAATCAACGATGACCGTCTTGCCCGACGCAAGTGCCGATTCCAATACCGAATCACTATACGGCTTCCAATGCGGACTCTCGTGTCCGTAAATCCGCACTCGCATTGCCGATTCCAACGTGTAAGGATTCGGAATGTCCGGTATCTGATAGGAAAAGACCAACACCAAAGCCAACACAATCGGCGAAATGAGGTAATTCCGTTTTTTGACTCGACCGGTAAGTTGCTGCTCGCCGAACAACCAACACACAAACCAGAGCGCAAAGAGTAGTGCAACGGTCGGCAGCAGTTTTTCCACTGGCACGAAGTACAAAATCCACACTACCGCAAGGAGCAGGCAGAATCCCATCGTCTTCTTAAAAGTTTCCATCCATTGTCCCGGTTTCGGCAGAAACCGCAGGAGTTCAGGAAATGCTCCGAGCAACAGATACGGCGATGCCATTCCGAGTCCGATGACGCTGTACATCAAAAAGACTGCTGGCATATTTCCCGCTCGAATTTGCATATCCGCCCAGTTGATGGCGGGACTCAAAAACGGCGCACCACAAGGAATCGCCAAGAGCGTGGTGATAATGCCTTTGAAAAATGCCCCTAACGCTCCTTCCTGACTCGTCAATTTATCCGATGTTTTGCCTCCCAGTGCGCTCGGTAGGGTAAGCGTCCAAACGTCCATCAGACTCAACGCCATCATGAAGACGATGCAAGCCATGATGATGCCGAACAGATCGAACGTGAACATCATGCTCAAACCGAGGCTCAAAAATGCCAAAACGAAGAACACGGAAAGCAGTCCCAGCGAGTACCAGATGTTCAGCATCAACGCTTTTGCTCGGCTTTTTCCCGCCTGTTCAAAAAAGGAGAGAATTTTCAATCCAATGACCGGCAACACGCACGGCATAAAATTCAAGACGATACCGCCGAGAAAGGCGAAAACCAATGCCCACCAAAGGTCACTGACGTTGACGGTCTCTCGTGGGTCGAAGGCGGCAGGCGAAACATCTGCTGCTGTCTGCCGTCTGCCGTCTGCCGTCTGTCGGAACACGAACCGCTCGGCGATTGTTTCGGCTTGTTGGAGCAATGGTTGTACATCAAGATTCGGATCAAATTCGGCTTCAAACGGTATGGTCAGAGGAACACACATTCCCCCTTCGCCGGATTGGCAGACCAAGCCGTCGAATTTGCCTTTGATGGTGCTACTGGTCGATAATTTTTCTTGGAATGTGAGAATCCACGTCACGGAATTGTCATGTTCTTCGATGTCCACGTCGAAGAACGGTGCATCGGTAACAACACGCGGAGCGGTAGTAGGTCGGATTTCCTGTACCGTCAACTCCGGGAGTTCAAATTTGAACGTAGAGCGGGTCGTTCCCATTTCCGGTTGCGTGACAGAATAAAGGTGCCAATTCGGCATAATCTCGGCTTGAATAACGAGATACTCTTCGTTGAATCGGCATGTGAGGGTAACGTAATCTCTTGGTGCTTGGATGGTCGTTCCGAAATCGAAGTTTAGGTCGTACAAGCCGTCGATTGATTGTGCGGACAAAAATGGACTAAGTATCCAGTAGAAAGCGATCAGGAAAAGCGGTCGAGACATGGTACGGAAACAGGTTGCCGAAACGTGTGTAATCCTAGTCTTGGCATGTGGTTTTGTCAATCCTATGCCGTCTCTTGACAATAGAGCAGCAACGGCGATAATGGAGTAGTTGCCACGGAGCGGCGGAGGAGGGCAGAGGCACCGCTTTATGAGTCTTTCGTAACTCCTCAAAATCACATGCAAAATCTAGTACGACAGAACTATTTACAGGCGGAAGTCCATACGGCAACGCCACAAAAGGTGCGGTTGATGTTGATAGAAGCGGCAATTAAAAACATCCATCGTACCAAAAAGGCATGGGAAGAGGAACGATTTGAAGCCGGCTTCGAATCACTTTCGCTTGCACAAGATATTGTGGCAGAACTCTTGTCCTCACTCGATAAGGAAGGTAATCCCGAATTGGCAGGAAAAATTGCGTCCATTTACGTTTTTATTTTCCGTTGTCTTGCAGAGGCAGGCATGTCACACGACCAAAAAAAGATGGATGATGCTCTCCGAGTATTGAATTCGGAACGTGAAACTTGGCGGCAAGTGTGTGAAAAATTCGGTTCGAAAATGACAGACGAATCTTCTGGAGTGGGTTCATCGGCTCGCTTGGATTTATCTACCGATTCTTCGGCAAAGGTACTGGTATCTCCGTCGAAAACACCCTCTGGCATCTCGACAGCGAAGTTTGACCGTCCGAAGGAGTCGTCTGAGCCGCCGCCAAATACCGGTAGCAGCGTGAGTTGGGATGTATAACTGCAAGCAAAACGGCAACGTGACATGTTCAGTTTGTCTTGCGCCGTTGAAATT
>Ga0082212_10013648_pt1 | contig 10144 bp, 5 predicted proteins | sample TergutNt197P3_FD_71548 | JGI IMG/M metagenome (GOLD analysis project Ga0082212, IMG submission 71548) | Neocapritermes taracua P3 segment gut microbial communities from Petit-Saut dam, French Guiana - Nt197 P3 | ecosystem: Host-associated > Arthropoda: Insects > Digestive system > Gut ...
TAAGGAATGTCGAAAACGTCTTATCTTCGCCGTTTCCATTTTTATATGTTGTACTGACGGAAATAAGGTCATTGGTAATGTTGCCTATTATGAACTCACCTGCGTTAAACAACGGATAATCATCTAATGCGTTACCCCTTGTTCCATTCAAGTCAAGCACAACACGCTGACCAACAATATAGCTTGCTTTCGGCGTTTCGCCGCCGAATAGGGCTTCGATTTCCGCAAGCTCGGCGGGGTCTGTGATTTCCGTCCACCCCTCCGGCATTTCCTGTGTTTCAACCGTCGCGGCGGGTTGCGGAGCTTCGATTTCGCGTTCGTCCCAAGCCCTGCGGTAGATGTAGTCGAAAAGATTGTCCGCGATGTCCTCGTTTGAAAGGTAGTCGTGCATTTGCGGTTCTGATTCAAAACTCGCGATAACGCTGTCAAGCGCGCCGCCAAGCGTTCTGCGTAACGCGCCGCGTGATGTTGCGTTTGCGAGGACTTCGGCAAATTCGCCGTCATTCAAGACTTGCTCGTAGATTTCGGCGGCGATAGTGTCAAAGTCATACTGCGGCGTTTCGGGTTCTGCCGGGGGTTCTGCTTCCGGCTCAACGGTTTCAATCCCCGCGAGGTATTGTTCATTGCCGGTGTACATCGACAGCATCCACTCGAAGTTTTCTTTGCTTTCGGAGCGGAAAATCGGATAGAGCAGCGACGGGTCTTGAAGCTGAACTTCGCCGCCAAACTCGCTGATTCGCGTGATGATGTACGGCTTGCCGCCCTCCAAGTAAACCGTGTCGCCGGTCTTATATCGCGGCTCACCCGGTTCGGACGGATCTGCGTGAGTAGTTTCGGGGGCAGTTACAGCGGCGGCTTCGGGCGGGCTAATGGCGATTTCGCCGTCCGAGAGCATACGCTCGAAGTCATTTTTGCGGAAAGAGATATGGTCGAAGATGGGGTAAGCGGACGGCGTTCCGAGGTTCAGCACCTTAACATAGTCGGTGATTTGCTCGATTTTGTGCGATTTGCCGTTATACATGAACTTGTCGCCGAGGTTGTACGGGATTTGCTGTATTGGCGGCTTTGCGCTGTAAAGCGTAATATTGCGCTCACCGTTCGCGAGGACGCTTGATACGGCGGCATCATAGCCCGCTTCGTTGAGTTTCCGCAGATTGTCGCCGAGCGTATGCCGGGGAATACCCGTCATTGATACGGAATCGCGCTGTATCGGCGAGAGATTGAGAACCTCTGCGGACAACACAGCATCATCGGCAAACATTTCAAAGAAGTCACCAAGCTGCCACATGACGATTGCGCCGCCGTTTTCCTGTTTAATGCGTTCACATTCCTGTAAAAAATCGGGCTTCTTATCCTCAACCTGCGGCGGTTCGGGCGTGTCCGTAAACTTGCCGTCATTGACAAGCTCCGTAATACGTTTTACCGCCTGCGGCAATGGAATACCGAGCCGGTCGCCGTAAATATCGCGTACAAGGCTCACCGCTTCACGGGAGCGCGGATTGTCGGTAAACTGCGCTATTATCCGCGCCTTGTCCGCATCGGAAATATCCAACAGGAACGCGTCCACATCGTCAGCCAAAGAAAAAACCGGGGTTTTCACCTCGGCTTCTCGTTCTACTTGCTCAATTTTTTCCGTTTCCTGTCGGAGCGTTCGGTCTATCCGCTCGCGCTGTTCGTAAACGCTTGGCAAGACAGACAATTCGCCGAAGCCGAACAGGGACATTTGCTCTGTGCGCTGCGGCTCGCCGGTTTGAAAATCGCGTGACGATGGTTCGCGTAAATCCTCAACCATTTCACGGCGCGGTTTTTCGGGGGGCGCGATAATACGCGCCGCCGCCGTTTCGGGGTCGGGCAGATTCTCAATGCCCGGAAACAGCGTGTACGTTCCGTCGCGGTATGATGATAAGGCTTCAACGCCCTCTTTGCGCGTAGAATAATATCGGTCGTCGGTTGAGGTGTTCTCAAAAATGTACTGCATTTGCGTGAGAACGGAGTCAACGCGCTCCGGGTTGTCGAGAAAATCGCGGATAGCCTGCCACTCCGCTTCATGCGGGTAAGTGAAGTCAAGCAATCGCTCCATATCTTCACGGCTTGTATTCGAGTAGTTTTGCCATGTTTTAGAATGGAACGGACGCTCATATTCATCGGGCAGGTTGTGGTAAAAGTTATCGACGCGCCGTACAAGTTCAAGCCGCTCATAATTCGGTAAGCGGTCGAGTTCGGTACGGGTCATGTAACGCCCGTCAGCGATAAGCTGTTCGGTGCGTTTAATGACGGCGTTCCATTTCAGATTGACCTCGGCGGCGGGATTACCTATATCACCGCGTTGTAAATTAAGCCCCTTGCCGGGTTCCGCGTTGTGCCAACCGTCCGTTTGACCCCATGTGCCGCCGCCGTGACCGTATGAGCGTTTGATAAATTCGAGTTTTTCCTTGTCGTCGTGGTCGCCGAGGAAGAATGAGAGAACGCGAAACTTGCTCTCGGTGTAATTACTGCCGCGTGTTAAGAGCGCGTCGATTTCGTCCTGTGTGATGAAGTAGGAAAAGTTTTTTACAGGCTCAAAACCATCATTGGGGAGTATGACGGGCGGGCGCATGGCGTCGTTCATATCTTCAAGCAAGCCAAATGGGTTGTTCCATGAGCGGTTTTTTTCGGTGTCGTAGCTCCACTCATTCACATCAGCTTCCAAGCGTTCAAGAACCGCTTGACGCGCATCATCATCTTCGAGCAATGCTTTTATGACCGCCACATCGCCGGGATGTCCGCCGCTTTCCCCGCGATAATCGTCAGGTACTCCGTCCATATCATCGCGGTAGAACGACCAAATGCCATTGGCAAGCTCGCGCCGCTCGTTGTCGAGGGCGTTGTCAAAAACGGCGCGTGAAACGTACTGCCCATCGCGCATGAGTTCGTCTACGCGAGCGGCGGCATCCTCCCACGGGATTGTTACCCTGTGTATATTGTTTTTCGCCGTTGTTCCTATCGAAAGGGTGATACCCTCCACGTCATACCACGCGCAAACGCGGTGATTGCCGAAGTCAAAGCCTTTGCCGCTCTCGGAATAATCGCGGTTGTTTCGCCCCGACATAAATTCACGTTTGAGAAACCGTGTGTTGTCCTCCAAGCCAAAGTCCTTTGTGAAATGCGCCGCAATCCGTAGGGTACTGCGGGAATTAAAGGGCATATTGGACAGCTTGTAATTATAGAAGTTACCGCCGTCCCGTAAAATGGAATCAACCTCGGCGAGTGATACCGCCGAGGTTGATAAGATTGTTTCTATGGAGCTTTTCCCAACTTGGGAAAAGGTTTGCGGCGGGGAATCGCTTGAATGTAAAACGCCGCCCTCGTCGGGCGGCGTTTCGGTGTCCTCTATGCGTAAATCAGTTCGTGGAGTACCATTTCTTCCGCTTGCGCTTTCAGCGCGTTCATCGCCGCCGTCCAGTTCATCGGGTCGTTCGCTTTGTCGGGCAGGCTGTTCCTCGCCGTCAGAGCGTTCATCACTTGCGTCAGCCGCGCCGCCGCCGCTTCGTCCACTTCCCGCAGGTGCGGGAACAGGCTCTCCGTGAGCAACAGTCGGCTGTACGTTATCTGCCTGTGTTCTTTGAGGAACGCTTTCCTCATTCTCGCGTACCTGCCGAGCGGTTCTGTCAGTTCCCTCGGCGGCTCGTTCAGCTTCAGGTCGGGCAGCAGATAATCCCCGACTTGTGTGTAGGTTAGGGCTTCGTTCATGGTTGTTTTCGCTCCTTTCGGCGTTTTTAACGCGCTCATATTTCCGTATAGTGATTTCAATATCCCGCAAAACCTGTTCCGAGAGGTTGCTCGATGCCACACCGAGAGCGTTCGCCATATCCGGCGTATTGAAGTCGATAACAGCCCCGAAATCTTCTTCGCTGAAATATTCGGAGGGGTCAAGCCCGCAACGCGCCATAACGGTGTACGCGACGCTGTTGGCGAGGGTTTCCTCGAACACGGCGCGGAGCGCGGTGTCATCGGCATCCTCAATCGCCGTTCCCGCGAAGTCATAATGCGTAGGCGGTTCAAGCGTACTGTTTTCGGAGCGGAACACTATCTCACGGTGGTTATCATCATAATATTCCCGCGCAAGCTGACCCGCAATGTTGCGGAACGCATCGGCGAGTGTGCCGTCCGTGTCAATGTCCTCGTAATTCTTCGCGAGTTCGGCGATTACGGGCGTTTTATGTTCCTGCCGCATTTCCCAAATCTGAACGGGACGGGCGCGGTACAGCGACGGCTCGGTGTCGTTTACGTCAAAGACGTATTTCAAACGCGGGTAACTGCCGCTATCGTCAATGAGCGCGATGCCCTTCGAGCCGCGCCGTACCCATCTGTTAAACTGCTCGTTCCATAATTCCAGTTCGGCACAGGCAACCGCGTCGGGACGCTGCGCGTAAATCATTAACTGGTCTTGAAACGGGTATTTGTACAGCCGCGCCGCCGTGTCAAGAAACTGCGTCCAGTTCCCGCGCCTTGCGGTCAAGCCGTCAAGCGACCGCTCGGCGAGAGCAGAGTAATATTGTAGTTTTGTTGATGCCATGTGCCTTACACCTCCTGTTCTTCGTAATCTTCAAATTCGGGGTAGAAATCGAGCGCGTCAAACTCCGCGTCGGTCATATTGCATAGCCCATCGAGTACGGTTTGCGCCAAATCGGTCATGTCCGGGTCGTCAAAGCTCGGCAGAGCCGCTTCGAGTTCGGCGATAAGCATATCGCGCCTGCTATGGTTGAAAACGCATATTAAGTTGGTTTCCTCAACGGTAAATTGCTCAAACATCGTCATGCCCCCTTGTATCTTTTTTATTGGCGACAGCCGCCGACTGCCTGTTCTTCTCTACTTCCTGCTTGGCTTCGTCAAGCCTTGCCAGTAACGACGGCTTACCCTTTGACACGGGCGGTCTGCGCTCCGCGTTTACCGCTTTCGATAAGTCCGTTATAGAAATGACTTTACCCGCTTTAACGTCCGCTTCCAGTCCGGCAACGGTTGGCGCGGGTTTCTCCGGCGTGTTCATTTGCTCGCGCTTCGTTTCTTCGCCGAGAAATGCGTCAAGCTCCTTGAATCCCGCGCTGTCAACGTAAAACGCGGATATATCGCCGTTACAGCGCAAGACAATCACGTCGCTGACCGATACGGAACGCGCCGCGTAATCTGTGGGCAGATTTGTGTTGAAGTCTTGATAAATCTTGTTCAAAGCGGGGTAGCGGTCGGATAAAAACTCAATCCGCTCCGAAAACGGGGCGGTGTAGACGAGTTCATAGTTAGCGCGTTCAACGGGCAGACCGAGGGCTTCCAGTTCGCGCATCGGCACGAAGCGGAAGTCCCGCGCATCGCCAAGGTCGTCGCGTACTTGGTAAATCCCAAACTTATTTTCACGGTGATATTGATTATCCCCGTACAGCAAGTCCGCTTCGCGTTTGCCCTCCGCGTTTACCGCGTCCGCCACACGTTTCGCATATATGGGTGTGCGCTCCCAATCCTCGCGCTCGATACCGAAAATGCCGTCATGACGCTCAATGTCCTCGCGGTTATCAGCCATCGCTTCGGTGTTATCGGGGTAGAGCAGATAGACGGTATTGTTTGAATCGAACAGTTCCAACGCCCAACTTTCGGTGAGCGGCAGCATTTCTTCATACTCATAGCCGTACTCTTTCATTTGCCGTATATTCACGGTCGGGTCGGGCAGCTTCGCATCGTGCGCGATTGTCGTTTCCGGCAATACCCGTTTTACCGTTTCATTGACGATTGCGGGCGCGGCTGCGCCGTCTATACGCGGCGGCACGTTCTCAGGCGCGGGCGCAAAATCCATCGCCCGCGTGTTAGGCGACTTCGCCACAGCGTCGATACGCTCTTTGACTTCATGCGGCATATCTTTGTCGTAAAAATCCACAGTACGGTCGGTGTTGATATGCGCCACGGTTTTATAATCGTTTTCGGCGTTCATTTCCGCTTTATTCCATACGGTGATGCCGTTACCGAGAAAACCGTAGCCGAGGTCGTATTCCTTTTCCGACTCCGGTTCCGGCATATTCATGTTGCCGTCCGCGTCGAACGTGACCTCCACATCGTTATCCTCACCGAGAACGAGATGTGCCTTGACGGGCATATAACCCTGCTCGGCGATATTGTCGACCCAATTAGACGCGAAATCGTTGAGTTCCGATTCCAAGCTCTTGTGGGTACGTTCGTTGCCGTTCCCGTCCACGCTTCTGCCGATGCCTTTATCGTCCATAAACTGATAAAGCGACGGTATGCTCTGTTGAAACATACACGCTTCCATTGTTTTGCCGATGTTGTTGAACCGAAACTCCATCATTGGGTCGTAGCATAAATCGCCGTTCTGCGTATAAGTGTGCATGACCGATATGCGGTCGCCGAAAACGTATTCAAGAGAAAGCGGCTCAAACCCATCGGATTCAAGCCGCATATAGCTGTATTTACCGCTCGCGAAGTCGGGAAACAATTCCGCGAATTTTTCATATAGATTGTTGTCCACCGGGTTTTTCACCTCCGTTTTTTCGGCGGGTTTATCCGCGCTTGGGTTTCCTCGCATCTGTTCAATCGGCGTCCGCTTGATTGCCGCGCTGAGATTATGCAGGCAGTCCATAAACGCTTCCGAAGCCTTGCCGCCTTTATGTGTAAAGAATGAGTAATTTTCGCCTTTGATTGCCGCGAGCCGGTTGTTGACCCATCCCTGTGTGCGGAGCGGAATATCAATGCCGTACAGCTTGAACAGTTCCAATACGGGATTTTTACCGCCATGCGCGCCCGCGTCGTAGCCGACTTTGATGTCGCCGCCGTTTTCAATCGTTTTTGCGATTTCGTCCACGCGGGCGTTCAGAATGTCGCTTTTTTCTTTTGCGAGCCGTTTATCGCTCTCGATTTGCCGCTCCCGCTCGGCTTGGCGTTCTGCTTCCCGCAATGCGCGGACGGGTACGTTATGCGCTTCGCACTCGTCCAAACGGTTCACTACCGCCGCGTGTTGGTACATCGCCCATTTTGCCGGGTCTGCCATGTTGCGCTCGAAACGCTCGGCGATCTGCGGGAGTACCTCGTCAAGCTCCGCTTCGGTCGGGCGGTGGTTCTCCCATTTCTTCGTTTCATCGTTCCATTCGTCGCGAAAATACCCCGATGTGAGGTCAATGCGCCCGCTTGCCGTGAGGAAGTAAAATGCCGTGCGTTCGCCCTCGCTCTTGCTGAATAGCTGATATTTGCCTGCCGGTTCCTCGACGCCCACAAAGATTTTCTTCCCCTCGCGGTTGAAATTGCCGTCGTTGAACACAGGCGTCATTAAAACGACGCTTCCGACGCGCCGGGAGTCGCTGACTTCCGCGTTCCGCGCGTATTCCGCTATGATGGCGGGTACGGCGGGCTTGATTTGCTCAGCCGCCTGCTCATGGGGGAAATAGGAGTAGTATTTTTCAATCAACTCACCGACAGGCGTAAGGCGCATATTCAATTCGTTTTCCAAAATCTGTGTTCCCGTAATAGCGGGGTCAAGTCTTTTCTGCTCCGCAAGTATCGCCTGTATCATGTCGTTGTTGCTCGACATACCGGCAGGGACTTCCAACGGTTTCGCGGGTTCGGCGTATATCTGATTTGCCGATAAGCCGGGTGATATTGCCGCAGGCTCAATGACTGTCGCCGTATCAATGACTTGCTGCTCCGATGCCGGGACGACAACGCTTAAATCAATGCCGCGTTCTTTGGCAAGGGCGCGGTACTGGCCGTCCACGCCGTCTATCAGTTCGGCGGCGGCTTTGCGTATGGTATCAAGAGAAGCGTTTAATTCTTTGAGTTCGCGCCCTTTGCTCCATTCGGCGACGTAACCGAAAGTGTTTGCGCCGGTTTCGATGCCGTAATACTGGCAGACGGCAAAAGACACGCTCTCGGCTTCGACTTCTTCGGTGCGGCGGTCTTTCTGCTTTTCGCCGCTGTCCTTGATAACCTGTAAATCGTGCAGTTTGGCGTGGGTGATCTCGTGAATAACCGCCGAAACCGTCTGTACCTCGCTCATGCCGTTGCGAATTGAAATCCTGTCGCCGAAATGACAAGTCCCGTCCGTATCTTCGGGCATATCCTCAAAGCTGATGGGGAGCGGCGACACGGCGCGGAGCGCGTCCATGAACAACTCATACCGAGCCACATCGCCCGCGATGTCCTCCGCAAGCGTCGGCAGAGGTTCGCCGTCCGTCTGTGCGATGTCGAACACCGACACGGTTTTGAACCGCGCTGACTGCACTTTGATATATTCCTCCATCACGGGCAGACCGTCATCGCCGAGTATCGGCTGTTTCGTCACAGGGTCGAGTTTTTCAAGTTCCTCTTTTACCGTGAACGGCATGGGCGCGAAGATTTTGATGCCCTTTTCGCCTTTGTTGACCTGCCTGTTAAACTTGTTTTTCCATGCGTTATAACCGGCTACTCTTGTCGCGCTTGGCATTTGAAGGTGTATTAGAAGCGTGTTGCGGGTCGAGTAACGGTGGAAGCGCGACATTGTTTGCAGGTACGCGGCGTATTTATCGCTCTCAAACAGTTCTTTTACGCCGTTTTCGAGCCTGTCGGTTATTTCCTTAACAGCCGATATATCAGCCATATCCTATTCCACCTCCGCTTCTCCGCGTTTTTTGGTATGGGGAGCGTCTTTGCGTTCCGCGTTACGCGCCTCCGCTTCCGCTTTGGCGTCGTCGAGCCTGCCCATGAGCGAGGGCTTTTTATCGGGCGATTGTGGTTTCTGCGCCAACCTCTCGGCTTGGGCGAGTTTCTGCTTTGCCCAATGCGGCAGCTTGTCGGGGTTCGCGATGCCCTCAATTTCTTCCCGGTAGTACACCACCGTTTTATCGCTCGCCAGTTCCTTGCAAAAAATAGACCGCCCTTTCGCGTTCGGTTTCGCGCCGTTGCCGTGGGTGCATTTGACGATTTGGCTCTCGGCATCGCGGTATTCCGGCATGAGCGCGTCCGCTTTAACGACCAAAACATGACCTGTAAAGTCCGCGCCTTTGGTGTTGTTAATACAATGCTCCGAAGTCAAAGTGATTTTGTCGTCCCAATCTTGCAAGCGGTCGTTGACTTCGTTCTCGATGTACTCGATTGCCTTTTGCGCCACGTCCTCGCTATATGACCATCCTTCATTCGTTGTCGTTAAATCAACAAGACACATCTCGGCAAGCGCGGCAAGTGGGCGTTCGAGCGTGGTTAGGTAATCGGTGGCCTTAGATGAAAAATAACTCACGTTATCTTGAAAGAAGCAAGTGAGCGCGTGTATGCTGTCGCTGTCCTTACCGGAACTTCTCGCGATGTAATATTCGCTGCGAACCCTGTCATAAAGAACGGTATCGTACACGGACGGGAAACTCGCGTTTGAGAAATCCTTGCCCGTGTAGAATACTGCAAGAGGGTCTTGCGCCAATGCGTCCTCGACCCAAGCGAACCTTTCGCCGTATTGATTCTGCGTATGGTCGCAATGCCAGCCGCCGTTACTGTCGCGGTAAACAAGAAACGGCTCCGTCGAGCCGTCGTTCACGTCTTTCATCACCTTATTGATAGCGGAATTGAAATCCACGACTAACCCCTCCCTCGTTCCTGCGGCTCGTGACCGTCCACCGGGACGGCATTGCGTTCCGCTTCTGTTTTGCATTGTTCCAACTGTTCAAGCAGGGATTTTTTCTTTTCCGTATCATCTTTCGGGTCGTTGTTGCCGATAATGCCGTCGATGTTATTGTAATTACCCTCGGCACTCATTTCAGCGGCGGCAAGATGATTGCGGATAGAAAAATCGCGCCCCTGCCGTTGGCGCGTGTATTCATTCGGCATGATGTTTCCCCCTTTTGTGCTTTATTGGCACGAAATAGCCGGAGGGCGTAAAAATGCCGCCCTCGGCTTCGGCGAGCCTGCGCCCGTATTCAGCGCGGTCTACGGGGCGTTTGGGCGGCACGATGGCGGTGTGCGGCGAGCCGAGGACGGCGACGCCCAAGTCCTCCGCATTCCGTATTCCGGGGAACCGTTTGTATTGTTGATTGCAGTTCACTTTTTCGTCCTCCCCGTATCAAAATCCAGTTTGAAATTGACGAACCCGTCGCCGGTATCGTCGAGAATGACCGTGGCGTCGTACTTTTTGCCGGTCTTTTCGGAG
>Ga0082212_10013649_pt1 | contig 10144 bp, 7 predicted proteins | sample TergutNt197P3_FD_71548 | JGI IMG/M metagenome (GOLD analysis project Ga0082212, IMG submission 71548) | Neocapritermes taracua P3 segment gut microbial communities from Petit-Saut dam, French Guiana - Nt197 P3 | ecosystem: Host-associated > Arthropoda: Insects > Digestive system > Gut ...
AATCCGTAAATGGGCCAGCACCGCACCGCCCCTCTGGGCCATGCCGTGAACCTCGGACTGACGCACATTAAGCCCCTCGTTTACCGCCGCCCGGGCGATAACGGCTGCGACGGACAGCACCCCCTGGCCGCCGACACCTGCAAGAATCACATCACACTTCATATTTTTCTATTTTTCCATTTTTGAGAGGGAGTATCAAGCCTTGAAACACTAGCCACTATCCACTATCCGCTATAATATACCTGTATGGCTATCGTATCATTGGTACTGAGAATGACGGGCAGTCTCTGCCTGTTCCTTCTGGGAATGAAAATGATGAGCGACGGAATTCAGCAAAGCGCCGGCGACAAGCTGAGAAAAACGCTGAATTTTATGACAGGCAACCGCTTTATCGGTGTTTTAACAGGTTTGACCGTTACCGGCATTATTCAGTCTTCGCTGGCTGTTACCGTTATGGCGGTTTCTTTTGTTAATGCCGGGCTCTTAACCCTTACCCAGTCAATCGGGGTGATCATGGGGGCGAATATCGGTACAACCGTAACCGCGTGGATCGTATCCCTGGTGGGGTTTTCCTTAAATATTTCCAGTTTGGCGCTTCCGGCGGTGGGTATCGGGTTTATCTGCAGTGTTATTAAATGGAAGTATAAAAATCCGGGGCTGATAATGCTGGGGTTCGGTCTGTTGTTTTTGGGTCTCCACTACCTTACCCAGGAAATGAACTCAATCGGCAAGATGATCGATTTTACCGCCATTTCCGCGTTTAGGGATACTGGTTTTGTAGGAATTCTGATTGGCGCGGGAGCGGGAATGGTGATGACTTATATCATCCATTCGTCCAGTGCGTCGACAGCCATGATCCTGACGATGGCATTCAGCAATGTAGTAACTTATGAAATGGCCGCCGCGATGATACTCGGTGCCAATATCGGAACCACGATTGACGCGATACTTGCCGGTATTGGCGCCAAAACCGCTGCAAAACGCGCCGCACTTGTCCATGTGCTGTTCAATATTATCGGAACCTGCTGGGCGCTGCCCATGATAAAACCGCTGTTGGCCCTGGTCGATTTTATTGTTCCGGGGAATCCCCTTGCAAACAGCGCTTCCATTACCACTCACTTGGCCATGTTTCATACTGTTTTTAATACACTTAACACGCTTTTTTTTCTGCCCTTTGTTAATCCTTTTGCCAAATTGGTTTCGCTTATCATCCGTGAGGATAAATCAAAAGATACTGACGGACATTACAAACTTGCGTATATTTCCGCAATTACTACCGACGCACCCGAGCTGAATATCCTCCGTGCGGAAAGAGAAGTCCGGGATATGGCGGGCATTGTCTCGTCCATGTATTCCCGCTTTACCCAGGTTTTACACGGTTTGCGCGAACTTGGCAGCGACAACGCGGAAAATACCGCCGAACTCTGCAAGGATCTGCATCAAAAAGAAGAGTACATTGATGAAATGAGGGAAGCGCTCAGCGGTTTTGTGACCGAATGTTCCCATATGCGGCTCAACACCCAATCCGAGATCCGTGTTACGTACCTTTTAAGGGAGATCAGACTCCTTGAAGAAATGAGCGACGAATGTTACAGCATCAGCCGGCTTTTGGAAAAAAGCGTGCAGGGGAACAATGGTTTTGCCGACAAGGAAATGGATGACCTAATTCCCTACGTCGCCCTGGTTGAAGAATTCATCGGCCTTTTACAGGAACATCTGAGACATCACCCGATTGCGGAGCAGACCGCCCGTGTCATGGAACTTGAGGACCGTATCGACAAAGATCGTAAAAAACTACAAAAGTTAAGCCGCAAACGTATGGAAGCGGGCAAGGACGTAAAAACCGAACTGCTCTTTAGCGATCTTGTCCGCCGTATCGAAAAACTCGGCGACTACTGTTTTGAAATTTCGGAACCGTACAAGAGATTCGTGAACTAGTTTTTAACAGAATACATAAAATCCTTCTAATCTACCTAGAATCTTTTTGCCATGTCATTACTTCTCAATATATTAATAACAGGAGAAAATATGACTATTAAAAAAGCTTCCCTGTTTATTAACATCCTTGCAGTTTGCTTTGTTGCATTGGCGGCGGTTTTGCTTTTCTATTTAAGACATAAAATAGACGAAGTTGACAAGGCTACAACCGACCGTTTGTACAGCATTCTTTTGGTGGAAGAGCTTCGACTCAGTTCGCAGGAACTGACACGGCAGGTACGGAATTACGCTGTTACTGGTGTGGCGGAGGCGGAGGATGCTTACAATAAAGTTCTGGCAGTGCGCGGCGGGCAGGAACCGAGGCTGGTGAATAAATTGGTTGCCCCAGGTGAAAAAAAGGTCTTGCTGGATCTGTTAAAAGAACACGGTATTACCGATGACGAATTCGCGCTTGTGGAAAAAGCCAACGCACTTTCAGACGATCTTGTTGCCCTGGAAGTAAAAGCAATGAACGCCGTCAAAGGGATATTTAAGGACGGGCACGGGCAGTACACCGTCCCGGGGGAGCCGGACAGGGAATTGGCAATAAGCCTTGTCTTTGGCGGCGATTATGAAAATGAAGTTGACAAGATCATGAAACCTATGATCGAATTTGAGGAAAAGGTTTTCGCAAGGACTAACAGAACCCTGGAAGTAGCTGCAAAAGAAGAAGATACCGCCGAATTAATTTCCTTCACCGCCCTGGCGGTGGTTCTCATCTTCGCCGTATTCAACCTGATGTTTAACTTGATCTTCATTGTGCGTCCCCTCCATGCCGTTACCAAAACGCTGAAAACGGTAGCGGTTAACGGTAAAACATATCTGGATAAACGTATAACGATCAGTCATAAAAACGAAATCGGCGGTTTGGCTAATTTTTTTAATTTAACTTTTGAAAATATCGGCAATCTTATCGGTGTAATAAAAAACAAGGCAGATGCCCTTACCCATATCGGAGTCAGCCTTTCTTCCAATATGAACGAAACTGCGGCGGCGATACATCAAATTTCATCGAATATTGACAGTATTAAAAATCTGGCGGCCAGGCAGGAAGATCGGACAAGCGGGGCGGATACGGCGGCGGAGCTTATTAAAAAATCCATTGACGACCTGAACGTGTTAATAGAGAAACAATCTGAAAGTGTAAACAGATCGTCATCCGCCGTTGAGGAAATGACGGCTAATATCAAATCGGTATCGCAGTCCCTGCTTGAAAACAGCAAAAATGTCAGCGTTCTTGCGGAAGCATCGGAAAACGGCAGAACCGGGCTTCGGATCGTCGTGCAGGATATACAGGAGATTGCCCGGGAATCCGAAGGGCTTTTGGAAATAAACGCTGTGATGCAGAATATCGCCAGCCAGACAAATCTGCTTTCAATGAACGCCGCAATCGAGGCGGCGCATGCCGGAGAGGCGGGGAAAGGTTTTGCCGTAGTTGCTGACGAAATCCGCAAACTCGCCGAATTGTCCGGAAAACAGTCAAAAACAACTTCAACAATGCTAAAGAAAATAAAAATATCAATTGACGGCATTACCAAATCTTCAGATGATGTGCTTGCCCGTTTCCAGGCCATAGATTCCGGTGTAAAAACTGTTACCGAACATGAGCAAAATATCCGGGGTGCAATGGAAGACCAGGAGGCCGGCGGGAAACTGATACTTGAATCAATAGATCAGTTAAATGAAATAACCGCTTCGGTTAGGAAGGGTTCCGAAGAAATGTCATTGGCGGGCACTGCTCTAATCAAGGAAACCGGCGAGCTTCGGCAGATAAGCAGGGAAACGGCAAGAGGTATGCATGAAATGGCAAGCGGCGTTAACCAGATTAATATAGCAATACACGAGGTTAACAACATCAGCACTGAAAATAAAACAAACATCAACGACCTTGAACAGGAGATGGAAAAATTTGGTGTTTCGGCGTAGAGTTTAAAATGTGCCTGACACTCTGGTGTTGAATTCTTTAACGCCGCTTCTTCTTTGCCGCCTCCAGACATTCCCTTTTGAATATCACCACGGAAAGGCCGCAGTGTTCAATTTCGGTTTTCAGCCGTGCGGTGTTTTCTTCGGCTAACTGTTTTTTCGCTTCCAGTTCAAGCAGATGTTCGGGCCGGACACCGCAGCCGAGGATCAGGGGACGGAGGTTTTCCGAAGGGATCATCGTGGGCTGGCAGCCGGTCATGGCGACAACGGCGTTGTCTAAAATGATCAGGGTCATGGGGGTGTCGTTCGCCGCCGCGTCAATGAGGCCGGTTATTCCCGAATGAATGAAGGTTGAATCGCCGATAACGGCGATGCTGTGTTTTAACCCCGCCTCGGATGCACCCTTTGCCATGCCTACCGAAGCGCCCATGCAGACGATGCTTTCCGGTACTTCCAACGGCGGCGCGGCGCCTAACGAGTAACAGCCTATATCGGAATTGATCCCAACGTCGGGGTGGCCCGGTCGGGGATCAATTGCCGCCACCGCAGCCTTGATTGCGTTGTAACTGTCGGCATGGGGGCAGCCTTTGCAGAGCTGGGGCGGGCGGGGTGGCAGGGCAAGGGATACTGAAACATTTGCGACGGGCCGGGGTGGCAGGCCGAGTGCGGCCCGCACGTTGTCGGGGTCCAGCTCTCCGGTACGGGGAACCGGGCCGGGGGTGCTTTCACCGGCATTGCCGAAACCACCAAGTTTTCCGGCAATGGTAACTGTCTCTTTGGAAGCCGGAGTTTGGGATAAAATCCCCCGGAGTTTTTTTTCGATTAACGGCTGTCCTTCTTCGATTATCAATACCTTTTCCGATGCGGCGCAAAGGGTACGGATGGCCTCTTCCGGCAGAGGGTACGCGCCGATGTGCAGCCGGGCCGGGGCCCCGCCGCGCATGGCGGCAAAATCATCGAGGTTTTCTTCGTAGTAATTACCGCCAAGTCCCGCTGTTATTACGGCAATATCGTATTTACTTTTTTTTTCAGGCATCTCAAGTTTGTTTGCCGGATGGGCGGCGGCCCATACCTGAATATCGTTTTGTTTTTCAATTAACGCTGAATAATTTTTCCGGGCAAAGGCGGGAAGCAACATCCAGAGGTTCTTTTCCGTTGTTTTGGAAACGGGCTTTTGTTCAATTCCGTTTTCTGGTGTAATGGCGGCCCTGGCGTGGGAAAGCCGGGTACTCAGGCGGAGCATTACGGGAACCTGAAACCGCTCCGATACGTCAAAAGCCTCGCGGGTCATTTTGTAGGCTTCCTGTTGATTGCGCGGTTCAAGGCAGGGAACCATTGCGAATGTGGCGTAGAAACGGGAGTCCTGTTCGTTTTGGGAACTGTGCATCCCGGGATCGTCGGCAACAGCGACAACCAAACCGCCCTTAATACCGAGAAGCGCGGCGTTGATAAACGGATCGGCGGCGATGTTCAGCCCGACATGCTTCATTGTTACAATACTCCGCCTGCCGACAAAGGAAACACCCAGAGCCGCCTCCAGTGCGGTTTTTTCGTTTGAACACCAACGGGCAACAGGGCCGTTGTTTTTTTCGTGTTCATCGATTAAATATTCGAGTATCTCCGTTGAAGGTGTACCGGGATAGCCGTATGCCGCGCTGATGCCGGCATGGATTGCCCCTAACGCAACCGCCTCATCGCCTAATAAAGCCAACTGTTCTTCGCTCATTCCTAATTCCTAATTTTTTTTATATGTTATCGAACGCTTTGTCCAAGATTTCTTTTTCCGGCGGAGTTGTAAACATGGAAACCGCAGTCACCACGATAAAAGGAACGATGATGGCAATGCTTGCAGCTAACGGCGAGTTGTACCCAAACCTTCCACCGGCTTTTGAAAAAATAAAGAACAGGGCGGTCATGGTTACCACTCCGGCGATCATCCCCGCATAGGCACCCGTTTTGGTTACCTTTTTGCTGTACAGGCCCAGAATATACGGGGCCGCAAACGCGCCCGAAACAACGCCCCAGCTTAAAGACATAAGGTACACGATGATGCTTATCTGGAAACGGGAAATAAAATAGGAAATTATGATAAATACCCCCGAGAGAACCCTCATCATCGCCACCGAACTTTCTTTTTTGGAAGCCTTGTCCAATTTAGCAGAAGGATACAGATCAATGGCAATTGCAGATGATGAAACAAGCACCAGCGACGAAAGGGTGGACATTGAAGCTGAAAGCACCAGTAATAGTATTAATGCCATTAACACCGGCGGCAGTTGGTTCACCAGCAGGGTTGGAATGATACGATCGTAATCGATCTTTCCCGCAGTGAAAATTATTTCTTTTAATTCGTTAATATTTTCAACAAACACGTGGACTGCCGAACCTGTAAAATAAGCGGTAAAACCGATCATCAGGGCAAAAACGGTGGTAACAAGTGTGGCCTTGGGAATAACCGCTTCGTTTTTAATCGCGTAGAATTTCTGGGTCATCTGGGGAAGGCCCCATGTTCCGAAACTCGTCATAAACACAAGGCTTGCGATTGTTAAAACCGAAGGCCGGGCGGCCTGCGGGATATGGGCGGCGTAATTTTCGCGAATACTACTGATGATGCCGAAGACACCGCCTTCGGGTGTGGTTAAAACAAAAATCATAACCGCCGCCCCGACAAACATTATCATCGCCTGGATAAAGTCGGTAACGGCGATGGCAAAATAGCCGCCGAGGATCAGGTAAACCCCGGTAAAGGCGATCATAATTAACAGGGCGAAGTCGTAGGGAATGCCGAAAACTTTTTCAAACAGATGCCCCAGCCCTTTGAAAACGCTTGCAGAATAGGGCAGCAGGAAAAAGAAAATAATCGAAGCGGCAATGGGTTTGAGGTGCTTCGCTCCGTAACGTTCCTGGAGGAATTCCGGCATGGTCATGGAGTCGAGGTTCTGGGTCATGCGCCGGGTACGCCGCGCCAACACCAGCCAGGCCAGGCCGGCACCGATTAAGCCGTTTCCCAGGGCGATCCACAGGGCGTTTAAGCCGAACTGCCAGCCCTGGGTGCCGGCAAAACCGATAAAGATAACCGCCGAAAAATACGTGGTTCCGTAGGCCGCCGCCGAGACCCACGGTCCCAACGTCCTGCCGCCCAGAAAAAAATCTCCCAGGGTTTTGGTTTTCCGCATCCCCCATATACCGATGCCTACCATCAAAGTCAGAAAGAGCGCCAAAAATACGATGCCGATGATGTTCATAATGTTTCCTTGTTTTACCGAAGATGGTTTACAGTATACCGATTTTAAACGGTGACTGTCACCGGTAAAATTTCATTCCAAACCGTATCGAGGATGGGATAAAGTTTTGGTTCGTCTGAGTTGACAGCAATTACAGCATCCTGCCCGGGAAGAACGATGATGAACTGGCCCTCTTTACCTTCCGCCCGATAGGTGCCGTGACGGCCCGGCCAAAAAAAATAGCCGTAACTGAGACAATCCGGTTTGCGTAACCCGGTGCTTACCTGGGGCCGGACCGCATTGTCGATCCAGACGGCGGATACAAGCTGCTTCCCCTTCCATTCGCCCCTCTGCAAAAGGAATTGACCGAAACGGGCCAACTCGGATGTTGTCAACATAAGGCCCGTACCGCCAATGGTGTGACCGTCGGGGCTTTCCGCCCATTCCGGATCGGGTATTTCTAAAGGGCCGAACAGCGTGTCGATGAGGAAATCCCTCACATTGATCCCCATTGTGCGGGTGAAAACCGCCGAGGCAAGGAGAGCGGAGCCGTTATCGTAAACAAAACGTTCCCCGGGCCGGTATTTTAACGGTTGGGCAAGAGCTTCGGCGACAGTGGCGGGACGGGATAATTCGCCGTGGCCACGGGTCATTGTCAGAAGGTGTTCGATGGTGAGGGCGGAAAGCGGCTTTTCCGGGTTGCAGATATGTTCCGGAAAAACTTCGGCAACGCGGCTACCAAGCGAAAGTTTGCCGTCATTAACAGCCATTCCGATTGCGACTGATACGAAACTTTTGCTTACCGAAAAAGAGTTTCTTCTGATTTCGGGGACCCACCGGTGTTCCCCGATCTTTTTCCCGTGTCGTAATACGATAATCCCTTCACAATTCAAGTTTTGTTTTTCAATTGATTTGACAAAATAATTAATGTTCATATTTTGTTTTGAGAAGATATGAAAAAACCGCAAATACTCCAATCGGGCAACCCGGATTTGAACCGGGGACCCCAAGTCCCCCAGACTTGTACGCTAAACCAACTGCGCTATTGCCCGATAAGGGCATCTGCGGCTTTTCACTGTGAAAACCTAGCACAATAGGCATTAACTGTCAATATGATATACTCATTTAATGATGGAAATGGATTATGAAGTAAGAATTGAAAGCATTGCCGCTGGCGGGGCCGGAGTTGGCCGTATTGAGGGTAAAACTGTCTTTGTTGACGGATGCGTTGCGGGCGAAACGGTCATTTGCCGTATCGTTGAGGATCGCCGTTCCTGGTCACGGGCGAAATTGCTGGAAATAAAGGAAGCCTCACCCGACCGCACACGGCCTGCCTGTACATATTACGGGCTATGCGGTGGTTGCAACATGCAGCACCTGAGTTACCCCGCTCAACTTGCAGCGAAAACCGCAATATTAAAAGATGCGTTTTTCCGCATCGGGGGCATTAACCCTCCTGAGCCTAAGGTTTTCCCGTCAAGCCCGTGGGAATACAGGAACCGTATGCAATTCCACTGTATTAAACAGTCTCACGATCCGCAATTCGGTCTAAAGGCAAAGAAAAGCGATGAAATTGTTCCTGTTTCAGATTGTCCGATAGCGGATCCCGGGATTCGCAGGTTTTTAAAGGGGGAAGCTGAACAACCGTTTCATCCGCCTCCGGGAAAAGACCGTTTTACCGTGTATGCCCGGGATGGTGTTTTTCTCGGTGAAGGCGGGATACAACGGGGAAAAACACGGATATTGGACAGGGAGCTTGTTGTGGATACAGGTGTGTTTTTCCAGAGCAACGGCATGATGCTCGAAAAACTTCTCACGGATCTGCGGGGTATTGCCGCCGGAACAGGCGGTATGGTCCGAAACCTCCCCATGGCGGACCTTTACTGCGGTATGGGGATATTTGCCGTTTTTCTCGGGGATTTATTCCCCCATGCGGATCTTGTGGAAGAAAACAAAACAGCCCTGGGTTTGGCTCATGAAAATTTTTTGTCGCTTGTATCAGATGATGAGAATGCCGCTTCAAATATTTCGGCAGACTTTTTTGCCCAACGTGTTGAGGACTGGATAAAAAAAACCAACTGCCACCGATACGGTTTTTTTGTTGCCGATCCTCCCCGTCAGGGCCTTGCATCGGTAGTTTCCCGCCGCCTTGCCGCCGGGGGTCCTCCTTATTTTGTCTATGTCTCCTGCGATTGCGCGACGCTGGCCCGTGACAGTAAGATATTGCTGGAAGGCGGTTATAAGCTTGAAGAACTCAGATTGTATGATTTTTATCCGCAAACCGCCCATATCGAAACTTTAGCGGTATTTGTACGGTAGCACGCCGGTGCGTGCGTACGGCCTATTGACGTTTTTGGGCGTATAAGGCAGGATAAAATCATCGGGCCGCTAGCTCAGCTGGTAGAGCAGCAGACTCTTAATCTGCGGGTCGCAAGTTCGATCCTTGCGCGGCTCATTAATGTAAATCATTACGTTGTAAAGAATTGGTATTTTTTTTAAAAGTCTCTCCGTTATCGTAAGGGCGGAGATCTGTAATCACTTCCCAAAGCGGTATTTTAAGAATATATTTAAGCTATGACGATTCGTATGGATTCCCTAATCAAGGCGATAGCCACGGCTTTGGATATGGTGGAAAGTGAACTTTTAGGGGCCAGTACAAACCACGGCAAACGAATTGCCGTACTCTGTTCAAAAATGGGAACCGTTCTGGGAAAAAGCCCGGAAGAAATTACCGCATTGGCAATTTGCGCCCTGCTGCACGATAACGCCCTTACCGAGTCCATTTATGCCGAACGAACGGGTAGCGGACACCACGATCCTATCGTAAAAATACACTGTGATTTCGGTCAGCGGAACGTCGATTCCCTTCATTTTAAAACCGGCGTGAAGGACTTTATCCTCTACCACCATGAACGGGCCGACGGTGGGGGACCTTTTGGGATACGGGAAGGGGAAGGCCCCCCGGAGGCGGAGATTATCGCCATTGCCGATTCAATTGACGTGGCCCACCATCTGCAACG
>Ga0082212_10013650_pt1 | contig 10144 bp, 10 predicted proteins | sample TergutNt197P3_FD_71548 | JGI IMG/M metagenome (GOLD analysis project Ga0082212, IMG submission 71548) | Neocapritermes taracua P3 segment gut microbial communities from Petit-Saut dam, French Guiana - Nt197 P3 | ecosystem: Host-associated > Arthropoda: Insects > Digestive system > Gut ...
CTTGAATACCGTGCATACCTTTTTCGACCGCCCATTTTTCGACACTGTCAATCAGCGCTTTCGACACTTCTTCATCATCAATAAAATCAAGAAAACCAAAGCGGGCGTACTGTTGATTCCAGGTTTCATTTGCACGGTGATTGATGATACCGGCGATTCGTCCTGCAATTTTATCATTTCTATAAGCCAAAAAATAGATGGCTTCGCAAAATTCAAAAGCCGGATTTTTAGCTCTGTCCAGTGTCATGATTTCGTCGGAAACCAATGCGGGCACATGATACAGATCCCCTTTGTACAATTCAGTATTGAATTTAACAAATTGCCTCAGAGTAGCTTTGTCTTTTACTTCTTGAATGATTACAGACATAATGTGTATTATTTTTTGGGTTTTTTAATGTGCAAAGATACTTCTTTTTTTTTATTCCAAAGAACCCGCGTCGTTTGCGTGCTAAAAATCCTTCACCGCCTATTCTTTAGATATACACAACCCAATATCCGAAACCCCCGTCAAAACATCCGCCCGCATTCCATGCCGGATAGTGTAGGTATAGATTCCGGTATCGGGATATTGCACATTCTGTTGATAATAAAACGAATGTGAATAAAGACTGAGACCTTTGCCGTACCATTTCCCGTAGGCGTCGGCCAAATAAGCGCAAAGTGTGTCGGCTCGTGTACTTCCGGAAGGGGTTTGGTATTCGACAAACAACCAAACATTGCGAAAAGGATATTGATTGTTGTGCCGCAGTTCGATAACAACATTGTAAGGAACAGAAATATCGTAAACAGGCGCCTCAAAACGAATGGCTTGCTGTTTGTTCCATTCGGACTTGGGGAAAGAGTGAAATTCGGAAAAAATTTCGTCCTGCACACAGGCAGTCAGCAAAAATAACAGCGATAGCAGGATATATTTGTTCATTCTATCTTTGTTTTATGGTTTTTTCGGCTGATGCACAAACATCCGTTGCCTCTGATTAACTTGCGATTCCTGATTCCACTCTTCGCGATTGTGATGTTTTTTCTTCTTTTTTACCGAATCGAAACGGGTAACGCTCTCTTCCAAGATATCCTGATAGTCCCGTTGGGATTTGGGGTTCGTATCTTTTTCATCCGAAAGCAAAGTGAGAGGTTTTTGTCCTTTTTTATTCAGGTTGATTACCTCGAATGCTCTTTCGGCAGTGATAGTTACCAAATTGGCTGTTACATGTTTATCTGTCGAATATTGCATCTGGTTTTTGAAAACATCCGTTTTGAAATGGTAATACGTCGTATCCTTGGTTTCGAGCGGGATTTCACGGGAAGGAAACCTGCGCTGCGCTTCCATATAGGCGTCCACCTCATAATTCAGGCAACATTTCAACTTGGCGCATTGTCCGGCTAATTTCTGCGGATTGAGGGAAATATCCTGTATCCGGGCAGCACCGGTTGCCACAGAAATAAAGTTGCACATCCACCCCGAGCAGCAAAGTTCGCGACCGCAAGGACCGATACCGCCGATGCGGCCGGCTTCCTGACGCGCTCCAATCTGTTTCATTTCGATGCGTACACGAAAAGCTTCGGCTAAATCCTTAATCAGTTGGCGAAAATCAATCCGTTCGTCGGCAATGTAATAAAATATCGCTTTGTTGCCGTCGCCCTGATATTCCACATCGCCGATTTTCATTTGCAGTCCCAAAGCTTCGGCTATTTTCCGGGAACGAATCATCGTTTGATGTTCTTTCGATTTGGCTTCTTCGTATTTTTCCATATCCGCCTGTTTGACTTTGCGATAGACTCTTTTAATTTCGGCGTCGGGACGGATACGATGTTTTTTCATTTGCAAAAGCACCAATTTACCGGTCATCGTAATGGTGCCAATATCGTGCCCCGGACTGGATTCCACCGCGACTATGTCGCCTTTTGCCAAATCCAACTTATTGCTGTTGAGATAATAACCTTTCCGTGTGTTTTTGAACTGCACTTCCACATAATCGGTGGCTTGTTGCGCTTCGGGAATGTCGCACAACCAATCGTAAGTATTGAGTTTATTCTGATGTCGGCAACATCCTCTGGCATTGATGCAGCATTGACCGTTATATAGTTGATAATCCATGTTACATATTTAATAATACAAAGGTACTACTTTTTTAATAATACAGCGATTTTTAGGGATAAATCGAAAAAAATCATGCGGGGATTGACATTGGCTTCAATATGTTGCTCTGCCAAAGCAAGTTCTTCCATAAAATCCACCACATTCGTTTCTTTGACATAAAGATGAAATTTGACGGAAAAATCGGCTTCTTTCCGGTTCATGTAATTTATTTCCGGCGTTTGCAGATGATAAATGAAATTTTCCCGGATCATTCGTTGCGAATATGCGAAAAAAGCTTTTTGCCGGTCGCGTCCCATAGCGGCGAATTGTTCGGCTTTCTGCTTCATATTCTGCACACTGCGCGTCCACGAATTGCGCATGATAGATATGAACAAGTCCAGATAAGCCTCATTTTCGTCCGTAGTATGAATAATCCGTTCCGCTTCGGAATAACTTCCTTTGGCTAAACGGCTTATCAATGGGATGTCTTCATCCGACACCGTGTATTTTTCCTGCAAGGCTTTTCCCATACTTTCGTCATCAATGGGCGGGACAACCAACATTTGCGTCCGGGAACGAATCGTGGCGATGATTCGTTCCGGATCTTCGGATACCAACAGGAAAATTGTTTTTTCGGGCGGTTCTTCCAGCAGTTTCAACAGTTTATTGGCGGCCGCTTCGTGCATTTTTTCCGGCAGCCAGATAATCATGATTTTATAATCCGATTCGTAGGCGCGCAAATTGAGTTTTCGTACAATGGAGTCGCTTTCCCGGGCATAAATCAAGCCCTGCGCGTTTTCTGCTGCTATCCGGCTTAGCCAACCGCTTAGATTGCCGTAAGGCATTTCCATGAGAAAGGTGCGCCATTCGGACAAAAAATCATCGCAGAAAGCCTCTTTGCTGCCTTTTTTGTTGATAATGGGAAAAACAAAATGCAAATCAGGATGAGATAATTTGCTGAACTTCAAACAACTTGGACATACGCCACAAGCATCGTCCGCTTGCCGGTTGGTGCAATGAAGGTAACGCGAATAGGCCAAAGCCAGAGGCAAAGCGCCAAAGCCTTCCCGACCGGAAAAAAGTTGTGCATGAGGAATAAATCCCTCTTTCACCGATTGAAAGAGGCGGCGCTTGAATTCGTCCTGTCCGATAATATCTTTGAAAAACATCAGTAAATTTCTTTTGCGATTGTTCGAATACTGTCCGTTGCCATTAAAGTATAAAAATGCAGACTCGGAACGCCGGAGCGGATTAATTCCTTGCATTGCCCGATACACCATTCGATACCCACCTGTTTGGCTTCCTCGTCGGTTTTACATTTCCGCAATTCGTGCGCCAGCGTTTCCGGAATTTCGGAACGGAACATCTTGGGTAAAACCGTCAGTTGGTCCCGGAAAACAATCGGTTTGATGCCCGGAATAATGGGAACCGTAATGCCTTCCTGCCGGCAACGGGCAACGAAATCGAAATATTTCCGGTTGTCAAAAAACATTTGGGTTACGGCATATTCTGCGCCCAAGGCAATTTTTTGTTTAAGAAAATGCATATCCGATTCTGCATTAGGCGCTTCTTCGTGTTTTTCGGGATAACAAGCCACTCCGTAGGAAAAAGGCGTTTCCGGTTTTTCAAACATATTTTTCTCTAAGTCAATCCCTTGATTAAAAAGGTTGATTTGCTCAATTAAATCCGTGGCATGTTCGTGGCATTTTGTCGAATCGATTTGACCTTTTTCCAATTTATTGGCGTCGCCCCGCAACAAAAGCAAATCGGTTACACCTAAGTATTGCAAATCAATCAAGGCATATTCCGTTTCCTCTTTCGTAAAACCCTTGCAAATAATATGAGGCACCGCCGGAATTTTATACCGGTTTTGAATGGCGCCGGCAATGGCAACCGTACCCGGACGCTTGCGGATATTGATTTTTTCCAGCATACCGTTGTCTTTCCCCTTGTAAATAAACTCGCTGTGATGTGTGGTGATATTGATGTATTTCGGGTCAAATTCCCGCAGTTTATCAATAATAGCGCAGACTTTGGAAAAATTATTTCCTTTCAGCGGCGGCAGGATTTCAAAAGAAAATGCTGTATGTGAATGACTATTTAGTAAACCGGATATGTTCATGTTGTTTTATATTGAAAACTTGCTGCAAAGTTAGGTTTTCTTGGTGAGAAATGAAAAAAATATTTTTACATGGACAGGGCAAAGGTAATTATTTTGTTTTACATTTTTTAAGATGCGTTTACCCTGAAAACCATTGGTAGTTTTTTAGAATTTAATTTTTTTCACTACCTTTGCCACAAAATAAATTGATATGAAAAAAACAGTTATTTTTATATTATCGTTTATCCTTTTGGGGATTATTCATATTTCCTGCGATAATAGAAAATCCATGCAGGAATATATTCGGGAAGAAAAAAAAGCCATTGAACGTTACATTCTTTCGGAACGTATTGAAGTGTTGGATGAATATCCTAAAGACAGTCTTTTTTCAGAAAAGCAATATTACAAAACCAGCCAAGGCCTTTATATGCATGTGGTTGATGCGGGCAATACCAGCCGTCGGGTACAACTTTACGATGAAGTGCTGGTTCGTTTCGATTATTTGTACTATATAAAAAGTTACGTATCCGGCAACACCGACAGTATTGTTTTGAGCTACGCTTATTTACCAATTGAATTCCGCTACGGTATCAATTACAGTACTGACCTGACCGGTTTAGCTTGCGCCGGTTTTTCCATCCCTCTCACGTATGTGGGCGAAGGTGCTGTAGTTGATTTAATTATTCCTTCCGAATTGGGCAATTCGAACGATAACGGCAGTTTTGCTCCGGTATTCTACAAGAATCTAAAATACACAAAATTCCGATAATCCATGTCACTAATCAAATCTATTTCCGGTATTCGTGGGACTATCGGAGGGAAAGCCGGTGAAGGTCTTTCGCCGGTTGATATTGTCAAATTTACCGCAGCCTACGCCACATTGATACGGGCGAAACAGCCTGCTGCAAAAACCATTGTTGTAGGACGTGATGCACGGGTTTCCGGCGAAATGGTGCGGAAGTTAGTAGTAGGAACCCTGATGAGCATGGGCTTGGATGTAGTGGATATCGGTTTAGCCACTACGCCCACTACCGAGCTGGCGGTTGTAATGGAAAAGGCAGCCGGCGGTGTTATTCTTACAGCTTCGCACAATCCTAAACAATGGAATGCCTTGAAATTACTGAATGAAAAAGGGGAATTCCTGAATGCCGCTGAAGGAAATGAAATCTTACAGATTGCCGAAGAAGAATCTTTTGTATTTGCCGATGTGGAAAACTTAGGCTATTTGATTACGGATATTCTCTATACCCAAAAGCATATCGACCATGTGTTGTCCCTCCAATTAGTAGATGTCAACGCTATCCGGAAAGCCGGGTTTACCGTAGCGATTGATGCCGTTAATTCGGTGGGCGGTATCGTGCTTCCTGAATTGCTTCAGGCATTGGGCGTCAAACATATTATTGGATTAAATACTGAACCTACCGGAATTTTCGCACACAATCCGGAACCGCTTCCCCAACATCTGACGGAAATTGCAGAAGTGATGAAAACCCAAAAAGCCGATGTGGGCTTCGTTGTGGATCCGGATGTAGACCGTTTGGCTATTGTGACGGAAAACGGCGATATGTTCGGCGAAGAATACACCTTGGTTTCAATAGCCGATTATGTTCTGTCGCATACGCCGGGCAATACGGTCTCCAATATGAGTTCGACGCGGGCTTTGCGCGATATAACTGAAAAACACGGCTGTACTTACACAGCTTCGGCAGTAGGTGAAGTGAATGTAGTGGAAACAATGAAAGCGACCAACGCCGTCATCGGAGGAGAAGGCAACGGAGGCGTGATTTATCCGGCTTCGCATTACGGACGGGATGCATTGGTAGGCATTGCTTTGTTCCTGACACAATTAGCCAAATCCGGCAAAACGGTCAGCGAACTCCGTGCGCTCTATCCCGATTATTATATGGCGAAACAGCGTTTGGATTTATCGCCCGATACGGATGTGGATGCACTTTTAGACAAGATAAAAAAACAATATGCCGGTTATCCGGTAAACGACATCGACGGAGTAAAAGTGGATTTTCCCGACCGTTGGGTACATTTCCGAAAATCCAATACCGAGCCGATTGTACGTATTTATACCGAAGCGCCCACGCCGGACGAAGCGGAAGCATTGGCACAGTCGGTCATCAATGCCTTATGAAGCGCTTAGCTGCGCATTATGTTTTATTGCCGGACGATCGTTTATTAAGACAGCATTACGTCGAGCTGGATGATGAAAATCATTTGCTTGGCGTTTTTCCTTTAAATAAGGAGATATGTAATACGGTATTTTATAATGGGATCTTGATGATTCACCCCTCCCCCGACCCCTCCCCACAAGGGAGGGGAGAAGTAGATTTTTTCGTTCTATCCAAAACGTTGCCTCTACTCCTCCCCTCCCTTGTGGGGAGGGGTCGGGGGAGAGGTGAAAAAGTCGAAATTTATTTATTAACCCGCATAGACCTGCTGCCGCCGAAATTCAGCGCAAGTGATTGCCGTAGCCACAGCCACATTCAGCGACTCGGTTGATTCGGTTCCCTGTGGAAAGTTGGGAATATACAACCGGTTGGTAATATGCTTTTCCACTTCAGTCCGGATGCCGTTGCCTTCGTTTCCCATGACAATCAAGCCGGTGGAATGGAGCGTTTCTTCGTAAAGGACTTTACCCTCTAAGAAAGTTCCGTAAACCGAGATATTATTCAGTTCATCCAATAATGCCGGCAACGATTCGTAGAACACAGCGACGTGTGCAATACTTCCCATACTGGCTTGTACGGTTTTCGGATTATATACATCGGCTGTATCGGGCGAGCAGATTACGTTCCGGATGCCGAACCAGCCGGCTATGCGGATAATAGTGCCCAAATTGCCGGGGTCCTGTATGCCGTCTAAAGCTAAAGTCAATTCATTTTTCAAACTTATCTTATCTAAATACCGCTCCGGCTGGGTAAAAACAGCAATTACATCCTGTGGATTCTTCAGCAAGCTGGCTCTGGAAATATCGTTTTCGTCGGCTATTATCAGTTCTCGAGCGGACAAATCGCCTTGGGCAGCCAACCAGGAGGGCTTGGCAACTAATAATTCACAATGGAAAAAAGGCAGGATATCGGCAACTAATTTATTGCCTTCGGCTACGAACAAGCCGGTTTCGATTCGTTGTTTCCGGTTCTCAAGCGACCGGATGCTTTTAATCTTGCTTTTGCTTAACATAGTATTCAATAGCCGTTCGCCATCTGGTTATATTCATCGTTCAGTTCATCAAATTCGGTTTTTAGTTTCATCAGTTCGCTACGGATATGCTTCAGGCGGTTGATAATATCTTCTGTACGGACCACACTGTCGCGGTTCTCTTTCAATCTTTGTCTGGCTCCGGGCAATGTCAAGCCTTTTTCTCTTACTAAATAATGAATGAGCCGGATCTCGTCCACATCTTCTTTGCGGTATTGGCGGGTGCCTCTATCGGTTTTCGCCGGACTGATGCTTGGAAATTCTTTCTCCCAATAACGCAACAAGGACTGGTTGACGTCGAACATATCGGCTACCTCCTTGATAGAGTAAAACATCTTCCCTTGTTTAAACTTGATAGCAGGCATTCTGTATTTTATCTATTTTCCGCTTCATACAACATCTGTCCGTATTCTTCAGGCGTTAAATCCAGAATGAAATATTTTGCCGGATTGTCGAAATCGCCATTTACAATTACTTCATAGTGTACATGCGGTCCGGTTGCAGCGCCGGTAGTCCCGACCAAAGCGATTTCCTGTCCCCGAACCACTTTTTGTCCGGGCTGGACATTTAATGCACTGCAATGCGCATAAACCGTTTTATAACCAAATCCATGTTGGATAACCACTGTATTACCATAGCCTCCCTTCCAATCGGCCGATTCCACTACTCCGGCTCCCGTAGCATAAATAGGCGTTCCGGTATTGGCATTCAGATCCACACCGGTATGCGGGCGGAAATTCCCGTAAATCGGATGAAGACGCATTCCAAATCCGGAACTTAGTTCTTTCTTCTGTTTAATAGACAGGGGCATAATGGCCGGGATGTGTTTAACACGCTCTTCGTTGGTTTTAATCAATTCCGTCAGTTCGTCGTATGAATTGGATTGCACATACAACTGTTTCGTCATCATATCCAATTTAGCCGTAGTGGTAATCACCAGATTCGCATTGGGAACCGTTAGCAAATGCTCGTAGCGGTTTGTTCCGCCTATGCCCGGTCTGCGTATGGAGGAAGGAATGGGATTCGCATTAAACATGGTACGGTATAAATCATCGTCCCGCTGCTGCAATTCCTCCAGGATTTTTTCATTTTCATCAATCCGCTTCGACAAAACCTGATACTGCGTCAATAAAAGAGTATTATCTTTCTTCAACCGCTGTTCTTCCGGCGAATCAAAATAATAAGTGACTATGGCTAATAATCCAACGCCAATAGCGATTCCGATAAACAGTTGGCGGAAGATTCCCCAAATACGTTGCTTAACAGATAGATAAACGCGCTCATAACTGAGTGTTTGCGTGTTGTATTTATAAAATATCTTACTCATGAGGGTAATTTTATAATTCAGATTTTACAAAAGTAAGTTATTTATTGTACTTTTGCAAAAAAATCGCAAAAAAAATGACAGCTAAAGAGATTCGTCAATCGTTTAAAGACTTCTTCGAGAACAAAGGGCATAAAATCGTTCCATCTGCACCGATGGTTATCAAAGACGACCCAACGTTAATGTTTACCAATGCCGGAATGAATCAATTTAAAGATATTATTCTGGGGAATGTGCCGGTGAAATACCCACGGGTAGCCAATTCGCAAAAATGCCTGCGGGTAAGCGGAAAGCATAACGACTTGGAAGAGGTGGGGCACGACACTTATCATCATACGATGTTCGAAATGCTGGGGAACTGGTCGTTTGGCGATTATTTTAAAAAGGAAGCCATCGAATACGCTTGGGAATACCTGACTGCCGTATTGAAATTAGACAAAGACCGGCTCTATGTAACGGTTTGCGAAGGAAGCGCTTCCGAGAATTTACCACGAGACAACGAAGCGGCTGCCATTTGGGAAAATTATCTGCCGAAAGACCGGATTATTAACGGCAGTAAAAAAGATAACTTCTGGGAAATGGGGGATATTGGTCCTTGCGGTCCCTGCTCTGAAATCCATATTGACCTTCGCCCCGATACCGAACGCAACGAGGTGAGCGGATTAAACTTAGTGAATCGTGACCATCCGCAAGTGATTGAAATATGGAATTTAGTTTTTATGCAATTCAACCGGAAAGCCGACGGCTCGCTGGAAGAGCTTCCCAATAAGGTGATTGATACCGGCATGGGCTTCGAACGTCTTTGCATGGCAATACAGGGAAAAACATCCAATTACGACACGGATGTATTTCAACCCCTGATTCAAGCAATTGGAAAAATCGCCGAAGTCGAATACGGGCGCGACACCCAGCAAGACATCGCCATGCGCGTCATTGCCGACCATATCCGCACCATCGCGTTTTCCATTACCGACGGGCAATTGCCGTCGAACGCGAAAGCCGGTTATGTGATTCGCCGGATTCTGCGCCGCGCCGTGCGTTACGGCTACACTTTCTTGAATCAAAAACGACCGTTTATGTATCGCTTGATTCCGGCATTGATCGACTCGATGGGCGGCGCTTATCCCGAATTGACAGCTCAAAAAGAATTGATCGAAAAAGTGATCAAGGAGGAAGAAGATTCCTTCCTGCGCACCTTGGAAACAGGCATCAAGTTATTAGACAAACAAATACAGGATACCCAAACGGCTAACGAAACCTTGCTGAACGGCGCCGACGCTTTTACCTTGTACGACACTTACGGTTTTCCTTTGGATTTGACGGAGTTAATCCTGCGCGAACATTCCATGGAAGTAGATAAAGCCGCTTTCGATGCGGAAATGCAAAAGCAAAAAGAACGCGCCCGCAATGCCGCCGCCGTAGAGACCGGCGATTG
>Ga0082212_10013652_pt1 | contig 10143 bp, 10 predicted proteins | sample TergutNt197P3_FD_71548 | JGI IMG/M metagenome (GOLD analysis project Ga0082212, IMG submission 71548) | Neocapritermes taracua P3 segment gut microbial communities from Petit-Saut dam, French Guiana - Nt197 P3 | ecosystem: Host-associated > Arthropoda: Insects > Digestive system > Gut ...
TTCCGCCTGGACTGCGTTGTCGTCACCTCACGTAGCTCGGCTACGCTTCGGCTCCTTCGCCTTGCCAGTCGAAAAAATTGCTAGCGAATCTGGCAGCGCTGTGTTTTTAGAGGTTGCCTAAATGTAATTATAGTCTAAAAAGGAAAGATGTGTCAATAAAAAAGGTAAATAATAGAATTGTATTTGCGGAAAAAATAATTGACAAATATTTAAAATCGAAGTACAATAGAAACAGAAAAGGGTAAAACCTCTAACGGTTACGTCCCAGTTGAACAAAAAAGTAGCTCTAACTTGGGCGGTCGGAGGCTACTTTTTTGTATTTCGGTTTACTATGATAGCAACGATAGCTACAATCGCCATAGAGACTATGTAAGCAACTTCCATACCGACCACCTCCCTAAGTACAGTTTGGTAGCCCACCCCCTTTCCCAATGGAATGGGGGACATAACCGTCCGGCTTTTGCCGTTTTTAGCTTTACCCTTTATCTGACCGGATCACTCCGGCATTTTTTATTATACAGTATTCTACCTGGGGTTACAATACTTTTCCCGAATGTATATTTTTCCAGATACTTGACAAGCGACACCAATATATGCTACAATACGCATACAAAGTAACACTAAGGGGGATAACCAGATGGCAGATACTACTGTATCAATCAGAGTTGATGAGGATATAAAGCGCAGATTCGAGAAATTCTGCTCTGATGTTGGAATTAATATGTCAGTTGCAGTAAATATGTTTATCCGCGCTTCTCTTAAGGATCAGAAAATACCATTTTCTATCGAAGCTCCAAAACCTGCTAAGGGACTGGCATTACTCAGAGAAATGCGAGCTGAGGCAGAAGAACGCGGTTTCTTAACTGACGAAGAAATAAATGCGGAAATTAATGCTGCAAGAGATTCTATCAAGGCAAGGGGAAATATATAGATGAGAAAAGTTGTTTTGGATACTAACGTCTTGGTTTCTGCATTATGGTCCAATCAAGGTAACCCCTATAAAATTCTGGAGATGTTTTTTCAAGGCGAAATAATGCTATATTATAATCATGAGATAATGGATGAGTATAGTGAAGTATTACACAGGGAGAAACTTGGCTTTCCTAAAAATAAAGTACGGAATTTATTAAATGAGATCATGTCAAAAGCTGTTTTTGCAGAATCGCCAAAAAGCAAAATGCATTTTATTGACGAAAGCGATAGAAAGTTTTTCGATTTAGCAAAGTACTATGAAGCTAGATTGATTACTGGGAATACTAGGCACTACCCTAGCGAGTCCTGTGTTGTGACACCTCATGAGTTTTTGAAAGATAGTAGCCATAACAATATATAAAAAAAATTCGTGCAAATCTGTTTGAATCCTTATAAATCCGTGTCTAATTTATTTTTTATGCTTTTCAAGCTTATCTAGGGTAGGACTAGAGATCTGTAAAACTACGGGAGAAAACCAGTATGGACAGCAGTTACGATCCTCAAACTGAACCTACTTACAAGGAACGCTCATATTATTGGAAAACTGCTATTGGCTTGCAGCAGGTTGATGGGCTTGTTCCTTCTCAATACCTGCTTGATACTGCCAATGCCCACATTGAGGGAAAAATCTCTCTTGCTGAAGCAGGCAAGAAGATTGCTGAATACTATGCTCAGATGCCGTCAGCCGGCATTGATGAGGAGCGGCAGGAGGAGGCGGATAAAGTTTCCTTGCGGATAACCGAGCTTCTCTCGGAAAAAACGTTTTCCCTTTCGCCGGTGGAGCTTATCTCAATCCATAAACGTTTGTTTAACGGCATTTATGACTTTGCCGGAAAAATCCGCGATTATAATATCAGTAAACAGGAATGGGTGCTTGATGGCGAAACTGTATACTATGCCAGTGCTTACAATATACGCAAAACCCTTGATTACGATTTCGGGCAGGAAAAGACCTTCAACTATGCCGGGCTTGATGCTCGCAGCGTGATCCGGCATATTATGAAGTTCATCTCGGACTTATGGCAAATCCACGCTTTTGGCGAGGGAAATACCCGTACGATTGCTGTTTTTGCCATAAAATACCTCCGCACATTCGGCTACGATCTGACAAACGACACCTTCGAGCAGCACTCTAAATATTTCCGCAATGCGCTTGTTCGGGCAAATTATCATGATACCAATCGGGGAATAACAGCAACCCTAACCTATCTCGACCGTTTCTTCAGTAATTTGCTGTTCGGTGAACAAAACAAACTAAAAAGCCGCGAACTGCATATTAATAGCGATAATGTATAAGGAGATGGGACAATGATTCAAATGAATAACATTGTCAAGCGGTTTGGGGCGCAGACTGTATTGACTGATGTGACATTTAAGGTGAAAGAGAAAGAAATCTTCGGTATGCTCGGGCCTTCCGGGGCAGGTAAAACTACCATCATCAATATCCTTACTAATCAACTGGAAGCTGATGGCGGTAATTATTCCATCGGAGCGTCTCCTTTTGAAACGGGACTGATGCTGGATGAAGACGGGCTTTATATCAGGCTTAACTGCCTGGAAAACCTCAATGTATTTGCGGATATTTATGGCATACCCCGGGAGAAATCAGTGGCGGCGATCAAGAGTGTCGGCCTTTTTGATGCGGCTAAAAAAACGGTCAATACCCTGTCCAAAGGAATGCGGCAGCGGCTGGCGTTGGCTAGGGCGATTTTGCATGAACCCAAGATCCTCTTTCTTGACGAGCCGACCGGCGGATTGGATCCGGCAACGGCAAGGGGTATCCACAAGCTGATACTTGATCTATGCGCAAACGGGGCGACCGTATTTCTGACCACCCATAATATGGAGGAAGCGGTGAAACTCTGCGATAAGGTGGCTCTGCTACATAAAGGTAAAATCGTTGAGCAGGGATCTCCTGCTGAAATCTGTGAACGTCATAATGCTATAAAAACTGTGCCCGATCTGGAATCGGTATTTATCAAGCTAACGGGGGTGGAATTGGAATGAGGAGCATAAAGGCAATTTTTACCAAACAAGCTAAGGATATGTTTAGAAACCCCATGGTGCTGGTACAATTTATCATCTTCCCCGCCGTGGCCTTGATCATGACAGAATTGATCGCAAAATCCAATGAAGATATAGCAACAAATATGTTTGTCACCATGATGGCGGCTATTTTCGCCGGAATGGCGCTCGTTACAGCTACAGCAGGCGTTATTGCAGAAGACAAAGAACGCAAAAGCCTTCGTTTTTTGGTAATGGCAGGGGTCAAACCACATGAATATCTGATCGGCACAGGCGGCTTTATCCTGCTGGCAGGTTTGATTGCCTCAATTGCCTTTGGCCTGATCGGCGTCTTTACGGGGATAGAATTTGCCAGGTTTTTGACAGTAATGATAATGGCTGCCGCAGCCTCTATCATACTAGGCGCGGCAATCGGCATAGTCTCAAAAAACCAGCAGGCGGCAACTGCCCTTGCCATGCCTATCGCGGTGATCCTCGGTTTTGCCCCCATGATCGCCAGCTTCAATGAAACGGTCGCCAAAGCTGCCGGTATCCTTTATACTCAGCAGCTAAACGTAATCGTAAATGATTTTTCCGCAAATTTTACCAAGGCGATAACAGTCATTGGGATCAATATTGCGGTCCTGATCATTCTATTCGTGCTGGCATACCAAAAAAAGGGCTTGCGAGGATAAAAAAATCTCTCGTCTCCACAAGACAAGCCGGAGTTTTGAGCGGGAATACTAAGGCGCAAAAATTTTGCCATTTTGCCCAGATTTTCGGGAGTAAGTTCCTAATATAAATTTTCGCCTGCCAGTTTTTCCAGCCATATTTGTTTTATGAACTCAAGATCATCTTTAAACTCCGCTGCTGATTGGGTTTCACCCCGTTTTAACTCTTCCAGTATTTCAAAGGAAAAACCATTTGCTTTTTGCTCAGCCCAGTCCTTTTGCAACCTCGGATGCACACAAGATCCGGTTTTGATCGCAAATTCAAAGCGATTCTTACTGCCTTGAAGATCTAGGGCAGAATCTAAATACAATTTATTTTTCAAGGTGTTTTTAACAACATAAACTCCGCCAATAACTTCTCTCTCTTTATAATCCTCCCGGATTTCTTTTTTTGTTTTTTTATCCATCAGGCTATCCCCTTCCATTACTTCTTGTACCGGATAATATTATAACTCTTTTTCCCTGTTTTGCCAAGGGAAAATATCCAAATATTTCCATTTTATTCTGATTTATTTAGGATTGATTTTAGCATTTCCTGATAGTATAATAAGTCTAGACAAAATCTGACCTAAAGAGAAAGGTTAAGGATCAATGATGCCCCAAAGACTTATTTGCTGTTTTACTGTTTTTGTTATTCTCTTTATCTGTACCGCAATTCCGGCAGCCGCTCTTACCCCTTCTGAATTGAAAGAAAAATTGATCTCGGAAACCGCTGTTTTAATGGACGGCGAGACCGGGCAAGTTCTTTTTGAAAAAGATCATCAGCTAAAAATGGCCCCCGCCAGTATCACAAAAATCATGACAGCGCTCCTGGCCCTGGAAAACTCGGAGCCGGGCAGCATAATCTCTATGTCAGAAGAGGCTGTTTTTTCCATAGGCCGCGGCACATCACATATAGCGCTTGATGTTGATGAGGAATTGACTCTGGAAGATGCCTTATATGCTTTGGCTATCGAATCCGCCAACGATGCGGCAAACGGGATAGCCGAACATATCAGCGGCTCTTTGGCAGAGTTTGCCGCGCTCATGAATTACAGGGCCCAAAAAGCCGGGGCCATCAATACAAATTTCTCCAACGCCCATGGCCTGCCTGATCCGGATCATTATACAACAGCATATGATATGGCAATGATAACAAGGGCTGCCCTCGAAATACCCCGCTTTACGGAAATATTCAGCGCCTTTCAATATGATATGCCGCCAACAAACAAACAGGAAGAACCCAGGATTTTTTGGCGTAATAATTCCTTATTGACAGGCAAATACAAATATCAGGGAGTTATAGCCACCAAAACAGGCTGGACCAGGGATTCGCAGCATACCCTGGTAACAGCGGCCAAAAGGGACGGGCGTACCCTGATAGCTGTAGTTATGAAGTCTTCCGCCCCCAATGATAAGTGGGAAGATACTGTAAGCCTGCTTGATTATGGCTTTTCTGAACTTATCAGTGTGAACTTTACTAAAGAGGAACTGGCAAAAGAACATTACCTGATCACTGACGGATACGGCACTGAAATAGATGCCGAATTATTTACGGACAAAAACTTCAGCTGTCTAATTCCCAACTCAATGACAAAAGCTGATATCAAAATCCACTATATTACTGAGAATAATATCAGCCCTGTCAACCCGCAGGTAAAGGCCGTATTCTTATTAGATACCGAAAACCCCGGATCAGTGTTTTCCAAGTTAGGCGAATTGGAAATGACAATGCTTGACAACAATTACATAGCAACAAGCGCAGATCTGACCTCAAATAACTTAACGGATGATAAAAAATGGCCGTCAATTGTAATCTGGACTATAGGAATATTAGGCATATTGCTGGTACTCTTTATTTTCTTAGGTATCAGAAGAGAAATCATGATCCAAAGGCGCTGGCGTAACCGCTATAATAGCTACATAGATAGAAATAAATACTAAAGCGGCTTTCAGCCGCAAGTATTCAGGATTCAGTATTCAGAAATCAGAATGCAGGTAACTTTTCGCTCCACGAAAAGTATTGAACAAAATTCTTGTTTTTTTTACGAAACGAGTTCGTAAGCTATTAAGGCAAAAAACTCTTTTGATGGTGTTAGATACGATAATTCCCCCGCCGCGATGCGATGGGGGAATTGTTTAATTCTGCTTTATCTAAGGCGGCTTTCAGCCGCAAGGATTCAGGATTCAGAATGTTGGTAGGTTTTTGCTCCTTGAAAACTATTGAATGAAATTCTTGTTTTACTTAAGCTTACTTTGTCCGTAAGCTACTAAGCAAAGTTATAAAATCTGGCAACTGTAGTAGCTATGAGACATAAAGTATCAATAAAAAACAAGAATTTAATTTAATCCTTTCGCGAAGCGAAAGTCACCCGTTCTAGCCACTAGCCACTAGATACTAGATACTAGATACTAGATACTAGATACTAGATACTTGATACTTGTGGTCGAAGACCGCTATATCCCTGCCGGATCTACCAGGATCAGCTGTTGAGTAAAAGAAAATTTTGTGCCGGCAGGAAGGATCATGGGGGAATCCGGGATAAAATAGATACCGCTTCCGTCAAAATGAATGGGGAATTTATTTGCAACCGCCAGAGGCGCTTCCAGCCAAAGGGTCCCTATTGTCGAGCTTCCCTGATAAAAGGCTAGCGGCGGATATTGGCTGCTCGTTATCAGGTAATATGTTTCTCCGCTATTTAAGGTTTGCTGGCTCTCAAGCTCGCCTATTCCCCAAAAGTTGTAATTGTATCCAATAAAAATCACAGCTGCTCCCAACCCGGCAAGTTCCGGAGTAAGGGACCATATTTCCGTTACATCCGACAAATAGAGAAATCTTTCAATTACATTCACTCCCTCGTTCATGTCGGCCAAATCATTGTTGATATTAAAAAACTGATTATCCAGGCAGCCAAAATCAGCTCCATAGATAAGAATACCGGCTTTGGGGTGAAAGAAAGTCAACTTGATCCCGGCATCGGCAGAGTTGAACAAAGCTATGGTAGCTCTCCCGTGATCAAGAATTTCCTCAGCAGAAACATCAATAATACTGAATCCCGCATTTGCGGAAACCTTGATATGATCAGTTTCCCCGGCCAAAAGCATCCAATCAGGAGCATCCGCATCATAATCAAATTTTTTCAACTGATACAGCTGCCCCTCTGAGGCAAAACCGGTCATTCCGGCTACGAACCAGAAGACTATGTAGATCCCCCGGCTGATGATATCGATAGTTCCATCTGCCTGATATTGAATATTATCCGACGATACAAGCGGACCGTCAAACGGCAAAATGCTATTATCGGATATTGCCTCTTCCAGATTACGTTCCCGCTGAAAAGCCACAGTGAGAAGCGGACACCAGGGCAGGTTGATCCTCAAGGTTGCAGGATTGGATGAAACATTGAAAAGCCCGGCGATACCATCCTCTACAGGTGTGTACAAATAGGACATATCAGCCACGTTTTCTGTCGGGTTTCCCGGGGGAATAAATTCGGCAGTTACCTGAAAAGTAATGACAGCTGTATTTCCGCCCGTAATATCCGGAACAGTAAAACCAATTGCCGGGTCGGCGCCGGGTAAGGGAGAACCGTTAACCGTAACCGAATCCGGAACAAAAGCAAGCCCCTCAGGGATCAAATCCCGGAAATTTACCTCAGTTAAAGGACTTGCACAGGAATTTGTCAGGGTAACAGTATAGGTTGCGGTTTCTCCAATTGATATTGATCTGGCGCTGACAGTTTTGTGCGGCTGAAATATAGGCATCTCAATTTCTTGCAGCGCTACATCATCAATGGCATAATCATTCCCGATCGCCGCCGGCCCTTCGCTGACAAAACTAACTGTCAGGCTCGTATTGTCAAAGGAATAGATGACCGTACCGATTTGTTTCCACTCCGGTTCATTGCTATTAACGGGAATACTCGCACCTAAAGTTGTATAATAGAGTATTTCCCCGTTTTGGTCAAGGATTTCTACGCCTAATGCAGGATCAGCCCACCCAAGAGCCTTAAACATATTCAAGATCCAGACACTGAACAAATAGTTGGTGTGCGGTTCTACCGTGACTTGCTCCGTAAAGAAGGTCGACCCGGGCTCATCCCCGTTTACGACCATCATTCTACCGGTTTCATTGCCTGTTGTATGGTCGGCAATGCGCCACCAGGCGCCCAGAACATTGCTGGCGGAATTATTCATGATATTTTGGACCGTATACTCCCCGTCATCAGGTACATAGATCGACGGATCCGGCAAAACATAGAGAAAGTCCGGCACGTTGGCGGGATAAGGCTCTACCGGCACACCTGTATTTGCCGGTGTGCCCGGCGGAAAGAAACCCATTGTCCCTTCATCGGCATCACGAAGCAGGTTATCGGGAGAAATAACGGCGCAACTATCCGTTGTGGCTTCAATGGGGACATATCTTACCGGACCGTTTAATATATATAGATTTGTTAAATCGGACCCGGACACCGTAACCAGAATCGTGTTTGGGGTGGTGCAATCAAGGTCTGTAGCACCCGGCGGAGGATTATTGACAAAGCTGATCGGCGGGAAAACGGCGGACGGTACGGCGCCCGCCGCCGCATTACTGAAATCCCCCGGTGAGGGGATTGCAGGTGTTCCGTATGCTTCTACGATCCTGTAATCCCCGTCGGGTACATTGATAAAGGAATAGCTTCCATCACCTGCTGTATAAACAGCAAGCCTCTCATTCGTCGCTATGTTTTGAAGGATAACAGGAACATCCGCGATCCCTGTCATCCCGCCCGGAGGCGCTGCTGTTCTAGTACTATCAAACAGGATATATCCTGATATTGTAGTCATGCTTCCATACTCCTCTCCTACACCAGGATTAATGCCTGCGTAAATTTGAATGTCGTGCCAACAGGAAGATTGGAAATTGTCGTGCTTGGAGTAAAATAAATGCCGCTGCCATCAAAGCGAACCGGAATCGAATAGACACTTGAGGCCGGAGCCGGCGTTTCGATCCACAGGGTACCGATCGTTGAGCTTCCCTGATATAAGGTCAAGGGTTGAAATTGACTGCTTTCGATCAAGTAATATGTTTCACCGCTCTCCAAAGTCTGTTGATGATTAAGCGTGCCTATTCCCCAAAAGTTATAGGTATATCCGGAATTGATCACAGCTACCCCAAGCCCGGAAAGATCAGCTGAAAGGGACCATACTTCAGTTACAGCCGATAAACGGACAAAATCTTCAATAGACTGTAATTGCAGAAATAGATCGGCTATTTCCTGATTGATCCCGCTAAGTCTATCCTCCAGAGCATCAAGATCAAGGCCAAAGATAAGGATACCTGCCTTTGGAGAAAAGAAAGTCAGTTTTATTGCTTCATCGGCGGTATTGAATAAAGCTATTGTAGCTTTTTCGTATTCACTGATTTCCTCATCGGATACCATGACCAGAGAAAACCCCGGAGTTGAAGAATTTTTGATATGATTGGTCGATTTGGCAAGAACCGCCCAACCCGGGATTTCTCCACTATAATCCATTCTTTTCAAGCCATAAGACTGGCCATCTGTGGCAAATCCTGTCATACCGGTGACAAACCAAAAGACTGCATATGTTCCCGGGCTGACAATATCAATGGAACCATCTTCCTGATACTGCAGAACCTCTGTTGCCGTCGAAGGATTTGTTGCGTTTAAGGCAACGGGAGTATCAAATTGCAAAATGCCGCCAGTGGGTATTGCAGTTTGCAAATTACATTCCCGCTGTAGATAATATATCATTGATACCTCTCCTCTTTTTAAGCGATTTTCACTATGACAATGGACGCACCCGTTACATATGTTGCAAATGTGCCACTGACTCTATTGAGGATCTCCTGAATATATAGGCCATCGATCCGGTTCAGGGTCAAGATACCATCTTCTTCCAAATAAGCAATTACTTGCCCTTGATAGTTTTCATCATGGGCCATTGCTCCGTAATTGCTGCCCGGAACCATTAGCGAATCAAAAAAGAGGGCAAAGGCAGAATCATAGCCTGTTTTAAAAACTTGCCAACTGATATTGTAATAGCCGGTCTCCAGGATTTGAATCTCTGCCGGACCTATAAAAGACAGCGCCGCCCCCATCTCAACATATTCATTAAATTCTACAGCATCACCATGCTCACCCGGTCCCGGCGCAGGTTCAAGAAATTGTTCTTCTGTAGACCAAACATATAGGAAAGACTGTTCAAAGGTACCTGTAGCACCTGTCGGGCCTTCCGGGCCTTCCGGGCCTGTGTGTCCTTCCGGTCCCATCGGTCCCTCCGGACCTGTCGGGCCTTCCGGTCCCATCGGACCTTCCGGACCTGTCGGGCCTTCCGGACCTGTGTGTCCTTCCGGTCCCATCGGTCCCTCCGGACCTGTTGGGCCTTCCGGTCCCATCGGACCTTCCGGACCTGTCGGGCCTTCCGGGCCTGTGTGTCCTTCCGGTCCCATCGG
>Ga0082212_10013653_pt1 | contig 10143 bp, 1 predicted proteins | sample TergutNt197P3_FD_71548 | JGI IMG/M metagenome (GOLD analysis project Ga0082212, IMG submission 71548) | Neocapritermes taracua P3 segment gut microbial communities from Petit-Saut dam, French Guiana - Nt197 P3 | ecosystem: Host-associated > Arthropoda: Insects > Digestive system > Gut ...
AAAACGGCTACTGCAGCGCCGCGTGTGCATATCGGGGCGAAGACGCGCCGAAAAAATCGTTTACCCCCCCCCGCTGATTATCAGATAGTTACGCAAACAGGGCGGTTTTACGCTTTTGCCTCTTCCGTATTCAATTTATTCATACATACATTCTTGCAATGTCTGTACGGGCAGGTTTCAAACCTGCCCCTACGGAATTTTTCACAAAGGACACAAACACTGTTTTTTGGCGTCCTTTGTGCTTTCCTTTTTCTCCCCGTCTTTGCGGGCGCGACTCGTAATCCATTCTCTCTCTCGTCATTGCAACGTAGGGGCGGGGTCTGCCTGTCCCTCAACTGTCATGTTGAGCGGAGCGAAGCGAAGTCGAAACATCTCTACATTAATAATCGGAGATTCTTCGACTGCGCTCAGAATGACAGAAATACGGTGTCCGTCTTTGCGAGCCTGCGAAGCAATCCATTCTCGATTTCAGTCGATTTACGAAGAATAATATTAACTAAATATATTTAACAATGAATAAAAAAAATTACTTCTCAACACTGACAAGGGCATTAAATCCCTTGCTGAATCTGACAAGGGGGCATGCCCCCTTGCTAAAAAAATTCTCAATTTTCAATTGTCAATTGTCAATTTTCTTCGCGCTTATATTGTTGCTTACCCCCGCAATAACGGCGTTTGCGCAGGGCGGCAGCGAAAACAACCCGCTGGTATGCACTACTTTTATACAGTTCAAAGCGGCTATGGAAGACCCAAAAGTGCAGTATATCGAACTGAACAGGGTGGGTAAGGCCGCTTTACCGAAATCCACGGACAGGGCGCCTGCGGTTACTCAGGCAGCAGGCACGACAAAAACGCTTACTTTAGTCGGAGAGTCCTGGTTTTTTAACAAGGAATCTTACATTTCTACTAATTCGTTAATCTTTGTTGGCCCGGGCTGCACGCTGAATATAAAAGGATCCGGCACACTGACTTTCCAACCGAATGTTGTTCCAAGTTTAATCCTTGCCAACATTCATAATGACGGCGGAACGGTGAATGTATCCGACTGTACGTTGGAAGGATCGTTTAACAATATGGGGCCTTATCAGCAAATGTATGGGCGAGCCATTTATCAGCAATCCGGTACGCTAAATATTTATAGCGGCACGCTGATAGGTACCGGCAGTGAAGCCGCCGTCACAGTGCGTTCAGGAAGCACAGCAAATATATACGGCGGCGATTTTTTTAATACGTCGCCCGACACAGACAAAACTAACAAAGGATTGTCAGTCCAGAACAGCACGGATACAAAGATATACGGCGGTTTTTTCGAAAACAATACCACCGGCGACATCACCCCCTATCTTGCTTCCTCTTCATTTACTGCAAGCGCGGCAACTGTTGGCGGAAGAACAGGCGTCAGGGTAACAGGTGATACTTCTCCGCTCATAGATGGCGTTTTCGTGACGCTAACAAGTCCCGTTGCCGGAGCCTATCCGGCAAACGCCACGACGAGCACAGCCAACACAACGATGGGCATTACAGAGTGGCGGCGGCCTTCCGACAACTATCTGATGACGTCTTCCGACGCATTTGTGGCGGGCGAAACCTATCGGTGTGCTTTTATCATATATCCTGCTTCAGGGTATTTATTTTCTTCGACCGCTACCGCCAGGGTTAACGGCGGTGAGGTAACAATATCCCGGCAAAGCCATGACTTTATCAATTGCGTGGTCGAGTTTATCCCTTCCGTTGCCGTGACGGTAACAGAGCCTGTCGCCGGAGCCTATCCGGCAGACGCCACGACGAGCACAGCCAACACAACGATTGGCTATACACGGTGGTACCGGATTTCCGACAACTATCGTATGACGTCTTCCGACGCATTTGTGGCGGGCGAAACCTATCGGTGCACGATTGAAATAAGTTCTGTTTCATCAGAGTATGGGTTTGCTCAGGATGCTGCCACGATTAACGGCAAAGCGGCATTTTTGAGTATGCAAGGATGGGGCTCCATCGTTTACTCCCGCGAGTTTACCGTCCCCGGCATCGCTATCTCTTCCGTTGCCGCGACAGTGACGGAACCCATTGCCGGCGCGTATCCTGCAGATGCAACGGCCGGCACGGCAAACACAACGATAGACGGCGGCACGTTTTGGTGGCGGCTTTCCGACAACCATCTTATGACGTCTTTCGACGCATTTGTGGCGGGCGTAACCTATCAGTGCCGTATGGTCATACGTCCTGCTTCGGGGTATGAGTTTCCTCCGACCGCTACCGCTATGATTAACGGCGCAGCGGCAACAATACATCTGCAAAGCACGAACAACATCGATTTCTCCCGCGAGTTTACCGCAATCCTGCCACTGACCTGGACGTCGAACGCGGCATACAATGTACCCGGCGGAGGAACGGGGACAGCCCTATCGCCGTCCATCGATATTTCCGCGGGCGTGACAGGTGGCGCCCCCTTTGGAAGCGGTTCCCCGTATATCTTCACGAAAAAAAGCGCTCCCTCATGGCTCAGCATCAGCCCCGGCGGCGTCATCAGCGGTACGCGCCCCGTAACGTCGCAACTCTTTACCACGGCGACATTCCTTGCGACAGACAGCAAGGGCGCTACGATAGATTGTACCATCAACGTGGGTGCGGTAGACGGACTTGGATTAATCACCACCCTTGTCAGCATACCGATCGGACCCTGCGGCACAGCGATGACGCCCATCAATGTTTCCGGCGGCGCAGGCGGCGGACAGACGCCTTATACATTCAGCATCGTCACGGACGAATGGTTTGACATCGACCCGGCGACCGGCATTATTACCGGCACACGCCCCGACGTTCCGCAGGCGGCGCACACGGCAATCCTTAGGGTAACGGACGCCAACGGAGCCAGCAGAACAAGCGGTTTTCCTGTGGGTGAGGTCACTTTAGCCCCGTTAGTGTTTACAAACAGCGCGGCGTTTGACATCCCGGCCGGCGAAATCAACACCGCCGTCACTTCCATCGACCTTTCCACCGGCGTAATGTACGGCAAAGATCCATATACTTACAGCGTAACAAGCGGCGTGAAATGGTTTGACCTTGATCCGGCGACAGGCGTCATCAGCGGCGCGCGTCCCGCATGGATACAGGCAGCGGGGACTTCCGTCGTCCGAGTAACCGACAAATTGGGCGCATATAAGGAAATTACGATTAACGTGGGCGCGGTTACTTCAACGGGGACGCCTCCCACCGTTACCGTGGGCGCGCAGAACGGCACGCTGACGTATGGAACAGCGGGAATCGTCACTTTTGATGTATCAACAACGCTCATTGCACCCGGAAGCGCCGCTACAATCGCATGGTTTGCCGATCCTTACGGATACGTGCCACCCACAATACTGGGTTCGATAGATAACCCGGCGGTTACTTCCGTTACCGCCACAGCCGCCGACGGCACAGCAACCATGACGGTAAATTCAACCCCATACGTGCCATCTGTTAATTCGGGCGTATATTATTTCCAACTTACGATAGCCGGCGTAAAGTCGAATATTGAAAAACTTACGGTGTTAAGCAACCTTCCGCTGTCCTTTGCTTATAACAGTTGGCATAACGTACCCGACGGTTTGTGCGGAACGCCGGAAAAGTTGTCCGTGCCCCTGAACAGCGGCGGCGCAAACGCCGGCGTGAGGCCCTATACTTTTACTGTGGAAAGCGGTCCGTCATGGCTGACGATTATAGAAGAACCGGGCTATCCCTCCCCTAATTATCATATAGCGGGCGTACGCCCTCTAACGCCGCAGGCAGCAACAACCGCAACGATCCGTGTTACGGACGCAGTGGGCGACTGGGCTGAAATCACGATCAATGTTGGCAGGGTTCACGACCGTTCCTATTCCGTAATCGTGCACAACGGCTCTACCTACCCTCCATTACGGATCGAGGGGGAATCTGTCATGATTATGCCCGACCTACCGCCGGCAGGGTATGTATTTGATAAGTGGGAGGTCAATTCGGGCGGCGTTACCATCACCTACTCCGGGGTAGGAGATCATTTCACCATGCCCGCCAACGATGTGGAGGTTACGGCAACGTATAAGATATACGGGGTTGAAATCGACGGTGATTATTCGATTCCCGCGGGCGCGCCCGGAACGGCTGTTGCGCCCATCACCGACATAGCCGCCAATGTGAGCGGCGGCACAGGCCCGTACAACTTTACGGTAAGCAGCGGCCCTTCGTGGTTGCAAATCGACGCGACGACCGGCGTTATCAGCGCAACAGGCGGCAACCGTCCTGTGGCAAGGCTGTCAGAGTCGGTTTTGGTCGTTACGGTAGCGGACAACACGACCCTGACAGGCGTACTCGTTGTGCCGGTCGGCGCAGTGGAACTTCCCTACATGGAAATAGCCGACGCTTACTCGATACCGTCCGGCCTGTTCGGCACGGCAATCACACCCATCGACCTCAAAGCAGACATGAGCGGCGGATCAGGCTCTTACAACTTTACGGCGACAAGCGGCCCGTCGTGGCTGACTGTTAATCCGTCCACCGGCGTCGTCAGCGGTACGCGCCCCGGATCACCGGCAATAGCGTCCATGCTGACCGTCACGGTCGCTGACGTGGTGATGGGTGATGCGATAACCGTAGATATCTCCGTGGGCGCCGTAGTTGATGCAAGCACGGCGCCGACAATCACATCGGCCGACAATACATCGGTTGTCAACGGCACAGGCGGAACGTTTCAGGTTACGGCAACAGGCACGGCGCCGATCACCTACTCGCTGACCGGAGCGCCCGCAGGCGTGACCATCAACAGTGCAAGCGGGCTGATTACTATCGCACCGTCAACGGATGTCAACATACATAACTTTACCGTTACGGCATCCAACGGCACGGCGCCCAATGCCGAACAAACCTTTGCCCTGACGGTAACAGGTGCGCCGTCAACCTACCACCCCGCCGACATCGCCGCTATCAACGCAATGATCGACAATAACGGACTAAGTTGGACAAAAGCAAGCCCTGCGGACGGAAGTTATGTGCCCGCCGACTGGGCAGGCGTTTCATGGTCGTCCGCAGCAACAGACAAACGGATATTCATACTGGGTGTGCCTTCCATGTCACTGTACGGTACGCTCGATCTAAACGCGCTTACGGATTTGGAGTTCTTAGACTGCGCCGACAACGATATTTCGGAATTGAAGATAAACGCGCTTGTAAATTTGGGGTACTTGGACTGCAACTACAACGCTCTTACGACGCTGGCGCTTAACGGATCTGCGGCATACTCCTTTATCAATGCCGGTCTGAACCTCATGACGGCTGAAACCGACGTCACGGGCAAGCCAATTACATGGGACAACAGCAGTTATACTTTTTGGCCTCAGAAATCCTCTGTGCCCTCGATAACATCTGCGGACAATACATCGGTCGTTAGCGGCGCAGGCGGAACGTTCCAAGTTACGGCAACAGCAACAGGTACGGCGCCGTTTAGTTTCTGGCTGACCGGCGAACCGGCAGGCGTGACGATCGACCCGTCAACAGGCATCATCACCATCGCAGCAACAACGGCGCAGGGTACGCATAACTTCACCGTTACGGCCATCAACGGCGCTACGCCGGATGCAACGCAATCCTTTACGCTGACTGTAACGGCGTCCATCCCGACCTACGCCGTTACCGTCGTCGGCGGCACAGGCAGCGGCGATTATGAAGAAGGTGCAACAGTGAATATCACAGCAAACGCTCCCGCAGCAGGCAAGGAATTTGACTGCTGGACGACGACTTCAAGCGGAGTAACATTCGCCGATGCAAACGATGCAATTACCTCGTTCACGATGCCTGCTAACGAGGTAACAGTTACAGCAACGTATAAAGACTTGCCGCCAACCACCTACGCCGTTACCGTTGTCGGCGGCACAGGCAGCGGCAACTACGAAGAAGGCGAAACGGTTTATATCACAGCCGACGCCGCGCCTGCAAACCACGTATTTGACTGCTGGACGACAACCTCCGCCGGCGTAATCTTCGACGATGCAACCGACGAAGGCACCGCGTTCACAATGCCCGCCAACGATGTAACCGTCACCGCCACTTACCGCGATGTAACAGGAATTGTGGAAACGGTGGAAGTCGGGGAATTAAGGGCGTGGGTGCAGGACGGCGTCCTCCATGTCAGCGGCTTGACGGCAGGACAGTCCTTGCGTGTACACACCATCATGGGTACCTTGCTGTATCAGGGCATAACCCCACACCTCACCCCCAACCCCTCCCCAAAAGGAGAGGGGAGTATAGTGTCCTTGAGTGTTGTGTCTCTGGGTATAACTCGCGGCATCTATGTCGTCAGCAACGGCAAAGCAACGGTTAAAGTGGTGAATTAGAAACCGGGGAAATTGTGGAAAGGGTGGAAGCCGGTGGAAACCGGTTTCCCCTGTTTCCCCTGTTTCCCCTGTTTCCACCGTCATTGCGAGCGGAGCGAAGCAATCCATCTCCTTTGGAGAGGGGTTGGGGGTGAGGTGCTGGATTGCTTCGGGCTAACGCCCTCGCAATGACGATTAATTTTCCACCTTTAATTCTCAATTCTTCGCCCTTGAACTTTTAAACAATTGCCGGAATGTACGACCTTCTTTTTTGTACACGATTCCGGCTCCCTGCGTCAATGGAGAACGTGATCTGTCGTAGTATTGATTATTGGTAACGTTGTAGAATTGCAGAAGCAGGTTGCCGTTTGAGGTTAATTTATATTCGAGGTCAAAGTCGCCTGTGAAATTGTTGATTTGGTTCATACTGTTATGATAACCGACTGTGCCGTTCAAGGTCAAACGGTCGTTAAATATGCGCGTAGAAATATTTAAATCCATATCTATATCTGAAAAATTGGAATCATTGCTATGCAAATCCGTACCGATTGTCCAGTTATCGGATAATACGCCGGATAATAAATTATTCAACTGCGACGTAATGGAAGACGAGGCCAACGACGTCCAGATAGAAGAATTGCCTGTATTCATCGAATTGGAATTAATCGGCATGAAAGTACCGAACGCCAGCAGATAAGCAATTTCTCTAATCTTAATATCATCGGTATAAAGTAATCCGTCCAATTTTCGTTGAATTTCATCGGTTTGGTTGGGTAATTCGATTCGGTATTGCAGTTGCATATCATCTAATTTTCCTTTGGCTGAAAGTATGGCGTTTACCGGTATTCTCGAAGATGTCAGGATAGTTGCAAAACTTGGATCAAGGCTTGTAAGGTAAGTCCGAACGTTGTATATTGCCGATAAATCAAAAGTTGTATTCATCGGGTCGCCTTGAAAATTCAATTTTCCACCCTCTTGAATTGAAAATGTCCTTTTAGCAATATTTAATATGGACAAACTGCAACTGCCGTCTTCGACGACATAACTTCCCAGCAGGCGGGGGACGGGATTCGCCAGATTATACGAAAAATCCAAAAGTCCGTGTCCGGTAACAGTTGCGGCATCTTTTGTGTCCGGATTAATTATCGCTCCCACGCTCAAATCGGGATCAACCGAAAGCGTGATTTGCAACCTGAGCGGAAATGAAAAATCTGCCGGCTCGCTTACTTTTTGTTCTGTTTTATCAGTTATCGAATCCTGTTTTTGTGTATTTACAAAAGTCAGCCAGTTGTAACGTTCCGCCTCCAAAGCCGTTTCCGGAAAGTTTATCATAATTTTATTTGCTTTACCATTGCTCAGTTTACCCTGTAATAACCATTCCCTGTTTTGCGACTGTAAAGTTAAATTACCGTTTGCACGAATATTCCCATAGAACATACTGTCGGTTTGCTCGCTATTGTTTAATACCAAAAACTGGTTGAAATCAATTGATAATCTCGGATCTAATTCTGAAAAATTTCTGTGCCGGATGCTTCCGTTTATTTTTGCATTCCGGTTGGTTTCATCGTAAATAATACAATTATTAAATACAATTTGTTCGTTATCAATATGAATCGAATCCGAAATATGATAGCGTGTATTAAGCATTTTGATTCCGGCATTTGCTTTATTCAGATAAATTGTACCCGATAAAACAGGATCGGTTATTTTGCCGTTAGCCTTGATATGAGCGCCTAATTCCCCATCTAATTCGGAGAAAGTGTCCGGTAAATAACCCGACAGCCATTTCAACTGGATTCCTTGAATATCCGCTGTCAGTGCGAGTGAATCTCTTTTAGGCAAAATGAAACCTGAAACTACCGATTCCGTTAAATTCGGAGGACTCCATGTAGCCCGCAAAGCCAGTCCTTGCCGCTCGGAACTCCAGCCGCTCCTTAATTGCAAATTTCCCAACCGGTTTTCATCAAATACCAAATCATCAATTACAAAATTTCGCGACAGTATAAGCGGGTTTGTCGTCAATTGCGAGAACGTAATATCGCCCGAAGCAATTCCGGATAAAGGTATTTTATTTTTCATTGCAGACAGGATTGTCCCGATTTCAAACCGGTTAATATCAATTTGAAGCGAATCGCCGGTATCATCCGATATTATACCGTTTACCCTTATATATTCCGATGTTGAATGTCGCAAAGCGAAATTGCTGATTTCATATTTTCCATCCGTAATAGCGATTCTCGCAGGAGAAATTCGGAAAGAAGTACCGTTAAGCGTAAGCGAACCCGGTCTGAATGTAATATTCATATCCGGTTTTGCTCCTTTCGGGTTTTTAATAAATTCTATCGTAGATAATATATTTCCATCCAAATCATACAAATTTGATTTATTTTTCAAATCCAAACCGACGACCAGATTATTTTGCGCATTGGACAGATTTAACTGTATCCGTGCGGTATCCGAGCGGGTGAAAATGCAAAATGCCGTGAGGTCTAAATTAAGTTCTTCGTCTTCTTTATTGTATTTACCGACAAAAAGCGCCGAGTCGGGAATACTTGCTTCCATTCCCAACAATCGTGCAATGGCGTTTGCTTGACGTATTCCTATGGTAAAATCAAAATTTTCCTGATTTGGAATTTTGTTTTTAATATTATAATTATTGGAAGAAAAAAACACAGGAAATGCTTGCCTGAAAGATTGCATAATTCCATCGTAAGTCAGATTTCCTTTTCCACGCACGCTTAATACAGGAGACCGCAGATTGATTTGCTTTTGTCCGTTGGCGTCGGCAATATACGAAATTGTAAGCGGCGAACCGTTAAAATTTTCTGTCGGGGTAATCCAGTACAAATCATCTATTGAGACTGATGCACTCATCAATTCCGGATCAAAACCTTCGATGTCGGCATTAATTATTCCCGATAATTCCGTACCCGGATATTGTGGCAACAGATTTAGAACATCCGGATGCGCTCCGTCTAATTTAGCATATAGGGTTGCAAAGGCATTTTTCTTATCCAATCCGGCTTTCACTTCGACTTTCAATGGCAAATGGGCGTCTTCGCTATTGAGGTTAAAGGAAAGACTATCGTTTACATAAGAAGCGCTTGCAGTAATATCATTATAACTGTATCCAAAATAATCAAACTTACGAATTTCCGCATTAACTTTTACATCAATTTTATCGAAAGCGGATACCGTTCCTTCTGCCGACAGACTAAACGAGACATTACCGAAAATGCTGTCCGACAATAAGTTTTTTATATCATATTCTGCCGATTTCAAATTCATATCGAAATCAATATTTTCCGACGAAACGTCGTATCCTCCTGTTCCGTTTAATTCCAAATCTCCCTGCTTGCTTGCCGCAGTTAAAGCCACTGTCAAATCCGGCAAAGAACCGTTTATTTTTCCTGTGATAGAAATTAAATCCGTGGGTAAAGGGATTTCAAAGAGTTCCGGATCAATCAAACACTTTTCAATATTTAAATTGAAAGCAGATGTTTCCCAAGCGTTATAATCGGCAATGCCGGCATTTAATTTTAATTGCAATTGTTTTCCGTAACCCAGTTCAAAACGGGGAATCGAAATTTCAGGAAACCTTCCTTTTACTTCTCCGGAACAGGTAACGGTATCGGCATAGTTGGCAAGTTCCGGATAAAAACAACTGAAATCATTGAGGTCGAATTTACCGGAAATGAAAGGTATCGAACAGGTAGCGCCGGACAGCATTTCTTCCAGTTCATAACCGGTATAATCAATTTTTGCATCTTTAATATCCGCTTCCGAATGTGGAAAAGAAATATAAAAATGATCGACT
>Ga0082212_10013654_pt1 | contig 10143 bp, 5 predicted proteins | sample TergutNt197P3_FD_71548 | JGI IMG/M metagenome (GOLD analysis project Ga0082212, IMG submission 71548) | Neocapritermes taracua P3 segment gut microbial communities from Petit-Saut dam, French Guiana - Nt197 P3 | ecosystem: Host-associated > Arthropoda: Insects > Digestive system > Gut ...
AAAAGAAATACGCATCCGTGTAAGAAAATACCGGCTATGCAAGCTATGAGCTGCTGCATTGAAATATTCTTTTTCATTTCATTTCCAATTAGTTAACATTATTGAAATTTGCTGTTATTATGTAAAACATAATATAAAATATTTTATAATATTCTTTAATATATTGCAAATCAGTTAATTAAATAAATCGGCCAAAAATAAACAATACAATTGAATTAACAACTATATTTTTAAAAAAAAGTTAATTATTTCGTATGCAACAGATAACAAAATGGCTCAGCCGGAGGGGGAGGGAGAACTAATAGTTAAGAGTTAAGAACTAAGAGTTAAGAGAGGGGGGGAGAGTTGAGAACTAAGAACTAAAAACTAAAAACTACGAGAGGGATGGCAGTCTATGTACAGGAGGAAAGAAGCAGGATTAATCCGCATAGAAGCATGATGGCAATGCAAACATACACTATGTATTGCCACATTGAAATATTCTTTTTCATTTTATTGTTTTATATAGCATTATACATATTGTTTGAAGTCGGTGCAAAAATAAACAATAGAATTGAATTTATACTATATTTTATATAAATATTTTATAATTTTTTTATAAAATATTTTTCAAAAAATACATATTATTGCTTATCAACCTAATGTTTCTATACGGCATAACAAACAAGGCTGCCCTTTCGGACAGCCTTGTTTAAGCAACGGGCGTATGCCATACGCCCCTATAAATCATTAATATTAGATATTCAACCAAATGTCGCCATCGTATTTGGCGTCGGGCGTAGTATCTTGCTTCCAGTCTTCCAATTCTACTCTGTAAGTGCCTGATTCGGCAATATTTCCTTCGGTTTCCACCCGGGTAACCTCCACATCGGGAGATTCGTAATTTTTCTTATCCATATCTTTCATTTTTATATTTATTAATTTTATAATAGTCACTTATATATACCTTAAATTTTGCGTCAAAAATAAACAATACAATTGAATAAACAACTTTATTTTGTTAAAAAATGATAACGAATGAGGGATTTTTGTCCTATATTGCCGGATTTGCAATCCGGCAATATAGGCATCCGTATCTGTGCGAAATTAACTTGCTCCTATGAAATGCGTTAGGGTTATTGTTTTAGTTAGTCCGCCTGCAGTGACGGTAATGGTGGCTGTACGTGAAGAAACACCGCTGATAGGCTGACAGGTAACGGTAAATGTTTGGCCGTTGGTGCCCGATGACGGACTGACCGAAGCCCATGGCTGATCGACGGTTACTGTCCAACCTGCCGGGATATTGGTGGTTACCGTAACGATCCTGGTCAAAGTACTCGAAGGATCGTTGCCAATAATCGTAATGGACGTGGGCGAAACCTCAAGCGTGGAAGCAACACAACGGATGGGCGCACCGTTGTCTATACCGGTGGCTGTCATTGTGGACACCCCTACAGTTGTGAAACCCAATTGATTGGCAATGCCCGGAGCAGGCGTGGCGCTTTGGTACGTATTCGACCAGTAGTATCCTCCCACAGCCCCGAGTCCGAAATAGTAGCGCATACCCGCGTAGGGCACGAACATACTCAGGTCGGGGGTGATACGTCCATCTACCAACGTACCGCTTGCATTGATCGTTGTATCGTTCATCGCAAGGGTAGCAAGGCCGTTCCAGGGGCCACCGGTGGGCGTTATCCATGGCCCGCTTCCGTTTTCACCATCGGCAAACATGCAGGGATCACCAAAACCGTTCACAATATCGGTGGTAAATGTAGCGCCGGCGGACATTGATGGATGCGTCGGGAGCAAAGCCCATGCGGTAGCGCCGGTCTGTGTGCCGACGGAGGTTTTCAACGTCCCAAGGTTGTAGGCAGCGGGCGACCATACAAGTGCATCTCTGCTAAAGGCGGTATGGTAGGGATCGCTACTCGTAGCAATGACCGAACCCCATTTGAAGTAAACCAAATAAACCGTTTCGTTAGACAATCCTCCAAACGGAGCAGCGGAAGCGGCTACATTCGTACCTGTATATTCCTTTGAACCTTTTAAAGTAAGATCGCCTGCCCGGGTAACGCCCAGCACCCCGGGAGGCGCCAAGATGCCTGTCATGGGCATCTGTGTGACTGTGACGTACTTAGTCAGGCCGCCGGATGTCACGGTTATAGTGGCCGAACGAGGTGTATAACCTCCGTTGATGACGCAGGAAACGGTAAATGATTGACCTGTAGTACCCGATGAAGGGGACAGGGTACACCATGACGGATCACTGCTTACGGCCGACCATGTACCTTGGTTGGTGTGAACGGACACCTCTTGTCCCAAAGAAGCATTGTAGGCAAATGTGAGGTTGCCCGGATTGACTATAAGATAGGGTGTGTTATCTTCTATGCAACGCACATTGTGAGCAAAAGAACGGGCGTAGCTGCCTTGATTTGCGTTGGTATTGGTAAACACAAACGACCCCGCGCCAAAATCCGCGCCAAGGGTAGAACTTGACCAATACTGTCCTCCCGAACCGGCTGAAACGCGCTGCCCATCGGTGGCATTGCGCATACCCGAAGCAGGAAAAAAGAGGCCTGCGTATGTATTCGGATTAAAGAATATACGGCCGATATAGGCAATATCTTTATTAGAGGAAACGGTGGTATTGCTCACAATCTGCCGGCGATCAAAAAAACCATCGGCATAATAACCCCACAGCGAGTTATCCACATTGCTGTTACCCGCTCCAATCCCCGTTTGAGGGTTTAGGTAAAGCGACTGTCGCTGCTCCGAATTGATGGCGCCGGAATTGACAGTGCCAACCGAGCCGTTAATCACTCCGTCGGTAGGACGGCGGTAACCCGGCGGACAAGTTTCATGGGTTAAACCCAGCGTGTCCCAAAAACTGTTTGTGGTAGGAAAAGTAGTGTCCCAAGTTGGAGAAGTGATCGCAGCGCTAAATGGTTCCCATGCAAAACGGGTGCGCTCCGCAGCGCCTGCTCCGGTATTTACCCATTGGAAAAATGCGCCTGCCTGCGTAGGATAGTTGGTAAAATCGCCACCGAATAAAGGTATCTGCACCCCCTGCACTCCACTCCACAACAAAGTCGGAGGTAGCGTCAGGTTATAGGCCGAGAATCTTACGGCATCGGGGCGGGTAGCCGAACTCATGCCGCCGCTGTTAATGGCGTCGGTCGGTTGCATCAGGTAGTCGGGCGCTTCGCCTTGACGGATAAAGATGCGTTGCCGTTTGGCATTGCCCGCGTAGGTCAACAGCACCACGCCATAGCGGTGGTCTGTCGGGTTTCTGAGCGTACTCTTCAAACCGATACGGAAGTAAATATTCGGTTTGGAAGCATCCATAAAGCCGTTGACATGGGCAGAGCCGCCGGGTAGATAGTGTGTCGATTCAAAGGCGCCATCATTGCCGCTTAATGCCGGGCCTGTTGACGTCCAAACATTGATGTCGTCGCTCCTTAGGGTGTCAAGCATAATCCAGTCGGCGCCTTTCACCACCGTAGCTGACCATGCGCCGTCGGCGACAGTGGAAGCCGACGGGCGCGTCATGCGAATCAATCGTTCGCCTTTCTGATTGTGTTTCCAGAAAGCGCCGACGTAGGGTATAAAGCCTGTCGGAGGCGTATCGTCGGTCAAATCGTCCGCATCGCCGATGTGCATCTTGATTTCATATTCATATCCGCCCAACAATGGCCGGGCAAAGAGGGCTGTCAGATCAGTATAGGGAGTTAAGGCTCCGATGGTCATAGTTCCGATATTGACAATGGTAGGGTTGACTTCGGCCGTATAAACGATGCGGTATTGTGAGGATACCGAATCTGTGTTGAGCGTCGCAAAACCTGTAAACGACATTGTGCTGTCTGCATTGGCCGTTAATTTACCTTCTTCCACATCCAAATCGGCCGTATAGCCGTACATCTTCACGTCCGAAATGGCAGTGATATTACCCACATTGCTCAAAACGTCGATGCGAACCTTGGAAAACATGTGGCGCATGTTGATCAACACATCGTTGACGCCTGAACTGATGGGTACATCGGCGGATTCGCCCCATAACAGGTCGAGCCGGTTGTCAATGTCCGTAATATCCATTACCAACGGGAAACTGACCTGCGGCAACGGTGTGACATTGTCATTGTAGGAGTAGGCGACAAATCTGTAAATGCTGCCTGTAGTCAGCGAAAACGACGCTGCATCGTCGCGCGTCAGCGTCGAAGCCAAACCGGATATATCTACGCGGAAGCCTACATGCTGTTCGTAGTCATAGAATGCAGGGTTGGTGCGTTGCTTGTAGGCAACGATATAGATGCGGGTGTTGAGCGCAAAGTCGCGCAGTTCGGCCGATCGAGTACGGACTTCCCGTGCGGCGGGTTGGAGGGTTGCATACATGGACAGGCCGTCGCTGAGCGGAATAACCACCGTTTCCGGAGCCAAATCGGCGGCGCTGCGCATGGAAACGTCATCGCCTTCGCCTTCGTCGTAATCATCAAAATCGAGTACAAAGTTTAAGTTGCCGTCCCTGCCTCTGGCGGCAGAGGAGCCGAATTTGTTGTTGTCATTGTCGATGGCAATTTCCGTACAAGAAGGGAATATGAATGTCAACCCGCATAGCAGGATTACAGTAGCGTAAATATACGCAATGTATTTCCGTATCAAGATGTTATTTTTCATTTCGTTCTTTTAATAATGGTTTTTTATTTCTTTCAAAAATAGTAAAAATATTTATAAATAATTTTATAATAATCACTTATTTATACCTTAAATTTTGCGCCAAAAATAAACAATACAATTGAATTAACAAATGTATTTTGCTAAAAAATATTATAAAAAATTATATAAAAAAATATAGCAGTTTGAAAAAATGGGATTTAAGGATTTAAAGATTTAAGAATTTAAAGATTTAAGGATGAAAATCGTTTCCCATCAGGGGCTTCTAATACTACTGAAATCAAGGCTTTTGTAGAGACGGATAATTATCCGTCTCTACAAAATGCACATTTTGCCGATGGAGCGAAATGCAGGGTTTGGGATTATTTGTAGTCCCCCTAATTCTAAAGGTTTAGCCATATATCTCCGTCGTATTTGGCGGCGGGCGTAGTATCTTGTTTCCAGTCCTCCAATTCTACCCTGTAAGTTCCTGATTCTGCTATGGTGCTTTCGGTTTCAACCTGAGTAACTTCCACTGTCGGAGGTTTGTAATTTTTCTTTGTCTTATCTTTCATTTTTTTCTATCTTATTTTTGTCTAATATTCATATTTGTTCGCAATTAACTTGCCGCCCGTTGTGTCACGGTTACTGTTTGTGTCAATCCACCTGCTGTTACGGTAATCGTGGCCGTACGTGTAGAGCCGTAGTTCATATCACAGGTAACGGTAAATGTTTGACCGTCTGTGCCCGACGACGGAGTAATCGTAACCCATGGCTGATCGCATACAGCAGTCCAGCCTGCGGGTATATTGGTAGTGACCGTTACGGTATTACCGCCCGAAGGAGAGGTGTTTATAAAAACGAGTGTCGTGCGCGAAACCTCAAGAATAGGCGCCTGCACGCAACGCAAACTGTGGGTGTTGTCTCTGCTGTAAGGATACCAAAAGCCCGAACCCGACCATGAAGGTTCGAAAGATACGGCATAATTTACAGCAGGCCCATATCCTCCGCCCGGCGGCAATACAAATCCATCGGTATTGCCGAGGTTGGTCATCCAATATTCGCCGAACTCGCCTACCTTGATGAGTTGCCCGTTAAGGCGTAAGCCGACAAACGGAAAGAACAGATTGGCAGCAGTGTTCGTGTTTACAACTATTCGGCCGATAAAAGCGGCAGTTGCGCCTGACGATACTGCCGTAAGTTGTCGTCCGGTCACAGAGGTTCCGATCGTTTGACGGTCGAAGAATCCATCGGCGTAATAGCCGATCGCACTATAACGTGAGTGCTGTGTGTTGGCGGGGAAGCCTGTTATATTGCCGTACATATCAAATGAACGCTGATAATTCAATAAAGAAGGTCGGACGAAATAATTGGCGGCATATCCGCTAAGCGAACGACAAAGGTCGTCGCTGCCGCTCCAAACGCCACCAACTGTTGCGCTGCTCCAGTTTTGATTGATCGTGTTGAATGGGGCGTATGAAGACAGATTTGCATTATATACAAAATGATAACCTCCCTGTGAAGGATAGTCCACATGCGTGATGGCGCTTCCCGTAGGAGCAGGGTTATTCCATACCGAACTGTTTCCGCCTCGCCCGTCGGTTATGTTATAGGGCAACCATCTTACTGCGTTGGTAGTTCCCGTGTATATATAGTCTGGTTCTTCGCCCTGGCGTATCCAAATACGGTGTGCGAGGGTGTTGTTTTTGTAGGTTACCAACACTACTCCGTAGCGGGGTGTTGACAGGGGATTGTTGGCCGTTAAGCCTATCCGGAAGTACATATTGGGATTACCTGCATTCATTGTGCCGCTGACTACCTTGACGCCGCCGTCAACAAAACGGGAGGATGTTTCAAAACCCGCATCGTTGCCGTATGGAGATCCCCCCGATGATGGCGTTTGGTCCAGATTAATCCAGTCCATGCCTACAATGACCCGGGCCGTCCAGTCGCCGTCGGCCGCCGCCTGTTGCGTGGGATTCAGCGCAGAACCGTTGCCGAGATGAATGGTCGGCCGTTTGATTAGGATAAGCCGTTCGCCTCGCTGGTTGTTTTTCCAAAACGCTCCCACGTAGGTTATCATCTGAAGATTTTCAGGATTATCATAATGATCGGGGGGGACTTCGCCGGGAGTGGTTACCCACAATTCTTCGGTGTTCGATGAGGTGCTGTTCGTGCAACTGCCTGTGGTGGCTACTACCCTGAAATGAACCGTATGATAGATATCCACAAGCGGAGGCGTCGGAGGGGGCTGTGCAGTATAAATATAGGTTGCACCTGTTGCTCCGCCGATATTACTCCAGTTTGCACCGTCGTTTACAGACATTTGCCATTGATAATTGAGGGAGGAATCGTAATTGTCTATCGTCAGCGTTGCGCTGTTATACGGCGACTCGGTGGGATCGGTGGTTATAGCGTTTCGGTTGGCCGAAATGATGGGGGCGGCTATCTGGCAGGAATCATATACGCATCGCACACTTTGGGCGACATAACGGAGATTGTATTTTGCATAAAAAGAACTGGGAGCGCCGATATTGGTTTGTAAATTCCACGCATTGGCAGAAGAAAAAGACGTGCTTGACCGGTAGTATCCGATAGCGCCTGCATTAGGGATGTTTGCGGAATTTTGGCGATACCCGGCAGCAGGAAAGAAGATGCTTGCACCGGTATGCGAGTTAAAAAACAAAGCGCCTCTATATGCAATCTTGCTATTGGTGACTGATACAGCAGCGTTGTTAGCGGCGCTCGCACTGTAGAGGTGCTTCCCAAGTTCCCTGCGGTCAAAAAAGCCGTCTGCGTAATAACCGGCTATCGCATTGTCGTTGTTGGCGGCGCCATCGCCCGACTGCGGATTTAAGAATAGCGACTGTCTCATTTCAGAGTTGTTGGGGCTGGCGCTTGCAGTGTTTACATGCGCATTGGTTACTCCGTCTGTGGGGCGGCGGTAACCCGGAGGGCAGGTCTCGTAAAGGGTATCATTCCAGTATTCAGGACCATTACCTATACCATCCACATTTTGAATCGCAGCGCTAAACGGATTGAAAGCATACATCGCATTGGCAGGATTAAAGTCAGGATTGGTGGCGTTGAAGATGAAAAAATAACCTGCCTGTGTAGGATATTCGGTAAGCGTGCCGCCTTTAGGTCCAATCCTGCCGGTTGCGGGCGAGATCATGTTGTTCCTGTCTGTTTCAACGTTTTCGTAAGGATCTGTCAGGTTATATACCGCAAACTTCCTTGCTTCGGGACGTTTGGTTCCTGCCGGATGCACCATGCCTCCGGAGTTAATCGGCTCATCGTACATCAGATAGTCGGGCGCTTCGCCCTGACGTATAAAGATGCGTTGCCGTAAGGTATTGTTTGCGTATGTCAACAGCACCACGCCATAGCGGTGGTCGGTCGGGTTGCTTAGCGTATTTTTGAGTCCGATGCGGAAGTAAATTTCCCGATTGGATGCGTCCATCACGCCGCTAACATGGATTGAGCCTGTGGATAGGTAGTAGGTGGATTCAAAGCCTCCGTCGTTGCCGCTTGATGAGGGGCCGGTTGGCTGCCATACGTTGCCGTCGGCGCTTGGATCTGTATCGAGCATAATCCAGTCGGCGCCTTTGACCACTGTAGCCATCCACATACCGTCAGCGGCGGTACCGGACGTCGGACGTGTCATACGGATTAACCGTTCGCCTTTCTGGTTGTACTTCCAAAAGGCGCCGACATAGGTATTGAAGCCTGCAGGAGGGGGATCGTCGGTCAAGTTAGTCATATCACCGATGCGTACCTTGATATCGTATTCATATCCGGGCTTCAATGCACGGGCAAAAGTGGCGATCAATTCATTGTAAGTATTGCCGCCAATATCTATGGAGCCTATCGTGACAATGGTAGGGTCGGCCCCTGCCGTGTAAACGATGCGGGGGATGGAGGAAACTGAATCTGTGTTGAGCGGTGAAAAACCTGTAAACGACATTGTGCTGTCTGCATTGGCCGTTAATTTGCCTTCTTCCACATCCAAGTCGGCCGTATAACCGTACATCTTCACGTCCGAAATGGCAGTGATATTACCCGTGCTGCTCAAAGCGTCTATGCGAACCTTGGAAAACAAATGGCGCATATTGATCAACACATCATTGCCGCCTGAGTTGATGGATACAGGGACGGATTCTCCCCATATCAGGTCGAGGTGGTTGTCAATATCCGTGATATCCATTACCAACGGGAAACCGGCAGGGGGCAAGGGGGTAATATTGTCATTGTAGGAGTAAGCGACAAATCTATAAATGCTGCCTGTAGTGAGTGAAAACGGCGTCGCATCGTCGCGCGTCAGCGTCGAGGCCAAACCGGATATATCTACACGAAAACCTACATGCTGTTCGTAGTCATAGAGTGCGGGGTTGGTGCGTTGTTTGTAGGCAACGATATAAATGCGGGTGTTGAGTGCAAAGTCGCGCAGTTCGGCCGATCGAGTGCGGACTTCCCGGGCGGCGGGTTGGAGGGTTGCATACATGGACAGGCCGTCGCTGAGCGGAATAACCACCGTTTCCGGCGCCAAATCCGCGGCGCTGCGCATTGAGATATCCTCGTTTTCTTCATACGAATCAAAATCGAGCACAAAGTTTAAGTTGCCGTCTCTGCCTCTGGCGGCGGTGGAGCCGAATTTGTTGTCGTTGTTGTCGATGGCAATCTCCGTACAGGAAGGGAACATAAATATCAACCCGTATAACAGGATTATGGCAACTATGTATTGCCGTGCTGAAACAGCCTTTTTTGCTTTATTCTTTATCAATAACATTTTTATTTTTTCTCTTCAAAATAGTAAAAATATTTATAAAAATATTTATAAAATTAATTATAATATATTATAAATCAAACTGTTTAAAATCGGCCAAAAATAAACAATACTATTGAATCAACAAACACTTTTGATGAAAATTGATAAAATATAATAATAGAATGACAAGTTCATTTAAGGAGAGGTTGAATCTAATCAATAATGAATAATGAATCACTACCGATGACAATTACTGCAACCGTCGTGTCCGACAATACAAATTTTGCCTGCTTCGGTACTTCAGCACCATGAAGTTTTACGCTGTATGCAAAAATCTTTGCAATACCCTGCTCGCCGACACGATTGCGAAAATGTACAAAGTCGCTTGGATCAAACGGAAACTTATGAGCGAAAAATACGCCGCCGCAAAAGTACTGAAAGTAAACATCACGCACCCAATATTCAGGAACGCGTTTGTCGCCAAAATTGTACAGGTGTTTGAGTAACAGACAGCCAAACATCGTACGGTTCGGATCACTCGGTGCGCCCCTGTCAAAACGGTATGGTTTAAACGCATTCTCAAAATAATTCCAATCTATCGCCTTTGACAACAAAGCCAGTTCGTGATTGGGATTAATCCCTAACTTTTCATAGTTTTACGTAACAGGTAAAATTTCCAATTTTTTCAGCAGGTTTTGCGTCTTATGTGTCATCTCTGCATTTTGCCATACTTCATTAATTTTAACTTT
>Ga0082212_10013655_pt1 | contig 10142 bp, 8 predicted proteins | sample TergutNt197P3_FD_71548 | JGI IMG/M metagenome (GOLD analysis project Ga0082212, IMG submission 71548) | Neocapritermes taracua P3 segment gut microbial communities from Petit-Saut dam, French Guiana - Nt197 P3 | ecosystem: Host-associated > Arthropoda: Insects > Digestive system > Gut ...
TGGCAGAGACCTTTTTGAACGCAGACTCGCCCCTGCGCTTCAGCCTCTTGCCGTATACGACCTCATAGCCTTCCTTCCACTTGGCGATCATCTCAAGTATGACGCGGGGCGGGTCCTGCAGATCCGCATCGATCACGACCACTGCATTACCCGACGCATGATCCATACCGGCGGTTATTGCGGTTTGATGACCGAAGTTCCTTGAGAAGCTGATAATTTTTACATGATTGTCCCGGGCGGCGATTTCGCGGGCAAGTGCCATTGTCTTGTCGCGGCTTCCGTCGTTCACATAAATCAGTTCATACGAACCGTCGCAGCCTGCCATCACTTCACTCAATTGCCTATGGCATTCGCCTATGACCTCTTCTTCGTTGTATAGCGGTACGATTATTGAATAATCCATTTAACAACCTCATCACCGGGCTAATAAAGGTACTTACAAAAGGGTAAGATTCTGCAGTATTGGTTTTCTAATGGTACTCGTTCGTTTGCCTTGTACGGGTAATCCCCGGTGCGACTCTCGACTCACCTGGCAAAAGACTTCAGAGCCATTACGGCTCTGAGACGTAAAAATGGTGGACGATGAGGGACTTGAACCCCCGACCTTCCGCACGTCAAGCGGAAGCTCTACCAGCTGAGCTAATCGTCCGGGCCGGTTTGCGCCATTCTACAATAACGTGCACGCGTTTGTCAATAGGTTTTAGACCTTGATAAAAACAGGGGTTTCTGCTAGTATAGCTTCACAGCGACATGCTGCATGCTGAAAGGAAAGCGGGATACCGATGGGTAAAAAGACGATAGCGGTGATATTCGGGGGGCGTTCCCCGGAGTATGAAGTCTCACTGAAATCCGGATACTCGATAATTAATGCGATTGACCTTGACAAGTACGAGGTCTTGATGCTGGGGATAAACAGGGATGGGCGCTGGTACCGGTTTACCGGAGATGCAAACGACATCCCGACGGATAAGTGGCACACCGGGGGGCGCTTCCTGAAAGGCGCGGCCCTCTCGGTATCGCGCGGCGGAGGTGTGCTTGTTTTCGATGGCGACAGGGTGGAGTCTATTCAGGTCGACACGGTTTTCCCGGTGCTACACGGGAAATACGGCGAGGACGGCACGGTTCAGGGGCTGTGCGAGCTCTCGGGAGTTCCCGTGGTCGGCAGCGGAAGTGCGGCTTCAGCGCTCTGCATGGACAAAGACCGGGCGCACAAGCTTGTGTCACAAGCGGGTATACGCGTCCCGGAATCTGTCTGTTTTGAATATGAGCCGGCTTTAGAGGAAGTTTCCAAGGCGATAAGCGGCATGAAGACGCCTTTGTTTGTAAAATCGGTCAAAACGGGCTCCTCGGTAGGAATTACAAAGATAGGGAGCATGGAAGAACTTGGCGGTGCAGTCAGGAAGGCGCTCTCTTTCGATGATGCGTTTATCATCGAAGAGTGCATCGGGGGGTTCGAGGCAGGCTGCGCGGTTGTGGGCAACCATGAGTTAATAACAGGTAGGATTGATGAGATCGAACTTGCCGGCGGGTTTTTCGATTACGAAGAGAAGTACACACTGAAAACAGCGAAGATTCACTTACCTGCAAGAATTGACCCGGACACCGAAAGGCGGTTGCAGGAAACAGCAAAAGCGATTTACCGGATACTGGGATGCCGAGGGTACGCCCGCGTGGACATGTTCCTTACAGGGGAAAATGAGATTGTGTTCAACGAAGCAAACACGATACCCGGGTTCACACGCCACAGCCGCTTTCCAAAAATGATGGACGGCGTGGGTGTTGGGTTCACGGAGCTTGTCGGTATGTTGATAGAGTTGGCGCAATAGCTATGAGAAAGGGATCAAGTCAGCGCAAACGCCGGATGAGGAACAATATTATGTTTGCGCATTTTGAGACGTGTTTTTGATATGGGGGCATCAGACCGGAGTTATGAAGGGATACGGGCGTGGGCTGAGATAGACCTGGGCGCGCTGGCATATAATGTGACGCGGTTGCGCGCGATACTACCGGTTGACTGCAAGCTCATGGCGGTAGTAAAGGCCGACGCTTACGGACATGGGGCAAGGGGAGTTGCTGAAGGACTAAGCGAAGCGGGCGTCGATGCATTTGCAGTCGCGACACTGGCAGAAGGTATCGTGGTAAGGGAATGCGTACCGGAAGGGCTGATTCTCATAATGGGATATACGCCTTCATGCGACGCGGGATTGCTGAAAGCCCACCAACTCACGCAACTTGTCGTTGATGGGGCGCACGCCACAGCCCTTGACTCCGCCGGATGCGGGCTGCCTGTACACATAGCCGTCGATACCGGCATGCACAGGCTTGGTATAGAAGCGTCCAATATCCATGGGATTGAGAGCATTTTAAACTGTAAGAATCTGCGCGTCACAGGTATTGCGACGCACCTTGCGGCGTCGGACAGCCTTGACAGGGATGACGTAAGATTCTCCAATGAACAGGTTAAGTTGTTCTATGCGGTAATAGATGAGCTGAGGGGAAAAGGATTTGAAGCGGGAAAGCTCCATATCCAGGCGAGTTACGGGGTGTTGAACCTTCCGGAACTGCAATGCGATTACGCCCGTGTGGGAATCGCGCTATATGGCGTGAAGAGCCATAATTCCGGTACGGCCTTGACCCCGCCGCTGCGCCCGGTGCTGTCCCTCAGGGCTATGGTAGCGCAAGTGCGCTGGATTGGCGCAGGCGAAAGCGTAAGTTATGGAAGAACTTACATAGCGGACAGACCTGTCAAGCTGGCGACCTTGTGCATCGGGTACTGCGATGGTGTGCCGCGTCAGATGTCAGGTAACGGGGGTATGTGCATAATACGCGGGCGCAAAGTACCGATTATTGGACGGGTATGCATGGATTTGATTATGGCAGACGTAACTGAAGTCGAAGAAGTTGAAGCGGGCGATGTAGCTACGATTATTGGCCGGGACGGCGAAGAGGAGATACGCTGCGAAGATGTTGCAGCCGCGTCGGGCACGATATCCAATGATATTTTGTGCCGCTTGGGAAGCCGTCTGCCGCGATTCTACGTGAAAGGCGAAAGCTAAGAGGGCTGTGAAGGAGGATGAAACATGAGTCTCGGTGAAATAAGTTGGTTGTCATTTAAAAGTAAGGCCACTATAAAGCGTGAGCAGGAAGAGTACGCAAAATGGGCTTTCCCTTATGGCCAGGAGCAAAGGGATAACCTTGAGAAGCTGTTGAAAGACATCTACCCAAAGGAGCCGATGCCGTCGCTGCTGATCCCGTTCCTGACTTGCAAGGAGCTATACGGTGATATCCTTGAAAAAGCCGGTTCCGCTGATGCGGCAGTCGATGTGATGATCAACAAACAGAAAAACTACAAGCAAATAATAAAGAAGAAAACGATGACAACCTACCTTGCGCTTGTCCTGGCGGATGCGGAAGTCGACGAAAGCTGCAGGTACCCGTCAACCGGGCAGATACTTGAAAAAGTTGAAGAACTCGAGTCCCGCAGGAAAAAAGGTTAACAAAACCAGCGGGAAGTTTAACCATACGATTCCCGGGTGCTATATAAAAACTAAAAAATATGTTGACGAAAGTGTTAAAAACTACTACAATTTCTACGTTGCATAATATATGATGATTATAATCTCAACATTATGTAACGTAGATTCTATTTTTCCGGGTTAATAGAACTCAATTACGAGTATAAAGGCGGTGTCGTTTATGAAATTTAAAAGGTTTTTCTGCATTATCATAGTTGTTCTTTCGGTTGCGGTAATGGCTTCGTGCGGAAGTGAAGGCGATAACGGGGACGGGTTCGCAGATTCCACAAAGCCTTCCGATAGCCCCGGTACAGTAAGCCCCCCATCACCAACAGGGGGTGACGCAACTTCGCCGACTCCATCGACAAGCGAAGATGTGAACACCCCGGCGCCAACGGGCGGGGGAGGTTCTGATTCAAACCTGAGCGGAAGCACGGAGGAGATACTTGGCAGGTTGGTCGAGGAGACCGCGTCGATTGTCGAAGCTGCGGGCGAGTTTATGTATATGTCATTCACAACCGCAGTCACAGCGGATCTTGCGCAAAACACAACCGGTTTGTCTGAGGCTGATTTCGATAGTCTTGTCGTCGCCGCTTCAAGCTCGATGGCCGGAATCGGATCGCAGGCGCATCAGATAGTCCTCATCCAGGCTAACGACGACAGCGCGGCGGATGAGGTGAAAAGGATAATAGCCGGGAGGGTAAGCGGAAAAGAGGGATACGATTCACAGAAATGGATTTGTGTCTGGCCGCAGCAGTCAGTCGTTATCGAGTCAGGCAGCTACGTGTTGCTCATAGCTTCAAGGAATGATGTCGTCAACGCAGCCCTCGAGGTTTTCAGGGGTATGGCCGGGGGCTATGGTAATGCGGATGTTTTCTTCGAGCATGCGGGAGACTAGCGACCAAACGAAGGGGGATAGTAAGCTTTGCTGTTTTCCAGTCCGACTTTCCTGTACTACTTCCTGCCTATTGCCCTGATCCTCTACTTTGTAATACCCATGCCGAAAGGCAGCCCGAGGCTAAAAAACTTATTGCTCCTGGTCGTGAGTCTCATTTTCTACGCATGGGGCGAACCAAGATACGTAATACTAATGATTATCCAATGCGCGGCGGCCTGGGGATTCGGTTTGCTGATCGGCAAGTACAGCGGTAGAAGAGTAGCCAAGGCGTTTATGCTGATTTCTATTGTAATCAGTTTCTCCGGGCTGCTCTTTTTCAAGTACGCAAACTTTTTCATCTCGAATGTAAACAGCATAGCAAACAGCAGTATTCCGGCGATCGAGCTGCTCATGCCGATAGGTATCAGTTTCTACACATTCCAGCTTGTTAGCTACACATTGGATTTATACAGGGGTCATGTGGAGGCGCAACGGAATGTGTTTGACTTTTCGACTTATGTCGCGCTTTTCCCGCAACTGATTGCGGGGCCAATCGTACGGTACTCCGATATAGCAGCGGAGCTTGGGAACCGCGTCCACACCTGGACAGGATTTGCGGAAGGTTCGCGCCGGTTCATAATTGGTCTCGGGAAAAAAATGCTGCTTGCCAACATTTTTGGTGAACTGGTCCAGATTTACAAAGACAGCGGAGACCGGAGCGTATTGTTTGTATGGCTCTACTTGATCGCATATACGCTGCAGATTTACTTCGATTTCTCCGGTTACAGCGATATGGCTATAGGGCTGGGACGAATTTTAGGATTTAAATTCCCGGAGAACTTCAATTACCCATATATGGCGGACAGTATAACGGGCTTCTGGCGCCGCTGGCATATGACATTGTCAGGATGGTTCCGCGACTACGTTTACATCCCGCTTGGGGGGAACCGGGTCAAGCTCTGGAGGCATGTAATCAATATACTTATTGTTTGGATGCTCACAGGTTTCTGGCATGGCGCCGACTGGAACTTCATCCTGTGGGGCGGATTTTTCGGGATTGTATTGCTGATTGAAAAGCTGTTCCTTGGCAAAGCCCTGAAGGCAGCGCCTAGACCGATTAGGCATGTGTATGTGATGCTGGTTGTTTTCATAAGCTGGGCGTTCTTTGACGCTGTTGGGTTTAGTTCCGCATTTGCGGTGATCAGTCGGATGTTTGGCGCGGGTGCAAGCGGATTTGCGGGCAACGAGGTCTTGTATTATCTGCGCAGTTACGCATTACCCCTCGTAATCGGCGTGATTGGCGTGACGCCGCTGGTGAAGACCATCGCCGTAAAGATCGACAAAAAAAAGATTCCGGCAACTGTGCTGGAACCTGTGGCATTGGCATTAATCCTGATTACATCGACAGCGAGTATGATTGATGGGTCGTTCAACCCATTTATTTACTTCAGGTTTTGAGTAATAGTTTTTTTGGTTGGGATGGTTATAGAAAGTGGAAAAAAAGAAACCAACACTTCGCGAGATAGTGTCATCCGCGGTTTTTATCGCGATTATCGGCGTGCTGCTTTTACTCAATCTCACGGTACCGCCGCCGGAGGTCCTGGTTAGCGAAAGGCGTGTTCCCGCTAAGTTTCCCGAACTTAGCATATCCTCCATTTTAGACGGTCGGTTCATGAGTAAGTTCGAAGATTACGCAGCCGATAATTTTGTGTTCAGGGACCCTTTCCGAAGCATTAGTGCCTTTTTTGTTCTTGATTTGTACCAGCAGACAGACAAATCCGGAATCTACCGGCGCCCGGACGTCGGGCTTGGCGAGTTCAGGCGCGTCAACGAAACCGCTTTCAGGCAGACGACTGAACGTCTGAAAAGGGCGGCGCAGTTTTTCGATGGGTTCGACATGAAAATATACTATACGGTAATCCCGGACAAGAGCACTTTCGCAGCGCGTTATATGCCGGGCTTCGATCTTGAGACAGCGGAAGAGATACTGCTTGACGTGCTTGACGATTATGAGTATATCCGGATCGCCAACTACCTCAACGCTGACTCCTACTATAAAACCGATCTGCACTGGAATCAAACGGAGATAGGCGATGTGGTGACCATACTGCTAGGGAGTATGGGGGCAGGCAGTGTTGCCCAAGGCTCTGCGGTATTGAGCGCGGGGGAGTGGCGCGGCCTTTATGCGGGGCAGCTTGCGCTGCCTGTTGATCCGGATACCATGACATATACGGATGTGCCCGGAGTTCGGGTCAGTTACATCAATGAGAGGACGCTGGAGTTCGAACAAGGCCCGTTGTACGAACCGGAACGTATAACCGGGGTCGACCCGTACGACGTCTTCATGCGCGGGCCGCAGCCGCTTATTGTCATAGAGAACGATTCCGCGCCCAATCGGGAACTCTATCTTTTCAGGGACTCATTTGGAAGCAGCCTTGCACCGCTCCTTGCATATTCTTACTCCAAAATAACGATAATCGATCTCCGGTACATCCATCTTATGCTGCTAGATCAGTTATTAGAGGTCACGCCCGGATCCGATGTACTGTTTATCTATAGCTCGCAGATTTTCAACAATCCGAGCATACTGCAAACAGGATAGTCAACAGTTTCTGCATATGCATTTATCCGAGGCTGTGAGGGCTACTTTCTCAAGGCTCATGTTCAAGCCGTCGTATACGACCAGCCCTTCATTGCTCACAGGAAACCCCAGAAGGAATTTCAGCACCTCAAGCGCCTGTAACGAACCGACGACGCCGGGAGTCGCACCAACCACACCGATTGGCTCTTCCGGCGTCTTTGCTCTTTTTTCGACAGGGAATAAACAACGTAGGCAAGGGCCTCTGCCGGGGATCACAGTCATAAGCTGACCGTAGAAATCGCTTATCCCGGCGTGGACGAACGGCTTGCCTGCTTTAATGCACGCGTCATTAAGTATGAACCGGGTTTCGAAATTATCCAGGCAATCAACCGCTATGTCATAAGATGGCAATATCCGCCCTGCAAGCCCCTCGTCAAAACGCTGGTCATAAACCGTAGACATAAGCCTGGGATTCAGGGCAAGCAAACGCTTTTGCGCAACTACGGCTTTAGATTTGCCAATGTCATCGTATGTGAACAGTAGCTGCCTGTTAAGGTTTGAAAGGGAGACAACGTCGTTGTCGCACAGGCCGATGTTCCCGATTCCCATGGCGACCAGATAAAAGAGCGCCGGTGCGCCCAGCCCGCCGCAACCGACTACCAACACGGAAGCGCTTTCAAGCTTCTGCTGTCCAGCCTCCCCGATTTGCTTCATCATTATCTGGCGCGAGTATATCCCCCTGGCAGTTTCATCCAAATCAACGGCACCGCCCCTTCATTAAAATGAAAGCACCGCCCCTAAACCGCCCCCCATGAAAATGCAGTCTTGACCAAATAATGGGTTTGTATTACAATACGTGTCTGTCTCAGCTTATCAACGGTCACATAAAAAGCTGAGCATTATGGCACGGGCGTGCAGCGCTTTCCAGATTATCAGTATACATACTGATTTGGCGACAGTCAAGCAGGGAGGATATGCAGGGAGGATGCAGTTTTGAGGAAGCTTGTGGCGGACGCGACAAAATGCAAAAGTTGTGGTAATTGCCAGGACGTTTGCTCAAAAGCTTGGCACAAAGTGGTAAACAGGGGCATGAGCGCCATCCATGTAGGGTCGGGCGACGGGGACGCCTGTGCTATCTCTGTATGCGACCAGTGCGGCGCATGCAAAGAAATGTGCTCCGCCATGGCGCTTCGGACTGACAAAAATGGCGTTATCAGGCTGGATAAAAATACATGCGTCGGCTGCCTCATATGCGTCGCCGAATGTCTGCGCGGTTTCATGCGATATAACGACGACCTCCCGACGCCGTTTAAGTGCATTGCGTGCGGCCTTTGCGCCAAGCAATGCCCGAACGGGGCGCTTTCAATCGTGGAAGGGAGGTGAAGTCGAGTTCGTCTACTCGACATGAGAATGCCTGATTTTGTTAGAAATGATTACCAATGCCATTTAGCAAGCAGTGAAGACCTCGCTATTATGAAAGCAAAACATGAAGTGTTGGCGACATATAGCTACAAGGCTACGTCGATTGAACGCGGGTATAACAACAGAAGCTTGTACATAAGCGTAGGAGGGGACTACGACACCGCAGGCCAGGATTGGCTGAACCGGGTAATTGAAGGGGAGCGCGGCGTCAAAATCGGGGAGAAGTCAGTCACCGAGTTCATGAAAGCGAAGTTCACCGGCGGTAAAGGGTTCAACCTATATCACCTTTGGAAAGCTGTAAACACAGGCGCCAGATGGGACGCCCCTGAAAACGATATCGTTATTTCCCCCGGGCCCCTGGCCGGTATAACGCAGTACCCGGGGTCGGGTAAGTCGCTGGTCTGCGCTATATCACCGCTTACGAACATCCCGATTGACAGCAATGTAGGCGGGTATTTCGGTCCATTCCTGAAGTTCTCGGGGTTCGACACACTGGAATTACAGGGCAAAGCGGAGGAAGACCTGATAATTTTCATTGACGGTAATGAGCAGAAAATCACTGTTGAGACTGCGCCGGACGAGGCTCTCGACAGCCATATCCTGTGCGAACAACTGAGTATGATGTATGCATCCGACAGCGCCGATAGGCAGAATATCTCGGTCATAGCAAGCGGGAGCGCCGCAGAGAACTCGTATATTGGGATGCTGAACTTCACGTTCTGGGATAAAAGGCGCAATTGTGTCCGGTTGAAACAGGCAGGGCGCGGGGGCCTTGGAACTGTATTCCGCAACAAAAAGATTAAGGCAGTGGTCATCCGATATCGTGGAGTGCATGGCGACTTGAACGCACCGGTAAAGAAAAGTCTCCTTAACACCGCAGGCGTGAGGATGCATAAGGAGATTGTGGAAAACGACCATCTGCAGAATAATATGCGGAAAATCGGCACGGCCAACATCATCGACGTTATGGACAGGTACGATTTGCTTCCGGTGCATAATTTCCAGTTCGGCAGCCATCCTGAGACCCCGAAAATCTCTTCGGAGGTTTTCATCGAGAAATATGTTACGCAGGACGTACCGGATGGTTGCTGGTATGGCTGCTCAATGAGTTGCGCAAAAGCAGCCGACAATCTGGAGTTGCGGACAGGCCCGTATAAGGGCAACAAGGTTTGCTCCGACGGGCCGGAGTACGAGAATGCCGCAGGTCTGGGTTCGAACTTGGGATGCTTCGATCCGCACTGGATACTTGAAGCAAACTTCTATTGCGACACATATGGTCTCGACACGATTTCCATGGCAACTATGACTGCCTTCGCCATGGAGTGCTATCAACGCGGCCTGATATGCCTTGATGACACTGAAGGATTGGACTTAAGATGGGGAAATGGCAATGCGGTTCTCGAAATGATGCATCAAATGGTCGCGGGCGACGGTTTTGGCATGATTGTGGGGAAAGGTATCCGGCAGCAGAAAAGAATCTTCAGCGAGCGCTTCGGAAAAGTCTCAAAACAGTATGAATACATGCTGAAAGGCCAACCATGGATAAGCATCAGCGAGCCCGAACAGGATGTTTTAGTACCTCCCGTCGGTTTGGACGGGGATTTGGCGCAGTGCGAGTACCTGAAAAAAGAAGGCTATGACAACGAAAGGGTGCTGGCGGAAATAAGAGGCACCATGCTGGAGAACAAAGGCGCATGCAATAATAGTGCATATATTGATCGCCCCGACCGCTGGGAAGTAATCGAGG
>Ga0082212_10013656_pt1 | contig 10142 bp, 9 predicted proteins | sample TergutNt197P3_FD_71548 | JGI IMG/M metagenome (GOLD analysis project Ga0082212, IMG submission 71548) | Neocapritermes taracua P3 segment gut microbial communities from Petit-Saut dam, French Guiana - Nt197 P3 | ecosystem: Host-associated > Arthropoda: Insects > Digestive system > Gut ...
AAATTGCATCTCGACAAGAAAACGGCGAACGCCTGGTGCAATGGAATAGCATATTGGACTACCAACAAATGCGGATACGCAGACAAGCGTGGCTTGCTGAAGAGGCTCAATGGAACCAAGAGATGGGGTTGTACGATGATTAGTGCCGTTTATGACGCTTGTGTTCTCTATTCCGCTTCGTTGAGGGATTTCCTATTTTGTCTTGCCGACGTAGGAATTGTCGCTCCGTTGTGGTCGGAAGAAATTCGAGCCGAATGGATCCATAGCCTGCTACGGAATCGCCCGGATTTGTTGAAGGAAAAACTGGAACGAACCTGTCAAAAAATGGACTTTCATTTTCCCAATGGTCTCGTTCGAGGCTACGAAGCAATCACGCCGACGCTTTCGTTGCCCGACCCGAATGATAGACACGTCCTTGCCGTTGCCATTCATGCAAAAGCGGAGTGCATTGTTACGTTCAATCTGGATGATTTTCCAAAAACGATTCTGTTGCCTTATGGTATCGAAGCCGTCTCCCCAGACAAATTTGTTTTACGGTTGTTTCAGGATGATCCACGTCATGTTTTACAAGCAGTCAGGAATCATCGTTTGAGTCTCCAACGTCCTGTCAAGTCGGTGAACGAATATCTTGCAACCTTGGAAAAACAGGGACTTCCCAAGACGGTTGTATTCTTACGGGAATACGAAGCCAACATCTGATACGTTGCAGAAGGGACTCGAACTGCTCGGCATCGAAACGGTGGAACGGATGTAACCGTCGGCGGCTTGATTTCAAAGGACTTTCCGTATCTTTTCGCAGGTTCGTGCCATTGTAGCGAATTCGTCCAACGTTAAGGACTGCCGACCATCACAAAGAGCATGCTGCGGATCAGGGTGAACTTCGACGAGCAATCCGTCTGCTCCGGCGGCGGTCGAAGCATACGCCAAACTCGGCACCAAATCGGCACGACCTGCCGCATGGGACGGATCGACAATCACCGGCAAATGCGTCGCCAACTTCAACGCAGGAATCGCTCCCGTCGGCAACGTATATCGAACATACGTCTCAAATGTTCGGATTCCCCGCTCGCAAAGAATCACCTGCTCGTTTCCCCCTGCCAAAATATATTCGGCTGCCATCAAAAATTCTTCGAGCGTACTGCTAAATCCTCGCTTCAACAGAATCGGAACTCTTGCTTCGCCGCATGTTTCCAAAAGGCGGTAGTTGAGAGCATTTCGCGTGCCGATTTGCACCACGTCGGCATATTCGGCAACAATGTTGACCTCTTCCGAAGACATCGCTTCGGTAACGGTAACGAGTCCTGTCTCCTCTCGAATCTTTTGGAGAATTTTCAAGCCTGCTAATTTCAATCCTTGAAAGGCGTATGGACTCGTTCGCGGCTTGAATGCCCCGCCGCGCAGTGCCGTCGCACCGGCGGCTTTGACATGCTGTGCCGTTACCAAAACCTGCTCTTCCGTTTCAATTGTACATGGACCGGCAATGATCGCAAAATCACCCTGACCGACGGCAAAGTCCCGAATGCGGATTGTCGAACCGTGCAGACGAATTCGGGAACTGCTAAGCGGATAGGGCTCGGAAATAGCGACAAGAGACTCTACATCGGGTATTTTAGAAAGCGAATTACGAACGGACTCGGAAATATCTTCTGCAACGAAAACCGGATGTCCGCCGAATTGCGTCTGATGAGAGCGAACAGCCGCCTGCTCCAAAATGGCGGCTATTTTGGAAATAACCTCCGGCGGTGCGTTGGCTTGGATATTGATAATCATTGTCTTATTATATTGTTCTACGCCAACAGATTGGTCAGCGATATTGCAGTAGGGCAGGGGACTGCACTTTGCAAGGTGTTCATTCTACAAGGATTTGAGAATAATTGCAATGTTATGCAATGCACAACCCGCTTTGGGAAGACTCGGAAAGAATCGGGAACACGACTTTCGGCGGACGCAGACACTCAAAACAATCGAGCGGAATGTTACGCAACACAAAGAAAAGACAAACGGCTGTCAGAATCAGCCAATAGAGTTGCAATTCAAACGGCAAGGCGACGGTCTTATTTTGCAAGTTTTCATAACACGCTTTACCGGCAAGCAAAACGAGAATCGGCGACAGCGAAATCAAGAGCGGTTGATAACGAAAAGCGGTTCCAAATTGACCGTTCAAAAGATAATGAATTGCCCGAAGCGTTCCGCAACCGGGGCAGTACAAACCCGTCAATGCATGAAACGGACAGGAAGGAAGCCAAACGTATTCCGATGGATGCCCAAAAAACAAACAGAATCCCACGAAGGCACCCAGCGGCACAAGAACGGCGGCGAGGTAAATTTCCGTAGGTTGTCGTTTCGTTTGGTTCATGCGGGACTTGCTTTTTCGTTGCTCACTTTTCACATTCCTTCCGTTAGCACCGCTACCCCGAGGATGACTATGTAAAAGACGACCATGCATAAGATGAAAATGACGTTGACGACGTTGCACCAAAAAGCGATTTTGGAATTTTTAGCGGCGGACTCGTAACGTCCGGCAGACAAATCAATTTTACACAATGCCGAAAAGACAATCGCCGCAACACCCAGCGGCAGGCAAGCGCACAGGGTCATAATGATCGACCAAATGAAGTAGTCAGGAACAGGTGCTGCGCCGGAATATCCTGTGAGTGCATTGCCTACCGATCGGGCATCAATTGCCGACCCGCACTGGACACAAAAAACCTGTTCGGAATTGAGTGCTGTACCACAATGCCAACAGAACTTTTTATGTCCGATGGGACTCGCCCCGCACACCATACAAGCGGCGGCATGTTCGGCAACAGGATTGCCGCAGTTGGTACAAAACATTTGAGTCGATTGCTCCGAGGAAGTGGGTAAGGAGTATGCAGGTTCAAACAAACCAGGAATTTTTCCGGCGACTCCCTCGTGTCCAGTATCTGTTTCCATCAACGTTTCTGGCGTGATGATTCCCCGTGCGACAAGTCCCTGAAGTTGCTGATCGTCGATGGGACCTAACCGGGTTCCGAATGTATCTGTGTAATACCAGTTTGTCATGATTGTGTTCCTTTCAGGAAAATGAAATTGTGGTTGGATTATAACCCTGATGCTATCGCAACAAGGATGAGCGGCAAGGGAAGTGAAAATATCGTTCCCATGACAATAGCAAAAATCGCACGTCCCTTCCCACCGACAGAGCGTTTTTTACAGTCCTGAAGGGCAACGATGCCCAAAATGAATGCAATCGGAGCAGGAAAAACCAGCACAGCAAACAAGCCAAAATATCCGGCGGCTACCGACCATCCTGACGCAGAGATGGGAATGACCCAACTGAGAGCGGGATCGTAGTGGTACGATGGCATACTTCCTTCCGCACTGGCATAACCGGATAGTCTCGCTCCGCATTTGACGCAGATGATTTGTTCGGGGTTGAGAGGCACTCCGCAATGCCAGCAGAATTTTTGACGGTCGGTTGTGCGGGGAACCTCGTGTTGCTGCGTCTCGTTCATGTCTTTGTCCAGTCCTTCCCAGGCAACGAACATCCGGTACAATCCTCTTTGAGTGTAACACCGATTGAGAGAAAAGACAAGTCCCCGACTCTTTTTTGGTGTACCGATTCAGTCCGAGAGCGGACTCTGTGTGGACTTGCATTTTCCCTCAATCACCGACTCTTTTCGTACAGTACCGGCTAAATGTTTTTTGCCCGATTAAGACGACGGCGAGGACAATCTATTTTTCACATTATTTTATTGGATTGCGGTTTTGATACTCATTGGGTACAATACTCGATAGAGTTTGCAATGCACAAAATGATGGACAAAAAGATCATTCACCAACTTCATGCGGATTTTGAACACTGTGCTCACACGGACGAGACCGCCAGTGTCGAATACTGGTTCGCCCGTGATCTGCAAAAACTGCTCGGATATTCGCAATGGCGAAATTTCGAGCCGGTCATCGAAAAGGCGATTACCGCCTGCACCACCGCCGGAGAGAATCCAGCCGACCATTTTGCGCGCGCGCGCAAAATGATCGAGACGGGAAAAACCGCTCAACGGGAGGTCGATGAAATCGCCCTAACTCGTTACGCCTGCTACCTTATCGCTCAAAACGGCGATCCGAGAAAAACGGAAATCGCCTTTGCCCAATCCTACTTTGCGGTGCAGACCCGAAAGATGGAATTGGTCGAAAAACGGCTCGAAGACATTGAGCGATTGGAGGCAAGAAAGAAATTGTCCGAGTCGGAAAAGCAACTTTCGGGCATCATTTTTGAGCGACTCCACGACAATCAGAGTTTCGGACGGATTCGGAGCAAGGGGGACACTGCTTTGTTCGGTGGTTTATCGACGCAGGACATGAAAAATCGGCTGGGAACGCCCGATAGCCGTCCGCTGGCAGATTTTTTGCCAACGATCACCATCAAGGCAAAGGATTTTGCAAGCGAGATAACGAACTTCAACATCAAGGCGGAAAATCTGCGAAGCGAAGATACCATCACGACGGAACATGTTCGGAACAATCAGCGGGTGCGACAAACATTGCTCGACAGCGGCATTGCCCCGGAAAAATTGCCGCCCGCCGAAGATGTGAAAAAACTCGAACGCCGTCTTGAATCCGAACGGAAGAAAAAGACGACAAAAAAGGCGGTGAAGTAAAAGAGTTCCGTTTGCGCCGGAGTACCGGCTAAACGTTTTTCGCCCGATTGAGACGGCGACGATCCACTTCTTTCAAGACGATCTTTCGCAACCGAATCTGCGACGGCGTTACTTCCACCAACTCGTCCGACTCGATGAACTCCAATGCTTCCTCCAACGTAAATTTCCGTGCCGGCTTCAAAATGATGTTCCGATCACTGCCCGATGCACGCATGTTCGTTAATTTCTTTTCTTTCGTTGGATTTACATCCATATCATCACTCCGGGAATTTTCGCCGACAATCATTCCTTCATAGACCACATCGCCGGGCGTAACAAACGGTTGCGAACGCTCTTGAAGATAATCGAGCGCAAACGCATTCGCCTTGCCGCCGACCATCGACACCAACACGCCCGTCGGTCGGTCAGGAATCGTTGCCTCCTTCGGTTTGTATCCTTCAAAGCGGTGATTGACGACGGCATTTCCCTGCGTTGCCATCAAGAGGCGAGTCCGAAGTCCGATCAAGCCGCGTGCCGGGATGGAAAATTTCATAATCACAATGTCGTTGCGATTGCTCATTTCGAGAATAATTCCCCGGCGAGCACCGACCATTTCCATGACCGGTCCCGTTTGCGTTTCCGGCACTTCGACGACGAGCAACTCGAACGGTTCTTCGACCGTGCCGTTGTTCTCACGGTAAATCACCTCTGGTTTGCCGATGGAAAGTTCATATCCTTCCCGGCGCATCGTTTCGATCAATACCGAAAGGTGCAACACACCGCGACCGGAAACAGAAAACTGCTCCGTACCATCAATCGGTTCGACTCGAAGCGCGACATTCCGTTCGAGTTCTCGAATCAACCGGTCTCGAAGATGCCGACTCGTTACAAACTTGCCTTCCTTGCCACCAAGCGGCGACGAGTTGATGCCGAACGTCATCCGCAACGTCGGTTCATCGACGTGAATCCTCGGCAATGCCTGGGGCAGGGCAGGGGAGCAAATCGTGTCGCCGATTTCAATGTCGGTGAGTCCAACGACGGCAACGATGTCTCCGGCATCGGCTTCGTGAACTTCGGTACGACCGAGATTGTCGAACGTGTAAAGTTGTGCAATTTTGCCCGCCGTCTGCTTTTCCTCTTTTTGCATCATGGCAATGTTCATGCCTTTTCGGATCGTCCCGGCATGCACTTTTCCGATGGCGATGCGTCCGACGAATTCCGACCACGCAATCGTGGTAACAAGCATTTGGAGCGGTGCGCCGATGTCCACCGACGGGGCGGGAATCTTTTCCAATATCAAATCCATCAGCGGCAAAATCGAATCGGTCGGCACTGCCGGGTCTTTTGTCGCAAAACCTTCTTTCGTACTGGCAAAAAGGTAGGGAAAATCAGCGGCTTCATCATTCGCACCGAGTTGCAGAAAGAGGTCGAACATTTCGTTGACGACTTCGTGCGATCTTGCATCTTTCCGGTCGATTTTGTTGACGACGACGATGGGACGCAGACCGACTTCGAGGGCTTTTCCGAGAACAAATCGGGTTTGCGGCATCGGACCTTCGGCGGCATCGACGAGAACGAGGCAGCCGTCTGCCATACGGAGCACCCGCTCGACTTCCCCGCCGAAGTCGGCGTGTCCGGGGGTGTCGATGATGTTGATTTTGACTCCCTTGTACGGAACGGCAATGTTTTTAGCGAGAATGGTGATACCGCGTTCCTTTTCGAGGTCGTTGGAATCGAGAATTTGCTGACCGGTGAGTTGGGCATCACGGAATTGTCCGCTCTGCCGGAGCATGCAATCGACGAGGGTGGTTTTGCCATGATCGACGTGAGCGATAATGGCGATATTTCGGAGATCGTTTCTAGTTTCAGGCATCTTGCATAATTATAGCGAAGAGCGGCGGGGCGTAAGCCCCCCGGTGAGATTATTTTTTTCAACCGCAAGGGACACAAAGAGCGCAAAGGATATTTCGATAGTCTCTTTGCATTTCTTATCAATCGAGGATCGTAACTCCTTCTTCAATGGCACGGTTCAATCCGATTCGGCAACGTCCTTTCTCCTCCGCCCGAACCTGTGCCATCAATTCTTGAACTCGCCCAGTGTCATCTTGCCACCGAACATTATTCGAGAGCGGATGGTCAAAATGGTACGCAATGCCAAGATGTACCATTTTCTTCATCGGAATACCCACGTCATCAAGCCTGCAAGCAAGTTCAGCATCTTCGCCGCAGTGATTTACAAACCGCTCGTTGAAGCCGTTCACTTTTTCATAATCACTTCGCCAAATGGCAAAATTTGCGCTCGCCATCCCACCTTTTTTGTACAATAATCCGCCTTTCAAATGCAATTTCGCAAGGAAGTGAGAACGAATTGCATGAAACTTTTTACCGGTTCCCCAACTGAAAAACGTGATTCGCCGGTCTCCCGTCCGAAGAATGTATTCCTTCCGTCTTGTCCGAATGTTAACACGTCTGCCGCACACGAAATATCCCGCTTCGGCATACGAAAGATGATCTTCGATAAAGTATTTGTTCAAGTAACAATCACCGTCCAAAAAAATCAGGTATTTACCTGTCGAAACAGTAGCGGCATTATTACGAGCAAGCATTACCCGAAAGCCGTCATCCGGTTGCCAAGTATGGATAATCGGCACGCTGGACTCTCTTTTCATTTTCCGAACGAGTTCGGCGGTTTCTTCGCGTGAACCATCATCGCCGATGACGATTTCGTCCGGCAATCGGGTTTGTTCCAGTGCCGAAAGAATTGCTAAACGCAAGAACTCCGGTTGGTTGTACGTTGCAATGATAAGGGATATTTTCGTCGGCATGGCGATCTTTCGGATACCGTTTCGAGTTCCATGAATCTGAAACAATTATAGCGAAGAGCGGCGGAGCGTAAGCCCCCCGGCGAGTTCAACGAGAATTGTAGAAGGAAGTGAGCATTCTACGGCATCGTCGGTGGGACAAGGGCAATGCCGAGCCGTAGCGGCGGAATCTTTGCGCCCGTCTTGTACGGCAATTCCAGTGGTTCCAGTAACACTTCCGCTTTCGGAAAACGCCGATGTACCCAATCGGGAACCGTTTGGTCTTTTGCCTCCCACACAATAATTCCTCCCTTTTCGTTCACGTTTTCGTCTGTTACCCATTCTCCCATTGGAATCGCATCAGGACTTTGTATGCCGCCAAAGTAGTAAAAATGAAAACTGGGACGGTCTTTCATCGCATGAGCAACAAAACCGCCGTGCAAATAACTGTCGCCAGTCACATACCGGCACGGAGTATCGAATCGGTCGTCCCATATCCGATCACACTCAGCCCCAAGTTCACGCATCGGATAATGGACGTGACTCGGTTTGCCTGTAATGTACGGTCCGTAAATTGCCTGAACAATATAGACAACCGCAAATACCAATACAGCAAGGAACGTCCATTTCATCGTGCGGACGAAGGACAGATCACTGTCTCGTCGTTGAAACTGTAACAGAAGATACACTCCCAGAAAGAACCAAAGAGGATAACCATACGTTGTCCGAATGAGTTCCTTCATTCCACAGGCAAGGGCGAACAGTAAAAAGGGGATTCCAATGCAACAAAGGAGATAATTCCGTGTTTCCTTTTCGGTATCATTTGTCGGCACTTGCCGCTTCCAACGCCAGCCGAGAGTGGGTACGAGTAAAAGAATCGGCGAAATGATCAGGAATGAAAAATTACCCAGTGCAAATACAATCGGACAAATCAAATGATCCCATCCGCTCCCCAAAATCGGTCTTGCTTCCAGAGCATCCTGCGCGTAACTGATAGTCAGCAACGATCCCATTTGATGAAGCCAAATCAAGTGCGGGACAAACACGGCAAAAGCGATCACGGTGGTCAGCCACGGACCGGACTCTTTCCAATATCGTCGGAATCGGCGAAACCAAACGGAGTAGAAAAGAATCGCGATGACTAAAAGGACAATCGTATATTTTGCGTGGAGTCCAAGTCCCAACGACAGTCCGGCAGCGATCCACCAGCGTTTTTTGTTCGTTTGAAAGGCGTAATAAAACGTGAATATCGTGAGAGTCCAGAACAACATCAATGCCGTATTAGGATTGTACAGGCTGGACTTGAGTGTCAGCGGCAAATAGGGCAACATTGCAAACGTGCCGATGAGGGCGGTTTTCTCCGGTAGGACATTTTGCGCTACTCGCCAAACGGAATACAGAATGGTGATCGTACAAAAAGCCGATGCAAGAAAAGGAGCGGCAAAAGCCCGATGGGTCAGAATGTTACAAGTTTCCAATATCCAAGCCGACATCATTGGATGCTTCGGCGTTGCCCAAACCCATTCTTTGGCAATGCCCTGTAATTCAATAGTGTCCACTTTGTAGGCGAAATGGAACAGGCAGGGAAGAGTTAGCCATAAACCAGCAAAGGCAAAGGTGACCACCCAGAACAAGACGGTTGTTTCTAAACTGCACCTCCCCCGTTTGCCTATATTAACATTCGTTGTTTCGTTCATGTTACTGAGATCGTTTCGAGTTCCAGGTATCGACGATCATTATAGCGAAGAGCGGCGGGGCGTAAGCCCCCCGACATTTAGCCGGTACTCCGCGAAAAAACAAAACAAAATGATATAATGACCGCTATGCGAAAGAAACTGTTGCGAACGATACCGCCTATTCTCGGCTTTACCTTGCAATTCTTGGTATTCGGTTGGATTGTGTTTACTCCATTCTTCAAACTCCAACGAGAAATGGATACGCACATGCAACAGTTACGAGACGACCAAGACATTCATGCGGTGCTTACGCAGTCGCTCCGGCAATTCGATGCCGCTCAAATTGCAATGCTGCAATTTCGGGAAACGAACAAACACAAGTTTACGGAAGAGGCACTCCAATGTCTCGTGAATGCATGCGAAGGACTGGAAGAAGTACATGACCGCTCGCAAGGTACTTTTACCAAGCATTATTCGGGAGAACTGTTGGAAGAATATAAAAACTTCCAAACTCAATACGAGACGGATGTGCGGATCGGTGAAGAACTCGAAACACATGGAAACGAAAAGACGGCGGAGGTGGAACAATTACGGGTTCAACAGCGAGAGGTGCGGCAAAAACTGGACAGCATGACCGGCTATGCGGCAATTTCCGGCGAGGCGGTGTTGGAGTATTCCAAGGGCGGTCTGGAATTGTCAAAAAGTTACTTGGAAATCCGCATCCGTAGTTTATCGGAAACTGTGTACATCTGTATCTGGGGCATTTTTGCTATGTTCGTAATCGAAGCCTTTTTCTTCTGTTTCGCAGTGGCTCCCATGATCTATCATTTACCGGAAGCAGAACCGCAATCGTAAGATTGCGATGTCTTGCAGCGATTGGGTAGGGCAGGTAGGAGAATTGCAAAGTCGTAGTTCAATTTTTAGTAGCCGTTCACGGGTTTTTCGAGCGAATTTTCGCATCCTATTGGTATTAAACAACTTACGTCGACCATCAATCAGCAAATTTTCACAAAAACACCACCGAGCGATTTTTATAAGTCCTTGAC
>Ga0082212_10013657_pt1 | contig 10142 bp, 9 predicted proteins | sample TergutNt197P3_FD_71548 | JGI IMG/M metagenome (GOLD analysis project Ga0082212, IMG submission 71548) | Neocapritermes taracua P3 segment gut microbial communities from Petit-Saut dam, French Guiana - Nt197 P3 | ecosystem: Host-associated > Arthropoda: Insects > Digestive system > Gut ...
TCTATACACTTGCCGCAGATAGTGATATCTCCGCCGAACCCTTGTTTGGCGCGCTCCCGTGCCGTCTTCCGGCACTTGACCGGGTCGAAAAACTCGTCGCGGTGCATCCCGACCGCCCATAGCTTACCTGAAACAGCGCCTGCCGGGCAGGCGTCGGCACAAGCCATACAATCACCGCAGCGCGATCCGTCAACAGGCGAAGCAGTGCTGAGCGGAGCGTCTGTCAGTATTGACGACAGGCGAATCGCTGAGCCATACTCAGCGGTCACAAGCAACGCACTCTTCCCGACCCAGCCGATCCCGGCGCGCGTGGCGACTGTTTTATGCGGGAGTGTCGTGTTGTCATTCATTTCGCCGTTTCCGACATATTCGCGGGTCTGCGCAACCGCAGTATATCCCATTTCTCTCAGCATATCGGCGCCGCGGGTAACGATAGCGTCAAGCCGCTCATTGAGCTTATCGTACCACTCGCGGTATTCCTGCGTGGGCAGTTCCGCTATTCCGCGGAGTACGTACTTCGGATAAACAACAGCGACGCTGATACCGACAGGCAACCTTTCGCGCATATCTTCCGGCAGTTCTGACAGGTCTCCGAAGCCAACGACGTCAGCGCCGATCCTCAACAGTTCTGTTTCGACTTGATGGGTCATGTCATTCAATTCGCACCCTCCTTTGCGTTGTTTACCGGCCAGCCATCGAACAAATTTCGATTCAAACGGGTTATGTGATACAAGTCTGATACTTTTATTTGTATAATATAGATACGCTTCAAAAAATCATTCTACCGCATACCCCTCTGACTTGTAACTATAGAATACGCAAAAAGAAACAATTCTGTTACAAATAGTTGACAAAAGAAACAATTTCTGTTAAACTTGGATTTGTATTGACGGTGTGAAGGGAGAGTGCTTAATTGTGAAACGCTGTTTGCGGATAATAATATACATTAGTGTTTTTCTCTGTCTGACGTTTGCTTTATCGCTGACTTCTCTTGCCGCCGAGTCGCTTGTAACAACCGATCGCGTGAATTTCAGGACAGCCCCGTCGCTTGACGCAAGCGTGATCAACACAGTGGAAGCCGGTGTCAGCGTTGAAGTGCTTGAACATGACCCTGCGGGCTGGTCAAAAGTCAAGGTAAGCGGTACAGCCGGCTATATAAGGTCAGATTTTCTCACTGTTCCTCCCGGTACATCATCGATGATTTTTAAGACAACAGACGGAGTCAATTTCAGGCGTTCCCCATCGCTTGACGCTGATATCCTCGCTACGCTGCCCTATAGAACAGACGTCGAGGTACTTGAGCATGACCCTGCGGGCTGGTCAAAAGTCAGGGTTAACGGTACGGTCGGCTACATAAGATCAGATTTCCTTGCCATTCCCAATGCTGACGGCACGATCAGCGCGGCAAGCAGCTCAACGATGAAAACAAACGACGGCGTCAATTTCAGAACAGCCCCGTCTACAGATTCAGCCATAATCAGAGTTCTGGACGCCAACACGGAAGTTCAGATTCTCGAACGCGACCCGAACGGTTGGTCAAAGGTCACGCATGCTGGTACGACCGGTTATATTAAATCAGAGTTCTTAAGTGTGAACGGCAGGTACGTCGAGTTACTGGAATGGTCGGTCGTCAGAAGTATGATCAAATACGGAGAGATCATACCTGTCTACGATGTAAGGACCGGTTTATCATTCAACATAAAATGTTTCTCCGCGGGCGTCCACGCTGACGTCGAACCGGCAACGAGGGCTGATATGGAGATTCACTTGCAAACACACAACGGCGTCAGGAGCTGGTCTGCGCGCCCGGTGTGGGTAACCATCGGCGGGCATACTATCGCCGCGTCGCTCCACGGGATGCCGCATGATGTCAGTACTATTCCCGATAATGGTATGAACGGACATGTATGCCTGCATTTTCTGGGAAGTACCGCAGGCAACTCAGCAGAGTCATATAAAAGGGATCTCCAGAATGCCGTTCAGGAAGCGTGGAACGCCAGATGAAAAGGTGTAATCAATGGTAATCGGTATAATCGGCGAAAGCTGCACAGGCAAGTCGTCGATCGCTGAAGTCCTCTCGAAAAGGATGAAAGCAACTGTCTACGCGGGGAAGGACTATTTGAAACTCGCTAAAAGCGAAACGGAGGCGAAGAAACGTTTTATAGAACTTTTAAGTTCGGATGAGGCAGTCAACGGCGTTTTCATCTACATAATAAGTGAGAAAGAGCATCTGCCCCTGCTGCCGGCCGGTGCTCTTCGTGTTTTGCTGACTGCTGATATCGACGTCATCAAGGAACGTTTTGCAAAACGTCTGGGCGGGAACATGCCTGCCGCTGTTACGGAAATGCTTGAGAGGAAGCATGGCCTATTTGATTGCGAACCGTCTGATTTGAAAATCCATAATGACGGGAGCAGCATAGGTGAAACTTGCGATAAAATCGTGAAGATGTGCAGCAATCCTCTTAATCATCTCGTCTGATATCCCACACCCGGCTAACCTCTATATTTACACGGCCATCCGGCAGGAAAGGCACGCCCTCGGATTCCAGCAAAGCTTTCCTGATTTCGGCATGTTCGCCTCCCGTAATGGAGCCATCCGCCATAATGACGCGCTGCCACGGTAAATCATCCGGGCAGCGCCGCATAGCCCATCCGACCATCTTCGCTGCGCGCGGCTGCCCCAGCAACCGGGCGATTTCTCCATAGGATATCGTCTTCCCGTATGGTATCTTTTCTACAATACTATAGACTCGCTTGAAAAACGGCTCCATGCAGTTTCACGCTTTCCGGTTCATGCCTTTAAGGTTATTGGGTCAGGGAGTATCCGGTGACGCCTTAACCCTCGCTGCTAAGACTATAGGTTATCCCCATTAATCATCTAAAACAGGGCCTTGTCCTACAACAAAAGTTCCTTCATAGTATCGCTTGCGGATGGTTGCCGATTCCTTTATCCATTCATCGACGCCGATGAGCTTCATTCTGCAAAGATTATAAACCTTCATATTGTGTGGGAAGCTCGCCCCTTTTGCCGATGGAGCCAGTAATCCGCAAGGGAAGCCGGCACACTCGAAACAGTAAGTTACGCCCTTTTCCTGCGCGCACGCCCAGGTCGCGCAATCAAAATCGGCGTATCGGCATTTGCCGTTTTCGGCTCTGCAACCTTTGCAGGCAACCTCATCCGGCGAGATTTTACGAAACTCCGCGACTTTCATTTTGACGTCGTCCGTCAGGTTCTCCTCAAGCAAATTACAGTTGAAACATTCCAGCCCGCACGGCGCGACTAAATACTCTTTGTCCATCCTTAATCCCTCCAGTTGATTCATTTTATCTCTATTTATATTAGTGCGGATTGAATTCGATCCTTAATTGTCAAGATCAGCTATAGCCCCCGGATTATTTTACCAGGTATGGTTTGCCCTCTACGCAGGACACACGCCATCGCGCTATATCCGCAATCAACTCATAGTCGATCGGTTTGTCATAGTCAAACTGAATAGCGCCCTTGGTCCTGCGATATCCCGCAAGCCGTTCCTCAAACGGCGAGAGCGACAAATCGCCGGGGTAGATCCCCAGGTGCTTCTTTGACGCGGCGAAGTGTATCAGGTTCTCACCCTGCCAATATGTAGGCATACACCACGAAATCTTCTCCACAGCGTCCGGCGCGGCGGCGCGGATCGTTTCGCGGACCTTGACAAGGATGATCCGCACATCGTTAGACTGAGAGCTGATATACTCGTCAATATCAGCCGGTTTATCCCCGCAGTAGTGGCTTTGGTTCTCGTGCTTAAATTCTCTCCCGCATTTAGGGCACTTCCACATAAAATCTCCTATTCATCCCCAACCAATTACCTGAACGTACGCTCAAACACAGCCAGATTACTCTGGTTACTATTATTTGCGCTTATAATCGCAAACACTATTTTTGCAAAATGCCCTTTATATCCGCCATCAATCAGAACATCACGGAACACCTGCGAAACCAATGTAGGCGAGTTTCGAAAAGCCCCGCAACCGAAAGCGCCCAGTACAAGCGCCTTTACGCTGTTTTCCATAGCTACTTCCAGTATGTTTCGGATCCGTTTCGCAAATATATCTCTCAGTACGTTCCAATCCGGGTTCTCAACGCCGCTTATGTTTGGCGCCGGCGATGTTATAACGTCAACACTATACCACCTATCCATATTGCGCGGTTGTTCTTCATCTGTCTTGAAAACGGTGACATCCTTTGAATAGATGATCCGGTCACTGTAATTTCTGTGCGGAAGACCTCTGTGAAAGCCGTAGAAAGGCTCCCATAGGCGAGGCTGTTTCAGGCATGGATAAAGATTGCTGATCCTACAGAGGCACTCTTCCTGCGCCGATGCTCCGGTTTTCACGCCGCCGCCGGGATTGGTCGCGCTGGCAAAATTTAGTACTGCGACACGATCATATTCGGCTGTTAGCTTCTCCGCAGCTTGAAAGCTGCGGTTCCGGACCACAGATATCGATGTGTCATCGAAGATAGAACGGGTTTTGGAGCTGAACCCTTCCATATACAGCTTTGTGTCCTGCTTTGCCTTTTCGGTCAAAGCAGAAAGGTCGCTGTTTGAGCTGATGAGTTTCATTGTGTCTTCGAAAACAGCTGCTCGCTGCTCTTTTTTTGATAACTCAATCATGGTCGTTCTCTGCCTTTTTTCGATATTATATATTTCTGCTGTTTCACTTCAATAATCACAGGTATTCTTCAATGACGATCCAGCAACTCATCACGACAAATATAACATAACCGCAATACTATAATCAATAGCACGCTAAGCAAAACCCCTGTAGCAATTGCAGCTACAGGGGTTATTATTGGTGGAGACTATTGGGCTCGAACCAACGACCTCCTGCGTGTGAAGCAGGCGCTCTAACCAGCTGAGCTAAGCCTCCCTATTTGACTTATTGAATCGTTGCAGTTTACGGATCTTTCCTTATGCTTCTTCTCATAGCTCCTGATTATGCTTTTTCAGGGCCCCTGATCATCGTGTTTTTGATTTTACCATGTCACATCATGGTAGTCAATACTTTTGATATCACTGACAACACCGGCCAAATGGTATCTGGTTGCTGGTCAGGGGGTATCTGCTACCCAAGCACCTTTTCAACTACCAAATTCCGATTATCTGCCAGTAGAACCGGCAAAAAACGAGTATTACCACTGCGACTATCGCGTAAACAACAGATGCTGCCGCAAGGTGGCGGGAGGCCCAGCCGTTGTCACCGCAGATAGCCTCTACCTGTCCCAGCCATGGCTGGTGATAGCGGAAGAAAAACAGGTTCGCGGCGCATATGAAGACCATTACGCAAAACAGCGGGTGTATGCCGAAATCCGTATAAAGAGCAGGTGTAGCCATCGAGAGGATCGCCGCAATGATCCAACCTTGCGCAACATCAAGGAAACGCAGTAGCAGGCAGATGCCGTACAGAGAAACTAAAAACAGCACAGGGTGTGCGGCTATCGGTATCAGCAGCGATGAAAGTATCGGGGAAAGCCACACTGTGATACCCGATACCTCAAATATACGGGAAAAGCTCAGTAATATACCAAAGAACACAACGATGTCCCAGCTTACGCCTGTCGATATGTCCTTTACTGAAAAGACTCCGCAAAACAGGAGTATGCCAAGCGAAACGAATAAAACCTGATTTGTGGTGATCGGCAATACGCTTTGCAGAGCGAGTCCCACTAAGAGCAGCACAAAAACAGCGGCGCATACCTTCTCGTCCCTGCTAACCGCGCCCAGCTTGCGGTACATATCCGAAAGTTGTGTTTTAGTCACGCTTAGCTTTTCATCCGGCTTCAAAACGAAGTATATTACCGCCAAAAACAGGACGCTGAGCAGCATCCATGGCAATCCCATAATTTGCAGCCAGGCTTGTTCAGTCGCCATTTCGCGCATCAGACCTGAAGGTAAGTATGAGGTGAACACCGGTCCAAACAGCGAACCGTTCAACCAGGCGATACCGGGAAATATCGAAACACCGTAAGCGGATATGATTATCAGCGAACGGCCTTTGCTTTTTTCAGGCAGGCAGCAAGCGTCAGCAACGCTAAGCGCTATTGGCGTCAACAAAACAACACGTACTGTGATCGATGCCGTCAGAAGTGAAAAAAGGATGCCCGTGACGAGCCATCCGACCATGATTACTACGTAGTTCAGTTCAAGGCGTTTGAACAAACCGAACACGATGCGTTTGCCAAGCCCTGTTTTCAGGAGGGCGTAACCAAGCAGCATCGCCGATATCAGCATCCACAGCGATGCGCCGGAAAAGCCGCTTGCCAGGTCGGACATAGGTACGCCTGCAATTGTCCCGCCAAGTAATATAATGACAGCTCCTATGGTCATTACTCCATTGCCCGGACGCAGTATCCAGAAAGCGACCGCAACGGCAACGGAGGCGAGCATTATATGCCCGGTGCGGCCCAACCCGTCAAACGGCGCGAGGATCGCTGTCAAAACAGCAAAAATCGTTACAAGTGCTGACAACACCGGGACAATCAGATTTTTGTGTTTACTTACTCTCATAGTTTTCAGTCAGAATCAGTGTCAGCTTTTTCACAAGACGTCCCTTTCTGATTATTTCTTCTGCCCCCCGGCTTTCCTGAAATGCCTGAACCCCTTCCAAAACTGCCCGTTCACCATAATCAATAATCCGTCCAGCATAGGCATGTTTATCTTGCCGCCGGACATGCGGGCAAGCTGATTGAACCTCAGGCTCGTTATAAACATCAGGTGGTCCGCTATAATTTTCTTGCCGGTCAGACGATAGAATTTCTGCGCAAGCGACAAAGAGCGGTACAGTAAACGCCCGAACCCCTTTTTATGCCGGCAGCGGGCTATGGTGTCGGTGTAAGAAAGCGGTTCGTTTTTATCCCGTTCGCCCGGCGGGAGGCGCCGGCCAAGAAGCGCTTCAAATTCTGCGTTCGGAATCCTTTGAACGTCAACGTTGAAGTAATGCGGCAGTTTTTCGCCCCCACAGGACGCCATCGCCGCCGTCTCCGTTGCTTCCCCATCAATATAAACCGTTGCTTCCAGATGGATATCGCGCGACGATGATCCTACTAAAACGCTGTACTCGCCCGGTTCGCCCGCCCACTTATTCACGTCTGAATCAAAGTACTTGAAAGCATGCTCGTCGAATTCAACGCGCACTGTTTTCTTCTCGCCCGGTTCAAGCGCTGTCTTGATAAAACCCTTAAGTTCTTTTTTCGCGCGGAAAACTTTGCTCCCGATCTTTGAAACATATACCTGCGCGATTTCTTCCCCGGCAACGTCCCCTGTGTTAAGTATAGAAAACTCTGCGGAGCTTGAGTCCGCCGACAGTTCGCTGTATGCAAAACTTGTGTACGACAGCCCGAACCCGAAGGGCCATGCAACGCTTTTTTCCACGGCGTCGTAATACCGATAGCCGACGAAGATACTTTCCCTGTGCTCCGCAGTTACCTGGTTTTTATGATACCATGGGGCTGAAGGGGCGTCCTCATACTTGTGAGGATAGGTCTCCGCCAGCTTCCCCGATGGGTTAGTCCTGCCCGTGAGAATATCGGTAACCGCGCTGCCGGACGCCTGCCCTCCCAGATAAGTATGTAATATCGCGTCCGCCATGTTTTCCCATTCCATTTCGACGGGAGCCCCGCATGATATTACCACTGCGACTCTTGGGCATACCTTGTACACGGCGTCCAGCAACTCAATTTGATTATCCGGAAGGCGCATATGCTTACGGTCAAAACCTTCCGCTTCGCCGCGCTCATTGAGCCCCAGGAACAAAACCGCCGCATCGGCGCTCGCGGCAAGCCTCACCGCCCGGCGTTTAAGCGAAACGCTCCTCCCGCCCGAACGCTTGAACCCCGGTTCATAACCTGTTATATCCAGACCGGAGCTAAGCAGTTCGTCGAGCGCAGGCGTCAGCTTGACGGGGTTTATCAATGAACTCCCCGAACCCTGATAACGCGGCGTCTTCGCGAAATCCCCGATAATGGCTGTGCGTTTACCCATCGACAGCGGCAGTAACCCATTTTCGTTTTTCAACAGAACAAACGAGCGCCTCGCAGCGTCGCGGGCCGCCTCGTTATGTTCTTCGTCAGTATAGCGCTTGCCCTTGCCCAACGCGGGCTGAACGTCAAAAAGCAATTCGAGCAGGCTGTTCACGCGCGCATCGAGCAGGGCCTCATCTATTTTTCCTTCCCGCACCGCCTCCACGACATCGCGGTCAGTCATTCCGGACGTCGAAGGCATTTCGAGGTGGCAGCCGTTTATCAATCCCTCGACGCGGTCATTGTTCCCGCCCCAATCGGTGACTACCAGACCGTCATAGCCCCATTCGCCATACAGGATGTCCTGAAGAAGATGCGGATGCTCATTAGAATATGTACCGTTCACGCGGTTATAAGACGTCATGATAGTCTTCGCGCCACCCTCTATGACCGCGTAACGGAAGCCCTCAAGATATATCTCCCGCAAAGCGCGCTCGTCAACTATCTCGTCAATAACCATGCGGTCGTCTTCCTGGCTGTTGACGGCAAAATGTTTTGGGCAGGCGGATACGCCTTCGGATTGGACGCCCCTTATCATTGCGGCGGCAAGCTTCCCTGTTAGGAAAGGGTCCTCGGAGTAATACTCGAAGTTCCTGCCGCCCAACGGGTTGCGCTTTATATTCAGCCCCGGCCCCAGAAGGACGCCGACGTCATGCGCTGCGGCTTCGCGCCCGATGCATGCTCCGACTGTTTCGAGAAGGTCAGTATCCCAACTGTTTGCCAGCGTTGCCGCCGTGGGGAAGCAGGTTGCCGGAATGCTGTCGTTCAGTCCGAGATTGTCAGCTTTCCCGCCCTGTTTCCGCAACCCGTGAGGGCCGTCGGTAAGCATCATGGATGGGATGCCGGTCCGCTCGACTGCCTTTGTGTTCCAGAAGTTCTGCCCTGACATCAGCGAAGCTTTTTCCTCCAATGTCATACCGGCGATAAGCTCTTCATATTTCATAACGGCACTTCAATTCTATCATAATTATAGCGACCGGCGCTGTATCAGGCCGCCGTCGACGTTTATGATTGTTCCTGTACAATAGCGCAAGTCGTTATTGCACAGGGCCCAGACGGCTTCGGCGCAATCCTCCGGCTGCCCCCATCGATTGATCGTCAGTTCATCGCCGGAAACGATCGCGTCGAACTTTTCTTTGGCCCTTAATGTATTGCGCGTCTCTATTATTCCCGGGCGTATCCCATATACGAAAATGCTCTCCCGCCCAAGTCTGGCGGCAAAAAGTTGGGTCATCATGCTCAAGCCCGCTTTTGACATGCAATACTCCCCGCGGTTCAGCGAAACGACCGTGGAGTTTGAGGATTCAATGTTGATTATGATTCCCCGGTATCCGTTTATCTCCTCCTGCCCAATCATATGCGCGGCGATTTTCTGTGTAAGGAAGAATGTACCCCGCAGGTTCGTGTTCATAACATAATCGAAGCTTTCGCTCCCAAGAAGCATCAGGTCCTGACGGTACAACGATATCACGCCTGCATTATTGACAAGCATATCCACCCGCCCGAAACGTTCTATAGCGCCGTTAAGCAATCGCTGGTGATCTTCAAGGTTTGCCAGATCGCCCTTTATATAAATGTACGAGGCTTTCCGTTTATTAAGGTACTCCAAAGCGTCGCCTGCTTCGTCGGCTGACTCGTCAGCGAAAATGGCAAGGTTATAGTCGTTCTCAGCGAGTTTCCTGACGATTCCAAATCCTATACCACGCGTCCCTCCGGTCACGATTGCAGTCTTTCGCATTTCCCTCTTCCTTTCCTATCAGCAATATCCCCTGTAATCATTGCAATTACAGGGGCTTCAGGTATTGGTGGTCCAAGCCTTAACATAGGCTAACTTATAATACGGCGGGGGTTCGCCGTGAATCTCAGCGAAGCTGAGTTCCCGCAGGGCGGCTTTGCCGCCCGAGGATATCAAATACCAAAAGGGGTCCCCGCTGAATCAAAGATTCAGTGGGGTGGTGACCCACGCCTTAACATAGGCGAACTTTTGAATATCGGTAAAAGCGTCGGGATACTTCTGTATTTCCAACAAAAATGATGATAACACAGGCGTTGCGGTACGTCAATGGATATATGTCCAAGAATG
>Ga0082212_10013658_pt1 | contig 10141 bp, 10 predicted proteins | sample TergutNt197P3_FD_71548 | JGI IMG/M metagenome (GOLD analysis project Ga0082212, IMG submission 71548) | Neocapritermes taracua P3 segment gut microbial communities from Petit-Saut dam, French Guiana - Nt197 P3 | ecosystem: Host-associated > Arthropoda: Insects > Digestive system > Gut ...
AAACTCCGAGTTTGAGACCGATACAAATGTGACAAAATCAAGGACGTCCGAGACAGTCTCTGGCGTGTCCACGCTTGTAAGGTAGGGGAGATTGGCCACCCACACATTCCCGCTCGATTCGGTCTTTCTAGCCGACGACGAGTGGAAGACCGCGAGTATCGGTTCATCATCATACAGCATATGGACGCCGTCAGTCCCTGAGACGGCGCTGATAACCCTCGTCAAGTTATCCAGATAGCTGCCGCCCCATAAGTCCCGCAACTGGTCGTCGCTTTTATATGCCATGCAGCATGTATAGTCAGTGCATGCGTCGGCTTGCGGGTGCAGGGAGTTCGGCATGATAAGGACGTTATACAGGACTATTGTCCTGGAAGCTATGGCTTGCGCCTTAAGCGCTTCGAGGGGGAACCCGGCGGGCATCTCGGCCGCGACGACGCCGATGAGATATCGTAACATCGGCATCTCCACGATGTTGCCCCCGGACAGGATGCGGAGCATTAGGTCCGAATCACCGTATGGGCCTTCCGGCAGCAACTCCTCGAGCGGCGGGAATGTTGGGACAGGTTCGGGGACGGGGACCCGTGGCTCCTCGTACGGGCCCGATATGGCCACAAAGGCAATGCCGATAATAACCACAGATGTAAGCAGGGCCATCCCAAGCCTTCCGATGAATTCAATTACTTTCATACTCACTCTTCCAGTATAGTTACGGTCCGCAGATAACCGTCCCGGGTAAACGAACGATAGGCAGCCGTCCCGGGGAAACGAACTACTTGACTGTTAAGGCAGTCTGTTATACAATGCGCAGATAATCGATAGATAGGGTTGACTGTATGCACATATCCGCTGTTCTAATACCATCCCTCGCGTTGATAGCCGGGGCTGCGGGGTTCTACCTCAGGCTGCAGGAGCTATGGAACGTGTTCAAGGACGGGCTGCCGGAGCGGGGCGCGGTGATTACGATCGTTTTGATTGCTTTTACCGCTGCTTTCCTGCTGATCGTCGTGTTATTCTCATTACGCGTTGCGCTAAAGCATAAAGTGGAACCGGGGTTCGAGAATGCGTTTGGTACGGACCAACTGGGTTACCCCATAGCTTTCGTTATTATCGGGGCGGTGTGGCTCGGGGCGACGGTGATGCAGTTCGTCAACTTGTACTCGTCGGGGGACATACCGCAGGTCGAGTTGATTTTCCTGATCACATCGGCGCTGTCGGCGGTGTCCATAGCGTTTTTCGCTATCGAGATGTACCAGGATCCGCGCCGCAGGTTTTCGGTTGTATTAAGTGTTGTCCCGACGCTGCACTTGTGCTTCTGGCTTATCCTTGTGTACAGGCAGAACGCCCCCAACCCGATCCTTCTAACATATGCCTACTTCTGCCTCGCAATCATTGCCTCAACGCTCGGGTTTTATTTCACGTCGGGTTTTGCGTATAATAAGCCCGCGCCCGTGAAAGCGGTTTTCTCGTTTCTTTCCGCTATATACTTCTGCTTCGTAACACTGGCTGACAATCACGCGTTAGGGGTGAAGATCATAATGGCGGCGCTTGTGGTAATCAACACCATATACGCTTCCATGCTCATCAAGAACCTCCAGTTGAAGGAGGGCAGTTGACGCTGCCATTGTAACACACGCTTGTTGTTTCTTGCAATAAGAAACGTGGGGGCAGCATTTTGCCCCCACTTTCATTGATGTAGTTCATGGGTAGCCGGGATTTCACCCTGTCTTGCGTGACAACGTCGCTTAGCCGGCTTCAATGCTGTACAATAGTTCCATACCTACCCCGGTATGTGCCAATAGCCGGCTTCAGCCGACGGGTCACACTGCGTCAGAGTGAAATCCCGGCTACCCATGTATTTGAAGAAAAAGGAGGAAACCATCATGAGTGGAAAACACGCGCCCAGACCACTGATTATCTGCATTCTCGTTGCGGCCTTGCTACTGCCGGGCGCTTTGTCCGCCTGTACGACAGCAGATAAACCCAAAACCAACGACAATCCTATAGCAGCCGATGAGCTGCTTGACCTCGGCGAAGAGTACCTGCTCGATCTCGATTACGAGGGGGCGGCTGAGCAGTTTCTGAGGGTCATCGAAGCCGAACCTATGAACGCCCGCGCCTATACGGGCCTGGCTGAAGCGTACATAGGCCAGGGCGATACCGGCGGGGCGGTTACGGCCTTGAGGGACGGCGTCAAGCTGTTCATGGCCAACCCTAAGTTTCTGAACGATGCGATTGCCATCTACGAGGAGATTATCGCGGGCGAGCCGACAAACGCAGACGCGTATATCGGGCTTACGGACGCCTATATAGCGCTCGGCAAGGAAGAAAGCGCGGTTGACGTCCTTGGGCGCGGCCTCGCGCAATTACCGGATAATGGACAGATTGCGGAGCTATACTACTCCGCAGTGATCCCGGGATATGAAATCCGGCAAACCTTGTACCAGGAGATGCGTGCGGACGATGGCGTACTGCTCGCCCGCAACGAGTTCATGCAACCGGTATTCGTCGGTGACAGCGCCCGCGTCCGCAAAATGAACGGTTCGTTTAGTCAAGACTTAGAAAATGTAACGCTTGACGACTTTGCATATCTGCCGGAAGAGTATGACAGCCGCGAAGGGTATACTTATGACGAAGCCCAGCAGGGAAGGGTCGGCGGATACCTGGAGATATGGGAGGAAAGCTACCGCATACATGAATACATCTCGTTCGTCGCCAGCGGGGATTGGGACGGCCTCGGGGCGCATGGCGGGTATGACTTGTTGGGGCGGACTTTTAACGCGGGCACGGGCGAGATCCTTGGTATTTCAGATGTATTGACCGTCGGCCCCGATATGCAAGTTGACGTGCTTTACTCCGAATACATAGATTATCAGATGGATATTTACGAAGGGTACTTCGCCGATTTAGCGCGCGGATACAGCTACGGCGAGTACAACCAATATTACGTGGACTCCGTGAAAGGGCAATGCGGCGAAAACGCCGTGTTTTGGCTTGCCGTTGACGGAATCCACATTTTCTTCAATCAATATACATTTACTTACGCGGACGGGTCAAGCGAACTGGTCATCCCGTACACTCGTACCGATTTGGTCCGCGCCCCGTTCGCGGCTTAGCCCCCGTCCATAGGGCGTATTATTGTCACAACATCCCCGGCGGATACCGGGTCGTTGGGGTCGGACCATCTTCCATTGAGCATAACTATGGCCGTGCGTAACTCGCTTTCGACCATATAGACGCCGCGTTCGCCAAACAGTATGAGACAGGAGTCCAGTACATCGTTAACGGTTGCGGCGTCAGGCACCTCAAGTTCGGCGTCTTTGAATCCGGGAGGCAGGTCAAACACATGGAATTTGACAAGTACAATCATTTCAAAGACCTTACTTCTTCTCCTCCGGCGGGTACAGGTCGCGAATCACGCATTCCAGGCCGCCGGCCAACTGAAGCATATCAAGGTATGGCATACCATCTTGGTAGTAGCCCAGCGCGTTGTAGAAATTGTCGCCAAGCCTGACCTCGTCAAGTGTGATCCCCGCCGTTGGCCCGCCTTCGAGCGGGGGTCTGCCGCACATACGGTCGGTCACTGTGAAATCGTCGCGGCGCAGGCCTTCGCGGAGGTTGAACGCCCAGCGCATCGTAAACGAACGCATCCCAAAGAAGCGCAAATCGCGGAGCCCCATGGGATACCCCGTCGCACAGGTATACGCGTCCTGGATCGTCGTCCCCGGGAACACGCGGGCCGTAAAGACGCACATGCCCGACGCATTGATGAACTCTGTTATGCTCATCTCCTGGACGTCGTGGTAACCGGTAATCCGGTAATTGAACCTTAGCTCCTTGGTCATGCGGTCGTTTGCTTTGGCCAAACCGCCTTTAGTATGGCGCCCCGGCGTCGGGTCGAGCTGATAGGTGCGGATATAGCCGGGGGCCCTTCTCGGGTCGTGGGCCGCTATCTCGACCCCGCTTGCGACGAAGAGGAACTCGTGCCCTTTCCCGAAGTGGTCCGCAGCCCGCTGGGAACCCTGGGAGAGGATGGCGCCGCAACCTTCCATGCTGCATAGTTTCTTCAGCAGGGCGACGGCCGCGTCGCTGTCGCCGTAGTAAGGCTCGATGCCGTCGAGATTGTCTTTGGTCAGCAAACCCTTGTTGAAGCACTCCATAGCCCACGCGAGGGTCCCGCCGACATGGATCGCGTCGAGGCCCGCCTCGTTGGTTGTGTGGTTCATGGCTATCAAGGCTTCCGGGTCTTCATTCATTATGCCGGGGCCGAACCACCCCAGGCTTTCATACTCGGGGCGCCCCACAGGGACAGGCCCGTCGGTGATAGCCGCATACTGGCCTTGCTTGATTTTCACCTCGGCGCCGCAACGCATCGGGCACGCGGCGCAAGAGTAACCCTCGACCATGTATTCCTCGCTGAGCTTGGGATGGCCCAGGCGGGAGAAATCCTCCGGGGTTTTTCCGGTCTCCTCGAGGGAGCGCGAGTAATTCTCGACACAGGTGTCGCCGCTCATCAGATTCGCCATGAAAGCGCTTGAAGAACCGGCGGCGCGCATATTAGCGGTCATCGGGTGGTCCTTGAGGAACTCGCCCAACATCTTGTTGATGTTCGTGACGCCCTGCTTGTCAGCATACTCCACAGGCAGCTTGCCTGTACAGACGACGGCTTTGAGCTTTTTCGAACCGATGACCGCGCCTGTGCCGCCCCTGCCGGCAGTCCTGTGATAGTCCGTCATGACGCAAGCTATCGGCGACATTTTCTCCCCGCCGGGACCGATGTACGACGCGGCGAACTTGACGCCCAAATCCTTCTTCAGGGCTTCCTCGAAATACCCAGTCGTCAAGCCCCAGTAGTTTGACGCGTCGCGTATCTCAGCCTTGCCGCTGTCGATGAAGATATATACGGGCTTCGGGGAAATACCTTTCACGAAGACACCGTCATACCCGGACGCCTTCATCTGCGGGCCGAAGTAGCCTCCCGCATTCGCGTCGTTCCAGCCATTGTAGATCGGGGACTTCGACACGACCGTGTAGCGGGCGCCGCAAAAGAAGTTGGAGCCGCTGAACGGGCCGGGAAGGAACCCGACCATGCTTTCCTCGCTATTCCAGTCGACGCCCCCGGGCATATACTCATACAGGATCCTGGCGCCGAGCGCCGGGCCCCCGATAAAGTCGCGGTACCAATCCTCCGGGATTTGCTTGTCTTCGAGTTCGCCTGTCGTAAGGTTGACAAAGAGCATTTTGCCTGTGTAGCCGAACATGAGTATTCCTCCTTGTGATTAATTCTTTGACCAGTTAATCTGGTAAAACCATGCGATTCATTGCACCGCGATTATACAAGGTTTGGTTTCGGATGTCGTTGTATTTTCACACAATGTACGCATGGTGTTTTTGTTCATTGGCAAGCAAGGCGGCCGCCTTGGGCACAAGAGCGCCGCCGGCGCACCACACGGCCACTTGCGTCAGGCGCTGCAAGGTCAACCCTTCAACGCCGTCAAAAACGTATAGGCGTCGCGGCACATGTCCTCAAGCGTGTTTACCGCTTTCCAGCCCATGAGCTTTTCCGCTTTTGAAACGTCCGCGTACGTCTCGGCCAGATCCCCGGGCCGGCGCGGGGCTATTTTGAACGGGATCTTGATATTATTGACTTTCTCAAACGCATTCACCATTTCCAGCACGCTATACCCGACGCCTGTGCCGAGGTTGAAGATCTCTGCCCCGGTGTGGCAGTCGCAGTACTTCAGGGCGTCCACATGCCCCCTCGCAAGATCTGACACATGTATATAATCCCTTACGCCTGTGCCGTCCCCGGTCGGGTAGTCGTCGCCGAACACGTTCAGTTCCGGGAGCTTCCCGGCCGCGACCTGCAATATATACGGCATAAGGTTGTTCGGGATTCCCCGGGGCGATTCGCCAATCAGCCCGCTTTTGTGCGAGCCGACCGGGTTGAAGTAGCGTAGTATCACTGCCGAGATAACGCCGCCCACTGCTGTATCCGTAACGATCTGCTCGATCATATGCTTTGTGCTGCCGTACGGGTTTGAGCACCTGCCGGTTTCCATGTCCTCCGAGTACGGTGGGGGGCTGACCGACCCGTAAACAGTCGCGGAAGAGCTGAAGATGAAGCGGGTGACATTGTTATTTACCATCGCCTCAAGAAGCGAGAGGGTGCAATCAAGGTTGTTCCTGTAGTACATCAGCGGCTTGGCGACCGATTCGCCGACCGCCTTGAAGCCTGCGAGATGGATGACTGCTTCCGGCCTGCTCTTTTTGAATATCATGTCAACTGCCGCAGCGTCGGATACGTCAAGCTCATAGGCAGTCAGACGTTTGCCGGCGATACGCTCGATCGCCCCGATTGTATCGGGGGAGCTGTTTGAGTAGTTGTCGGCGATTATTACATTATATCCGGACTGGAGCAGCTCGACCGCGATATGCGAGCCTATGTACCCGGCCCCGCCTGTTAATAATACATCCACTATTTATCCTCCGTATCGTTGTTTTGCTGAAAAGTTGCGCTACTAATAATCGCAAAAGCGCTGAAATGGGCGGAAAGAGACGGTGCAAAGAGGGTGGTGGGACTAACTCAGTGGTTACCCAGTATATCATAAAACATCCGGGTTGACAAACCCGGGGCTAAAGGCTATAATTACCTCGAATTTGCGAGAGTGCTGGAACAGGTAGACAGGCACGTTTGAGGGGCGTGTGTCTAGTGGCGTGTGGGTTCAAGTCCCATCTCTCGCACCAAACAATGATAACTCGAACACCGTCTTCCCTATAGGAGACGGGTTCGGGTTTGTCATATATTTGTCATATATTTTTATGAAAACACTTTACAAAGTAAAAAAAGGTGATAAAATAGAGTTAATCCAAGTCATCTTGGAGGTGGGGTGCTTGCACTCGGAGCGGTTCGCGTTGCGAGCCGCTTTTACTTTTTCGGAAAGAACACAGTTCCATAGCCTTCAATTATTCCGTTTTTACTACGGCGGAATTTATTATTGACCAGAATATCAACTACTTCCTGCTCAAATGAAGTTGGTTTGATATCACGTGCGAGATTATTCCTCGATAGGATGTATCTCCTAGCCGGATGCGATATCAGGTCTACAAATTGCAGCCCTGCGATATTAGCACTCTTTTTCTTCAGTTTTATCTCTCTGGACGAGTAGTATCTATATGCGCCTTTTAGACCCTTGTAACCTTTTCCCTCATATATCAGCACTGATCTGGATGGTACATTATTGAAAACAGATAAAACGATTTCAGATCGAACGAAATCAGTTCTTAGCCAATGTCGTAAATCCGGGATTATGGTTATCTATGCGACCGGGCGAGGCGGGTCTGCGGAGCAAGTTGCTCCGACGGAGATTTTTGATGGGAAAATAACGATGAATGGAGCGATTGCCAAGAGCGGCGACATTATTGTTCATGACTGCTTAATACCATATCTCACGGCTCGTCCATTATTGTTAGCCTGTGATAAGCGTAAAATGAAAATCACTTCGGAAATAAGCGGTATGCACTATTCCAATTTTAATGTTTCGGAATTATGGTCATATATCACGAGTTATCAGATTGTGGATTTTTCGCAACATGAAATGGACGCTGAAAAACTTTACACCCCAAATCCAACGCCCGAAGATAAATTGTTCATTGAGCAAATTCTTCCTACTGAATTATATTTCGTTGTAACCGTTGATATTAATGGATTCCTCGGACAAATCATGCACATAGGCGCAACAAAAGCTACAGCGGTATCCGCGCTTGCGAAGTATTGGGGGATTTCTCAGATTGATATTGTCGCTTTCGGTGATGATTTCAATGATATTGAAATGCTCCGGGAGTGTGGTATTGGTGTTGCGGTAGAAAATGCTATTGACGAGGTTAAGGTTGTTGCTGATTTTGTATGCGATACTAACGATAACGACGGGGTAGCAAAATGGTTAGAGGAGAGGATTTTGAATGCTTGAGTATATTAAAAATATGAGAAAGTATATTGGCCACGAAAGGCTCTTGATTGTCGGAGCGAGTGTATTCGTCCATAAAGACGGGAGACTTCTCCTGCAAAAACGAAAAGATAATGGCTGTTGGGCTGACCACGGCGGGTGTATCGAACTTGGTGAAACTGTGGAGGAAACCGCTAAACGCGAACTGTATGAGGAAACTGGCCTAACAGTCTGTTCGTTGGAGCTTATCGGCGTCTTTTCGGGTAAAGAACTGTTCTACACTTATCCGAACGGTGACAGGGTAAGCAATGTAAACATCGCTTACTTATGTGAGGATTATTCCGGGGATATGATAACGCAGACAGACGAAACAGCAGACCTAAAATGGTTTGAACTTGACAAACTACCTGAGAACATGTCGCCACCAGTAATTCCCGCCTTGAAGCGGTGTGTAGAAATACTAAAAGAGCGTGGCTTATAGCTGACTTCGGGCCAAGATGGCCCGAAGTTGAAATCTTATGGGATGGCAAGGAATAGGGGGATAAGCAAACATGGTAAAAACGCTTTATTTAGCTGATCTGGACGGAACGCTCTTAAATCCAAATGCGGAACTCTCCCAATACACAAAAGACACGCTATGCAGGATGATAACGGATGGCTTATATTTATCCGTGGCAACAGCCAGGACAGCGGAAACCGCATTAAAGATTTTGGAAGGTATACAGTGGAGTGTTCCTCTCGTTTTTATGAATGGCGTGCTTGTATTCGATCATGTCAATAAACAATATGTCCACGTCCTGAATCTCGAAGCAGAAACCGTTAGAAAAGTAATTTCGGTTCTTCAAGAGCAAAATGTCACAGGACTTATGTATCAGTTGGTAAACAATGTTCAGTTGACTTATTATGAATCCCTTGACCGGAAGCCTCTCAAGGATTTTGTTGAGGGGAGAGTTGTCCGATATAATAAAGTGTTTCATCAAGCAAACAGCTTTTCCGAAGTATCGCCGGAGAATACAATATATTTCACATTGCTTGATACGCACGACAAAATCAAGCCCGTGTATGACGCGCTCTCCACCGTCCCCGGTATCAGCCGCTCTCTTTATTCGGATATTTACAGCTCCGACTTGTGGTACTTAGAGATTCACCATGAGAAAGCATCAAAGCAGAACGCGGTAATTTATCTTCGGGATACTTATGAGTTTGAGAGCATTGTTGGATTTGGCGACAATCTTAACGATCTGCCTATGTTCGCGGCCTGCGATATTAAGGTCGCTGTGGGAAACGCAATGCCAGAAGTAAAAGCAGCCGCTGATTTCATCTGTGATACCAACGATAACGACGGGGTAGCAAAATGGCTAGAGGAGAGGATTTTGAATGAATCGTGAAAAAGGGCTTGCATATTGCGGACTTGCTTGTTGCGCTTGTAGTGAAAACGAAACCTGTGCTGGATGCCGAAATGACGGCTGCAATAACAAAGAATGGTGCAAGCACTTTAACTGCTGTAAAGAAAAAGGCATAAGCGGCTGTTGGGAGTGCAGCGAGTTTCCCTGCGGCGGTATGCACGAAAAGGTGCGGGTTCTCGCCTTCGCTCAATTTATCAAGAAAAATGGCGATAGAAAAATAATGGACTGTCTTGAACAAAACGAGAAAAAAGGCGTTGTATACCACTATCCCGGTCAACTTATTGGTGATTATGATAAGTTCGACACTATTGATGAGATAATGGAAATGCTGGAGGGCTAGTAATGGGTTTGAACTTATACAAAGAAGAAGCGAAGGTTTTTCTTGAGAGTATAGACGCTGTAAATGAAAGTCCCCTGAAGAAAATCACCTTCCTAGAGGAAGAATTCAATCTTTTAAAGAAGTATCTTGAAATAGATAACACGGACAAGATAAGGCATCAAATTTATGATATGCTATTCATTCTCTTTGAGATAGCTGCGGATTTCGATTTTGATTTAGATACTGAATGGAAAATCGGCAAAGAGAAAAAAAGTCAGTATAACGCACAAGCTGAATAGAATCAGTTACTTCGGGTCAAGTTGGCCCGAAGTAAACCTCGATAGTGAAAGGATATGTACACTCATGATTAAGGTCGGAATATATGGAGCTTCCGGATATATGGGAAGTGAAGCATTACGGGTACTATTGAAGCATCCAGAAGTATCCGTTGAATGGGCTACAAGCAGAAGCGA
>Ga0082212_10013659_pt1 | contig 10141 bp, 7 predicted proteins | sample TergutNt197P3_FD_71548 | JGI IMG/M metagenome (GOLD analysis project Ga0082212, IMG submission 71548) | Neocapritermes taracua P3 segment gut microbial communities from Petit-Saut dam, French Guiana - Nt197 P3 | ecosystem: Host-associated > Arthropoda: Insects > Digestive system > Gut ...
TCCTCCAGCGGCTCTCCCGTCTTTGTGTCCAGGACCTCCACGTACATTATGTCGCCGGCGATGTGGATGCCGTTCCTTTCCTCGCACTCGGTGAACATCGGGCCCGCCTGCTCGGAGGTCCCGTATATGTCGTACGCTCTGATCCCCATTGTGCTTTCCATCTTCGCCCTCATGCTCTCGGTCCACGGCTCCGCGCCGAGTATGGCCTTTTTCAGGCACGTGTCCCTTTTGAAATCGATGCCCATCTTTGCGGCAACGGTGTTCATGTGGACCAGATACGAAGGAGTGCAGGCGATCGCCGTCACTCCCAGGTCCTGCATGAGCTCCAGCTGTCTCTCGGTGTTGCCGGTGCTGGTGGGGACCACCGATGCCCCGACCTTCTCCGCGCCGTAATGAAGTCCCAATCCGCCGGTGAACAGGCCGTAGCCGTAAGATACCTGCAGGATGTCGTCGCTCCCTATCCCGATAGAGGTCAGGGACCTGGCCAGTGCTTCTGTCCAGTAGGCAAGGTCATTCTCCGTGTATCCAACCACCGTGGGCTTGCCGCTCGTTCCGGATGAGGCGTGGAATCTTACGATGTCCGTGTTGGGCACATTGAACATCTTTGTCGGATAGTTGTCCCTGAGGTCATCCTTATACATGAAAGGAAGTTTTTGTACATCCTTCAGAGACCTTATGTCATCCGGATGTACATTGGCGTCCCTCATCCTGTCGTGGTAGAACTGGTTAAAGCTGTACAGGCTGTTCACAAGGGTCTTAAAACTCTTGTATTGAAGGTTCTTCAGGTCTTCAACAGGCATGCACTCAATGTTTTCGTTCCAATACATTTCTACCACCTGACCGATTTTTTTCGGTCTATTCGTCCTTATGTTACTTTTATTATTTATTGAGTGCTTATGTTTACTCATGGAAGACCCCCACGAGTGTCCGGAAAGCGGCAGACAGGCCGACTGCTGGGAAAAGTTCTACAGAGACCATAAGCGGCCATGGAGGGGGATGGGAAAGGTAGATCTGGATCTGGAGCCCGGATCGAGGGTTCTCGACATAGGGTGCGGCAACGGAAAGACCACTGCCACTCTGATAAAGATGGGAATGGACGTTACGGGGCTGGATTTCTCCCCAACGGCAATAAGCCAGTGCATAGGCGCCTTCGGCGACAAAGCGAAGTTCACCATCGCAGAATGCGACCATATGCCGTTCCCCGACCGCTCTTTTGATGCGGCGATCGCGGTGCACATTTTCGAACATCTTGACGATACGCAGGTAAGAGATACCGTGAAAGAGATATCCAGAGTGCTGGTGCCGGGCGGGCTTGTGCTGGTAAGGTCGTTCGCCGTAGGGGATGCAAGATCGGAAGGCAGGGACAGGAACAGAAGGGGGAACGGCATCGAGTACAGATACTACACCGAAAAGGAGATGGAGAACATCTTCAAAGGGTTCGAACTGGTAAGTTCGGCGAGGAAGGACGAGTCCATGCGGTTCGGTGCCGTGAGAGTAAAAACGGAGTGTCTGTTCCGTCTCCCCGAATAATGGGAAATCTCTTTATCGGTGTATGAGGATGAGCGTCCAAGGTGTAATGCAAAATGGATGATGATTACAGAGACATCCCAAGGAACCCGGTCGGATATGCCATACTGTCCCTCTTCTGCGGCGTCATTGGCACAGTGATAGTGTTCCGCTTTTCAGAGCTGTCCGTGGCGTCGGTCGTTCTGGGGGCCGTCGGTATGGTGATAGGCGGATTCGCGATCAGTTTGGCGAATCATTTCCCGACAAAGGACAGGCTGCAGTACATATGGCTGGCAGGCACGGGCATCATGGCGTCGGTCATCTGTTTCATGTTCGGTTTCGTCAACTGGCTCGGATGAAGTGTTCAGATGGCGGCCTATAGAGGAAAGTACATCCTGCAGGGATTGAAGGAGATCTCTCCCGAGATGGAGAAGGACCTGGATATAGCATATGACATCTGCATGGCGTACAAGAAGGACTTTCCATGCGAGATGTGCGGCAGATGCTGTCATCAGCCCAACATCACGGTTCTCCCCGAGGAAGTGGACCGCATCGCGGCCGCCGCGGGGGTGCCTCTTCACGATTTCATAACTCAGTATCTTACGGGGTCCAACGACGGGAGGCTGTTCCTCAGAAAGACCGATCCGTGCGCCTTCCTTAAAGACGACAACAGATGCAGGATATGGGCGGACCGGCCGGAGATATGCAGGGATTTTCCCTATGCGGTGTCGATGTTCATGAGCAGAGTATACATCGCATTGACGGATGACAGCGCCGACATAATGGAACTGATCGATTACATGGACGATTCTTGGCCGTGCACAAAGGTAATAAGGTCCGGCATATCAGAGAAGGTAACGGAAGCAAGATCTCAAAGAACGGTCACTTCCGAGTGAATTCCGAAGAGATCGGATATTTAGAGGCATGTTCCAAAAATGCCCATGCGTACGTCTTTGGGGACAAAGTGTGCCCGCCGCCTTCGATTGATACGAAGTCCGCCCCTTCGATCTCCGCCGCAAGCTCCTCTCCCATGTAAGGGGGCACCATTATGTCCGACTTCCCGTGAATAACTCTGGTGGGCACCCGTATGTCTTTTGCCCTCAGGCGGCTGTCGAACCCGTCCACCGCTGCCAGATGGGAGGCGAACTGTTCTAAGGTAGAGGTGATCTTTCCGGGGGTGTCAATGCCGTTCTCCTCTCTTTTCCTGAAAGCTTCCTCCGTCATGCAGAACGCCTGCATGATCTTGAAAAGACACTCTATGTCTCCGCCGGACCTGACGCAGTCAAGCACGGCGTTCATGGCGTAGCTGGATCGGGAAGGGCGTCTCATGTAAGTGGAGACCAGCGTCAGGGACGCGACCCTTTCCGGATACCTCAACGCGATCTCCTGGGCCACGTTTCCGCCCATGGACCACCCCATGACATGCGCTTTTGTTATTGAGAGATGATCCAGCAGCGAGATCACATCGCCTGCCAGCGTTTCCATGTCGAAAGGTTCGTCCGGACATTCGGTAAGGCCGCAGTTCCTGAAATCAAAAGTTATTACTTCGAACCGGTCGGAAAGAAGAGGCACCATCCCGTACCAAAAGGAGACATCCCCGCCGAGACCGGTTATCAACACGGCAGGCTCGCCGTTCCCACTGACCTCGTAGTTCATTTTGATATTTCCGACGTTTTCCCTGGGCATTCCGCGGTCTCCTTCATTGGACGTTCCATCGGATTGAACAGCCTCTACAAAAAGTTAATGCCGTCGGACAATAAAGTATCAAATCAACAAACATCGTGAACACTTACCTCGGGCGTGAGAGCCCGCTTTTTTATCGGTTCAGTCATATACGTTCATGTTCGGATCCGTGCGGAATTTCAACAAGGAAAGGCCCCCAATGTAGCATTATGTGATCCGGCCTTCTATCATAGTTCCTCTTTCTTCAAAAAATCAATAAGTCTGCAGGACGTTATTCCATCTGCATCGCCATGGAACAAATCATCATCCATAGTGACCACATATTTTGGGTAGCTGTCTTTTATGCCCTTTAAATTCCCGAACTCCCTTTTAATGACCTCCTCTGATGAAAGGCGGAATGCGGATTGTACGTATACTTTTTTACCATATTTTTCTGCAACAAGGTCTATCTCCTTCCCGTTATTGTCTCCCACCCATACAGTGTACCCTCTGCTTCGCAGATCGAGATACAAAATATTCTCCATGTGTCCAGAGATATCATCTCCCCTGTATCCGAAGACAGCATGTTTCAGCCCGATGTCGGTGAGGAAGTATTTGCACTTCGAGGAAAGCACTCTTTTTCCTTTAACGTCATATACGTTGGCCTTCTGAACAAGAAATGCTGCTTCCAAGTGGCCCATGTATGCATATACGGTGTCGCGGGAGACACTTCTGTCTTCAGCCTGCAAAACATTGTAGATGTTATTCATCGATGTATACTTCCCTAAATTATCGCATACAAATCTGAATATGCGGTCTAAAAGATCCGGATTTCTGATGTTGAATTTTTCAACGATATCTTTAGCTCTGATCGATGACAGAATATCTCGCACAGTGGAGTAAGATGAACTCTCGCCGTAATTGCTCCTCCAAACCATCGGAAATCCGCCGACCTTGATGAACCTCTGCAGCAATTCTTCATCGGTAGCGGGGTTACCGTAAACACTGTTGAACTCCACGCATTCTCTGAACGAAAGAGGAAACATCTCTAACACATTAAGCCGTCCGCTCAAGTATGTGGTGTATTCCGATGACAACAACCTTGAGTTGGAGCCAGTGATATAAATATCGCACGCTCCCTCATTGATCAGCGACCTCACGACCGACTCCCATTCTGTTACGTCCTGTATCTCATCCAAGAAGAGGACATTCATTTTATCGACCGCAAGATTGCTTTTGATTCGTTTGTAGAGTGTTTCTGGATCTCTCAGTTCTCGGTTGTCCCAAAGCTCCATATCAATGTATATTTCGTTTATGTCCCTGCCTGCGCCGATCGTTTCAGAAAAACAACGCATCATAGTGGATTTTCCGCACCTTCTGATCCCTATGAACACTTTGGCGTTGCTGTTGCCAACGAAATCAGACATCCTGTCAAAATATGTTGCCCTGTTTATTCGATCCACATAGCCGTATACGCATAACAAGAATATAAATTTATTGAAAATTTCCTTCTATGAGAGGAAACTTATGCTTTTTTTATGAAAGTTTCCTTTCATAGAGGGTATTTTTCTGTATTTTTACCATATGTTTCCCTCTATAGAAGGAAACAAAGTGCCGGTAATTTTTTTAGAAAGTATAGAACACATGCGATCTCAGACGCGGAGACGTTCGGTAATCATCACACTCAGACGGGCGGACACAGTAACGGCATATGCCGAACATTCTCTCGCGGGATCGTTATAATCTTTAAGTATGACCGTTCCATTTCTCGAAACATCAGGGCGTGATGTCAAGTGGAAGACAGACCATATCCGACAATTTATGAAGACGAGTGCAAAGGCTGCGGCAGATGCATAGCCGCTTGTCCGAAGAAAGTTCTGGTATCATCGGGAAGCCTGAACAAAAGAGGGTACCTGTATGCCAAATATTCCGGAGAAGGATGCACCGGATGCTTCATTTGTTTCTACAACTGCCCTGAGCCTTACGCTGTCGAAGTGTACCGTCCCGATGCGGAGGGGGATTGAGATGCGCAAATTCGTAAGAGGCAACGAAGCGGTGATGATCGGCGCAGTCTACGCCGGAGTGGACGCATATTTCGGATATCCCATAACACCCGCAAGCGAGATAGCCCATGCCGCATCGGAATACCTGCCGTGCTTGGGAAAAGAGTTCCTGCAAGCGGAATGCGAGACCGGATCGGCGAATATGATGTACGGTGCGGCGAGCGCCGGAAAAAAAGTGATGTCAGCGTCTTCCGGCCCCGGCATGAGCCTGATGCAGGAAGGCATATCATACATGGCGGGAGCTCAGCTGCCCGGCGTCATAGTGGACATCATGCGCGCCGGCCCCGGCCTCGGCAACATATGGCCGGAGCAGGGAGATTATAATCAGGCGGTCAAAGGAGGCGGCCACGGCAATTACAAGAATATCGTATTGGCGCCGGCCTCCGTCCAGGAGATGTGCGACCTTACGATCTTGGCCTTCGACCTTTCTTTCAAGTACAGGAATCCAGCCATAATACTGGCGGACGCCGTTCTGGGCCAGATGATGGAGTCCATCGTCATACCCAAAAAGGTCTCCGATGCGCCGCCTTCCGAATGGGCGGTGAAAGGCGATGCGGAGACAAAGAACAATCTGATATGCTCGATATACATGGACGTCGACGGGCAGGAAAAGCACAATGTCCTTCTGAACAAAAAATACGAAGAGATGGAGGATGACGCAAGGGCCGAGTCCTACCTTACGGATGACGCCGACTTGATCTTCACAGGATACGGCACAAGTGCCAGGATAGCAAGGTCCGCTGTCGACATCCTCAGAGAGAAGGGGATAAAGGCAGGTCTCTTCCGTCCGATAACGCTGTTCCCATTCCCATCGAAAGAATTGAACGCCTGCGCTTCAGGAAAAAAGATAATCGTAACGGAAATGAGCAACGGGCAGTACCGGGACGATGTGGTACTGCACCTTGAGAATAAGGAGCAAGTAATGTCAGTCAGCAGGATGGGCGGGAACCTTCCGAAGGTCTCGGCCCTGGTGGAAGCCGCCGAAAAGATGATGGAGGGGAGAGCATGATAAAAAGGTCCACCGGACTTTATGAGGAGTTCACCCGAAAGGGAGGAACGGCCATGCGGGCGACCCACTACTGTGCGGGGTGCGGCCACGGCATAATACTGAAACTTATCGGCGAGGCCATGGCGGATCTCGATATGCATGATGATGCGGTCTTCGTGGGGCCGGTGGGATGCGCCACATTCTGCTATTACTACGTTGACTGCGGCCACATATCTGCGCCCCACGGAAGGGCGTCCGCGGTAGCTACCGGCGTTTCAAGGGTCTTGCCGGACAAGCCCGTCATCGCCTACCAAGGGGACGGGGACCTGGGGGCGATAGGTTTCAACAACGCTTTCCAGGCGGCGAACAGAGGAGATAACTTCGCATTGTTCTTCGTGAACAATGCGCTGTATGCCATGACGGGAGGACAGATGGCCCCCACAACGCTTGCGGGACAGGTAACGACGACAACGCCCTACGGCAGGGATATCGTGAAGACGGGGTATCCGCTGAAAGTGTGCGAGGTCTTCGAGACGCTTGAGGCGCCTGTTTACATAGAAAGAGTGTCGGTCGCCGACACGAAGAGGATAATGCAGGCGAAAAAAGCGATCAAAAAGGCGCTTAAGATCCAAAAAGAAAAGAAAGGTTTCGCTTTTGTGGAGATACTTTCACCATGTCCGAACAATATGAGGACGGATCCGGTCAAAGAGGCGGAGAGGTTCACGGAGATAATGGAAAGAACGTACCCCTTGGGCAACTTCAGGGACCGCTCCGGAGAGGCCGCACCGGTGCCTGAGAAAGTTCCGATAAGGACAGAAAAGGAACTGACGGCCGGCGGCAGGGAAGGGATAGCGACGAAGAACGATCCTTCGTTCAAAGAAAGGAAATTCAAATTCTCCGGATTCGGCGGGCAGGGCATACTCAGCCTGGGGCTGGTGGTCGCCGAGGCAGCGGTCTCTGACGGAAAATATGTATCATGGATGCCCAGCTACGGCCCGGAGCAAAGAGGCGGGTCCGCCTCCTGTTCCGTCATCGTCGGGGGCAAAGAGATAGGGTCTCCCACGATAGATGACCCGGACGTTCTGGTGGCAATGAACCAGCCTTCGCTGGAAAGGTTCGCTTCCTCGGTGAAAGAGGGAGGGGTGATACTGTTCGAATCATCGATAAAGGCGGACATAGCGCTCCCTGCGGGGGTCAAGGCCGTGCCTTTCCCCGCATCATCGATAGCGAATGAGAACGGCGTCCCCAAAGCCGGGAACACAGCGTTCCTGGGCGCAATGGCCGGGATGGGCCTTCTGCCTTTCAAGGAGAAGGACGTCACGGACGCGCTTGCCGAAAGCCTTTCCGCCAGACCTTTGCTGGTGGAGCCCAACATGAAGGTGTTCGAGGCCGCAAAGAAATGGATATCCGATAACGTATGCCGCAAATGATGCCGGCGGGATGAGGCCGCGCTGTTTTGCTGATCCTTTATTCAGTTTGAGCGCATGGCAAAAATAAAGATCGACCGGAAAGCGCAAGCGCGCTTTCCGATCATGGAAAGGAAATTGGAAATGGTTTTTGAAATGTTTTCTTCAGACCTTCCCTTTCCGCATGAACAGGGCCGCAAGGACCACAAGAACGACCAGCAGCACGATGCCAGCAACGATCAGCAGCGGGAACTCGCTGCCGTTGTCCTCCTCGAAGATCAGGCTGATGTCGATGGATGCCGCGACTCCGGAGAATGTGATCTCCGCATCACCGTATACGATGCTTCCTTCCTTCCACTCCTTGAACTTGTATCCGTTTTCCGCCACCGCTTTCAGCACAATGGAGGAACCTTCCATTACGGTGACAGATGAGGTATACTTTGTGAACGGAGAACCGTTCACGCTGTATTCCGCATTGCCGCCCTCGCCCACATTGATGTAGAGATGCACTGCCGTTCTCGGGCTGGTGCCAGTAGCATCAATGGTGTGGTTCATCATCACGTCGCCGAACGTGTAGTATCCGAGAGCAACGTCATCGGCAGAGAGAGGTACGCCGTTCACGGCCACCGAAGATGCGGAGAAGAAGAATGTGACATTCTTCCCCCTGATGACGGTGACATTCCCTTCGGGGGAAATGACCGCTCCGCCGCTTGCGGTAGCGGTTATGACGTATTCCTTGGGGTCGCCTTTGATTATATCAAAGAACACTCCCCGGGTGAAGGTCAGATCGTAGTTGCCTCCCGCGGTCAGATCGCCCTGGGTTATCTCATACGTTCCCACATCCTCGCCCGGATCGCGGTCGAGACTGCCTGAGAAGGCATCGGTCCCGTACAGGGTACCGGATGTTATCGTGTACGTGAACACAGGGTCCCCTTCGTTGAGGATCTTCTTCTGTCCCGCATCCGGCTCCACCGTGATCGCAGCCTTGGTGATCTCGAAGAACACTCCCGGAGTGAAGGTCAGATCGTAGTTGCCTCCCGCGGTCAGATCGCCCTGGGTTATCTCATACGGTCCGACATCCTCGCCCGGAATACGGTCAAGACTGCCCGAGAAGGCATCGATCCCGTACAGGGTACCGGATGTTATAGAATAGGCGTATGACGCCGGATCCAGCTGGTAGTACACCTTGTTCTGTCCCGCATCCGGCTCCACCGTGATCGCCGCTTTGGTGATCTCGAAGAACACTCCCGAAGTAAAGGTCAGATTATAGTTGCTTCCCAATGTCAGATCGCCCTGCGTTATCTCATACAGTCCCGCATCCTCGCCCGGGTCGCGGTCGAGGCTGCCCGAGAAGGCATCGATCCCGTACAGGGTACCGGATGTTATTGAATAGGCGTACGACGCCGGATCCAACTGGTAGTACACCTTGTTCTGTCCCGCATCCGGCTCCACCGTGATCGCTGCGGGATTGATGACAAAGTTGCCCAACGAAAGATTGGTTGCGGCGTTATAGCAGCTGCCTCCGGACATCGGTTCGGCCACATCGATCGTTATCATATATGTTCCCGCGGCAGTGGGCGCAGTGGTCAGACCGTCATAGTAAACGGTTATCGCGCCGATGCCCGACAATGAGTGCGACGGTGTTACGGTCTTCGATGTGCCGTTATATGTATCGGTCAGCGGAGAGAAACCGAAGTCCCCTGCCGTAAGCGTACCCTTGCCCACGTTGTATCCTGAGATACTGTTCGCCGTGGCGGCATTGTTGTAGGTATCGGATGCGAAGGATGCCCCCAACGTATACGTGCCGGGTATGGGGCTCAGAATGGTGTACGTGGCTGTTCCGCTTGCGTTCGTCGTTGCCGTGTATGTAGAACCGCCGTCGGTGAATGTGATCGTCTGCCCGGAGTTGCTAGGCTGTGCGCCGGAGAGCGTGGCCGTCAGCGTCACGTTGCCCGGATAGGTCTGTCCCGCCGCCGGATCCGCCGATATTGTGATGTTCGGCGAGGCCTTGACGGTGGTGAACGTGTTGCTTGCGTCCGCGTCCATCACGTTGCCCACGACATCCTTGAATCCGCTTATGCTCACCGTGTATGTCGTCGCCAGCGCCAGGCTGCCCGATGTGATGTTGTATGTCACAACGGTATTTCCTGAGCTCCAGCCTGAGAACGCAAGAGTTGCGCCGTTATTGCATGTGACCGTTCCCGTTCCTCCCGTATCCATCGCCTCGCTGAAAGCGATGACGATGGTGCTTGTCGAAAGGGCGATGTCTATGCCGCTGGGCGTAACGTTCGTTACCGTCGGCGGTACGTCGTCTATCACAACACTCATCGTTACCGCCGGCGTGCTGTCATTCGTGGCGGAGTTACAATAGAAATTGTATGTTCCGCTGGCGGTGGCATTTATCACTCCGGTATAGTCGTTTACGAAGTTATAGGTTATTTTCAGACTGTCCAGATAGCTCTTGGACACTAACGGGTAGTAAGGCAAAGTGGACAGGTCCCCTATGAAAGCATAGA
>Ga0082212_10013660_pt1 | contig 10141 bp, 11 predicted proteins | sample TergutNt197P3_FD_71548 | JGI IMG/M metagenome (GOLD analysis project Ga0082212, IMG submission 71548) | Neocapritermes taracua P3 segment gut microbial communities from Petit-Saut dam, French Guiana - Nt197 P3 | ecosystem: Host-associated > Arthropoda: Insects > Digestive system > Gut ...
ATCATCTATGTGAGTTGCAATCCTGCCACTCAAGCCCGTGACCTCCAACTGTTTTCAAATCAATACACAATCGTAGAAGTCCAGCCAATAGATATGTTTCCGCATACGCATCATGTTGAAAATATTGTTCTTCTAAAAAAGGAGGCCGCCTAATCCCTTAGACAGCCCCCACACGCATTACTTAAATAAACCTAAACCTTATTATAAAATAAGGTGTACATTTGACACTCCAAATATAAAAAAGTTTAATTCACCATATTTTTTTTTATAAATATCTCTATTATTTTCTAACAATTGGCTCTCTATCATAAATTTAACAATAATACGATATGTGCCCCGGCCACAGCCCAGGGACCTTTGGCTGCTATTGCCATTGTACGTATCAGCGGTCCTCAATCTCATCAAATTGTATCTCAAATATTTAGGCAATCTCATTCATCTTCTCCCCAATTCAAACCCAGCAAAATCTATTATGGACATATCTATGATGGTGATCGTCTGATTGATGAAGTATTGGTTCACCTCTCTGTTGCCCCCTTCTCCTTTACAGGCGAAGATACCGCTGAGATCAATTGTCATGGATCGCCTTATATTGTACATGAAATCATACGTCTTGTTGTTTCAGAAGGAGCTACAATTGCTCTTCCCGGAGAATTTAGCCAAAGGGCTTTTGTCAATGGAAAAATAGATTTGGCTCAAGCAGAAGCCATTGCGGATCTTATCTCTTCAGAAAACGAGGCAGCACATCGCCTCTCCATCCAACAGATGCGGGGAGGTTTTTCACAAGAGATCCAAAAATTAAGAAGCGCTTTAGTTGATTACGCTTCTCTATTGGAATTGGAACTTGATTTTAGTGAAGAAGAGGTTGCCTTTGCTGATCGCAAAGAGTTACTTTCGCTAATCAATCAAATCATCGCAACCATTGAGCGGCTCTGTGCCTCTTTTAGTCTTGGAAATGTGTTAAAAAACGGCGTACCCACTGCCATTGTTGGCGCTACCAACGTTGGAAAAAGCACTTTGTTCAATGCCCTCTTGAACGAAGAGCGCTCCATTGTCTCCGACATTCACGGCACCACACGCGATACCATAGAAGAGGTGATCACCCTTGAAGGGATTCAATTTCGTTTTATCGACACCGCCGGATTGCGCCAATCAAAAGCAGAAGTTGAAGTGATGGGTATGGAACGAACACTCCAAAAAGTTCGTTCCTCTTCTCTTTTACTCTTGGTACTTGATGCAAATCATCCAGAACTCTTTGAGGATCAAATAAAACAGATTGATTCTATTGATGCTCAAACGCGGCAAGTGATTGTGGTGCTCAATAAATCTGAAATCCTCTATTCCGAAGAGTTCATCAATAGCGGCAATATTATTTTATCTAATCCCAACTGTGAAGATGTCAACATTCTTTTGAATAACCATTTCATTTCAAAAATTGTACACATCGCAAAAAAAGAGGGTATTGTGCTGTATGCCATCACCTTCCTCTCTGCCAAAAACAAAATGGGTATAGATTCCCTACAAACTCTTTTGCTCTCCGCCATCAACGATCGGTACACCTCATTCTCGAATAACCAAGATGTTGTTTTAGTTTCTAATCTGAGACATTTTAATTCTTTACAAGATGCACTTAAAGAATTAGTACAAGTACGAAATGGAATCATAAAGAACCTTCCAACCGACCTTGTTGCCCAAGATCTTCGCCATGCCCTCTACCACCTTGGGAGCATCACCGGCGATATCACCACCGATGAAATATTGGGAAATATCTTTGGAAAATTCTGCATCGGAAAATAACCCTTTCTCCTTGGAATCTTTATCGATGGCCTAACGCTGCAAAACAAAGGAGGTGAAAACGACAACGCAATAATAAAACTTGGGCAATGATAAGAATTGATTATCTTTGCACTCAATACAGCCGTTTTTAACGATACACACATAATATCTTTTTAATGCTCTACCCTATTGACCAAAAACTTGTGGTAGCCGTTGCTTCCAGCGCCCTTTTTGACCTCTCTCTGTCTCACAAGGTCTATCACGAGCAAGGAGTGGAAGAATACCGCAAATATCAGGAAGCCCATATCAACCACACTCTTGAAAGAGGCGTTGCTTTTCCTTTTATCCGCCGATTGCTACGCTTAAATAGCGTTTTTTCCCAAGAGCAACCTGTTGAAGTGGTGTTGCTTTCGCGCAACAGCCCCGAAACCGGCCTTAGGGTTTTTCGCTCCATCCAGCATTACGGATTGGAGATTACCCGTGCTGGCTTTTTCTCAGGCAGTTCTCCCTACCCCTATCTGCCCGCTTTTAACGCCACTCTCTTCTTATCGGCAAATGCAGAGGATGTTCAGGCAGCCTGCAAAGAGGGCTATGCTGCAGGAAGGGTATTAGATGCCAAAATGGAGGATGACGACGATGACGAGCTCAGAATTGCCTTTGACTTTGACGGCGTGATCGCCAACGATGATGCCGAAAAAGTGTATCAAGAAGAGGGAATGGAGGCGTTTCACTCCTCCGAAAGCAATCAGGCGCAAACCCCCATGCAACCCGGCCTGTTGGCCGATCTCTTTGCCAAAATTGCCGCCTTGCAACAATTGGAGTTGCAAAAAGAGAAGGCAGACCCTAAATATCAACAAATCCTCAAAACCGCCATCGTTACCGCTAGAAACGCCCCCGCTCACGAGCGCTTAATCAACACATTAAAGAGTTGGGGGGTGGACGTGAACGAAGCGTTCTTTTTGGGGGGAATCGACAAAGGGCGTATCTTAGACATTATGCATCCCCACATCTTTTTTGACGATCAAATGGGGCATTTATCTCACTTAAAGAATATTCCGGCTGTTCATATCCCCTTTGGGATCATTAATCAACCCTTCACCCAATAGCCAAAAGCGCTCCTAAATCCCCCAAAAAACAGTATCAACGTAATGAAATATTTTCGCAAAGAACTATGGTTCAACACCTCCACAAGGCGGGCATTTCTAAACATCACTCAAGAGGTGAACTCATGCCTCATAGAGAGCGGCATTCAAGAAGGCCTCCTCTTAGTCAATGCCATGCACATTACTTCCTCCGTTTTTATCAACGACGATGAGCATGGCCTTCACCACGATTTTGAGGTGTGGTTAGAAAAATTAGCGCCCGAAAAACCGCACAACCAGTACCGGCACAATGGTTACGAAGATAACGCCGATGCCCACATCAAGCGAACCCTCATGGGACGAGAAGTGGTGGTTGCCGTAACTAACAGCAAATTTGACTTTGGCCCTTGGGAACAGATTTTTTATGGTGAGTTTGACGGAAAACGGCGCAAACGTGTGCTCGTCAAGATTATTGGCGAATAATACACCTTTTTTCGGTGCTGCAACCAATGACCCGTGACCATTTTGTACAACTCCTCCTATCCGATATTACATCGGGCTACGGAGCAAGAATGGGAAGGGTTGTGGTTGAAAACAATCTCTATGCAACAGCCATTGATTTGTCAATTGAAGGCCTCCCGTTCCCACGCTCCATCCCTTCCACCGCAACCAACCGCCACAAGATTGCCTTTCGAGCAGCCTACGCGTTAGAGCATGCCTTTTTTATTGACATGGAGCGTTTTTCTCCCCATATTCCCTTCCTGATTGGTGCCTTTTCAAAAGCAAAAAACCGCAGCGTACACCGTCATTTTGGCAAAATCACTTCTACCCTACTCCGCAAAAAACGTATAGTGCTTCCATTAGAACAATCCTCTGCTTTAGCAGAAACAGCCGCCCTTTGGCTTTCTGACCCAAAATCAAAAGTTGCCGTTAAAGTTCTTTCGTTTGACCTCTTATCTTTGCTGGCTCCATACCTACCTTGGGTATCCGATCTGCTTCCGGATGCCATTGGCCTCCTCTCAAATAACCCAACCCCTGGTATTATCGCCAGGCTGAATCGTTGCCCTAGAGAAACTCGTTTTTGATGGTGTAAAACCATGAAAAAGTGCTATCTTTGCAACATGAACAAAAGCAATTGAAACCAAATAAAAGACAACAATATAAAATAAAACAGTTATGAAATTAGAATTATTTGTCAATTTTGACGGAAACTGCCGCGAAGCAGTTGAGTTTTACGCAAAGGTTTTCCAATCGGAAGTTAAAAATCTGTGCACTTTTGGAGAGGCTCCTCCAGACCCAAAATATCCTGTGGCAGAAGCCGACAGGGAAAAAATATGTTATTCAGACGTTTTGATTGGCGGTTTAACCGTGATGTTTTCGGACGTACCCACAGGTTCTCCGTTTGTTGCCGGAAACAACATTACACCTACCATCAGCGTGGAGTGTAAAAAAGAAGTTGAAAGGATATTCAATGAGTTAACAACCGAAGGAGAGGTGTATATGGAACTTCAACAAACTTTTTTCAGCGAACTCTTTGGCATGGCAAAAGACAAATTTGGAGTGATTTGGCAAATATTGTATTACCCTCGCCAGGCAAATCAAGGTTAACCAAAAAAGAGTTTTTGAGATGAAAAAGTCTATCCTATTCTTAGCTATTATCGTGCCATATCTCTGGTCATGCAATAACGATCAGAATCATAACAAAGTACAAAACAACGCCCAGTGGCGCGGCGAACATCGTAACGGTGTCTATAACGAAACCGGATTGTTACAAGAGTGGCCATCAGAAGGTCCCACCTTATTGTGGAGTTTTGATCGATTGGGAGAAGGCCACACTTCGGTGGCCATTTCAGATGAAAAGATTTACATAACAGGAATGCACGGAGACGTTCTGATGTTGTACGTTTTTGATATGGCTGGTACATTGATCACAGAAAAAGAGATTGGAAAAGAGTGGAATACCAACTGGAATGGCACTCGATCCTCTGTATGTATCAACGATGGGAAGTTGTATCTCTTTAATGCCCTTGGCACCCTCTTTTGCTTAGACCAAACCACGCTTGACAAGGTGTGGGAAGTTGATCTGCTCTCCCGATTTGACGGCAAAAACTTGATGTTTGGAATGACCGAAAATCCTTTGATTGTTGGCGATAAGATTTTTATGACTCCCGGCGGGGTAAAAGACAATATGTTAGCCCTTGACAAACAAACAGGCGAAGTGGTATGGACATCTCCGGGTAGAGGGATGCCCTCCTCCTACTCTTCTCCGTTGTATATTGGAGATCAATCAATCCCAATGGTAGTAACTTGGTTGGCGGCCCAAGAGCCAAAACCGGACAAATGGTACGACAACGAGCTCGTTGCGTTTCATGCCGAAACGGGCGAGTTGCTCTGGTCTCAAATCCTCCCAAGTCAAAACGACATCAACCCCAACACCCCGCTCTATATTGATGGAATGATTCTTTCGGTTACCGGGTACAGAGGAGGCGCATGGCTGCATCGCCTTGAAGATGGAGGGAAAAAGGTTTCCTTAGTTTGGAAAAACGAAGAGATGGACAACCAAATGGGGGGAACCATTAAGGTGGGCGAATACCTCTATTCATCAGGGCACTTTAACAATCAATGGTTTTGCATCGATTGGAAAACAGGAGAAACCATGTACAAAACACAGGAGATTGGCAGGTGCAACGTAATTTACGCCGATGGTTTGCTTTACTGTTACAGCGAACGAGGAGAACTGTTTTTGGTCAAACCCAATCCCCAAAAGTTAGAAATCGTGAGCAGTTTTAAGGTGACCCTTGGCACCAACCAGCATTGGGCCCACCCTGTGATCCACAACGGCGTTCTATACCTTCGCCATGGCGACACCTTAATGGCATATAGCCTTACATAGAGCGACTTTCAAAACAAGCAAAGTGTTTTTCTGCCCAAAAGAGCGCCCTTATGTGTCGCTTTAGGCCATTATTTCTAGTTTTTTTGATGTCAAAACAAAAGCATTTAATACATTATTAAACAAAATAACAGCACTATACAAGAACAATTTAAAGTAAAAATTCAAACACAGCACCAATCATTGGCACACAAAGGAACCTCTTGTTTGATCGACTCTCCAAAGGGGCGTATTACTTTTTGCCGCTTGAAAGGTGGGAAAAAAGTGTATATTTGCAAAAAAAATAGCGTATTATGGTTAAATATTTAGATCCTAAGATTGACGTTCTTTTCAAAAAGATTTTTGGAGAGAATAAGGAATTGTTAATCAGTTTTTTAAACTAATTATTGCCGCTCAAAGAAGATCAGGAAATATGCTCCATAGAGTATCTATCTCCCGAGCAGGTGCCCGATACCATTCTCGGGAAAAATTCCATTGTGGATGTTAAGTGCTTAGACAACCACGGCCGCTCCTTTATAGTAGAGATGCAGTCGGAGTGGAGCAGCGTTTTTCGTAAAAGGTTATTGGTAAACGGATCAAAGGCAGTGATACGGCAATTGGAGAGAGAAAATCTATCCGATAAAGCCAAAAAGTTTCAGGAGATGAAACCGGTATATGTGCTTGCGGTGGTTAATGGTACGTTTTCTAAAGGAAAAGAGTGGTACCATCACCTGCAAATCATGGATGCAAAAAATCCCGATGTAGTGATCGAAGGGTTGGATTATGTTTTGCTTGAGTTGCCCAATTTTACGCAGGACAGATGGAGAGACACTCATAAAGAAATAGCCCTGTTGTGGTTGCGCTTTTTAAAGGAAATTGATGGCTATTACGATACCCTTCCGGAGGAATTAGTATCAAATGAATTAATATACAACGCTATCAAAATATGTGAAGTGACGGCTTTATCCCTTGTCGAGAGAGAAGCATACGAACATTCTCAAGATGTGGCTCGATGGCAAGATAGCATTCAAGGACTTGAAGACGAAGTTATTGAAGCAAGAAGATCGCTTGCAGAGATAAACAAATCGCTTGCAGAAAAAGATAAATCACTTGCAGAAAGAGATAAATCCATAGAAGAAAACAAAAAAACGATTGACGAGAACAAAAAAACGATTGACGAGAACAAAAAAACGATTGCCCAAAAAGATAGAGAAATAGAGGAGCTTAGAAGAGCGTTGCAAAGATGAGCACTGCCGAGATGCAACCCAAAAAGCTGATCAAAGCGGCCATGCCCAACAATTTGCACAACCGCCTGATGATGTTTGCGGGCAAATTTTCGGAAAAGTGTCAGGCAGGCATGATTGCCGTTTTTCTATGTATCATTGTACCTCTATCTACATTAGCACAAAACAGAAACAATAGGCCAACGGTAATTGCTCAAGTCGTGGATCGATATTCAGGCCACTCTGTAGGTTGGGCATCGTTGTGGAGTTATGAAGAGGGAAAACCTCAGGCGCTCAAGGTGAGCTACTCAAAGCAGGACGGAACCATAACATGGCAAACACCCCGATCCGGATTATACAAATTGGTCTTTCGCGCCGAAGGGTATTTTTCCGATTCGTTGATAATCACGATTTCGGCAGATACTACTTTGAGTACGGTAGGGCTAATTCCAAACTTAGAAGCCCCTTCCCGCCTTTTGGAGGAGGTTACTGTAACAGCAGAAAGGCCGTTGCTGTCTCATTTGATAGACAGGTATGTATATGACGTTTCAAGGGATCCGGAGGCAGGGAAAAAAAAGATGTCCGAAATTATGGAAAAGATACCCGGCATCAATGTTAATACTCCCACCGGTTTGCTTCAATACAACGGCACCAGTTTTGCCCAAATCCTCATAGACGGGGAGCGCCACCAAATGATCAACTCCTCCCTCCAGTTCCCCATGAGGATGATTCGCGCCGATGTGATGAATAAAATTGAAATTATTCCCCCCGGTTCGCCCCAATACAATAACGATAGGCCCATCTTAAACATCATCACCTCTCGGGCGCTTCCCAACGGTTATGCCTTTGAACTCTCCGGAGATGCTAATAGTGAGCATACTTATAATGGAAAACTCGATTTTATTTCCAAGATACGCGATGCGGTGATTGTCCATTTTGGATACACCCCCGCCTTTTCCAACCCTCTCCAATTGCATAACAACAGCCTTCGAGAGTTATTCAATGGATCAGGCTCTTTGGGATCTCAGCAGAGCGAAGGAGTGTCGGATGGGTATTCACGTTCCCGCGCCATTCGTTTTGGAACAAGTTTCAAGATTTTGGGTAATACCTTTACTCTTAACGCAAACACCTCCTTTGGAGAGAGTGGCAACAATAACGAGATGGCGATTGCATTTTTGGATGAAACAGGAGCGCAGCAGAGCCGCCGCTTAACCGAATCGCACAATACAACCAAATTCGCATACATTCGCTTTAAAACCAACCCTTCCATATTTTTTTAATAACAAAATCATGGTGAGTCCAAGTATCAGATATTCAATTATTAGTAATGCCATTGAGCAGGTGACTACAACATCTGGAGAGGAGGCTGTATTGACTTCGTTTGCGAACCTTGGTTATCGTACTACCTGGGAGGTGGGTATGGCGCTCTCTTTATGGGGGGTAAAATGGATGTTTTTTACATTTAGGCCTTATTATCAGCATTTAAAACATACAAGTACTCATCCGGATGTGGGAACAAACAGGGTGCAAAGCCTAAATCTGACTACAAATATTGAGTTTTCTCCTTGGATGGGCGGCTCTATTTCGTGCGAGTATGGGTATCGACCCGCAATCATTGTTGCGCAGAGCGCCAAGGTGAGATACTACCACAATGTTGGTTTCTATTTGCATCAGTCCTTCTTAAAAAACAAATTCTTTGCTACTCTGTCTCTCTCCAATCCTTTTGAATCGCGCCGCTATATAAGCAATACCATTTCTGGATCCGGTTTCATCTATACCGATCGGCGAGAACAGTTGGGGCGAGTATGGAGCCTTAGTGTACGCGCCAATTTTGGACGTTTTAAAGATCGGATTGTAGAGCGTGGCGATATCATTGGGGATCGTGAACGACCATAGGAACAGAGTGGATTTCTATATGTCAAGACTTTTATCTACATTTGTACCCAATCTAAAACATATAAAAAATGGATCGTAGAAAATTCTTTCAGATTGCCTCGGTAACAGGGGCAGGAGTTGCCGCTAATGCTTTTACCGGTAAACTTATGGCATCTCCAAAACCCGCTTTTGCCTTGCAGGAGCAACCGGCAAAGCCCGCCACCAACTATGAGGAAGCGTTAAAAATCCCCCGCACAAAAACCTCCATGCCCGGCCTTTACCCCGGAAAGGTGGTTAAAGCATTTCATCCCGACTCGGTAGTGAACGATGTTCCGGTTGAATCGGTTGCCTACTCCATGCTCTCCCAAAGTATGCTTTTGCTCACCGGCGCAAAGAGTGTGCAAGAGGCTTGGAAGCAATTTGTATCACCCACTGAGGTAATAGGACTCAAGGTCAATCCCATTGGAAAAGCGCTTTTGAGCACCTCTCACGCAGTGGTCAAATCAGTGATCAAACAGTTGGAAGAAGCGGGCATCCCCAAAAAGAACATCGTAATATGGGACAGACGGGGCGAACAGTTGGAAGAGGCGGGGTTTACGCCGCAAAACTACCCGGATATTAAAATGTTAAGTACAGAAATTCAAGAAAATGGATCGTATTACGGAGCAGACGGAAAACTTTTGGGATTAAACCGTATTGACGAAAAGTGGTACTATTGGGCCGATTGTGAGCAAGAGTATGATGCCTATACCCTGCCCTTTATGGTAAACGAGGGAAAGTTCTCCTATTTTACCAAGGTGTGCACCCAAGAGGTGGACAAAATCATCAACATCCCCATCATGAAAAATTCCGGTGCCTCTGTTACGCTGTGCCTCAAAAACTTGGCTTTTGGTGCCATAACCAACACCAGCCGTTTGCACAAAGATTTGTGGGCCGAAACGTGCGCGCAAGTGTGCGCCTTTCCTCCATTGCGAGACAAGGTTGTACTCAACATTGCAGACGGTTTGATTGGGTGTTACGATGGAGGCCCCGGAGCAAACCCACAATTTATTTGCCAATACAACACCCTGTTGGTGGGGAGCGATCCCGTTGCCGTTGACCGCATTGGCCATGAAATTATCATTGGCCGCCGCATATCCGAAGGTCGCCAAAAAGAGGAGTCTCCAAGGGGAATTGCCCAACTCATGTTGGCGCAGGAGTATGGTTTGGGCGTGGCAGAGAGGGATAAAATTGAACTCATTGAGGTGTAACCACTTCCCTTTTTGCCATGCGTTCCCTCTTTTCTCTACTCCTTTCGATTCTTTTCATGGGAGTTG
>Ga0082212_10013661_pt1 | contig 10141 bp, 2 predicted proteins | sample TergutNt197P3_FD_71548 | JGI IMG/M metagenome (GOLD analysis project Ga0082212, IMG submission 71548) | Neocapritermes taracua P3 segment gut microbial communities from Petit-Saut dam, French Guiana - Nt197 P3 | ecosystem: Host-associated > Arthropoda: Insects > Digestive system > Gut ...
GCCGGGAATATGCTGGTGGTGATAATGATTAGCCCAAACAGAAAGATGACGGTTTTTTTCATGAAACTCTCCTCCTCATATTTATTACCGTCCCCGCCAGGCGGGCTGGGCCTGGCGGGTGCGGTTTATGCGTGGCTACCGTCTGCGGTAATACTCGTTGATGATCTCATTATCGAATGTGTAAATGATGTCGGCATTGGGGAGTTCGTTAATCTCAGCACTAAGGTCATCGCCAGAAGCAAGCCAAGCTTCTCTCATTTCTTCAACTTTTGCAACAAAAACGTGCTTAGGTACTTGAAAATGCTTAATCAGAGTAACAAGAGGCATTTCTTGCGCGGTTCCATTTGGATAAAAGTCTTCTGTGCGCGGCAAGCTATCTAAAAATACACTAAACTCATGCGGAACACCATCTGAAATATCAAGGCCAACAACAGTCCAAAAATGACCATATGACTCGTAATAACAGTATCGAAAATACAGAGGAATATCAGGATACGATTCCCCTGGGAGCAAAACAGGCCATAGTGCCATTTCGAGCTGCTCTGCAGGCAGAAGCTGAATGGCCTCAGGCTCAAGCACCGGCAGCACAGCGGGAATCACTCGGTTTTGTACAACCCACTTTTCTTCAGGGAGCCGCGTTGATCCTGTTGTTGCGTTAGTAGTTGTGGATAATGTGACCTGCTCACTCGGAAGCATTGCTTGATCGCCGGCCTGGCTCTCTAGGGAATTAAGTTTGGTTTCGTTCTCTGATGATTGAGCGCCGCACGCGCCCAGTGCGGCAAGGCAGAAAACAGCGCAAGCCAAAGCAAGAATTTTTTTCATAGTCGTTCCGCTCCTATTCGTAAAGTGATTTAGGGCTAATAGTATTTGATTGACCATATGGAGATTTTTGGACTTCAAAATGAAGATGTGATCCGGCAGTCGGATTGCTTGGCGTAGGCACAGGTTTAACATTACCCGTATTACCGACTTTGCCCAACGTCTGACCTGCGTAGATTTTGCTGCCATCTCCTGTTGTTGAAAGGCCGGGCGCAAATCCACTGGCTTGCATATGAGCATATATAATTCGATAAGTCACACCATTTATTTTAGACGTAATGATTACATGGTTGCCATAACCAGTGGTACCCGTTGAATATGACTGTACCGTTCCGGCAGCCACTGAGCGTACTGTTGAACCATATGATGCGCCCTCCGCTGCTGCCATATCTGTTCCATAATGCGGATCTGTGCTGTACTGATAGTAAGGATAATCATAGGGACTTCGAAAGCTGGCGCCGCTAACCGGCATGAGTGGTGCCAGTTTGCTCTCCTGCACATATCCCCATAAGCCGCTTGATTTCGGGTATTCTAAATATAGCCAATCGTCATTATACTTGCCGGAAATTTCAACTTCTGTGCCAGCGGGAATCGTTGATATAGAAGCTCCATAATGAGTCCCTGTGGTCGGTCCTTTATAGAATGTCGCATCGCCGGAGGGGAGAACACGTGGTTTATAATTCTTTACATCCTCGCACGCGATTATTTTAACACTTGCCTCCTTATTGCCGTCTTTAGTCCGCACCGTAATCGTTCGTTGTGTGGATGAACTGGCGCTGACGGTTGTCGGGTTCGCTGTCGTGGATGTCAGCGAGGGTTCCGCGCCTTTAGATCCAATAGGATTCGATATGATCCATTCAATGTTTTTATTTTTGGCGTTTGTAGGCTGAATATTTGCTGTCAATGTCACGCTATTAGAGGTCAATCCATAATAAATCGTGGCTCGATCTTCGACACCTTTGTTCTTATCTATCGAGACGCTTTGTACTCCAGTTCCGCTGCTACCCGAAATGCTGCTAATAAAGTTCAATATTGGAACGAGCCAACTTAACCATGGCGGTAGCACCTTTGCTACCTCATCTGCCCAATTAGCTCCCATCGCACGTGCGCTAAGATCCTCATCTCCCCCATAATAAATCAGCATCTCCGGGGTTGTGGGCGTAGGCCTCGGGTCTATATTGCCAACACCCGGTGTGCCCCCGCCGTTCGCGCCCCCGCCATCCGTGCCTATAATGATAATATCCGTGACAACATCCGTCGGCCCAGCATCTACATCGGCAGGCGTCCCCCCGCCGCTGCTGCTGCCATTTCCATAGAACCTCCCCTTCTTTAGAGCGGCCCTATAATTTGCCACAGCGGTGCGTATTTTGTTCACAACAGAGCTCGCAATCCTAACCACGGCGCTGACCACAGCGGTCACCATCTTGGTCACAGCATTGGTCACGGCGTTCACTACCCAAGTCATAGCAGCAATTACCGCGCTGCCCAGGAGCTTGATCTGTGCCAGGGTCGGCAGGGCCAGTCCGCCGGCGTGGTCCACAAACATGACGGGGTTGTTGTTGCAGTAGGCGTACATGTTGGCGGCGGTCAGGGCATTGCCCGCGACGAGCAGACTGTCGGCGTTGAGGAAACGGCACCACTCGGGCACATAGTAGCGGCTCTGGAGGTAGTACATCTGGATTTCGTCATCCCAATAATACCCCCTGTAGCGCAGCGGGTTAAGCCCGGCCATATCGCCGCTGGCGTCGAGCACATTGCCCCAGGCGTCGTAGGCATACTCCGCGGCGATTGCGCCGTCCTCGTCCACAACGGCCACCACGTCGCCCTGGAGGTTGTACAGGTAGAAGTACATCACGCCGCCATACGTAAAGCCGATGGCACTGCCGTTTGCGTCGTAGGTGAAGTCGATGGCGTCCGAGCCGTCGTCCTGGCGTATGAGCAGGCCGCCCACCCAGGTATACTTCGTGGTCACGTTGTTGACGGTCTTTTCGGTGCGCAGGCCCTGGGAGTTGTACTTGCAGCTGGCGGTCAGGCCGTTGCCGCTGATCCCCGCCAGCTGCCTGCCCTTCTCCCAGGAATAGCTGTAGCCGTCGTAATCTGTCGGGTTGCCCATGGCGTCATAGGTGATGGCTTTGCCGTCGAAGGCGGTGAGCTGGTCTGCCCAGCCGGTGTTCCCGTAAGCATAGACTACGGTGTCCAGCATCGCGCCAAGGACATCCGGGCTATACTCATATGTCGTTTTAGCGAGGAGATTTCCTCCCTCGTCATATAAATATTCTGCAGACCGGTCCGCAAGCTGGTCATCCTCGCGTACTAGGCGGTTCAGCCCGTCATAGGTATACTGCGTGACGTTCCCATCAATGTCCGTGATGGAGGTGATATTGCCCACGTCGTCATAGGCGTATGTGTACTGCCCCACAGGTTCGGAGCCCTCGCCGGTATCCATGTCCTGCCGCAGTTGCTCCACCAGGTTGGAGGCAATGTCGTTCTCATCAAGGTAGCTGTAGTTATGCTCCAGCGAAAGATCATTGGCATCCAGGTTGGTATACTGCAGACGGTTGAGCCCGTCGTAGCCGTAAGCCAGCTCCGATCCATCCATGCTGTGCAGCGTTGCCCCGACAGGCCGCCCGTCGTCGGCGTAATCATACTCTACATCGGATAGTATAGCATTATTTTGGCTGACAGTCAAGCGGCTGAATTTGTCGGCTTTTGTATTATAGGAAAACCGCGCCAATGTACTGTTGCTGCCGAGCATGGCCGCGAGCCGCCCGGAAACGTCGTAGCTGTAGCTCCAGGTTACGTCGTTTTCGCGGTCAACCAGCCTGTTCATCTGGTTTTTCTGGTTATATGAATAGCTGAAATTGGGCTCGTTCGATACGCCGTTGTTGTAGGTTTCACCGGTCACACGATTTTTAGCGTCATAAGATGGCGCATAATTGTCGCCGTTGGCATACGTTTGCTGGGCCAGCCGTTGACGCGCGTCGTATTCGTTCGATACCAATGCCGTGCCCCCGACAGTTACGCCGCTGCAGCGCCCGATCTCGTCATACTCCAAGCCATAAGCCGTGCCGCTGCGCAAAATCTCCTGTAACAGGCCTTCCACATAGCTGAATTCCGCCGCTGCGGGCATACCCAGTTCCGCCTGCCCGGAAACAGAAAGCAGCGCGCCTGTCACATCATCGTACGTATACTCCACAGTGTTGCCATTGGGGTCCGTGGCGGAAAGCAGCCGCCCGGAGTCCGTATCATAGTCGAAATAGCTCGTCACCCCCCGCGAATCGGTATACGACTCCAGGTAGTTGTAGTCCTCCGTATACGCCGCGCTCTCGGAAGTCGTCAGCTCGTCCGCCGTGGAGATAACTTCGGTGATGACGCCGTAGGTCGTGCTGCCATCCTGGGTCTCGCCGTAATAGTAATCCGTCGTGATACCGGCGACCTGCGTTTGGATGACATTATGATATTCGTCATAGGTTATGTCGATTTCCTTGAGGGTTTCCCCCATGTGCTGCTGCAGGATTTTATTGGCATTGTTCATGCTGTCGTATTGCAGCTGGATACCGCCGCCGAAGTCGTTGCGGACGCTCTTGAGCAGGCCGGTTTCAGCATAGTATTCAAAGGTCTCGCCGAAATTGCCCACATACAGCGCCGCGCCGCCGAAGAGGGCGAAGTTGATCTGGTCATCATATACAAGGGACAGGGTGACATATTCGCAGTCTTCCGTCAGGCGTAGCGCACCGCCGGTCATCTGCATTTCACCGAACACCAGGGATGAAAACTTGGCGTAGACGGGATCGTCCGCATTGTTATCCGCCGCAAGTGCCACACCGAAGCGGCTTTCTTCGCCCGTGTTCGCGTTGGCGGACGCGAAGGCGTTGAACACGATGGTCTGGCCCGCTTTCGCGTCAACCCGGACAGTCTGGGATATGCTCTTTTCAACCCCGGCTTCGCCGGTGATTTTCATCATGCCGTCCTGCATAACATCCCCGGCAGTAAGGTTCTGGCCCATCCATCCGTCAGGCGCTCCGGAAGTAAGATCATTAAACTGGCCGTTTTCCAGCAGATTGTAATCGTTGGCGCTGCCGCCCGCTTCCAGCTGGACAGCGTCGAACAGGGCGACGCCTTCCGCCTGCTCCACGGACAGCTTCGCCTCCAGCGTAAAACTGCTCCAGTTGTCAGGGATATCCAGCGTCACGTCATAACGGACCCAGCCGTCCGCCAACGTAACGAACTGGCTGGACGCTTCCACTGCCCCCCAAAGGAGGCCGCCCCTGGTTGCCGTCAATGTCACGCAAGCGCCGCCGTTTGCCGTATCCAAATCCATCGGCAGCAGGGCATAGGCCGAAAGAGTATAGCTTTTGCCCGGTTCCAGGCCCGTATAGGTCTGCACCGCAGACGTGGATATGCTCTGGTTGGGGTTATATACCTGCATGGCGTATTCGCCCATCATTGCAGCCGTATCGACGATTTCCGCCGTGCCGGGGTTTATACCGGCCGATTCCATCATCCATCCGCCGGTATTTTCCTCAAAGCTGTGGTTGCGGGCCAGGTTGTTGATCATCGGCTGCGCGGAAGAAATCAGGCTCACGGCATTGGGGTTGCCGCCCTCAAAGTTATATTGCGCGTAATTCGCCACCATATCCTGGTCCCAGGCGTTCACTAAGCGCCCGAAATAGTCAAAAACGTAGGACTGGCTTATGATTTCCTCCGTGACTGCCGCATCGTTGACAACCGTGACGCCGGGCGTCGAATAGTCGAGCTCAACGGCTTTGAGCAATTCGCCGGAGACAATGGCCCGGCGCTCCATGCCGGTGGCTTTCAGAAAGGCTGTGCTGTCCGGGTCATCCGACGCATAGGAGATCTGCAGCTGTGTGCCGTCTGCGGCGTTGATCATATCAATGCGGCGGCCGGAAGCACCACCAATCGTTCCGCCAAAACCATTCGGCTGCCCGCCGACAGATTCATTTCCGCTGAAATAAAGGGAAGTCCTGCGTCCGTCGGCGTAATCGATGTGCATCCAGCCGTCGCTGTCGATCCCTTCGTTTTCGTCATCCAGCTCATAGGAGAACGCCGTGCGGCGGCCGCTGGGATCCACGATGGCTGAAACATTGGATGGGCCGTAAACTTCGAGCAACGGGTTATTCGCGTCAGGATACGGCACCGGATCCCCGAACGCATATTCAAACTTTATTTCACGACCGGCTGGGTCGGTGATGGAGCGGATCAGCCACGCATAAATATATGCTTTTTCCACGCCCATGGATATGCATTGGTCCAGTGCGTCAACTAAATCAAATGAGTTGCCTTGCTCCATAGACGCATAGTCTATTTCGACGTTGTCCCCATTTTCGTCTTCCAGCCAGTTCCCCTGGATGCTTCCGTCCCTCTGTTTCTCCATCCAGCCATACTTTAGTTTCGTGACATTCCCGTTGGCGTCTTCTATTTCTCCCAACAAGCCGGTAACAGGCAAATAGCGCTTTATGATTCCATTCCCGCCGGTCAGCGTAAAGGCGTAGTCATAGAGATTGGTGGTTTGATGCCTCTCCAGTACAAGGCTTTCGTCGTATTCACTGACATATATTCCGTTGCCCTGGCTGACGTAGTATTGAGAGGAACCGCTGCCGTCCACCAGGCGGTATGCGGAAAGGGAAGATGCTTCTTCCACATACTCCATGAAGTCCATTACGGCTATCCTTGGATTTTCGTATTCGCCGCCTTTGCCCGATAATCCGGCTGAGAGAAAAGAGAAGAAGCCCCCTCCCACTGCCGCAAAAGCAGGGGAACTATATGTTCTTTGGCTGGCGAAAACGTGATTGAACCCGATTGGCATGCGGTTGCCGTCCAGCTGCAAGTCCGGGTGCACATAGGTCAGCAGGCCGTTTTGGTGGTTGACGAGCACCTGCCCTGAACGGCCCAAATCAGTAGCCTCATAGGACCAGTAATCCTCCAGGCCCACATTATTAGTATAGGAAACAGAGTAATAGGTTGCGCCGGCGTTGAGTGAAATACGTCCGTTGCTTGGCCACAAAAAAGCATGAGGCTTCGCCACAATCGTAACGGAAACAGGGTTAGGCGCTAAATTATAGTGCCAATACAGGGCAGCATTCGTCATACTAATGCCGCGGCTTATATTTGTTGTGCCCGGCTTTCCTGCCTGCGACAGAAAAAAGTTGCTTGAGGAAAGGAGCGGCGCTGGTGTTGTATAAGGATTCACTTTGCCATCAAGCAAATAAACACCGCTTACGGCTTCAGTGGATGAATTGGAAATAGCCGTATGGAGATATGCGCTGGTGATGTTTGCGCCCGACGGCAAAGCTGGCAGTGAAAAGGTCAAGTGTGCCCAACTGAGCGTACTGCTGTTGCTGCTGATATATTGATTGGCAGGGTTGGGTGCATATGCTATCTGCATCTGCAAAGGGTTCGTGTTGATGGTCGGGTCCACCGCCACCGGGAAAGCCCGGCCCGGCGCGTTGACCCAATCCGCGTCTGCCGTCACGGTCAGGACATAATGATCCTCAAACCGTGCCAGTTCCATGGTCACAGCGCCGCTGTATTCGCCGTTGGCATCCACCATATACGGAGCTTCCAGGATTGCGGCAAGTTTATTGGTTTCCGGGTCCAGCAAGTAGAAGGAGCCGTCTTCCTGCGCGACAGGGATCAGCCCGCCAAAATCGATATCAAAAATATAGCTATAAACTTCTTTTAGCTCTTTGATGATAATGCTTTCTTTGAGTTTTGTCGGCGTGATAATATATTCCAGATCCGCCCCATCGAACAGATCCTCATAGACAATGGCGGACTTGGAAGGCTCTACCCGCATGATCTCCTCATTCGCCTGCCGGATTTTTTCGACTTCGCTTAATTCACCGGAAAGAGGTTCGGCCACGAATTCTGGCTCCGCCGAAAACGCGTCTTCCGCCGCGATCACTTTTGCCTTCTGATTGAAATTGACAGCCTGCCTGCGAAGACTCGCTTCCGTATCTGTCTCTTCCGTCTGCTGCGTGGTTTCCGTGGTTTCTGCTACGGTTGTTTCCGTGGTGGTCTCAGCCGTTGTTTCCGGCTCCGTCTCCAAAGCTTCAGGCTCTGAGGTCTCCACCTCTATGGACGTTTCATCTGCTTGTTCTGCGGTTTCCGTTTCGTCTGTGTTTTCCGTGGTCTCCGCAGCCTCCGTAGTAGGCTCATAGGCATAAATATAGGCAGTCGTGGTGGACGCCGCTTCCGTGGCCGTCTCCTCCGCCTGCCCTGTGGTTTCTTGTTCAGTTGTGTTTTCGGTGGTAGTCTCAATCGCGGTTTCATGCTCTTGATCAAAAACAGCACCAATGTTAAACGCGCTCACGCCAAAGGAAATAACGCGTCCGTCTTTTTCGATGGAAACCCGCTGCCCGTCAGCAAAGCGCAGCGGCAGGATGACCGGGTTCGGCAGCGCCCGGGCCGCGAATACTTCTTCGCCCGCGTCTGTTTCTTCCAGCACAAGCGCCGCGTCGATATCTTCCCATTCGCCGTCTTCGACCAGATAATGCACCGGCTCGTTGAACTTTACAGCCACAAAAGATCCGTCTTCCTTGCGGAAATGCTTGACAAATTCCTCCCGAAGCTCAACGATTTCCCCCATGATCAGCGCGTCGTATTCGTCATCATCTATACTGTCACGATCCAGCAGGGTGGTATCCTGCGTTACGGCTCTTCCGCCGCTGATGGCGCTCCTGACAGGGATAGGGGCCGCCAGGATACCCGACTGGACGATCTGAAATACCAGGACTATGGACAAGAGGACGGCCAGAGTTTTGAGTAACTTCTTCCCTTTGAGCAGTTTTTTCAATAGGACGATCTCGCTTTCTGTTTTTTTGAATTCTAGGTTGAATGACTTTAACATATATTTCCACAATTGTCAACAGCTCTTTTGCTTTTTCTCCAAATGCACCAGTATATTCCAAAGGTTCATGTGATTGAGTTGGACAATTTGACGGAACACGTACTTGTTTAGTAATCAGCTTGATGTGCGAAGACAGGCCTCTGTCATTAGCCACCGGCGTGTTTGCGTGTGGCCCAGCGGCCAAACATCGCTTATTTCCTAACATGAAAGAAAGGCGGACGCACCGGTGAAGGCGCGTCCGCCTTGCTGTTACTGCTTAATCCCTAGAACCAGTTCATCCAAAGCCAGCCGAAGAAGATATACCTGAGAATGAGTTGGAGCCAACCGGGCAGCAGTTCCCACCACTTCTCTGGGTCAAGCTGCATTTCCTTCAAAATCTCTTTGAAAGCATCCTCGATGTCCTCGATATTAATCACTTCCCAATATCCGTCACTTTGCATATCGGTAAGAAATCTGCGTCCAAACGCCGTGTCCGTGGCGTTGAGGCTATGGAAAAAGCCTAAGGTGTACACGTTGCATTGGGCGTTCCATAGCTCCACCGCAGCGGTGTATGCGGCATTCGCGTACCGATAGCTGCTATGATCAGCAGAGGTATATTTTCCGGTCGTCTCGTAGTTCCCGGCGTTGGGCATACCGTCTGTCATCAGCAGAACGTTTTTGACGCCAGCTGAGGAGGCGCTCATGAGTTCCCCCGCTTTTTTTAACGCTCCTGCTATGTTGGTATTGCCGCCGCCACGGGTGTTGTTAATGTATGTGCGCATTTCGTCGAGATCCTGTGTAAAATTCTGGAACCGTATGGTGCTGTCATAGATGACGATGGCAACCCGGTTCGTACCTGAGGCGGCCGCGACTCCCTCGCAGAAAACGATAGCGGCTTCCTTCAGGGCTGTCATAGGGGCACCGCTCATGCTGGCGGAATAGTCCAGCACCAGTACTGTGTCGCTTTTGATTGTGGGGGTGACGGTCGGCACACCACAGGTCGGCGCTACTTTAAGTTTTGATTCTACCGCTGGTCCCTGTAGATCCAATTCAACCCATGTGGTTGACTTACAGGACTCATTCACAAAACCGTACACATAATAAGGCGAAATTGCTAAACTGGCGTCGCCATCATACCATTCCATTTTGTTAGAGGTATCATTTGCCGCCGCGAGCGCAAAGTGCAAATGGGAATCTGTTGTCCCCACGTTGCCCACTCTGCCGATTTGCTTTCCCTTATTAACCCAATCGCCTTCCTTAACAGTAACATCCGTCATGTGAGCATAAACTGACCAGTATTTTGACACTGTCCTACCGTTTGTTGTCTGTAGTGGGTTTTCGTGGAGAATAACTATTCGTCCAGCCGTGCCGCTGTCTTTGACAATGCCATCGGCAACCGCATACACGGGTAAACCGGCATCATCTTCGCCACTGCCCCAATTCAGGTCAACGGCGGCACGTTGCGCCCCATCT
>Ga0082212_10013662_pt1 | contig 10140 bp, 7 predicted proteins | sample TergutNt197P3_FD_71548 | JGI IMG/M metagenome (GOLD analysis project Ga0082212, IMG submission 71548) | Neocapritermes taracua P3 segment gut microbial communities from Petit-Saut dam, French Guiana - Nt197 P3 | ecosystem: Host-associated > Arthropoda: Insects > Digestive system > Gut ...
CACTGAAAAATGAGCCGGATAAAGATACCGGCGAGAGCGATACATCGGACGAAGGCCGTTTGCCGGAACTCTCAAAAGGCCAGATTTTTGAGAGCGTGAAATCTTCGCGCACGCTGGTGTCCATTTCAGGCGACTGAAGGTGTCCAACTCTCGCTCTGTAGGTGCCAAATTTCACCGCCTCGGGGTGTCTAACCTGACCGACAGTATCCACTCAGCTAGGAATGTTCACATTTTCGATGGATTTATACATAGATTGCATTGACATCCGGCATAAAGATGTGTAATATAAAATCTTACTTTATATTGAACGGATGTGAGCTTGATTATGTATATACATCGTCAGCTTGAAGATGTAGTTCTCCGGGCAAGTGAGATGTTCCCGGTCGTCATGGTGACTGGTCCAAGGCAGGTCGGGAAGACAACTCTTTTGGAACGATTGGCGGAAGAAGGGCGGACTATAGTGTCCCTTGACTCGCGCATGAACCGGGAGATGGCCGTCAATGAACCTGAATTGTTCCTCCAGCGGTTTCCGCCTCCGGTTTTAATAGACGAGTTTCAGTACGCGAAGGAGCTGCTGCCCTATATCAAAATCAGTGTGGATAAAAGCAAGCGTAACGGCGACTACTGGCTTACGGGTTCCCAGATGTTCCATATGATGAAACAAGCCAGTGAAAGCCTGGCCGGCAGGGTCGCCATAATCCCTATGCAGGGTCTGTCCAACAGTGAAATTGCCGGGGTGCCGGGCGGCGTCTTCACCGGCGATCCGGCTGAGTGGCTGGAAAGGGTGAAAAACCGCAAACCGCAAAACCTGAAAGAAGTGTACCAGCGTATTTTTACAGGTTCCCTGCCTCGCGTCCACAGCGAGCTCTTTGACCGGGAGCTGTTTTTCAGTTCCTATGTGGACACCTATTTGCAGAGGGATATCCGCGATTTGGCGCAGGTTGGCGACGAAATGGCTTTTATGAGGTTTATGACCGCATGCGCCGCCCGGACCGCCGGGCAGGTGAATTATGCGGATCTCGCTAAGGATGTCGGTGTCAGCCCGCCCACCGCGAAACACTGGGTCTCCATGTTGCAGACGTCAGGCATCATCGTACTGCTTGAGCCGTATTTCAACAATGCACTCAAGCGGATCGTGAAGGCGCCTAAGATGTATTATATGGACACCGGTCTGTGCGCTTATCTGACAAGATGGGATTCGCCGGAAACCCTGGAGGTCTCAGCGATGACAGGGCAATTCTTTGAAACCTACGCGGTCAGCGAGATCATCAAGAGTTACTACAACGTCGGAAGACGCCCTCCTGTGTTTTACTACCGGGACACTGACCAGAAGGAAATCGACCTGATCCTGGAAGCTAATAATGTACTTTACCCCTTCGAAATCAAAAAGTCTGCGTCCCCGGACCGGAACGCGACGCGGCACTTTGAGGCACTTCGAAAGACAAATAAGGAAATTGGCCCGGGGGGCGTGATCTGTATGACAGACAGTGTTTATCCTATTAGCAAAGATAATTATTATGTACCAGCGTGGTTGATTTAGTATGAAGGATCCGTAACATCTAGCCACTAATCCTCCATTCTCCATTCTCCCCTCTCAACTCTCCTCTCTCCATTCTCCCCTCTCAACTCTCCTCTCTCAACTCTCCTCTCTCAACTCTCCTCCCTCAACTCTCCTCTCTCAACTTCCTAATCCCCCAACATCGCTGCTCCAATTATCCCTGCGTCGTTGCCGAGTTGTGCGCGCACGAGGCGCGTCATTTGCTCACCTGCTGAAAACCGCGTGATTTTTTCTGCGTCCACCGCAGCGTTGAGTTGAGCTTCTATTGTCCCCCACTCATTCGATATCCCGCCACCGACGCAGACAACTTCCGGTTCCAGAATATTTATCAAGTTAGCTATTCCGGTCGCAAGATGTTTGATGTATTGGTCCAGCGCCAACCGCGCCGCCTCGTCATTAGCGTGGTATGCAACAAATATCGCGCGGCCGCTTATTTTCTGCGTGTCCGCGTCGCGGAGCGAGTGGAGCATGCTATCCGGATGTGTCTGTGCGAATTCCTCAACGGTTTTTTTGAGTCCCGTTGCGGATGCATATGTCTCCCAACATCCCCTTCGCCCGCAGCCGCATTCGCGTCCGTTTTCTATTATCACCATATGTCCAAGCTCGCCCGCGGCCCCGCTAAGCCCTGTATGCAACTTCCCATCAAGGATGACGCCGCCGCCGATACCTGTGCCAAGCGTCACCACTACAGCGCTTTCAACTCCCTTTGCTCCTCCAACAGTCACTTCGCCGAGCGCTGCGCAATTTGCATCGTTCCCTAAGTACACAGGGCATCCATACTTTCGGTGTATCCCGTCAGTGATATTAACGCCGCCAATAGGAAGGTTTGCGGTAAAGGGAACAATCCCTTTTTTAGTATTTACTGCTCCGGGAACCCCTATCCCGACAGAAGAAGGCGACACATGTGCCTCTTCTACCAACATGTCGCAAACAGTGAGCAATCCTTCAACGACTGTCTGCTCGCCTTCATGCGCGTTTGTGCGGATACTCACGCGCTCGGCAATTGTGCCATTATCGTCTACAAATGCCGCCGCAATGTTCGTTCCGCCAAGATCGATTCCAATCCTCATCTTGCAAACCATACCCTTCTCAGTAGCTCAGTACAAAAGTTCTTCATCATTGCGCTGCCACTTCAAGCATCTCTTTCAGTATCTCGTTGACAGCGCCAGGGTCTGCTTTACCCGCGGTTTTTTTCATAACTTGACCGACAAGGAACCCGAATACTTTTTGGCTCCCCGCATGGTATTCACTGACAGATTTGGTATTTTCCGCAATGACCTCGCGTATCGCCGACTCAAGCGCGCCCGCGTCATTGAGCATGCCGAGCCCCTGCTCTTTTACATAAGACTCCGGGTCGACGTCTTCCTCAAAAACCTTCGCCAGTAACTTCTTCCCCATTCCGCGGTTTATTGTTTTGTCTTCAACAAGCCTGATGACAGCCGCAAGCTTTCCGCAATCGATGACGACGCTTTCGTCGTCCGTCCCCGACGCCTTTGCAATGCTAAGCAAGTCGCCGACAATCCAGTTGATGACGTCTTTCGGATTGCTATGCAGTTTCAGAGTCTCTTCGAATATTCGGGACAGGTTCTTGCTGCCGGTCACTACCCTGCTCTCATTTGCCGGCAGATTGTACTGCTTTGTCATACGCTCATACTTTTCATGCGCAGGTTCCGGCAGGGAATCGCGTATTCTCTCTATCCATTCTTCGCCGATGCATATTGGCATGAGCTCCGGGTTTGGAAAATACCTGTAATCCTCCGCCGTTTCTTTTTCGCGCATTGAAAACGTCTCGCCGCGGTCATCGTCCCAACGCCTTGTCTCCTGCACAAGCGTCTCGCAGCCTGTTTCTAAAGCGATAATGTGCCTGCGCGACTCGAACTCTATCGCCCGGGCTATTGCTTTGAGTGAGTTCATGTTCTTTATTTCTGTCCGCGTACCCAATGTTTCGCTCCCGGCTTCACGGACGGACACGTTGATATCGCATCGCATCGAACCTTCCTGCATCTTGCAGTCAGACACGCCTGCAAAGCTTAGCAGGGAACGCAGTTTTTCGAGATATGCTACCACCTCGTCCGCCGTACGAAAGTCCGGATTGCTGACAATCTCAACAAGCGGAACCGATGTGCGGTTGAAATCTACCAGCGATGAGCGCGTCCGCGGCTCGTGCACGAGCTTTCCCGCGTCTTCTTCGATGTGGATCTGTTTGAGCGTGATTTTCCTTTTGCCCGCTTCCGTTTCGATCTCGACCCACCCATTTGTGCATATCGGCGCAAACCACTGCGTTATCTGGTATCCTGCAGGCAAGTCGGGGTAGAAGTAGCTTTTTTTATCAAATGTCATGATGGGAGCTATTTCGCTGTTTGTCACTATCGCTGCGGCGATACCGAGCTCAACGGCTCTTTTGTTTGTGACTGCGGGCATTCCGGGCATTCCTGCACATGCGGGGCAGACATTTTCGTTTTCCTCAGCCCCGAATTTTGCAGAACATGAACAAAACAGCTTTGACTCGGTCGCAAGCTCGACATGCACCTCAAGCCCCATCACAGTTTCATAGTTCATTATCGCTTCTCCATACTTACTCATACATACTCATAGGCTAGCCACTCATGGACGCCATAACTGCATTTCTTGCATGCTTAGCGCTAGCTTTGATCAGTAGCGTAGCGTGCGCAGACTCTTTGCAAAACGTCTTCACGTCTTACGTTTGCGATTATTGACAGCCCCGCGCCTTCCAGTGGAATTGTCACCGACGGAAACCCGCAAAGCTGCGGCAGCGCGCTCAGCGCTAGTCTTTCCGCAGAACTTGCGTCTGCAACGGGCAGGATTATCGCGTCATATTTGTCAAAATCCAACGACTCCTTAATCATACGTCTTATGCGCATTGCCTTATCGTAGTATTTGCCGTAATACTCCTGCGACAGCGCCATTGCGCCAACAATTGTCGCAAGCTTCACGTCGGCGCCGAATGCTTCGGTGCGGCTTTTTGTGTACAGCTCGTTCAAGTCGCTGTAACCGTCCGCCCGATAGCCAAACTTCACGCCGTCATATCGGCACAAACTGCTGCTCAACTCGGCGCAGCACAGGATTTGCATGACCTGAGCATACAGCTCGAAGTGCTTCAACTCTATATCAACGGTATCATACCCTTTAACAAACTCATTAACAGCATCTCTTACATATGAGGATACGCAGTCAAGCACATTCACGGGAACACCAATCTTCAACTCTCCGCTCTCCGCACTCTGCTCTCCACTCTCCTCTCTCCACTCTCCTCTCTCCACTCTTGGCTCCCCACTCTCAACTCTCAACTCGCTTCCGCAAGCGAACATCGCGCCATCCTTCGGGTCATGCCCGGAGATGATCGACAGCGCGTCAAACCCCTCTTCAGGCGTTTTGCATACCAGCCCGATCTGATCCATCGAAGGGACCGCAGGGATCAGCCCATATCGGGAAACCGTTCCATATGTCGGATGAATATAGCAAACACCGCTCAACGCGGCTTGCTGCCTTATTGCTCCGGTGTAGTCGTTGCACAGCGCAAACGCTGCAATGCCCTCCGCCACTGCGGAAACAGCGCCGGACGCCGTCGCCGCTGCATCAGAAAACAGCCCGGCAACGCCGAACTCATCCATGCATGTTTTGCCTATTATTCTGACACCCGCAGCTTCGAGTCGCGTGACGACCTCGGCGTCAAGAGGCGATACAAAGCTTTCCAGCATCCTCGAACCCGCCGTCACAAGCCGCCCCTTGTGCATTATCGAATCCTCAAGAGCGGCAAGTCGGTGCGACGTATCCTTTTGGACCCGCACATCGCCTCCTTCTCGTTTGCAGCTTCCAGCCTGCTCTTCGCACTCAGCATCGGAAGGTGAACCATCATCATACCTAGTAATAAAACTATCCATCCTCAACTCTCAACTCTCAACTCTCAACTAATCCAGCGTTCCCGGCGCTTTGAAAAAACCTCCGTCACGCTCCGGGGCATTTTCCAAAACCTCTTCCCGCGACAAGAGCTTTTCCGCAACATCCTCACGAAGGACATTGCTCAGACTCAAAACAGACACAAGCGGCTCGACGCCGTCTGTGTCAACTTGAGTAAGCTCTGCAAAGCCCTTGTCCAGGGCAGCGAGCAGCGCTTCAGCCTGCCCGCGCTCGTCGCCAGGCAGGTCCAGCATCATCATAGCCTCATAGTCTTTTATGTTTATCACTAAAAATCACCCGAAACAACATACCACGAATTCATGCAAAGCGTCAATCGTATTTTTTGTTTCGTGTTTATTTCTGCAGTGGTAAAACTGTTTACGTTTTTGGTTATGTATCACTATGATACATAACCTCAATCCCTGCAATTGCAGCTTTTGCTTAACAATACTCCCCTGCCTCATGGCGTTCTTTAAAACACTTCCATTTCAATATCGCTCCTGCCGAGGAACGCGAATGCGGCTCGATACACTGTCTTGCCGCTGCCAGCGTACTTGTCTGCGTAGCCTCTGGCGACGATTTGCTCCCTGCCCTCTTTCAGCGCTTTGTCGAACAGCTTGCGCTTTGTCTCCTCGTCGGCGTCGGGATCGCAGCCTTCGTACTTGAACTCGAAAATGTAAACCTTGTCCTTCATCTCCAGCACAGCGTCGATGCGCCCCATCGACGTCTGCACCTCCGCTTCGATATCGAACCCCAGCAGGCTCATCAGCGCGAAAAACAAAGAGTGGTAATACGCCTCCCGGTTCACGTGTAGGTTGTACGGTATAGACGAGAAGAAGCCTCTCATGACGTCCAGTATCCTTTTCAGGTCGCCGCTTTGGAGCGCCTCCAGGATATTCCGATAAGCCGTGCCCGCGAAAGCGTTCTCCTTTTCCGAGAGAATCGCCAGTATGTGCAGGTTCAGGGCCTCCCGGACGTCGCGGTTCGGGATGTCCAGGACGTATGACGTCGAACCCATGCCCGACACGACTTCCGTAACAGTCAAGTAACCCGTCTGGAACAGCAGCGGGGCGACCTGAATGCCGTGTACGTCGAACGTGTCCAGCTCCCATTCGCCCATCTTGAAATCTTTCAGATTTGTGTAGACCTCCGGGTTGTCTTTGATCATGTCTATCAGGAATTTAGGCGACCCGGTCGAATACCAGAAGCTCGAGAACTTCTCATTAGCGAAGAATAGCAGCAGACCGAACGGATTGAGCACACGCGTCACGCCGTCCCATGAGTAACCGTCGTACCACGCAAGTATCTCATCGTGCAAGCTATTATAATGGTTGTACTCTCTATACCTCTTAAACCATTTAAGCGAGGACAGGTACTCTATATGCTCCCCGAAATGCACGCCAAGCTCTTCCACAGGTATGCCGCATATGTTCGCATACTTTTCCTGCATCGTAATGTCTAGTAGATTGTTTAGCTCAGAGAAAATTGAGGTCTTTGTAAATTTTGATACCCCAGTGAAGAATGTGAGTTTGAGATACGGATCCATAGATTTGAGTATGCCGTAGAACCCCCTAATCACGGCGCGGTTGGCGTCCGCTATGTCAAGGTCTGTCAGATGGTCTAGGATGGGTTTGTCGTACTCGTCGATCAGAACGACTACTTTTTGACCGTACTTGTTGAAAAGCCTATGAAGCATGGTTTTAAACGCGGCGTTAGGAGAGCTTTGGTCAATCTCTACGTCCTCTCGTTCGGCACAAATCCTTAGCTCAACTACTAACTCGTTTTTTAGTATCTCCGGAGTTTCATTACCAATGTTGCTCAAATCAAGCCGCAGCACGGGGTGCTTTTCGAAGCTGTAGTCGGAGTCGTATATCCAAAGCCCCTTGAATAGCTCCTTATCCCCGCTGAACGCCTCGGCTATCGTGTCGAGCAGGAGCGACTTCCCGAACCTCCTCGGGCGCGACAGGAAGTACGTGCTCCCGTTGTTTATGATATCGTATACATATTTTGTTTTGTCGATGTATACTTGGTTTTCTTCAACGATTTTTCGAAAAGTCTGTATCCCGATAGTCAGCTTCTTCATACCGCAGCCCCCTTGTTGGTAAGCATGATGGCAGTATTTTACTACATCCCCGGGCATATAGCAAACTGTTGTCTAAGGCGGCAAGGGGACGGGGGGCATGCAAGGGGACGGGGAGAGCGGCATGGCTGTTCTTCTGCTCAAGTTGAGTTCATCCATGTTCCCCAGGAGGCGGCGAGCGTTTTTATACTCGCTTAACGAGGGCTTCAAGTAAACCACAACGTCAAGGCCTTTCCGTGCGTCCGCAAGGTTCCGCGAGTGCAGCCTGTCAAGCGTGAGGTCTTCGATTTTGTCAAAGTATCCAAGCATGACTTGCTCGACCACGCCTGCCCGCTTTGAGTTGCCCCGGTACTCATTGAGTATCTTCAGGACCGACGTCAGCTTTGAGCTGTTAGCTTCTTTTAGTACAGCGTTTTCGATGTCGGTCTTAATTCTTTCTTTCCATCCTTCATATGCGTTTTTCTTTTGCCACCTTTTCTCAGTCGCGTTGTTGACGATAATGTCCATGACAATGCCCACGATTGGGGGCACAATGAGCAGCAGCAGCCACTGGAAAAACTTGTCGAAAAGATTCCATCCTAAGTTGTGCGCAACATCATTGTAAGGGCCGGTGAATGCGCAAGTCCTGACGCTCAGAACCAGTCCCGTCAAAACGCCGATTACTGTAAAAATAGGTACGTCAGATTTTCTCATAACTGCCTAAACCTCTTGCGTTATTTTTCCTCCGGGCGTGGCGCGACCGCGTGTGAAACAACGCGGGCTCCCGCTGACCCGTGTTATTTGAGAAACCCTGCCGGAACAGATCTTCCCAGGTAGCTTTCCGTAAAAAACGCATCCGCATGTGTCGCCGTAATCTCCCCATGGCGGTCCTTGCCTTTTGTGATCCCAAGACATGCAATCAGAAAATCCCCTTGAAAGAGCCTCTGGAAGTCGCCGCCATCGGCGAAGTAACCGCTGAGCTCGCGAAAGCTGTTCTTCATTTCGGCGAGAGGAATCTCTGATGATAGCGGGATGTTTTCTATCCTCGCTTTCAGCTTTTTCGCTTCGGCGGAGTAAAATGTGTAGAGCGATAGATTGTTTTTCAGCCAATACAGGTATGCGCTCGGCCCGTGTGAACAGTAGTGGCCCCGCACCGCTTTCTTGTCTTTGCAGAGAACGTCGAAAAAAGCATAGATGTATTCCAGGTTTTCGCGCATTTCGTCTTTCATGCTATCTCTGAGCTTCACCACCTGATCCCTGAATCCAAGATCGGCAATATTCGCCCATGTATAGTCATCGTTGATCAGTCCCATGATTTGGCTTTCCGTTTTGCGCTGTCCCGCTGTAACCGCTGAAAACGCTTCATCAGCGTTACTGAATCTGTTGCGTACTTCAGGGTTGGAGCTCCACTGCAGCATTGCATAATAATACGCCATATTCGGGTATGTCTGGGCTATCCGCTCTATAGCCTTCATGTCCTGCAGCCTGTCATTTTGCCCGCTCGCTTCCATTTTCCATGAGACGTACCCGCTTTGAAGCATTGAAATGATATCATCCTTGACGGCAAGTCCGGCTTGATCTCCTTTTAAGCCGCTGTTCCAGATTCTCGACGATACATCGGACAGGGTTTTGTATTCGCATCCGCGCCAATACAGACTGCCGCCCTTTAACAAGTAATGGATGAAGCATGAGAGCCCCAAATCGCCGTTTTGCGCTGTCGGGGGTTCGTTGACAATCGTGTCGATTCTGCTCTGCATCGTCTGGTCCCACTTTGAAAACCTGATGACCTGCCCGCGATAGAGATAGCGCTTTGCCGTTTCCCAGTCCGCTACCATGGCTGTTGCCAGGTCGTTTTCGTTCCAATGATCCACATCCTCGAAACGAAATGGCTCCTTCCATTTGCCACCGCCGTCATCGTATGCGACTATGTACTTGTCATAGAAGGCGCTGACGTCGCTCAGCCATAATTCGATTCCCTCATGTCCTGCCCTGTCTGATAGTTTTATCCGAACGAGAGCATCTATCAAGTGCTTAAGCGCTTCATCGCCGTCTCGGTAGTCGATCTTCAAGCCGTACTCGTTGATCAGTTCATAAAAAGCAAAATCCGAGTCATTTGACAGCACATTCTCATAGGGGTGCCTTCCGTTATATAGGGTAGCCAGGGTGCAACCGAGCGAAAAATAGTCAGAAGCTTTTTTTGCATACCTCGAGTTGATTTCAGGCGCGCTGTAACCAAGTGTCCGGCGGGCAAGCTCTGTGCGGATAGCGCCGTCATCGCCCTCATCGGAAACCACAGTCGTGCCGAAATCACCGACCACGAATTCGCCGTCCAGTTCATATATGTTTTTTGGCTTAATATCACGGTGGATCAGGTTGCTTTGATGCATCACGTGCAGCGCTGTGCTCAGGGCAGGAAGCACCCTTCTTTTGAGTTCATCAAACGAGAATGAACGGTTCGAACGTTCGATATCCCCCTCCGGGCATAATGGGAAAATATCAACAGGGTAAGGCAGAAGCTCGTTGTCCGCCCCTCTTATCTGGATCATACCGGACGCAAGCAGGGGCATTATGTGGTATTTTCTGACGTCCGTATGCTCTCTGAGGA
>Ga0082212_10013663_pt1 | contig 10139 bp, 12 predicted proteins | sample TergutNt197P3_FD_71548 | JGI IMG/M metagenome (GOLD analysis project Ga0082212, IMG submission 71548) | Neocapritermes taracua P3 segment gut microbial communities from Petit-Saut dam, French Guiana - Nt197 P3 | ecosystem: Host-associated > Arthropoda: Insects > Digestive system > Gut ...
AGCAGTTTTTCTTTTTTCCTGATGGTCACGCCGACGTGCATCCATTTGTTGTTTATGTGCGGGAACGGATGTCTGTTGTCTATTACCTGCGGCGAGAGAAGAGGCATGATGTCGTGTTCGAAACGTCCTTCAAGGAACTCTGTCTCGTCGGGATCGAGATCGTCAACTTTCAGGTGATGAATTCCTTTCTTTTTCAGTTCCTCGGTCACAGCGATGAAATATTTTTCGACGAGACCGTAAAGTATCGAAACTCTTGAAAATATATCTTTCAATTGCCCCTCCGCCGTAAGTCCCGTCTTATTGTCTATGTATTCCGGCGCGTATAACATGTAATCGGTAAGGCTTCCGACGCGTATCATGAAGAACTCATCAAGGTTGCTGCAGAATATGGAGATAAATTTCATTTTCTCCAGCGGCGGATTGTCCGGAAAATTGGATTCCTCCAGAACGCGTTCGTTGAACTTTAACCACGACAATTCACGATTCTGCATACAGTCCCTTAAACTAAATTCCGCCGGTGTTCTCTCAGTCATCTCTCTTAAGCACTCTCCTTATCAGGTATCCGTCGCGTATGCCCGAACCGCTGACGGTTATCGTTTCGCATCCGAATTGTTTTATCACCGTACTCAGGATCATCAGTCCCGGAAATATCGTAAGGGCGCGTTCCGGTACGGTCTTGTATATGGTGTGGTAAATGTCGTTGTCCTCGTGGTTGCGCATCATTTTTAAGATGTCTTTCACGTGAGAAGCTTCCATTTCGTTACTGTCGTCCTTCACGAGATTCAATTCGCGGGAGATCTTCAGCAACGCTCTCACAGTTCCGCCGATACCGACGAGCTTCTTACATTTCTTATCGGCGACCCAATCGATCCTCAGCAGTTCTTCGATCACGATGTGTTCGATGATCGCTCTCTCGTGAGCTTCGGGAACGGATTCGCGAACGCAGTTCATGTACAAACTCAAACAACCGACGGGCATGCTGGCCTGGTTCTCCGCCTTTCCTTTATTGAATTTTACGAGTTCGGTACTCGCTCCGCCTATGTCCACCATCAGACCGTCGTCCATGTCGACCGTCTGAGAAGCGCCGGCGAATCCCAAAAGCGCCTCATCAGAACCTTCCAAGATATCGGGCATCAGCGACGTCTCTTCCGTTATTATCCGAACGGCCTCGTTCCTGTTGGTTATGTTACGTAACGATGCGGTGGCGAAGACGCGCACATTCACTGGATCGGCGAATCCGAAAGCGATGATCTTCAGTTTGTTGAGGATGTCGCATGCTTTCCGGATCCCTTCGTCGCTGAGAACTCCGTTCTCGACGTGGCCGGCGAGGCCGGCCACTTCCTTCTCGCTCAGAACTTTGGAGATATCTCCATTATCGTCAACGTCGAATATCAAAAGATGGATGGTGTTCGATCCGAGATCTATGACCGCGTAATTCATTCGAAGGATAATCTCTTTGATTATATTAATACAAACCAGAATTTTGTTTTTATCGCAAACGCAGTATAACTTTGCACGCTCGGCGGAAACAAGGCGCAAGCGCAGATTCGTCAGCCGTGCACAAACGTTAACGTCCGATAGAAAAGCAGTTTCAGATCAAGACGTGTCGATATCTCTGAGGATCTTTTCGCACGTTTTTTTCAACAACGGAATGTCTTCCGTGATTGCGCCCCATATCATATCCAGATCTATCCATTCGTAGATGTGAGCGATATCGTTCCTCGTCTCTCTTATGTCATCCCACTTTATCTCAGGATATTTTTTCGTTATCTCTTTAGATAGGTTCCTTGTGTTCTCTCCTATCTGCTGCGTATAAAAGCAGCAAAGGTCCTGGTATCTGGGATTCGCCATAAAGTCTTCGATATCGTCACCGTACTCATCCATTACCTCTTCGATCTTGCCGCAGTATTTCAGAACGGCGTTCAGACGGTTAATGTCTTTGATCGCTTTTTTAACCATATACGACCACGCTTTCTTTCATTATTTCGTTCAATATTTCAGGCGGAACTCCCTTCGTGGTCACTATGTCAATTTCATGTCCGATCGCATCTTCCATTTGTTTGAAGAATCCCGAGAAAGTGAATATGCTTCTTATTTTACCCTTCTCGATGCAGAAATCATAGTCGCTGTCATCGTCATAGTCGCCTCTCGCGACGGAGCCGAACAGATATATCTTTTCGACACCGTATTTCTCCGCCACAGGCCTCACTATCGATCTCAATTCTTCGACGGTGAGTCTTTTATTCGCGGCCGATGACATAAGATGATATTGGTAGCATATTGTTTAAATCTGTCTGTTATGCGCTCCAACGGTCCGATATGTCATCAGCAGGGCTTCTCTGCCGCCTGCGTTAATATCATGAAAACCGCAGACATCGAAGACAAGGAATGACGCGCGTATTCACAAAGCGCTTTTGATCCCCTTCACGAACTTCTTCACCGGTTCGACGCAATTCTTTCCGTGCTCTTCGACGATCCTCACAATGGCGCTGCCTACGATCACACCGTCCGAAACGGAAGCCATCTCCCTCGCCTGTTCCTTCGTCGATATCCCGAATCCCACCGCGCACGGAATGTCCGTAACTTTTTTCGCCTCCTCGATCATCCTCGCGGCGTCCGTTCCGATATCGTTCCTTACGCCCGTCACACCAAGCGACGAGACGCAGTACAGGAATCCTTCCGCGTTCTCGGCGATCGTCCGTATACGCTCGCGAGAGGTGGGTGCGATCATCGATATCTGGGTAACGTTGAATTCTCTGCAGTCGCGGGAGATCTCCTCTCTCTCGTCGAAAGGAAGATCGGGAACGATCATCCCGTCTATCCCGCATTCCTCGCATCTTCTCATGAACTTGGTCTTCCCGTATCTGAAGACGGGATTGATGTAGGTCATGAACAGTAGCGGAACGTTAACTTTATTTCTCACTCTTTTCACCATCTCGAAGAGTTTGTCCAAAGTACATCCGTTGGCAAGCGCTCTTTCGTCGGCTCTCTGTATCACTTCGCCTTCGGCGATGGGGTCGGAGAACGGGATCCCGATCTCGATGATGTCCGCGCCGGCCGCCGCCATCGCGACGATGAGTTCCTCACTCGTCTCAATATCCGGGTCGCCGCCTGTTATGAACACGATGAACGCCTTTTTATCTTTGAACGCCTGAGAGATCCTATCCATCTACGCTCACCCCTCTGTACCTCGCCACCGAAGCGACGTCCTTGTCCCCTCTTCCCGACAGAGTTATCACGATCGTCTGATCGTTACGCATCGTCGGCGCTATCTTCATCGCATATGCGACCGCATGCGCGCTTTCGATCGCCGGTATTATGCCCTCTGTGCGGGAAAGATATTCAAATGCCTCAACAGCCTCGTCATCTGTGACGGGGACGTATCTGGCACGTTCGATGTCCGACAGATAGGCATGCTCCGGCCCGATGCCCGGATAATCGAGACCGGCCGAGATGGAATGCACCGGAAATATCTGTCCGTCCGCGTTCTGGCAGAAATACGATTTCATGCCGTGAAATATACCGACGGACCCGGTGGCTATCGTCGCCGCGGTCTTCGGGGTGTCGATGCCGAGTCCGGCCGCTTCGCATCCTATCAGTTCGACCGACGGTTCGTCTATGAACTCGTAAAAGGAACCGATGGCGTTGCTCCCTCCGCCCACGCATGCGATCACCGCATCCGGAAGTTTCCCTTCCGCCGCTTCGATCTGTTCCTTGATCTCCCTGCCTATCGTTCTCTGAAGGTCGCGGACGATCGTCGGGAACGGATGAGGGCCCATAACGGAACCGAGAACGTAATGAGTGTCGTCGATACCGGAGACCCATTCCCTCATCGTTTCGTTCACCGCATCCTTTAAGGTCATGGTCCCGCTCGTGACGACGTTCACCTTCGCCCCCAGCAATTTCATCCTGAACACGTTCAACGATTGGCGTTCCGTGTCCTCTTTACCCATGAAGATCTCGCATTCCAGCCCCATTAGTGCGGCGGCCGTTGCAACTGCCACACCATGCTGTCCGGCGCCCGTTTCTGCGATCACTCTCGTCTTCCTCATCCTTTTCGCTAAAAGACACTGTCCGAGGACGTTGTTGATCTTATGCGAACCCGTATGGTTCATGTCCTCGCGTTTCAGATATATCTTGGCGCCGCCGAGGTCGTACGTCATGTTCTTCGCATAATAGAGCGAAGAAGGACGGCCGGCGTAATTCTTCAGAAGTTCGTTCAGCTCCTTCACGAACGGCGGATCGTCCTTGTAACGTTCGTACGCTTCTTCCAATTCAAGCACCGCCCGCATCAGCGTCTCCGGTATGTATTGTCCTCCGTAGGTCCCGAATCTTCCTTTTTTATGCATTTCTCGCCCTCCTTATGAACTCTTTAATTTTCTCCGCATCTTTCTTACCGTTCGTCTCGACGCCGCCGCTGACGTCGACGGCGTACGGTCTTGTGATTCTCACAGCTTCCGTAACATTATCCGGCGAAAGCCCGCCGGCCAGGAAATACCGTCTTCCGATCTTTTCCGCGAGGTTCCAATCGAATCCTTCTCCTCTTACTTTTCCTTCAAGCAGAAGGCAGTCCGCCCCCGACGTTCTCATTCTTTCGATGTCTTCGCAACCTTCCACAGCAACCGATCTGATGATCGGCGCATCGACCGCCCTTCTTAACGTCTCGATATAATTCTCATCTTCCGAACCGTGAAGCTGCACGGCGTCAATAACACCGTCACGAAGAAGCGGGACGATGTTCTCTATTTCTTCGTCAACGAACACTCCGACCGCCGTGATATCGGAACGAAGCCCTTCCCTGAGTTTCAGCGCCGTCATAGGCGTGACCCTCCGGGGGCTGGGGGCGAACACGAATCCGACATACTCGGGACGTTCTTTGTTCACAACATCTATATCGCACATCCTCGAAAGGCCGCATATCTTCACTTTAACCATTAACACCACCGCGCAGCCTAAGCAGTTCCGACCGTTTGTCGGAACAGCGCATCATAGCCTCTCCGATAAGAACGGCATCCGCTCCCGCGTTCCGTAACCGTTCCACATCTTCGTTATTTCTTATTCCGCTCTCAGCTACGAAAACAACATCGTTTGGTACGGATCTTCTCAATCTTTCGCTTATTGTGATGTCGACATCGAATGTTCTCAGGTCCCTGTTGTTCACTCCTATGATCCTCGCTCCGGCGGAAAGTGCGATCGCGACCTCATTCTCATCGTGCGTTTCCACCAATGCGGAAAGACCTATTCCGTGCGCGACGGAAATGTACTTAGCCAGCGTATCTTTTTCAAGCGTTCCACATATCAGCAGGACGGCGTCCGCGCCGAGCACTTTCGACTCATAGATCATATATTCGTCGACAACGAAATCTTTTCTAAGAAGCGGTATCGATACCGCTTCCGCGACGTTACGAAGATCATCGTCGCATCCTTGGAAATAATACGGTTCCGTTAGCACGGATATCGCGTCCGCGCCGGCCCGTTCATATTCTTCCGCTATACGGACGGCGTCATAGTTCTCATCGATCACGCCCTTCGACGGAGATGCCTTCTTGGTCTCGCAGATGAATGCGATATCGCCTCCCCGTAATGCATTTTCAAACCGATATCCTCCGCTGTTGCACTCGCCTGCCGCTTTTATCATATCATCGAGCGGCACCGCTCTCTTCTTTTCCGCAACGCGCTCTTTCGTTCTCGTTACGATGGCGCCGAGGATGTCCATGTTATCATTCCTTCGAACAGTGTATGAACTCTTCGAGTTTCATCAACGCTTTACCGCTGTCTATCACGTTCTCCGCCGTTTTTATGGCGCCCTCTATCGATCTGTGCCTTCCGGCGACGTATAACGCGGCGGCGGCGTTCAGCACCGCCGCGTCGCGTTTCGCCCCCGGTTCACCGTTCAGTATCGATCTCAGTATCTCGGCGTTGTCCTCGGGCGCCCCGCCCTCGAGATCTTTTACGGAACATCTTCTGAACCCGAACTGTTCCGGCGTTATCTCGTATGATCTGGTAACTCCGTCCTTGACCTCGCAGCAGAGGGTCGGCGACGTCATTGAGATCTCGTCCAGACCGTCCGTCCCGTGAACGACCATGGCGTTCTTCACTCCAAGGTTACATAACACCTGCGCCAGCGGCCCCACGAGTTCTTTGTCGTACACCCCCATCAATTCCATATCGGCCCCGGCGGGGTTCGTCAGAGGCCCGAGGATGTTGAACACGGTTCTTATTCCGAGTTCCCGGCGTATCGGCGCGGCGTATTTCATCGCTATGTGGTAGTTCTGCGCGTACAGGAAACAGATGTTCGTGTCCCTCAGCAGTTCGGAACTTTTTTCCGGCGCCGCATGGATGTTCACCCCGAGTTTTTCCAGAACGTCCGCGGCGCCGCATTTCCCGGACGCGCTTCTGTTGCCGTGTTTGGCCACCGGAACACCCGCGGCGGCGGTGATGATCGCCGCTATCGTCGAGATGTTGAAAGTGTTCGCCCCGTCGCCGCCGGTTCCGACGATCTCCAGCGCGTTAACGTCATGTAACAAACGAACGCAGTGTTTCCTCATTCCGGACGCGGACGCGGTGATCTCGTCGATCGTCTCTCCCTTCAAACTTAAAGCGGTAAGATACGCGCTCATCTGAACGGGCGAAGCCTTACCGGTCATTATCTCATGCATCACCGCTTCCGCCGTATCGTACGGAAGGTCCTGTCTTTTCGCCAAAGAAAGTATCGCTTCTTTTATCATCTGCACACCTTCAGGAAATTCTCTATTATCGCGGGGCCGTCCGGCGTGAGTATCGATCCCGGATGGAACTGCACACCGTAGACATGGTATTTTTTGTGGGATATCGCCATTATCTCGCCGTCCGCCGCGCGAGCCGTCACCTTCAGTTCTTTAGGAAGGGTGGCCTCATCGGCGGCCAGAGAATGATATCTGGCCCCTCTGATCACTCCGGGAAGTCCTTTGAACAGAGCGTTCTTCCTTTCCACCGAGAGGGCGGACGATCTGCCGTGCATCAGTTCCTTCGCGTATCTGACGGAACCGCCGAAAGCTTCGTACACGGCCTGATGGCCCAGACATATCCCCATTATCGGTATCTTTCCCTGGAACCGTTTCACCGCTTCCACGCAGACGCCGGCGTCCTTCGGTCTCCCGGGCCCCGGCGATATGATTATGCCCGACGGCTTCAGGTCCTCGATGTCGGAAATGTTCACGGCGTCGTTCCTCACCACTTTAACATCACGGTGCGCGGCGATCATGTGATACAGGTTGTAAGAGAAGCTGTCGTAATTGTCGATGAGAAGTATCATGGGTCCACACCTCCCGCCGACATGATGACGGCGTTCATAGCCGCCTTCGATTTGTTCATGCATTCTTTGTATTCGGATCTGGGATCGCTGTCCGCCACGATACCCGCGCCGGACCGCACGAATACCTTGCCGTTCTTTTTGTATGCTATCCTTATCGCGATGCAGGTGTCCATGTTTCCCGTGAGATCCAAATAACCGATCGCTCCCCCGTAGATCCCTCTTCTTTCACCTTCGAGTTCATCGATTATCTCCATGGCCCGTATCTTCGGCGCGCCGGAGAGAGTGCCGGCGGGAAGCACCGCGTTGACGGCGTCGAGGCCGTTCTTATCGTCGCGTATCTCTCCGCTCACGGCGGAGCCGATGTGCATCACATGGGAATAACGAAGTATCGACATATATCTTTCAACAGAAACGGAACCCGTTCTGCTGACGATCCCGAGATCATTTCGTCCCAGGTCGACGAGCATATTGTGTTCCGCCAGTTCCTTCTCGTCAGATAACAGCTCTTTCTCAAGTTCCTCGTCCTCTTTATCGGTGGAACCTCTCGGCCTCGTTCCCGCGAGCGGGAACGTGGATATCTTCCCGTCCTGCAGTTTCACCAGTGTCTCCGGAGAGGCCCCGGCTATCTCAATGTTTTCTCCTCTGAAATAGAACATGTACGGTGACGGGTTCGTGGTCCTCATGATACGGTACGCGTCGAGAAGACATCCTTCGAATTCCGCTTCGTAACGGTTGGAAAGCACGACCTGGAATATCTCTCCCTCTCGGATGTACTCCTTCGCTTTTTCCACGATGCCGCAGAACTCCTTCTCCGAGAACAAAGCTTTGAACTCCGATCCCAGACGCGCGGGTAGTGTTCTTTCCGGTTCTCCGGCGGTCACGATCTTTTTGAGGCACTTAAGTTCACGGACCCCGTTCTTGTACTCATCCTCGATGCTTTCGGTCCTTACGTTGACGATGAGCACGATCTTCTGCCTGTAATGGTCGAACGCGACGACCTTATCAAAAAGCATCAGATCGAAGTCGTTGAAGTGTTCGTCGTCCTTCGCATTCAAGATCAACGACGGTTCGGAATATTTCACGTGATCGTAAGAAAAATAACCGACGAGGCCTCCGGTGAATGGCGGGAGGTCAGGGAACCTGACGCTCCTGTTCTTTTTCAGTATCTCACGGATGCACTCGTTCGGATCCTTTCTTTCTGTGCGGGTCTCGGACCCGCATCTTATCTTCGTGAGACCGGAGGAACATGTTATCTCCGTCCTCGGATCGAATCCTAAGAACGTATATCGGCCCCATCTCTTGTTGTCCTCGACGCTCTCCAGGATGAAGCAGTGGCCGCTCACCTTCATTAATTTTCTGAGCACTTCTATCGGCGTCGCCGTATCCGCATACAATTCGGTGCTGAGAGGCACCACATCGTATTTTCCAAAGGAGGCGATATTTTTTGTTTCTTCGAGCGTCGGTCTTATCATTTTCCCCACAAAAACGCAAAACAGCAAATAATATATTAATATTATGTACATTAATGTATTATTATGTACATTAATGAACTAAAACATTAAACAGGTCCTTCAGTAGCGGCGATAATCATTTCTTCGACAATTCGTAGCTCGCATCGATCCTTCGAAATATCTCATCCGTCGGTACGGAACCGTCCAAACATATGGTGTACCAATATTTTTTATTCATATGGAATCCGGGAAAATATCTTTTCCCGTCCACCAACGATACGATATCGTCCGTCCTCGCTCTGAGGTCCAGGACCTCTACCGCTTCATCCGAGTCGAGACCTAATTTTCTTTTCGTCAGAGGAAGCAGCGCCGCATACCATTTGTTACTGTCCTTCCGTATGAAGACGGCGTTGTCGAAACGTTCCCATAAGAATTGTAATTCATCGTGATATTCATCGCGAACATAACCGATGATCTCCAGCGCCTGTTCGCTTTTGAAAATGTCCCTCATCGTTGTCACCCGTGGCCGGTCATTCGTTATGTTCACACACATGTATAATCATGCCCTCGGACCTGCGTACGGATCGAGCGTTTTAACACGCGCACGCCATAATGATTTTATCCCGCGGACATAATGAGCGGTATCGGAAATAAAATGACGGACAGACCCATTCTCAGCAGAACATTGGACGGCGGAACATTCCGCAGTTTCTATTATCTGAAAGAGGAATTGATACGATTCTGCCGGCAGGAGGGTCTGCGTACGACGGGAGGGAAACCGGAGATCGCGGAGCGCATAGCGTATTATCTGGACACAGGCGAAAAGTTGGCCGGCGCAGTAAGACAAAGATCCCCGTTACGTACGGCGGAGGTGACCGAAGACTCCCCGATCGAAGAGAACTTCGTATGTTCGGAGGCGCGCCGCGCCTTCTTCAGGGAAAAGATAGGCGAGCGGTTCAGATTCAACGTCCCGTTCCTGAATTGGCTGAGGTCCAACGCGGGAAAGAGTTACGAGGACGCGATCCAAGCTTATCATTCGATAATGGAAGAAAAGAAGGAACACAGGACCGAAATAGGAAAACAATTCGAATACAACACATACATCCGAGATTTCTTCGACGACAACAAAGGAAGGACGCTCGAAGACGCGATAAAATGCTGGAAATACAAAAAGAGCGTCGAAGGAAGCAACAGGTATGAAAGGGAGGACCTTACGGCCCTGGACCGGTGAAAGGCTAAGGAGGGCGATCGCTGAGTTTACGATCGCAGGGAGAACACACGCGGTCGGGAACGGCACGGCCGGATAACTCTGATAACACGATCTAAATAATACAAACAATAGAAAAAATTGCAGTTAACTTTATTTACCATTAGTTTAATATCAAATTGTGATA